>Ga0335085_10000427_pt1 | contig 120511 bp, 124 predicted proteins | sample Lox_Sample_45_FD_206712 | JGI IMG/M metagenome (GOLD analysis project Ga0335085, IMG submission 206712) | Soil microbial communities from Loxahatchee National Wildlife Refuge, Florida, United States - Lox_Sample_4.5 | ecosystem: Environmental > Terrestrial > Soil > Wetlands | place: USA...
GAAACGCTGTTGGATGACGAAGACGACGAGCTAGAGGAGCTCGATGAACTGGAGGAACTAGTAGTTGAGGTTGTTGTGTGGGATGTGGAGGTTGCGACAAAAATTCCCACACCAGCTATGATTATTATTACGACAATAATTCCGATAATGGCTACCCGAGCAATTCCCAGTTTGCTACCGTTGTTGCTTTTGGAATTCATATTAGCAGAACGCGAGTTTCTAACGTAGTATAAATCTTTCGAGGTTATTCATGCGTGATTTAGCAAAAAATTTTCAAGATAAAGATCAAACCAAGAAACATTCGTCGATTTCTGAACCCCAAGTCTTTCAAATCGTACTAACGCTTAAAGGTCGAGGCGCTTCGGTAGAGGTGCAAACCCCCATGGACAGTTCGCCCGGGCTTTTGCTTCGATTAGAAGATCTCAGCGTAACTTATCGCTCGGCCAGTGGAGATATCCATGCGCTCGATGAAATTCAGCTTCAGGTGGGCAAGAGCGAGTTCGTCGCGGTCGTGGGCGAGTCTGGTTCTGGCAAGAGTACACTCGCGTATGCCGTAATGGGACTACTTCCTTCAACAACTAAAATTGAGGGCAACATCTTATACAAGGACTCAAATCTCGCGCTTATCCCCACTAAAGAATGGCCCAAGTTTAGGGGGGTCGAGATTGGCATGATCTTTCAAGAACCTACGAGCTCACTAGATCCGATCGAAAAAGTTAAGCGGCAGTTGGGGGAGACGCTCGCCAAGATTGTAAAAACTGATTTGACGGCAAGCGAAGATCAAAAGAAAATCGTTAATGAAAAAGTCCTAGAGTGGCTTCGCAAAGTTAGAATCGCAGATCCGGAAAGCGTCGCCGAAAGATATCCGTTTCAGCTGAGCGGGGGAATGGTGCAGCGAGTCATGATTGCCATGGCGTTGTGCCTAAATCCGTCCCTGTTGTTGGCTGATGAACCAACCACGGCCCTCGATGTGACTACGCAAGCTCAGATACTCAAGTTGATGAAGGCCCTGATTGTGGAGTTCGGCACCTCCATAATACTGATCACTCATGACTTGGGAGTCGCTGCTCAGGTCGCGGATAGAATAGTTGTACTGTACGCCGGGGAAATCGTCGAAGAGGGAACTGCCTCGCAGGTTTTCCTGCATCCGCTCCACCCCTATACACAGGGCCTCCTAAAGTGTTACCCGAGGTCCGTGACCTCGAGCGAGAAGCTTGAGACACTCGCGGGCTCGGTTCCGGACTTGCGGGCCTCCATTTCGGGTTGCAAATTTGCGGATAGGTGTCCGCATGTAACATCGCGTTGCACCGAATCGAAACCAAAATACGTGAATGTTGAGGAAAACCATTATGCAAAATGTACCCTCTTCTACTGAAAGCAAGATCGTCCTTCGCGTTTCGCACCTCACCAAGACCGTTGTCGTCAGAACAGGTGTGCGCGGCGGCGGATCCAGGAAAGATATCAATTTGATTCAAGACATTTCTTTCGATCTTTCCCGAGGGGAAACTCTTGGCATCGTGGGTGAGAGCGGCTCGGGAAAAACCACTCTCCTTCGCGCGCTTGCAATGATTTCCCCCGCTACTTCAGGAAGTGTTGAGTTGAATGGCAAGGTCATCTTCGAAAGGGGGAAGGTCCGCGAATTTCCGAAGGGACAAATTCAGATGATCTTCCAAGATCCCGACTCGTCGCTGAATCCTACTATGAAGGTGAAAAGCATCGTAGCAGAATCACTCACGCCCATGAAGCTTAGCAACGAGGAGGTCCGGAACAGGGTCACAAACTCGCTCAGAGACGTCGGCATTGGCGAAGGGCTCGCCGAAAAATATCCGACTCAGCTTTCGGGTGGCCAAAAGCAGCGCGTCAGCATAGCGAGAGCGCTTGCGCCACACCCGACGCTGCTTTTGCTGGACGAACCGACGAGCGCGCTGGACGCCGCAGTGCAATCGCAGGTGTTAAACCTGCTTCGGGATCTCCAGTCCAAACTCAATCTTGCGTTCATATTCGTAACCCACAACATCTTCGTTGCTAGATACATGTCCAGCCGCATAGCGGTGTTTTACGCCGGGAACGTGAAGGAGCTGGGACCCGCGGAAAAAGTTCTCGCGGAGCCCTTCCACCCTTACACGTCAACCCTTATGGCGTCGTTTCCGATTCCGGATCCCACTTCTCGAAACATCCTGAAGAGCGAAATCATCGGCGAAGCCCCGAGCATCATCAACCCGCCAGGGGGTTGCTCTTTCCACCCCCGCTGTCTTTACCTCGAAGAAAAATGCAAAACGACGGTTCCGGACTTGAGGAGCATAACTCAAGATCGTTTTGCGGCGTGCCACTACGCCCTAGAAATAGCGACGGGAAAAAAGTCTCCTTCCAGAGTAACGGTCGAACAGCAGCAGCAGGTCGTACAGCCGGCGACGAGTAAGGCTATGGCGAAGTAAGCCCAGGCGCGCGCGCTTACGGAGCACGCGAGAGAATTTGTCGCACAGGATGGACGAGCTGCAGAAAATCATCGAGTCGAAATACGACTGCAGGCACTATCCTCTCAAAAGTCTTATCGCGATGAATCTGGGGAGAGTGCTTTGTGCGGCGGATTATGCCGGAAAGAGAAACGCCCCATATCTGACATGGCCCTAGACCACAAAGAGATCTCGAGACATATCACCGAGCTGTCTACTGCCGCCTTCCGTTATTACGACTTCATCCTCGACGAAGAATACTCCCTCTCCGGTTTTAGGCGTGTCGCCCGAAAGTATTCCTCTCACCACGGGTTCGTCGTAAAGGCACGGTTCCATCGTCATGACCATGCCAAGTTCCAAAATGTCGCCCGAGTTCAAAGCAACACGCGGGGGCTCGTGGATGTCAAGACCTATCCCGTGACCAATTCCTTCGTACAGTGAGTTCTTCAGATGGCCACGTTCTTCTATGTATTTCATTACAGTATTCCACACCTCTCCCGCTCTCGCGCCGGCTTTCATCTCCTTCACCCCAAGCTCCTCCGCACCGCGAGCGGTCTCGAAAAGATCTCGCTGTTTTTCGCTGGGATTTCCCACGCAGAGTAGCCTTGTCACGTCGGAGAAATAGCCGCGATACCTGAAGCCTCCGTCCAGTATCAAAACGTCACCCCTCCCAAGTTTGCGATCGGTTGGACGCGTGTCGCACATTGTGTATCGATCCGGACCTGCCCTTATGTTCAAGAACATTTTGAGGGGCATATCTTCTCCGCCCTGATCAAGCATCCCTCTGTAGACCTCTCTAGCTATCTCCCTTTCACTCATGCCCTCTCTAGCAGTTGAAAACGCCCGTTCAAAGGCTTCGTAGGTGATCTCGCAGGATCTTTGAAGGTAGTCGATTTCAAGTGGTGATTTAATCTTGCGGCAATTCCAGATGATCGAAGAACCGTCCGTGAAAGTGCTCTGCGAGAACTCTTTGCGGATCAGATCAGTGGTTTCCAGCGACGATCCGATGTGCAGCCCCCTGCCCATCTCGATACCTATTTTCTCTCCCCCGGCTGGCAGAGCTTCACTAACAGCCTTTGACACTGCAGCGAGGATCTTCGTTTGATGCGGTTCCTTTACGAGCGCGCTTGCCCCGTCCCAATAAACGTATTCAGCCCGGCTCGCGGCGAGCATTGCTTCGACGTTGCCCCTGCTTGAGACATAGGTGACGAGGGTCGGGGTCTTGTCTTTCGGAACGACGAGAAAAGCCGGAGAATAGTCGACACTCTCAATGCTCGCCGAGCCACGATATCCGGAAAAGTAACCAATGTTTGATTCACTGGTTACAACAATACAATCAACGCCCTCCACCTCCATTAGTTTTTGCGCTTTCCTGACACGGTTCTCGTGTTCAGACTTTGGGAATTCGGAGATGCCGTATATTCCGTAAGAATCCTGAGCCAATATTTTTCGGCGCCCCTTTGAGAATCATTCCTCGTAGCCAATGTCACAGACCGGATCGCCGGTGGTAACTGTTTGGTTTGTCGGCGTCCCGGCGTGGCTGATGGGATAAGACATCAGTACGCCGTCATGGGTAGAGTGGACTCTTTCGACCTCTTCCCCGAACACGTTGACGATTTTGAGCACTGCCTCGTCCTTTTTCACGAGATCTCCTGGTTTTTTCAGCGGGTAAAGCAGGCCCCCGCGATTTGCAAAGATCATTTCGGTAAAGATCGGGTCTTTCATTTTGACGTATTGGCGCTGTGGTTCTGGCTGACCAGAAATCATATCCAGGGCTTTCATCACGTTAAGAACCCCGCGGACGCCGGCGCTCACCGCATCATCTTCGCTGAAGATCATCGAAAACGGAAACTCGGGCACGAATGCCGGCACTCCTTTTGAAATCGCAAAAATCGTTGAACTGTTAGGGCGTCTTCGAGTGGCTTCGGGAGAGAATTTTGTACGGATAAAGCCAAAGACCTTCGCTAGTTTGCTGGCCCTTTCCGCCACCCTGGCGTCGGCTTCGAAACCCCGCACAATCGTATATGGAACTGATGGTCCCTCCATGCAGTGTAAGTTGATGAAGCAATCAGCTCCTTCGATAACGGACCATATCTTGGACGAAAGTCTTCTAGTGGCCGTACCGCTCATATCACCGGGAAAAGCGGACTCGACGTCCACATTATCCTGGGGCGGCACGTAGACAGCTCTTTGAAAGCCCACCGGATTTGCAACGGGGATCGCGACAATCGAGCCGCGGACATTACTTGGATTGAGCGATTCGCGCATGACGCGGAATATGACTTCAGTACCTGTAACTTCCCAACCGTGCGCGGCACCAATGAGCGCAAGCTTGGGCCCTGCTTGAGCGCCGGTGAGGGTCATGATGGGCAATTTCACAGTAGAACCATCGGGCAGCTCTAAAAGATCGAGGTACCGTTTTTCAATCCCATTCGCGTTAACATCGTTCGAGCCGGAGAAAGAAGACATTGAGGAACCTCGTCTCAACAGGACGGTAAATTAAACTGTTCCAAGTTTTTCCAACCAAAGCAGATGTCCAACAGCTAGCGCCTTAGAAACCAGACGAACCTTCAAGATCCGGGAAACCCTTAATTGGCGAGCGCCGGCCGAGTTTGGCTAGAGGAAATCTAGGGGAGGCATGAACCCACTCCTAAAGTACGTGCTTAGGAGGTTTGGAACCGCAATTTTCGTGCTTGCCGGAGTAAGTATCATAACGTTTGTATTGGCTCACTCAATTTCCTCAAATCCACTGACAGCGTGGTTTGGAAAAGGAGCGACGATAGATCCGAAGGTAGAGCAAGCCTACATCAAAGAATATCACTTGAACTCGCCGCTCTATCTACAATATTTTTACTATATTTGGGGAATACTACACGGCAGCCTCGGCTACTCTCCCACTAAGGGGGAGCTCGTTACGAAGGCGGTCGGGCAAACTCTTCCATACACCCTGGATCTTGTTGTTCTTTCGCTAGTATTCACCATTCTGATCGGCCTAGCGAGCGGCTTGATTGCGGCCTGGACGGTGAACAAAGTGCCCGACAAACTGATGCGGATCTTTTACATAATCGGTTTTGCTTCGCCACCATTTTTCATCGCCCTTGCTGTGATTTTGGTATTCACCTACGCGATCCACGGCCTTCCCACGAGCGGAGCGATCGGAACGTTCGTGGCGCCGCCCAAGAACATTACGGGATTGCCTCTGCTGGATGCCCTAATCACGAGTAACTGGAGATCGTTCGAGAGTCTCCTGTCCCACGTGCTTTTGCCGAGTCTTGCGAACGCGCTCGCGGTTTACGGGATACTAACACGCGTGCTGAGGTCCTCGCTCTTGGATATTTTGAAATCAAACTTCGTGATTGCAGCAAGAGCTAGGGCGATTCCCGAAACCAGCATATTCTTCAGGCACGCGTTCAAAAATTCTCTTGTCACGGTTCTGACTCTTGTAGCTTTGCTCTTTACGTTCATCCTGGGGTCGACGATATTCGTGGAAAATGTGTTTTCCTACCCCGGCATCGGACAATATGTGGTCCAGGCGACGGTCTACGCGGACTACCCCTCGATTCTCGGGATAACGCTGATCTTTGCGGTGATGATAATTTCCGTCAACCTCGTTGCGGACGTTCTCTACGCGGTCGTTGATCCGAGGATTAGGTACTTCTGATGACAACCGTAGATCCTCCGCCATCCACTTATTCGACGAGCGGGAGAATTCGCCGGATACTTTTCTTCAATGCAGAGACCAAGATCGGACTCGTGATCGTCATCGCGTTTGTCGCGATAGCTCTGATCGAGGGAATAGGAGGATACGGAATCCTCCCTTATAGTCCGGTCGGGATAAATCTGAACCAGGCATTCCAGCCTCCCAGTCTGGAGCACCCCTTCGGAACAAACTCCCTGGGCACTGATGTGTTGAGTATGGTAATCGCGGGTTCGCCGAACGACGCGCTGGTGAGTTTCATCGTTGTGGTGGTAGCGTTCATCCTGGGAGGAATAGTCGGATCTATCGCCGGTTATAAATCCGGTTGGTTCGACGAAGCCCTGATGCGATTCACGGACATTTTCTTTGCTGTGCCAGCGATCATCCTTGGTATCACGATTACAATCGTTCTTGGCCCTAGCCCGCTGAACGTTGCGCTGGCCCTCGTTATCATCTGGTGGCCCTCATATGCGAGGCTTTCGAGGTCAGAAGCTCTCAAGCTCTCATCAATGAACTTTGTAGAATCAGCGCGATTGTCCGGAGTGGGGACTTGGCGGATCGTACTACGACACGTCTACCGGCTCGCGGTACCCACACTTCTGGTCTACGCTACACTAGACATTGGAACCATAGTGCTCGCCTATTCGGGTCTAGCGTACCTTGGGTTGGCAGTTCGCCCACCTCATCCGGACTGGGGGTTCATGGTCGCCCAGTACCAGCAGTATATCTTTCGGGCTCCTTGGCTTGCTTTGATTCCCGCGATGGTTATTGTCGTCGTCGCAGCGGGATTCAGTCTTCTAGGCGATGGCTTGCGCGAAGGACTTCAAAGAGAGACTGGACGATAAGGGTATCCAATATCAATTGAAGCGACTTCCCACACGGTTTCAAGACCGGACGAATTCCAAGACGGCTCAACTGCCCTAAAGTTATTGAGCTGTCCAACCTCCGTCGATGATGAGATCTGCCCCAGTCATGAACGAGGACTCTTCGGAAGCGAGGAAAAGCGCGCCATAAGCTATCTCGCGCGGCTTTGCAATTCTGCCAAGTGGAACTTTTGAAAGAACGGAAGCTAGCCGCTCGCGATTTCCAGTAGCGATGACGCCAGCAGGGGTATCCACCGGACCCGGATGGAGACTGTTTGCCCGGATATTGTATTTCGCGTATTGCAACGCTGTCACCTTGGTGAATTCCCGGATGGCGGCCTTGGAGGATTGATACGCTGAATTTTCCGACTCATAGCCAACCAGACCGAACTGCGAGGAGATATTAACAATCGAGCCCCCGCCCGCTTTTCGCATGGCACGCAGCGCCGACTTTGTTCCAAGGAAGACCCCTTTTGCATTGACGGTCATAACTTTGTTCCAAGTATCTTCGGTCGTCTCCATAATCGCTATTTGACGATCAGAGATTCCCGCATTGTTCACAAGAATATCCAGCTTGCCGAAACTTGAAACCGCAGAGTCGATCGCCCTTTCCCAATCACTAGCTTCAACCACGTCAAGTTTGGTGAATTGAGACTTTAGACCACTGCCACTAAGCTCGTCTGACAATGCTCCCCCTTCTTTCTCGAGAATATCACCAATTACAACGGCAGCGCCCTCTTCCGCAAACAGTCTAGCGATCGCTTCGCCGATGCCACGTGAGCCGCCGGAGACGATTGCAACCCTTCCACTGAGACGCAAGATTTGTTCTGCAAGTCCTCGGAAGAAAAATAGAAATTTAAACATCAGTGTGCCGTAGCGGAGCAAAGGGAGAGACTTTGGCTACGTCACTTGATTATTTTCCCAGGAATCCCGGTACAAAGACGAATGGAACCATAGAAGTTGCGAGAACGTCAGCAGGTCAGTCTATCGCGATTCCATTCGTTAAGATTGATGGTGCGAGTAACGGGCCTACGCTTGTGGTGAATGGTGCGATGCATGGCACCGAGATTATCGGAACGGCGGCTATCTCAAGGTTATACAAACGGTCCGACCCCTCTCAAGTTTCAGGGAGAGTAATCGGTGTTCCGATCCTGAGTGTGTGGGCCTTTGAAGCTGAAAATCGGCTTCCTACGATTTTCGATCACTATGACATTGAGCAGGTCTTCCCGGGGCAACTGAACGGCTCGATCACCGAACGACTGGCTTACGTTTTTACAAGTGCAATCGCATCCGAGGCAGACTATCTAATTGACATGCATGGGCAAGATCAGTACTGGCAACCGACTAGAGCAGCAATTGCGCCCATGCCGGAGATCGTCGGAACGGATCTCTATGAAAAATGTCTGGGACTCGCTAATGCGTTCGGTGTTAATCAGGTCTGGCGAATCAAAAAGCCGGGGAATATCGCAGAGGTCATTATGCAAAAGAAGTCCATCCCCGCGATAAGCACAGAGTTTGGAGGCGTCGCTGACTTTACGAAAACTGAAGGATACCTACGCGATGCGACCAATGGCCTCGAAAATGTAATGCGCCATCTTGGGATGATGACGGGCGAGACGCGTGAGATGACATCCTCCCCCCAAATAATGGACCTACACGATGTCCGCAATAAGAACGGCGGGATGTGGTGGACAGAAGCAAGGGTGGGAGACTCTGTCAGGAAGGATCAAGAATTGGGGACAATTTCAGACCCCATAACCGGGGACGTAATCGAAAGCATAAGATCCCCACTCGACGGTGAACTCGCACTCGTCTGGTGCCTTCCGATGATTAAACCTGGATCCTCGGCAATAGGTGTCGGCGAAATCGTCGAGCGATAGATCCAAAGCTTCGATACGTTCAGTAGTAGAAGATACGAGAAACTAATGGGCATTCAATGGAATATTATCGGGGTTTCTTTCCAAGCACTGACCATAGAGAATTCGGCTATTTAGGGCGCTAGTCAGTGCTTTCCGCCGGTAGCGATCCGCGGGGCAAACGACCAACCTTTTGCAAGTTTAGGGCAACTTGATTCCAATCCCTATTTTTTGTAACTACACCTGTGAAGACTCTTCTTGCCTCCGTCAATCGACCGGCTTGTACCAAGCTGACAGATTGCCAGAACTGAAGTTCTTCCACATCCGGGGCTAGTTCAGCTGCCATCGAGTACGTTTTGCTCGATTCTTCCGATTTGCCCTCGGCGAGAAGCAGCGACGCTTTGTCCACTAGATCATATGCCCTTTGCAAATGAAGTAGCCTTTTGAGCTCCTCAATTGGGTGAGGGTTGTCTTCAACTCGCAAATTAATGAGCACTCCCTGCGAGTCCACTGCGGATACTTTCGAGTCGACGACTAGAATTCCTGCGGACTGCATCCCCCTCAAATCTCCTCCCGCGGTTTGACCTGCTTCCAGTGCATAGATGAGCCTCTCTGGAAGATCGAGCGAACTTTCGCGGTCGAAGGCGGCCGCCATCTCGTCCCAAACTTTCCTTGTTCTCATCAAGTTTGCTTGGCAGACGAATTGATCGCCTATTATGTAACCCGCTTCGGGAGTGCATTCCATTCCAGTGTGTACTGCAACATTACCTTGGAAATCCACCATTGCGACCTGCCTTCGCTCAACTTTGGGATCAATTGACTTTAGGGCATCGAGCGTCTCTTTTGCTCCTTTTCCAGCTGACATTAGTTCCAGGCCGAGGGGACCATAGCTCACTTCGACGAGGGCTTGGGTCGCTACTGCACCAACTCCTGCTCTCGCCCACGGGACTCTAGATCCTACAGAGAAAAAGTGTGATTGAACCGCAACACCGAATTGGCCCGATTTTTTGTCCCTAGCCACGATAGAAAATGTCAAAAAAAGGTAAGCTCCTATGTCGTTGCGATAACTTCTTCGACTCCTTAATGCTTCTTAGTCTGGAGAAAAAGGACTATCAGGTATCTCTGGTTTTTTGCTTCTCTCGGCTTGCTCGGCTGGCCTGTGATGGTTGTAACTTTTTAGAACCTCGCAATCAGTATTGCGATCATCTCGCTTTGCATGATCCCGGCTTTCCTTGGGACTATGCTGTTCAGAACCCTCTGGGTTATTTCCTGATCGCAGCGCTGGGGACGCTCGTAACCACCGGGGCGTGGGCCAATCTATTGCCCCTTTGAGGGTACACTCTTTAAGATAGTGGGGGGAACTCAACGGATCAGTATGAAGAGCTCTTTAACTATCGGGGGCGTCACGGCTGCGCCGGGCGAGAAAAAATTTGGTTTTATGAAAATTGGGGAATCCCCTGCTTTCGACATCGCACTTCCAGTTGGGATTGTAAACGGAAGTGAAGAAGGTCCCAGAATTTGCCTCATTTCCGGCAGCCACCCTTGCGAATACCCCGGAATAGACGCAAACATCAGGCTGTATCAAGAGACCAAACCTGATGAACTTCGTGGCACAATAGTCACAGTACCCGTTGTGAACATCCTCGGGTTCGACCGGTACATTTCATATGTGTGTCCTCTTGACGGTCTGAACCTCTCTTTCCAAATTCCGGGAAAGCTCGACGGGAACTTTAGTCAGCTCACCAATCACTACTTGGAAAAAATTGTCTACGAGTCCAACTATTTCATGGACCTCCACGGTGCTGAGCTAAACGAACTTCTAATTGCGTACACGATTTTCTACAAGACGGGGAATGATAAAGTCGACTCTGTCACAGCGGAAATGGCTAGACTCGCCGGAACTCCCTTCATTGAGCAGCGGACGGAAGAGGGCGCAGGCAAATACTGGCCAACAACGACGCTCTTTGTTGAGGCTCCGAGGAGAGGCATACCTTCAATCGTGGTAGAGTCCGGCGTCGGACTCGGATCATACAACGAGGAGGACATTTCGATGCACGTGAATGGCGTCCGGAATATCCTAAGATACTTGAAGATGCTTCCAGGCGAGCCCTCAAAGCCGGCGCTCAAGCAACGGCTGTTCAATGATTCGCAAGAGGTTAGGGTCAGACGAGGCGGGTTGTTTTATCCTATTGCGAAACTCGGAGATATGGTAAAGCGCTCGCAAAAAATAGGGTTAGTGAAAAACTTGGAGGGGAATGTGGTAGAGGACGTGCTTTCGCCCGAAGATGGATTTGTCCACATGATCATTCCAAAACACGTCGTGAATACAACCGATGTTGTCTTTTACATAGGGAAGAACGTAAGAGACCTCTAGTATGCCTGACAGGGCGCCAGTTAAGATCGCGATCATCGGAGCAGGAGGATGGGCGCAGAGGGCTCACATTCCCTCATTTCTGAGGTGTCCCGACGCACACGTAGTGGCAATTTGCGATGTTAACTTGGAGTTGGCAAGGCAAGTCGCCGAGCGCTTCCACATCGCGAAGGTGTATCGCGATTATCATGAGTTGTTGGATACTGAACAAGTTGACGTGGTAGATGTATGTGCTTCGGCACTTTCTCACTTTGAGATTGCGTCGGAAGCTATCAAAAGGAGAAAATCTGTGCTTTGCGAAAAGCCACTCGCAACTAACCTAGAGCAGGCACGCTCACTTCAACGACTAGCTGAGGAGGCGGGAGTAAAGACGAAGATGGGCTTTACTTACCGCTACAGTCCGGCACTGCGTTACTTCAAGGAACTCGTGGAAGAAGGTTTTGTGGGGCAGAGATATCTCTTCAACGGATTCGAGCAAAACTCCCAGTTTATCAATCCAAAGACCCCGTTCCGTTGGAATCCGAGCAAGGATGCTTCAAGGATCATGGCAGGCTCTCTCGAAGAATATGCGCCACATCTCATCGACATCGCACTGTGGCTGATGGGAGATATTACCGAGGTCACTGGGAAAATGAGGAATTTCATTCCGGAACGAAACATCAGGGATATTGGAAAAATCATGCCGATCAATATCGAGGATGCGACTGTCTGGTTGGCAGATTTCGAGGACGGCGCGATAGGCACCTTTCAGTCCAGTTTCATTGCGATCGGCGGATACCCGGGGATGGAGGTACGAGTCTACGGGTCAAAGGGGGCGATTGTAGCTCGACTGATCGAAGAGTTTGGAATTCACGAAACATTGAGTACTGCGACGCCGGATCATCCAGAGTATAAGCTGATATCAATTCCGGATCATTTCTACCCCCAAGGGTACAGCAAGGAGGATCATTGGGTCGAGTCATACTTCGGCAACTTAGTAAGGTCGTTTGTGAGGGAAGTCCTCGATAATAAAATGCCCGAAGCTGGTTTTGGTGATGGTGCGAGGGCTCAAGAGGTCGAGGATGCAGTGTACCTGTCCCACCTGCGGGGACAAACGGTCAGACTTCCGTTCTGAGGCTGAACTTTGAAGTTTTCTTCTCCCGATTTTTAGCAGACGGTTAAGTATTTACTTGGTTTTTTTCGTAGTCTTCGAAATCTAGCTCACAGCCTAATATCAGAGTACTTGAGTTCACACCGGGGAACAGTCATTTTTGTTAGAAGATAGTATCTCCGAAGAGTCACCTAAGTCCCGTTCTCTGTTTGACTATTTCCCATCTGTCTTTAGGAACGACTTCTTCAGCGATCCGCTTCATGCTATCGAGGAAAAAGGGAGGCGCGCCTTGCTTCATACCAGCAAACATGCCTGTCAGCTCGTTCGCGTCGAGGGATGGGAACACCCATTTCATCCATTCAGCATATCGTTCCGGCGGAGTGTTTCTCTCAACGGTCGTGCGAAATGCTATGAGTTGCTCATCTGTGAAATGCTGCCATGTTGCAGGAAGGATCGTCTCCTCTTCTTTGGCGAGATGCGTAAGGTAGAATGCGAACAGATCATTTACCATCTGATTCAGCTTGATTCCCATTTCAATCCTCTTTCCGGACGCAGTGGTTGTTTTTAGTTCCACCAAGAATTTCGATATGCCTCCGAGCCTCCTTACAACCTCTCTGTGTTCCTGAATAAGCTGTTCGACCATTTCTGGCTCGAAAGGATGAACCTGCGGAAACAAATACTTGTCCTCGTTCCCCGCATGTTCATGGAGCAAGCACAATATGCAGCTGGACGACGTAGCTAGCTCAAGGTTATATTCTAACTTGGCGGTGAGTTCGCCGGTCGCGCGTTCATCCGTGAAATCCGCGACTTGAAGATCGCTTCCCAACCTGTAAATCATGGAGCGGACGCCTTTGTGAATTGGCGTGAAGAGGTCTACTCGTTGCATAAGAAACCGTTTTCGCAGACGCTCTTAAGACTGTATCAATCATCTTTTCGATCGACTTTGGTAGAAGTTTCGTAGGTGGCAATCTAGATTGCAATTTACATCTGATTTATTCTGCAATCTTCGGAGTGCTGATGTCTGTAAATGGCGGAGTCAAGAACTAACGGGTCGGTCCACCATGTCTAGAGTCGGCTTGCTCTGATCATTCAATCTCCTAAATGCAACGATGACCTTATGACGAATTTCCGACGAAGATTTACTAGTAATGAAATTATGCGGAAGGCGGGATTTGAACCCCAATTTACGAGTAAGCCCAAACCCAAACATGAAAACAGTTAGGGTCTCCTACACTAAATTGGACATATCTGAGCTCGCAGCTTTACACTAGGAGGGGGAAACCCTAGCTGGAGCTAGCATAGACGTTCAAGGGCGCGCGCTCGCTCTACTTCCATTCGTCAAAGTGAATATGCTTGCCGCGGTGACTGTCAGGTTATAGCTAGTAGTCTCGACTTGAGAGTCATTCAGTGTTTTTGTCATAACCAACTTTAATGTACCGATCTCGGTTCCGTTATAGTACCCGTTAAAGATGTTTGAATCGTTGCAACACTGGGATTGAATGAAATTTGAAGAAATGATCGCACCATAGTTTCTGCTAGAGACGCATATTTCTGCGGTTGCCGTATTCACACACAATGGATTAGAAAATGTCGTAGTCCTTTGAAGGAGAGGTACTCCAGTTACAGTTGAGGTCTTTCTCGAGGGGATAGTCGATGTGGTCTGAACCAAACTGGTAACGGAACCGTAGGCAAGGCATTGTTCGTACTGGTTGGTTTCAGCGCAGGTTGCAGAATATGAAACTACCGGAGAAGTTGTCAACTGGTAATGAGAGCTGTTGATGTAAAAGTACGTGCCGACGACTGCCCAGACGGTTATGACGCAAATCACGATCGAGACAGCTTTCACCGACACCATTTGAAAAATCCAGACTCCAAAATATCTGATATAAACAATCACGCTTAGATTTTCCAACTATTCTTGAATTGGGAAAGTGAAATCTAGAACGCCCGTACTGGCTTAGACTCCGCCAGAATCCGTATCATTTGAGTAGAATCACAATGAAGGTCAAACTGGAAGGAATGAGGGACCTCCCTGCAGTAGTGTTGTATTGTAAAAATTGGTCCGCCTACTTAGCTGGAGGTGGATACTGGAAAAGGAGCATTGCAAGCGTGAACAAGCATTAAGTAGCGAAAACGTCTCTCACGAATTACTAAATGAGCTCTGTTCGTAGCGCCGCCGCCATCTTCACTTCGGTTGATCATTGTCCGGATTGGTCGATCAAAAGGGACCAATGTATCCAAGTTTGCTCCTAACTTCAATAACTACCTTGTACATTCGGCTCGAGTTTTGATAATTGAAAGTCCAATCGAAGGTATATCACGGACCAATCATCAGCGTCCAGACATAGGCTGCTCAGACAATTGCGGACACTGTTCTGCAATAACTCCTAGATTTCTAGATTAGAAATCTGAATAGGACTTTTTGAGCTCCTGGAAATTTTTTGATTGGTCCGATTGGTCCGGTTGTAGCGTGTTGTAGAGATAGTCAGTCCCGGTTGGTCCCTGTTGGACCTGTGTGCCATCTCTACTACTTTCTTGTGCCTAAACATTAACCAAAAGTAGAAATCCAAGTAGATCCAGTCAACTTTTATCGAAACTTTTTGCCTGCGCGTATCGATTCGTCGAAACAGCACGAGATTGTCTCAGCTGGACTAGATGGATTAGGGCGAAATGATATTGAAGCAAAGACTGGTTTGCCGAGGGGCACCATCAGTCGAGAATTAATGAGGTTCAAACGCTTGTACGATACGCAGGGGTGGGAGGTTGCGGGACGTGAGTATGAAGTGAGCGAAAAATTAGAAAAATTGATAGAAATAGCTAAGATTGCTAATGAGAGAAAAATCAGCCCCAACCAGCTAGCCGATGCAGCGGTCCTGGCTGAAACACTCAAGAGAAACGACATTGAGGCACAGCCGATCGTCTTGAATTTTGCAGACACCGTTCTAAAACTGGGCAGGCAAATGGATTGGAATCATGAAAAGACCATGTCGCAATGCGCTGAACTCATTAGGATTACTAGAACCTATGGAAATTTTGACGATATCAAGCCAGAGTACGAACAGCTCGGGAAAGAAATTGCTGGAAGACGTAAAGAATTTGAATCCCTCGATGATCAGGTACTGAAAAAGAAAAAGAATCTTGCTGATCTCAATCAAACCTATTCAATTAAGGAAAATACCATTCGGAGGTATTCGAATGTTCAAGTTGAACTCAAGAAAATGGGCTTGGACGTTGAAGTCCATCCCGAGCTCACTCTCAATGTTCTGAAAAATCTAGAGCCTTACAGATTCAAAATCAAGTTCGTTCTCGCTGACCTAAAGCGGAAAGAGAGCTTGGAGTCGCAGCTATCGAATCTTAATTCGAAACTGCATGAAGTATCGAAGCAGATGAAAGATACTGAAACCGATCTTGACAAGGTAAACTCCGAGCTTGTCCAAAAGCGGGCGACGCTTGAACTTGTAAATCTCCTGGATGGGACTGGAATAACGGCACCGATGATCAAAAAGGTTCGTGATATCATCGTAAAGATTTCGGCAAAATACGGTATCCAGGCAGGCGCTGCGATGGATAGATTACAGAAAGATCTGCTCAAGAATTATGATCCTTCCCTGAGCCTAAATTTGCAGGTCGAACGTCTTGACGGAGAAAGGAAGCGTCTAACTGATCAGAACAACGAAATTAGGGCAAAAAACAAGCTAGAACTATCTAAGGAACGTACAAGGCTCGCAGAGATCATTTCTGAACAGAAAAAGAAGGAGAAGGAATTACGGAGCTACATTTCAATAGTAAGGAAAGGCGGTAGCGACAGTGTGATCCTCGGCCTTGGACGACTGATCAAGGGGACTAGTTTGGATAGAGTGTGGTCAAGGGTTAAGGAAATTTCAGAACTAGACGATCTCAAAGAAGAGAAACGTAGAGAGGTCGAACTAATTGAAGAAGAAAAATCCAGGCTTAGCGCCGAGCTGGACATAATTCGGAGAAAGAAAAGAGTGGTAGAATCGGAAATATCTGAGCTGACAAAAGCCGGAATAAGCAAAATCAAGAAGACGAGTTCGAGTGCCATCAATGCATTAGACATCGTCGCAGATACTACAAGCTCGTCAATCAATTCTGCAATTGAGGATTTTACTGGCAGAACTACAGAGCTCTCAAATCATGTTTCGACAATCGATCAAGAGGTCCTCGGAAGGAAGGGGTCAGTTGGTCGAAATCTGACCGAAATTGATCGCAGGACTGGAGAGCTAGGTGAAATCATCGTTACTAGAGTGAATTCTCTTGAAAGTCGAGCCTTCGCCATTGGGAAAGACTTGGGAAAGCTGGAAGCACTTGCTCCAATTGCAGAATTTATAGAAAAGGGAACAGGAGACGAATCACAGATTCTATTTGCAATTTCATTAATCTGTCTAAAGTTGAGAGATTACGCAAAGGGCAAAATGCTGGGAATCATGCTTGAACAAGCAGCCATGAATTTGTATGAGGCGATTGAAAGTGCAAGAAGATGATGATTTTCTCAGAAAATTGGATGTTGAAGAGACAAAACTTTACAACATTGGAGAGCAGTTCAAATCTGCAAATTACGTTCTGATAGAGAGTCTTAGAAAATATCTAGTTTCATTTTGTGAAAAGAACAAGGATATCGCGCGTGAAGTCTTTGATGAATCGGAGGAATACACCCAGGCCGAGCGCGATTCAATGGTCAAAAAGATCTTGCAGAATTGCTCTTCCAACGATCTCTTGAGATATCTTAGAGTGACGCATCAGGGTTAGACTTGTGAAACCCAGCAGCCATTCTTTTTCTATTTCTTCGATTTTTCGATGAATTTGATAATTTGATCTAGTTCATTTCGTGCTTCGTGCAAAACAAGTTCTACCAAATCATTTCTCTTTGCAATGACAGCTATTTTTTCCTTTTTGATTGATTTTCCGTCCAACATATAACCCAGCAAAATGTTGAAGAGCTGCTGTTCGTCGTCAAGACCTTCAATAATGGCGAGGAAAGCTTTCCTGGCTGTTTCTACGCAGAATCGCGCGCCTAGCTCTTCCCAAATTACTTTGTATGCATCCAAGCCTTTCGAGGTTTTGAAAACCTGTTCGTGAGTCGTCAGCAAGCGAGGAAAATCGAGCCGGTCGCCGCAATAAGCCCAAGCGCAGGGAATCCCAATGAATTCCGTCAGGGCGTAAAGGTTCTTCTTTCCGCCCTTTGCACTTTCTCTAGTCTTTCCTCTTTTTACAATTTTTTCTGCTTCGAGTTGCTTTAGATTTCGAAATACTGTTGGATACCCGCGTGACGCAGGCGTGTAAAATTCCCTCGCAATATCATAAGGTGAAGAAGGCCCATTCTGTGCGATATGTGTAATAATTTTCGTACGCAGAGAATCGGGTGGCACAATTTTCAGCCACCATTCATCAACGCTTTCCCTCTTCACCATTATTGGAACTAATGGGAAATTTGTTCATATAAAGGAATGAAAAGTATAATATAGCTTTACAAAGTCATATAATATCTTGTAACATCATGCCCAAAATTGGCAGAACCAAAAAACCAGAATTGAAAGATGTCCAAGCTCCTAAATCAGGAGCCAGCACTGAAGTTGAAAATCCTACTTCGAAAGAGCTTCCTAAATCGATAATCACCAATATTCCTCTGAGTCTTATAGACGAGCCTGAAATCTCAATTCGGACCAATCCCGAGGTTGATCAGCTCTTCATCGAGAGCGTAAAGCAAAGTGGGATTATAGAACCAGTAATTGTGCGTCGGAAGGACGATGGAAGATATGAGAGAATTGGCGGTTACAGGAGAATAGTTGCCGTACAGGAAGCTGGTCTCACAGAGATTGAGTCCAAAGTGATAAGCAATTTGACCGAGTTGCAGGTCTACGAACTCATGTTTCAAGAGAATCTGCACAATCAGCCGAATTCAATGGATGTCGCGGAAGCCGCCACAAAAATAATGAAGAAGTTCAATCTGACTCAAAAAAAGACAGCTAAAATGATACGAATGAGTGAAGAACAGCTTTCGATTATTCTGAAGGTCTATCGCGACGAACAAATTCGACAAGAAGTCAGAGAAGGCCTTCCGCTCAGCTCAGCTTTGGAGAAACTTAGATTGAAGTCGCTCAAAGGTACAAAAAGTTTCGCCGGCGAAACTCTTCCGACATCCCGGAAGGAACTAAGAGAAGCCGTGCACAAAGCAAGAGAAAATTCGAACGTTAAACCTCGGAAAATGAGGAAATGTTCGTATTGCGACGAAAAAACGCAGAATCTTGAATTGAGGTCTATGGAGCTTTGTCAGGGGTGCGTGTTAAACCTCGAGGCATTTAGGCATCTTCTCCTCGAAGGTGCGCAGAAACTGGCCGAACAGTCGGGATCCAACACTACCGAAATTCTAAAGCAGATAATAGATCGGGCCTTGGCTGAAATAAACAAAACACTGATTCCATCTAACTCAGCCTCAGAGATAACATTGAGCGGAGACGGGTCAGGAGCTCAAAAATAATCAGGTATCATCCGGCTACACGTACGTAATCGGTATCAATCAGTAGAAGAATACGAGAAGAAACCGACAATCGAGAACTAGACGAAAAACTGTCTAGTCTTATTGTAAATTCGGATTGAACCAGTCTCTTCTTTTGATACCAGAGAGTTCCGGTAGTCTCATAGAATAAACCGGGATTCAAAACTCAAAGACAACAATGTCCTCAGAGATTGAAACTTTAGGAGAAGCTCCCAGTTTTTCGAAAACCGTTGACCAAGAGCTTGCGTAAAAAATCGACCACTTTCGACTCAGACCTGTAAAACAAGTAACAACTCTCCTTCCCTGATTCTTTACGTCAAGGACGCGGATGTGATTACTTTGCCCCCATAATTTTTGAAATTTTATTGCTTCCTCTACCGAGGTAGCGCCTGTTATCGGCATGATTGGGGTTACACCAAATGATCTCGTGACCGACTTCCTGCCTATTTCGGTCAGAGAATCGTCAGGAATCAATTCCAATATTTCCTTGAGAGTTTCTGACGGAATCCGAATTAGCCTAACCATATCGATAAACTGGTCAACCGTAGAAAACTTTAGGAACATGTTATTGACTAATGCGTTGACGCTGATTCTTTGCCTTTCAGCCTCGCTCTCGATCGCTTTGATGCCAGACTCACTCAGGCGGAATGACCTTGTCACCGTTCGATCTTGCCTGCCCATAATTGAACGCAAATCAATTGCAGTTTATCTAAATTTCTGTCGCTGAGCTGCACTGTGTTGCAAAAAGTACCTTCAATTAATATCAGGCCACTCTCTCAGCGGTACGTGATGGTTGATGGCTTCAACTGCTGAAATGACAGAATTAGACATAGTAGAGCCGAATTGCCGAAGATTCCTCGAATTGCTTAATTCGGCAGATGGACCGCCAATCTACACGCTTTCTCCTTCTGAAGCGAGAAAAGTGCTCGAGGACGCGTCGCAGGCTGATCCATTCAGCGGTCCAACGCCGAAAAAGCCAGCCGACATTGAAGATCGAGTTCTCCAAACTCCGCGAGGCGATGTCCGCGTTCGCCTTGTTAGACCAAAGGGGAACAAGTCCGAGCTACCTGTTGTCATATTCAACCACGGCGGTGGATGGATCTTGGGAAGCAAGAATACACACGATCGCCTAATTCGTGACCTGGCGGATGGAGCACAGGCACAGATTGTATTCATAGACTATGATCGTTCGCCGGAAGCACACTATCCAACAGCTATCGAACAAATGTACGCGGGACTGAAGTACGTCTCGGAGAAGCCGGAAGAGTTCAATGTCGATCCCAAGCGCATTGCCATCGCCGGTGACAGCGTAGGCGGAAACATGACGGCAGCTCTTGCGATGCTTGCAAAGCAACGAGGAGGCCCAAAAATTTCAAAGCAGATCATGTTCTACCCCGTCACAAACGATAACTTCACGACCGGATCGTATAAGCAGTTTGGAGAAGGTTTCTTTCTAACTCAGAAATCAATGGAGTGGTTCTGGGATGCCTATATTCCAGAAAAAAGCACTCGCTCGCAACCTACTGCTAGTCCAGTGAAGGCAAGGATCGAAGATCTCCGCGGGCTACCCCCGGCACTAATTACCGTGAATGAATGTGACGTGCTGAGGGATGAAGGTGAAGACTATGCTCGAAAACTAGCAGCCGCTGGAGTTGAAGTCACTGGTGTCAGGATGCTGGGAATGACACACGACAACCTGATATTGGGAGCCATAACGCAAGCTCCTGGGGCGAGAGACGCAACTGAGCTCGCCATCACTCATCTGAAGAAATCTTTCAGTGGATAGTTTGACTCATTCCGGATTCATAGATTCGGCAGTTGATTTGCATTAGTCGTTGATCTCCATACCGCAGCTATAGCCGTACACGCGCTGAGCGCGGTAGGGGCCTTCTTCATCGGCACTTTCTTGATCTTCCAGGATAGGAATGCTTATCGGCAGCTACAACTGGGTCGGGCTCTCGTGATCTCATTGGTTTCAATGGAGATTTTCATGGTTGTTGCAATCGTTACCCATCTTTCAGGGCTACCCACAATTGCTCTAATCATTTTTGGAGTGCTACCTTTTCTTGGACTGTACATAATTGTTCGATCCGTGCAGGGCTTGGGGGTACTCCGAGGAAACAGTGGCAATCAACACGCAGTCATTGATCATACGGGTTTCGTCCTGATTTCCCTTTTCGACGGCTTTGCTATCGTTAGCGCATTCGATCTGGGTGCCCCAGGATGGCTTCTGGCGATTATTGCCGTCGGAGCAGTCATGGTGGGAATCTATGGCATCAATGCACGGAAGAAGACTCTCAAAGCAAGGAGTCTGAGAGTCCCAAAGGATTAGACAGATAATAGCTCATCGTCTGAATCGCGAAATCGAGGTGATTAGAAAAATGGCAACTACTGAAGAAGATAAAAGAATTAGAGCACGGAAAAAAGCAGAAGCTCGTTACTCGTTTAGATTCGACGCCACCGCTTACGTCCTGGTAAACGCTCTTCTTATTGGGATCTGGTACTTCGGCCGACAGGGTTTTCCGTGGTTCGTATTCGTACTTGCAGGATGGGGAATTGGTTTAGCCTATCACTTTGATGTGGCATATGGAAGTCTTGGAAGGGACTGGGTAGATCGGGAAACTCAGAAGATCCTAGACCAAGGGAAGTGAGTTTAGCTCAACAAAGCAGGAGGAAAGGGGTAAGATTCATGCTTGCGTTCAAGTAAACTAGTGAGAATGTCGGATTATTTCAAAATCCGAAATGAGGATTTTCCATTTTGCAAGCTGAATGACTTATTTTGAACTGAAGCATCAGCGAGAATGAAAAGCTGCTAGTCAAGAATTGAATTTGGTATGACCTAAAAAGTTGAAATTTACCTCTGCAGGCGGCTTTAACCCATTTTCCACTAAAATTGGGTGAGAATCTTTGTTTCTCAGCCAAGTTAGGTGTTTCTCTTACTCCATTTTGGTAACTCCTCGCAGGCGCGCGCGGGCTGCGAAGGAACGGGGTAAAAACTGAAAGAGGAAAGGATCATCGGAAAGTGGCTTCGTAGCCATCCTCAGAAGATATCAATTGTTAGTACGCCAATCATGCGATCTCGATCAGGAGGACTAGGACTACGTAGAAGAATGGCTCTCTCCCTGATTAGTAACGAGCATCCGAGCCTATCGAGAGTTTCACAGCAGAAGAGGAAATTCAGACTGGTTTCTCCATTGATTTGGATTGCAAAAGCTTGCTAAGATGATAAGCCTTCCGACAGTCTTGGAGTAAGTATTTTACGAAAAAGTCCCTTAGAAAGAATCATCAAAATATACTAAGCCGCTGCCGACATGAAGGGCTTGAGCCTTTCAAGGTTGAAGATAGAAATGTCGAGGCTAGTCCGCCCTTTGGTAAACAAGTCTGCTACAGCTTCGCCGAAGAACGGTGAGTGTTGAAACCCCTCTCCAGAGCAAGGACTCACGATTAGGACGTTCTTATACTTCGGATGAAAATCTAGCAAGAACTGACGATCCGGGGTATTGGTGTATACGCATACTACGCGCGCCAATCCCGGGCCATCTGCCCAAGGAAGGCAGTCTCGTACGAACTCCCTAAGTGGTTTTTCATCGTCGGGAGTTACCTCTCTTGTTATCTCATCCGGAGACGCGGCGACTTGTCTTCCTTCATGATGAATCGCCACCTTCACCCCTGCGCCTAGATCGGGGAAGCCGTAACGGAGAACCGTTCGAGGCCAGATGTACGTTGGCAACCTTTCAGATGAAAACATTTCTTTGTTCTTAATAGGCTGGAACCTGAAGAAATATTGTCTTTCGCATTGCAGGGGGAGTTTCAAATCTGACAACAGTCGCGCCGTCCATCCACCAGAACAGAAAGCTATTTTGTCAGTCGAATAACTCTCCGTTGCAGTCCGGACGACTATCTTGCCTCCTCCATCGACATGCCAGCTCAAAAGTGGGTCGTTGAAATGCACCTCAGCGCCGTATTCTCTGGCTAGCCTGAGGCGAGCGGCAACAGTTTTTTCAGGGAATATTATTCCTCCATCCGGTTCCAAGACACCTTCTTCATCGTCATTGGGATTGAAAACTGGGAATGTTTCATTGAGCTCTCTTGAGCTGAATACTTTGTATGAAGGAATCTTCTTCAGAATACCAATATCCATAGATTCTGTTGTTTTGGTTGGCTTACCGCCCGAGGCTCCGATGTAGATTGCACCTATTCGTTTGACAAGCTCTTCGTTTGACTCCTTCTCTAATTCGTGCCATAACTTGAAAGACCTAGTGACATGCGGTTCCATTTTTGTATTCGTGAAATAGGCTTTGGTGATCTGTCTACTATCTCCATGAGAAGAACCATTCTTGTGGTTCAGTTCAAACTTCTCAAGATTAAGCGTCCTAACCCCTCGTTTTGCAAGATTGTAGGTTGCGGAACTACCATGGGCGCCCGCTCCGACAACAATGGCTTCGAAGTGTTTCAATGTTCTCGCCTAATTATTCGAATTAGTTTTCGATATACAAAATGGTTCAAGTTTATTGCTTTTTGGGTAAACTCATGACCATCATCCTTTAACCGGAAATGAGATTGGCCTTTCTCCCTATAGGGGATTTGTGTCACACCCAATTCATCCTCTGACTATATAGAATTCCTACCCAAAGGAAATCTTTTCCATATTAGCCTATAAGCTTCAACTCCTTGAAACCTGTCAACGCACGCGTAGAGCATCAGCTAGCCGAGCTTAGAGAAATTGGCTACACGCAATCCAGCTTGCAGCTTTCAAATTTTTTCCGAGACAACCCGGACAAGTTGGGATCAACTCGAAGAATCTCCTTGGAAGCTCCCATCAGACACAACCGAGAGATTATCAAGATTTTTGGAACCCAATACCTCGCATTCTACTATGATTGGGAAAGAAAGAGCTGCATAGAGTCTTACCTTGAGACTTGGTTCATGACGAGAGGCTCTACTTCCGATCTAAAGGTAAGAGGGAGATTTACGAGAACGCTACACGACAACGGGCTTCACTGGTCGGGGTGCTGCGCTCGGATAAGAAGGGCTGAGGGTGGAAAGACAAAGTGTTTGAACTGCGGTGCTGAGGATCATCTTGCTTACAAGTGTCCCGCCCGGTAGAAAAATCTGTGACCTGCCCTGTGATTTCTTGCGCCTCAAGTTAGGTCTGCTCGCAAATGAAGAAAAGTGGCTCTTCGTTCTTGTCCTGTCAATCTATCTACTAACGGTTCTTCCCCTATCTTCCACAAACGAAAACAGCCACTTTGCCCTTGCAAAATCGATCCCTCTATGACGACACTTTCAACCTCTCAAACTACTCCAGGTTCATTTCTGTGGATGCAAGCGACTTTCAAGGAAAGATCTACAGCACGATGCCCCCGGGACTCTCGGTACTGCTTATACTCCCACTCTTTTTGGGTTCATTTCTTCAAAATTTACCGCACGCGCTAGACTCTCGGTTCTCCTTTTTGCCGTACGCTATTGCCGGGGAAGAGCTGGCGGTCCAGGTATTTTCAGTTGTTTGCACGGCAATATCAGTGATCTATCTCTACCGATTGTGCAGAACGCTGGGAGCGCAGAAGTACTCGTCGCTTCTAGTTTGTATCACCTTTGCCTTTGCGACTCCCATGTGGGTCTTTGGGAAGACAGAGTTTCCTCATTCGTACTCTGCCCTTTTTCTCCTGATTACATACTACTACTTTCTAAAAGCTCCCAGATTGGACCAAAGAAATATTTTGATCGCCGGGTTTTCATCGGCAATCGCAGTCTCAATCGAGTACACAAATCTAATTCTCTTGATTCCTGCTTTGATTTATCTCCTATCAAGATCGCGAACTATAGCAAGAACTCCAGAACTCTTGAAAAAAATTGGAGTTTATTTTGCGCCGATCTTTCTATCAATATTTCTCCTGTTGGTTTACAATTATGTTCTCTTTCACAACCCATTTTCATTTCCTGAGGATTACTGGATCGGGTACGACGGTCAGTCGGTCAGCGCTCTGAGCCAATTTTCAACGCCGATCGAGCTGGGATTGGAAGGACTACTCATATCTCCTTCGAGAGGGCTACTCGTATTTTCCCCAATACTGTTCCTCGCAATTCCCGGCGCGTACCTTCTTGGAAAAACTAGATTGAGGTGGGAAGCTTTTCTACTCGCTTGCGTTTTCTTACTCAATCTCTTGGGTTACTCAAAGTGGTACCTTTGGTACGGTGGGTTGAGTTTTGGACCTAGGTTCCTCGTACCCGCCCTTCCTTTTCTCACCATTCTCATATTTCCCTTCATAGAGTACACGATCCAGTCCAGACGCACTCTGGCAAGGCTTGGATATTTGACAGTTGCAAGTTCATTGTTTTTGTGGAGCGTAGTGGTCGAATCAATTGGGGCAATCACCGCTCCGATCGCTACCTTTTCGAATTTATCTTTCTTTCAGTTCTTGAACGCTGGCACGGGCTTTACAAATATCCTCAAGGGAAATCTAAACGATCTTGCTTATGTATTGATTGCAAATGGAAATTTCAATCCAGAATTTGGAATGATCTCTTGGGTTGTTGTTGTTGGTGCAATTCCGATTGTGACATTCATCTTCCTGATAATCTCTAGCGTCCCTCGTAAGAAGCGATCAGAGTATCGGACAGTCATCCTCATTCCAGATGAGTCATAAAACAGGAATTACTTGCGATTATGGATAACAATTGCCCTAAGTAGCGAGGAGTTGATCACATCATCAACGAAAAACAGGGCGACAATTCGTGTCCAAAATAGAAATTCGATTCATAATTAGGTACTTCTATTTAGCGGTCTATAGTTTACTTTGTATTAGTCATAGGCCTTTATTGTAATTGGGCAAGTTCTATTATCTGTCGTTGTCTTCGGCGAGGCCACGGTATCTTAACATGTTCGACTTTAAGAAACTAAAGAAATACAGAGGACGGAAGGCAGTTTCTCCGGTCGTCGCAACGCTGATCTTGATCATCGTGGCGATCGTCGGGGCAGTTGCAGTCGGCCTCATTGTATCAGGAATCGGTACGAATACGGGTAAACAAGCAAACGCTAACAACGCAGCCTCTAACGCTCAAGACGTCGTCTATGTCGGCGGTTCGACAACAGTGTATCCAGTCACAGTTCAAGCAGTGCAGCCATTTGAAACAGCAACTGGTATTCAGGTCCAGCTCTCGCAGGGCGGCTCCGACGCAGGAATGCAAGGAGTTCTCTCTGGTTCTCTGGACATTGGTGAATCCTCATCCATCAACGCAGTTCACGCGTTGTACAACTCTGTTACTTCCAACAATATTCTGGGAATCACCGTGCAGCCAACCCTCATCGGTGGAAGCGGTGTCGTTGCAATCACTACGTCAGAGTGCGGACCAGTCACTATTGCTGTTCCCGCTACTTGTGCGACACCAGCAACTTCGAACGGCGCAACACCACTCTACGATGGTACCAACGCATGTCTCGAACTAACAAGAGATGCTATTGCGGAAATGTACGTACTTGGTACATTCTACATTGAGAAAGGTGCCTGCGGTGCAGCAGCAGGAGTCATCGGGAACGAAGTTAACACACTCAACTCAGCTTGCGTTGTAGCTTCGGCAGCGACTAACACTGCAGCGTTAACATGTCTCGTAGCAGCCGGAACTGGAGCAATAGGTCCTTTCCTTGCAAGTCACAGAACTGACCCAGGTGGGACTCAGGACACTTACTGTGGATACCTGAATAATTCTCCAGTAGCAAATGGTACAGGAAAAATCAGCTACACTCCTGGTCAAACTGGCTGTGGTGCTTCAACCCTTCAGGGTATCGGTAATCTAGGCGTTCTCCAATCTGTTCAGACTTGTCCAGCAGCTGACCAAGGATGTATCGCAATGGTAGATCTTGGATTCGCTGACGGCGCTTCCGCTCAAGCAGCAGCAACATGCTCCGGAACTGGTTCCACCCCGTGCAAAGTCTTCATTCCAGAAGTTTCAAGTGGAGCATGTGACACTGGAGCAGCAGAATCAGCGAACTGTCTATCAGCGACTCCAGCAGAAGCGACAATTGATCCACTCACCGAAGCTACAAATCCACTTGCAGTCTCACAGAGCTCGTATGCATATGCAACCGATTCTATTGGCAACATCCACTCCTTCGTCAAGACAGCGCTCAAATACGGTGGATTGGAAAACCCCTTCACTCTACAGTGGCCAACTAACCCAAGCACACCAGCGACATACTTCCCTGATCCAAGCGCGGGTACTGTGGGACAAGGCGCTCTCGACAGACTCCTCTTCCTCGTCATCAACTCACAGAAAGACTCTGCCAATATCGACAAATTCGTAACCTTCCTCACACAACCAAGCGCAGAGCAATACTTCGTCAACGCAGGATACGAGTCACAGTACGACTTTACTACTGCCTAAATATAATGCAGAACCCTTCTGGGTTCTCTCCCTTTTTTATTTTCGAATTCTGTTCTGACTCTTGAATCTAATCAGAGATTTTAGTTTCTTATTTCATTGAGAGATTGAAAATGAAATCTTTTTACATCCAAGATCGTGGGCCATATTTTCCAAATTCGACCAATTCCTATCCGTTGAAGGAATTTCTCTATACTGAATATATCGCTATTGAGGTCGGGTATGAAACTCAAATAAGCCGTATCCAATGCCGACTTTTTTTCGCAGAGAGTGACTTTCCATCTTTTGATGAAACAATCTTGTTCCGAAAGCGGTCGCAGTTCAACAAAATACAGTAAATTGAAGGTTATAGACCATGAATAAAAGAATCATTACGATCATAATATTAGTTCTGTTAGTAGTCGTCGCTGTTGGTGTTAGTGCCGCACTAATAATAAAGTCACCATCGTCCACCTCGTCGATCACCAGCGGAAGTCTCAATCTTAATGGTGCCGGTTCTACACTTGTTTACCCTCTCATGTCGGCCTGGACCTACAATTACACCGTCCTTAATCCAAACATCCGCGTAAATTACGCGAGCATAGGCAGCGGTGGCGGTATGTCTTCCATCGAGGCAAAAACAGTTGATTTCGGGGCAACTGATGCACCGCCTACCGCAACGCAATACGATTCCTTTACTCTCGGTAATGCTTCAACCCTTGGTGTGTTGGAAATTCCCGAAGTAGCTGGAGCTGTCGTCCCTGCTTACAACCTTCCTGGAATTCCAACGGGTTTGAATTTTACCGGTGCCATTCTAGCGAACATTTATCTCGGTAAGATTACGAATTGGGCTGATCCTGCCCTACAGGAGATCAACCCTGGCGTTCAGCTTCCGAATGCCACGATTTTTGTAGTCCACAGATCTGACGGCAGCGGTACAACCTTTGTTTGGACAGATTATCTCGCCCAAGCTAGCACAGCGTGGAATCGAACGGTAGGCGTTGGAACTTCTGTAGGCTGGCCCCTCCAACCATTGCAAATTGGCGCAAAAGGTAGCGAAGGAGTGAGTGGTGTTATTCAAGCAAACCAGTACTCCATAGGCTACATGGAATCTGCTTACGCGACAATAGATAAACTAACTTTCGGCACAGTACAGAATGCTGCCGGTAACTTTGTTCTAGCAAATGGAACGACTGCGGCGGTTTCTGTGGCCGCTGCTGCTTCGACGGGCTTTCCCGCTGGCACGCAAAACTGGGTGAACGTTTCAATTGTGGACCGAGTTTTCCACAATGCAACCGCAACCAATGCTTATCCAATTACTACTTTCACATATCTGGTAGTCTACATTCGTCAGACAGATTTGGCAAAGGGAACCGCCCTCGCAAACTTTTTGTGGTGGATAGTCAACGACGACCAATCCGCTGTAACCAGACTTGGCTACGTTCCCTTGCCGCCATCCGTTGTTGCAATTGACGATGCTACGATAAACTTGCTAACTTACAACGGCCAGCCGATCAAACACAATTCGTGAGATTTTCAATTGAGAGGATCGGCTGATTTTTTTTCCAAAAGGCCAAGTCTTTTTGATTGCTCCTTTCCCCTCTCAACTGCGCGAACACACGTCCTAGTTTCTCGGAGTTGTACCCAAAATGGCCCAGTTAGTTGAGCAACAAACAAAGAAAGACGATAAGAAACAGCTTCGTGCCAAGATTAGCTGGTACAACAAATTTTCTTACTTTCTTTTCCGATGGGTTGACAACAAACCCCGCCCCGGTATTCTTCAGCTTCTTTACAAGGCTGACTTACAGATGCTTCCGGGCATGTACATTGGCTCAATCGTGAATACGGCAGTTATCGTCACGGTTGCACTTTTATTTGTCTCTTGGCTTGTCTTTCATTACATTCTTCAGACTCCGCTTGCGCTGATATTTGAAATTGTCATTCCTTTGAGCGGACTCGGTGCATCTTTAGGCGCACTTCCCCTTATTACGGTGAACAAGATTACCGGCAAGCGGGTCAAAATAGATTCCGTCTTGCCGTTTGTTCTCGCCTATATGGCAACGCTATCGAGCGCTGGCATGAACCCCGTCGAAGTTATCCGATCTGTCGGACTAAAGGAATTTGGACCGGTCGCAAGAGAATTTCAGAAAATCTCGTACCGTTCAGACGTCCTTGGCGAAGATATAGTATCCGCAATCAATCATATCGCACTCAATACTCCGTCGGAAACTTTGAGGGAGCTACTGATCGGCATATCGAACATTATCGTCTCCGGCGGTAGCCTTCGGATCTACTGTGAACAAGAATCCAAGGAGCTTTTCGTGCAAAAACGTACAAAATTGAAGGCATTCATAGATAGTCTGGCGGCGTTCAGCGAGGGTTACATTGGTGGAATTGTAGTCTCTCTGATTATGGGAGTAATAGGCCTGATAGTGATTGGTGCTTTGGGTCTCAGAATTCTCCCGTTTCTCTCAACCGCAGATCTTTTCGATCTCCTCATATTTGTCTTTGTCCCGTTAATCAATGTTGTATTCTTGGCTATGCTCGAAACGCGCTTTTCTTCTGGAGACGTGTAACTCTCCAGAGAGTTACGATCTTGTTTGTGGTAATTCGTAATGCCTCTCTCGCGCTGGCAAAAGTTTCAGCTCAAAATTCGTTTAAGGTACCATATTCGACGCGAAATCTTCACCATCGGCATACCCGTTGCTGTAGCTGCCGTCTTTGTCTTCTGGGCCTTCCACAGTGGATTCGCCTCCGTAGCAAATCCTTTGACCTATGGCACAGCCTCGAATAATGCAACCATTCGCCAGATCGAAATCCAAGCAACCGAAGGCAATCTATCTATCACTAGCCTTAACCACGCACAAGCAGCTGCTTCATCTGCTCCTATCAAACAGAATCTTTACCTTACCGTAGTGGCCGCCCCTGCCATCGCCCTAACTCCGATTATCGTTGATACACAACGAGAAACTCGACGCACGCAGCACTATGAGCAGGACTTTGCAGATTTCTTATTCGAACTCTCTGAATTGGTTCGAGGTGGCATCGACCCTGCAAAAGCCTTCCTCACATTAGCCAAAGGGGAGGTTGGCTCGATCACTCCATTCGTCAAGACCGCATCCAAGCAAATGTCGATAGGTTTCACATTCGAACAAGCATTCAAAAGTGTGGGCGCTTCAATGAAAAGTGCACTCGCCAATCGGTACATTGATCTTGTAATCCAAGCATCTTACAGCGGCGGCGATGTTTCAGCGCTCATTCAGCAGGCCGCGATCGATATGGGTGCTTTCCTCTCGCTGGACAAGGAAAAGCGTGCTGGATTATCCCAATACACAGTCGTCCTTTACATGGGTCAGGTTGTATTGATAGTCCTCGCTGCGATCATGGTCGTCCAATTCATCCCGGAGCTCACTCAGATCACAAATATAGGTGGTGCCGGGCTGGGAAGTTTTCTCGGAACATCTGACATCAATAACGTCCCGTTGGAGCGCGACTTGTTTTTCCTCGTTTTGATTAACGGAATTCTGGGTGGCCTCGTAATCGGCAAGATCTCCGAATCAAAAATAAAGGCTGGCCTGAAGCATTCAGTCATTCTTGGGATAATAGCGCTGATCGCATGGGACGCATATGTGCTTCCTGGTTCTTCGGGTGCTACTCAAACAGTTCACATTACTGTGGTTTCTTACGATAAAACGGGTTTGTCTGGTTTCAAGCTACCGGACCCCTTACTGGTTAACATTACCGATGCTCACGGAGTTCCCGTCGATGCGGCTACGGTGTCATTCATAATGACAGGAGGCGGTACCGCCAATCCTGCAAGTACTGCAACTGACGTGAATGGTCAGGCAGAAACCACCCTGAGGCTTGGAAACGTCCCTGGTCCCGAGGTCATTTTGATTACTTCAGGCAATTCACAAGTTGCAGTTGTCGTAAATGCAACTAGCAATGGAATATCAGGTAACTAGCTTTTTCTTGGAAATGGAGAGTTTGACATATGAATTTCAGAGAAAAACTGGCAAAACGCGAGCGCAGTGGAGTTTCGGAAGTAGTAGGAGCGTTGCTTTTGGTTCTCGTCGTAGTTGTAGCCGTTGCTTCATTTGCGCTGTATCTTTCTGGGGCTCAGAAAGCTGCCGAACAGCGCCAGTCCTACCTCAATTCGGTCAAAAATGAAAACCTTCAAGTCACGAGTTTAAGTCTCTTTCCGAATGATCCTTTCACCCAATGGCAGTTCAATCTTCCAAGTGTCCCGACCAATCTCTTTGGTCACTACAACAACACTGAAGCTCTATTTTACATTCACTACTTCAGTCAAAGCTATGTTGGTATTTTCAATGGAACTGACTACAACTACGCGGCTTCTAATCTAGCTTTTGACTGTCCCACAGGTTCGGCCAATCCATGTTACTCCATATTTCCTGTACCCACAAATGGTCTAAACACGACATTGTGGGATCAAGCCCCCCAAACATCTTTACCCGGTACCCCAGGCTATTTCAATGAGATTTCTGCTGGAACTCCAATTTGCGTGTTTAACGGAAATGGCGAGTCGATAAATCCCGGAACCTCGATGCCTTTCGAACCTTCAATAGTAATCAATCCAGATTCGACAACAATGACAAAGTGTACGAGCTCCAATGTCCCACCCGGACAACTATCGACGATTCAACCTGCTGCCTGGGACAGTGCGAACATTACGGTACGCAATCTAAACACTCAGATATCAGTCCTGAAAGATGTTGAATTCGGCGGCTTCTTCATAAACAAGTGGACTTCACCGCCGCAGACCTTTGGGTTCAATGCCACTAACTCTCCTGAAACGCTTGAACCAGCTTCCAACACCCAAGTCGATTTCAACATGACTTCTTTCAATATTCTAAAAACTGCGAGTTTTTCCATTGTGCTGCAGGCTGCTGACGGCAATTATTTCACTTCATCCTTCCCTATTGCAGCTCCATTCATATCATCGAACATTGAGGCTCAAAACTTTGGTGCAGTCACAGAAGATGTACTAGATTTATCAGCCACTCCATCAACTAATTCGAGCATCTCTGATTACATATGGCAGGTTGACATTCCGCAGACGACATGGACTCAAGGTGATTGGGCCGACTCGGCAAATCTCATTACAACGTTCGTAACCGGTCAGAGTTTGGGACTTTCTCCCAATCTCATAATAAACAATCCCCTACTTTCGAAGGCCTTAGCTAACGGTCCGTTCAGAGTGACCGCGACCTCGGTTAACCAATATGGTCAGCTCGCTCCCGGTAATTCGCTCATTATTCCCGAGAATCCAGACTTGGCCCCTGCATCCCAAATGACCGTATCCCAAAGTGGACCTTGCTCTGGCGCGCCCATAACGCTAACTGTGACTGTATACAATATCCTCCACCAACCTGTACAAGGAGTGACTGTATATTTGATTCCCATATCTGGCACGACGGTGATCAGTATGTCCCCGCTTCAAACCAGCTCCTTAGGACAAGCTATTTTCACACTAAGTTCTTGTACCGCTTCCAATGTTGTGGGCATTAGTTCTCCGGGCATAAATCCAATAACTCTAACTCTCGGTTGAAAAATAATTGAAAGACGAAGTGCTATTCAGATTTCACGTGAGTAGTTTCACTGCTCGGGCGGGCAACCAACTTTCATATTTTGCAAACAAGCAACATTTGACGACTTTCAAACTTGTAAGAGTAGCGCGAGTGAACATAACCTCATGACGATGACCCAGATTATCATCGTCGCTGCGATAATCGTTCTAACTGCTGGCATTATCGTAATGCTGCGCGATAGGGCCAGATTACGACGAGAAGATACTCGAACTTTTATCAACCAATAGGATGGCCATTTTATAATTGAAAGGTCCACAAGTTCACAAGATTCTTCGTTTCAGCAAGATGGAACAGATGTCCTTTGATATCAAAGTCGGGCACGAAGCCGCCTCAAATCTGAAGTTTCTTAGCGCACATGTTCTTATGACTGGGAGTGATTCTATCAAGGTTGACGTCGTCAAGGCAAGCCTTGTCACTTTTTTTGACAAGTATGCAGGCCATCCTCCTGATCGAAAGCATGTCGGAAAGGAGGCCGTATCAGTTGAGTGGATTTTTGAAGGCAAAGATAGAGATGCCAATCGATTAACACAGTTCATCCAAGGCCAAATCGCAAGATACTTTTGCCGTAACTGCGGCCTATTCTTGCCAGGAGGCGATTCTGTCTGCGAATCGTGTCGCGCAATATCATCGATCTCAGCTTCTCTGCATCCCATTCAAACTCCAAAATCCAAGTCCAAAGCAAAATCGGGCAACGGTTTCGGAAAAATCTTCGGCCGGAAGAAATCCAGCGTGTGAGTAACCCAAGCTATAATTCACTATATTTTACGGAGACAAACGTTATTATCGTCGGATCTTTGGCAATGGCTTCTGACAAAAACCGGCGCCAAGACGGTTTGAGCTCTAACACAAAGAAATTCTTGATTCTCCAAAGGCGCGCAGTTTCGCCTGTTGTTGCGACAATGGTTTTGATAGTTGTTGTTGTAGCTGCTGTAACTTCGTTTGCCCTTCTATTCTCGGGATTCCAATCGCAAGCTGAAAAGCAAAACAACAATCTAACGAACATCCTAAACGAAGATTTGCAGATCGCTTACTTGCAAATGCTTCCTCTAACATGGAATGGTACCGAAATCACATCCATGAATATCACCATCCACAACCTGAACACTCAGCCTTCTGGCCTTGTGGGCATAGAGATTAACGGCGTCTTTGCAGACTTTGCTTCTTTCGCAAATGTTTTGCTGTCGCCTCTCCTTGTACTACAGAACGATTTGTTCGTTCAGACGAACCTGACTCAAGTCATACCGAGTAGGGGTACGCTCCAGCTGGAAGTGAATCTCTCATCCGGTCAAATCTTTCAACCCATACCCCGGACTTCGCCAGTTAGCATCACCCTGATTACAGAATCGCAAGGGATCTTTTCTTTTTCGATACAACCTCCCGTTGCGGAGTTTTTTGCGCGTCAGATCGGAATGGGCTACGACCTGCTCAACGCATCTAGTTCGTTTTCCCCCGATACCTTCGTTCAAACATATAGCTGGACAATCTTCGGCCAAATACCTGGCGGAGGGATCCTCGCCAACCCGCCACTATCAGGAAAATCGGTTCAGTATTTCCCAAATACTCCGTCAACCACTGTGGTTTTGACCGTCGTTGACGGCTATGGTCTCGTTTCGAGGATAAACGAAACACTTACGAGCGCCTTGGAGTCATCGGTGACAACAACCATTACAAGCACTACTACCATCAGCACGACAGAAACCTTTGGTAACAGTCTGAGTTGTTCGGGGACTCCGACCCAAGACATGACAGAGTTTGTGTGTCCGTATCTCAACCACCTTGAGAAGATCCGTGAAGTCCTCATGACTCCGTACACTCCAGGCCAGCGCCAGAGCTACGGTTACTATTCCCCGATTGGTCTGACATGCGGAGGAAACATTGAGCCATCGCCAGCAATCGGAGTATCCGGAGGATACAATAATGTCTGTGTTGTCGTGGACAACAACTTCGAAGGCGGTTATGGCCTTGATTACTACAATAATCCGGGTAGTGTCTTGGCAAGCGATTCTACCTTAACTCAATGGAATACTGCCTCTGGCTATAGCAGCGCAAATTTCCTTTCCTTCAACCAGAACCCCTACTTTTCATCCATATATAGCGGGGGTGCCCTAAACACTAACATCTATTCTACGGCTAGAAGTTATCTTTCCACAGCTCAACCCTGGTACGGCATTGGAGGCTGCTCCGCACCGTTTCGTCCAATTTTCTATCCGACTAGTTTTTCGTTATTGGATAGGCGCGAAGGTGAGTACGGTTTCATAGGTCCCTACTGGCAGACTTTGGATCAAATGGGTGTGCATCTTGGCGGAATAGGAAATAGTTGCGGCACCCAGGGACAAGTCTGGTACGTTGAAAATGCGGGAGTTGTCCAAGGGAATCCCTTGATCGTTACCGAGATGCCCGGCGGCGCGCTTTCAGGGTCAGGTGGTCTTGAGGAGCTCAGCTTCTTTATCGACGAAGCATACATGCAATGGGTCGCTGGAAATGCTCCAGCCTCTACCTGGCAAAATGCCTACACGAATGCGATGTGCCAGTACCCATTTCCAGCACCCAGGCAGGCTCTCCATTTCATTCAAGTCACGCGAGCTACAGCTGCTTGGAACAATCCCGCCTTCGCGAGCGGAGTTTCCTGTGGCGGCACTCAAACTATCTCCGCGACCCAGATGTTGACAAACGCTATTCAACAGCTGTTTACCCCGTCAGGGCAGACAGGCCCGATGGGAGTCGGCGGCGCTTCAGGAATAGACGGCGGTCTCTACCAGCAGTGGGGCGGCGCTGGGTCATCGGATACTCCGGAGCCAAACATGCAAGCCGTGATAGCTTTTGACCCTGACATGCCGAATTGGTTTACTATGGCATGTTTCCAGACCCAAACCTGTTAGTGCGAGTACAAAATAATACGCTTTGTTTTCAGGCACAATGCCGAAGAAACTACAGGCGTTCACCAGGTCGTAATTAGTTCAGAAAATTCCTGGTTATCGATGCAATTTAGAGAGCGAATGACTTTCGTGCGGAATTTTCGAGGGATTCAGAAATTCAAAGGCGAGCAAGAAGTTGACAACCTAAGAAATACGACAGTAGTTGCGGCTGTTCTGATCATCGTTGTTGCCTTTGTTCTTTTTGCATTTCGATCGGCCTCGTTCAGCCCTTCATTAATAATGTACTTGGAGTCACTTCATCAACCAGTTCAGTTCTAAACGCAGAAGCTACGCCGATTGACTACGCGGTTCTTGCGGATAATTACATCCACTCTCCTGCAATAGCTGCAAATAATTATACAGGTCGAGCACTATACATAAGCAGAAACGTAACCGGAATAGTTAACCCGGGACACTTTAGTTACGGAAATTGTATAACTCTTGCAAACGAAGATCCGTTTCAGAACTTTCGGATTAGTCGCTCTCAAACATCTTGGTAAATATAACAGATGTGTGAAAGAGATTTTCTTTGATGAGGCATTCTATATAGTTCATGAAGTGGCTGCTCTTTCCACTTCCGAAGTTAGAGCATAAGAGAAACCAGAGCGCTTATAGAGTGAATACCGATTCATCAGCGAGTGCAAATTGCAAAATTACTCGAAAGTGTCGATTCTACTAGTTTTCGCCGGGATTGCTTTCTTTTCGTTTGGATACTTTATCTTTTCAGCTGGAAGCGTATGCGGTGCTGCCAATTACTGTGTACCGAACCACTCGTACAATGAATTTTATTCAATCGGAGCGATTGCATTTTTGGCTTCTTTCCTCCTATACGCCCTTGGAGAAATAGCGCAGAAGGAAACGAAACTTGATACCGAGGACGCGGAATCGCTTTCCTGGCCTGGAGACACTATACTTGAAAATGCATAGGAATTTGACAATAGACCTATTTTTTCCAATTTGGTAAAGAATTATGTTACGACTTTAAGTTCAGGCCAATGAGGACTGCCGACATAATCATTCTACCTTGAAGATTAACAGCGACAGTCATCAGCCAGATGCGACTGGATCATAGCCTATATAGTCAGAGGAAATCGAAGCAACAGCAGCCGTAGGCCAACCTGCTCACTATATAGTCTATAGGTCTGACTATAGACAACGTATTCTATTTTAGTTATAATTATGAAACGACCTCCGGACCGAAGTTATCCCAAGTGACATTTCCTTGTCAAAAAAAGATAACTTGCCTGTAAAGTATGGACAGCGCAGCGCAATCGCGCAGACTATTATGATCGCGATTGTCGTTGTAATAATAGTAATAATTGTGGCAGGAGCTGCCATAGTTCTAGGTACGGGAGGAAAGACGATAACTTCTAGTATTGTGGTAACCACGACAGCGGCTGGTGGTTCTGGTACAACTGTAACCACGACTGCTGCCGGCTCTAGTTCGACTACAATGGGTCCTCCTGTTACTCTTAACGGTGCTGGTTCTACCCTTGTATTTCCGCTGATGTCTTCATGGACTTTCGCGTACGGACAGGTCTCCGGAAATGTTCAGGTTAATTACGCCAGCGTTGGTAGCGGAGCCGGAATTGCTCAGATCACCGCGGGCACGGTAAATTTTGGTGCAACTGACGCTCCAATGAGTGCCTCCCAATACGCCGCGATAAAGAACGGAACCATTCTCACCATTCCTGAGTCGGCAAGCGGCGTCGTTCCGGCATACAACTTACCAGGATTAACCAATGGAATCAAATTCACGGGCAATGTCCTTGCAGAAATCTTCTTGGGCAACATAACCATGTGGAACGACCCAGCGATCCAGACTCTCAACCCTAACGTGACACTCCCTGCTCACGCTATCACAGTCGTCCATAGATCCGATGGCAGCGGTACAATGTATGCATTCACAAACTACTTGTCTGATGCTAACGCGCAGTGGAAGTCCAAAGTAGGAAAGGGTACCTCCGTCAACTGGCCGACAGGTGTTGGATGCAAAGGTAACGAAGGTGTCGCAGGCTGCATCTCTAACACTCAGTACTCAATTGGTCCACTTGAAATTGCGTACGAAATCACAAACAAGGGCCTGATCTCTTACGGCGCCGTAGCGAATGCTGCAGGCAACTATGTTCTTGCAAACCTGACCAACATCGCTGCGGCAGTGGCGGCTGGTGGAACTACCGGTCTCCCCGCGGGCAATGCAAAATGGACAAACGTTTCCATTGTTGATGCAATCTTCAACGACACCAAAGACACAATCATTTACCCTATCACGACATTCACCTACCTGTTGGTCTATCAAGCCCAATCAAATCAAAACACCGGAACTGCTTTGGCAAACTTCATGTGGTGGGTAGTAAACACTGCCCAACAGGGCGGTACCAGTCTCGGCTACGTGCCTCTACCATCGAACGTAGTCGCCATAGATGATGCAACAATCAACATGATGACATACAACGGAACTCCATTGCATACTGGAACTGCATAGGTGACAAGATAAAAGGGGGGATGAAACACCCCTCTCTTTCTTCTATTTACGCTAGGGAAAGGAAAAGTCCTCCATACGGGAAAATGCAAAAAGCAACATGACTAATCAGAAGGCGGCTTTAGAAATCCTAATTGAGTGACGCCCAACAACCCGAGCTGGAAGGAGTCCAGACTAAGAAGAAAACCGTGACTCCCCAGAGGAAAGGGCATCTCGCAGACGGGCTGTTCCGTGGACTCGTTATGGCCGCTGCGGTAGGAATAGTCGTTTTAATGATCTTACTTGCTCTTGAACTTTTTAGCGGATCGGCTCTGTCTATTGAAAAATTCGGAGCTAGTTTCTTCACCACCACGATATGGGATCCTGTCCACAGCATTTTCGGTGCACTACCCTTCATCTACGGAACTCTTGTTACATCAGCAATTGCCCTAATTATAGGAGTTCCGATCAGCATCGGCGTTGCGATTTTTCTTTCTGAAATAATGAAGGAGAAAAAACAGGTAGCGGACATTCTCGGTTCCATCGTCGAGCTGCTCGCAGCGGTACCGAGCGTCGTTTTCGGTCTATGGGCCCTTTTCGTGCTTAGTCCAGTGATTAAAGAATATGTAGAAACACCGCTCAACAAGTATCTCGGATTCCTTCCAACGTTCAAGGGAACACCTTTTGGGTTAGATTTTCTCACGGCAGGGATTATTCTCGCAATCATGATTATCCCCACCGTTTCGGCAATTTCAAGAGAGGTCCTTCGAGCGGTTCCTAATAGTCAAAGAGAGGCGATGATAGGCCTCGGAGCTACGAGATGGGAAATGGTTCAACGAAGTGTGTTGCCCTATGCTAGATCGGGTCTTTTCGGTGCGATCATCCTGGGTCTCGGCAGGGCGGTGGGCGAGACCATGGCCGTAACTATGGTGATCGGAAACGCGCCAAGCATATCTGCCTCCCTTCTTCATCCCGGTTACACTCTAGCCAGCGTAATAGCAAACGAATTCACCGAGGCTACTTCGCCAATTTACGTTTCCGCCCTAGTCGAAATTGGCTTGACATTGTTCTTTCTTGCGCTCATCATCAACGTTTTTGCGAGATTCCTAATCTGGAGGATTACCAGATTCAGCAAGGTCAGAACCTAAGGAGAGAAAACACTTGGAGGAAATACAGGAAATGCAAACCATCCAGAGAAAATCGAACGTCAGACGCCGAAAAATTGTGAACCAGATTGGCATCGCTGCGGTCTATGTCACGGTCATCCTAGCTGTGATACCTCTCGCATTTATTCTTGGAGACGTTATCATAAAAGGAGCGGGCGAGATCAACCTTAACTTCCTAACGAACTTGCCGACGCCGGTCAATGTTCCCGGCGGGGGCATTGTAAACTCAATCGAAGGGAGTTTCATCATGGTCGGATTAGCATCGTTGATTTCCCTTCCGATTGGGGTCGGGGCTGGCATCTATCTCTCCGAATGGTCAGAGTCGCGGCTTGCAACATATGCGAGCTTTACAAACGACGTGATAGCCGAATTTCCGTCAATTGTGATTGGCATTTTTGTCTATGTTGTTATAGTTCTCACGACGCACACCTTTTCCGCGTACGCAGGAGCTCTCGCCTTGGCTATTATAATGATTCCCATCGTTGCAAGGACGACAGAAGAATCGCTAAAGCTTGTTCCAAGATCACTCAGGGAGGCTTCGATGGCCCTTGGCGTTACTCGTTGGAGGACTATAACGAGTGTAGTACTTAGTACAGGAAGGGGAGGCCTCGTGACGGGAGTTTTGCTCTCAATTGCACGAGCGGCTGGCGAAACAGCCCCCTTGCTCCTGACTGCGCTGGGCAGTACGCTAGCCCTAACTAGCCTGTTGCAACCCACTGCTGCCCTTCCGCTGCTCATCTATACTTATGGAATCTCACCTTTCAGGGACTGGCAGGATAAGGCCTGGGGCGCAGCGCTTATTCTGTTGATTATTGTTTTGGCGTTGAACCTAACCGTAAAGGCTTTGACTAGAGGCAGGTTCATAACAGTTGTCGAGTGAAAAATTTATGCAGGAAATGGCCAAGGTCGAAGAGACGCAACAGTCAGATGAATTGAAGGGCGACGTGCCTCTTGTGTCTGGCCGAACCAAATTGGAGATCCGCGGTCTCAGGGCGTACTTTGACAAAGTTGAGGCACTCAAAGGAATTAATCTTAGAATTCCTGACAGAAAGATAACTGCGATAATCGGACCCTCCGGTTGCGGAAAGTCCACACTTCTAAGAAACCTGAACAGGATGCACGAGCTGACCCCAAAAGCAAGGGCCGAGGGTGAGATCATCCTAGATGGTCAAAACATTCTTGGTCCAGGCATGGACGCGGTACAGGTCAGACAGAGAATTGGCATGGTATTCCAGAAGCCCAACCCCTTCCCAACAATGTCGGTCTACGATAACGTCGCTGCGGGTCTAAAGTTGAACGGTGTTAGGGATCGAAAGCGGCTTGACGAAATGGTTGAAAGATCCTTGAAACTATCGTTTCTCTGGGAGGAAGTTAAGGATAGGCTAAAGGAATCCGGCGCGAGACTATCAGGCGGTCAGCAACAGAGGCTTTGCATCGCAAGGGCTCTTGCCGTCGAGCCTGAAGTAATTCTCATGGACGAGCCGTGCTCCGCGCTAGATCCGAACGCGACGCAGAAGATCGAGGAGATGATGGTCCAACTCGCAAACCAGTACACCATCGCGATCGTCACGCACAACATGCAGCAGGCAGCCAGAGTCGCCGATTACACGGCTTTCATGTATCTTGGCGAGCTCATTGAATTTGATGAAACGCAAACGATTTTTGAAAATCCAAAGCACGAGCTTACAGAGCGATATATCACTGGCAAATTTGGTTAAGCCCAAAAAAGAGAAATTTCTTCGAACCTGTAGAATATTTTGTAAGAGGAGCAGTCGCTAGAAACTTGCCTAGACTAATGGACATGGGGCTAGATAGGTTGGCAGACCTAATCATGGAAATGGGGGGACTTTCAGAAAAATCCGTTACTACCGCGATCGACGCTTATCAAACGGGAAAGAATGACGTGGCAGACATCAGAACGTGGGCGGACGATTTGCGAAAAGATCATGACGACGTAAAAGACCTGGCCGTCGAGTTGATAGCAAGATACCAGCCGGTCGCAACAGATCTGCGATTTATCGAATCCTGTCTGGAGATTTCATACGGTTTTTACAGATACGGCAGATACGCCCTCGATATTGCACAGGTTCTTGAGATCGTTGGAGATCTTTCAAATTGCGATACAAGTCTTGTCCAGGCGACCGCAAAGATAACGAAGGAAATGATCCATATGAGCATTGAAGCCTTTGCGACCAAAGACGTCGAGATGGCAAAAAAAGTTCCCAACATGGACGATTATGTCGATGAAAAGTACAGAAGCCACATTACGGGTTTGATGCGCAATCCTTCTCAAGATCTAAAGTGCGCAATGTCTACAACCTTGATCTTAAGATACTTGGAACGGATTGCAGATCATTCGGCTTACATAAGCGAGTCAGTCGTGTACATCGTTACCGGCGAAAAAGTGGAAAGGATGGACAAGGTCGAGATTCAAAATTGACCATGGAACGCACCGTGCTTGTTGCAAAAATTCCAATGTTTTCTGCTTTGGATCAGAAGATCCTTGATGACATTGTTCGCTCGTCTGCTCTCAAGAAATTTGGGGCAGGTGACATCATTGCAAAGCAGGGAGATGAGGGCGCTTCCCTTTTCGTGATATTGGAGGGCAGCGTGGAAGTCCGCAGGGGACGACGAGTTCTTTCAAAATTGAAACAGGGGCAGTTTTTTGGGGAAATGTCGCTGCTCGACGGGGAGCCGAGATCTGCTGATGTCGTTGCCATCGATAGCGTGAATTGTCTTTCGCTTGATAGACCAACGTTTGAACACTTAGTCCGCGCACATCCCGAATTAGCTTTTGGAATAATGAAAGAGCTCGTAGGACGATTAAGAGAAACGAGCAAGGCCGTACATCATTCGTTTTTCTAGACTCGTCGCGGAACAGAAAAAACCAACATCACGAACAAGTTACCTTCGAGTTCTCGAATGGAGATTGTCGTTAAAGACAGACATTGGAGAGCCATTCATCTACTACAATGATCTAACAGCATACGAGCGCGATTTTACAATCTATACTCGGTGGCAATGTCCAAAATTTTGGACAAACCTCTAGCAAAGGCCGCTACACATTATTCTTGCCCCCAATTCATTTGCCGTTCTAAAGACATCCTGTCATCGGTCATATGGGAAGACATCACAACTCCATAAATTCAACTTGCCTGTAAGAGAGATTTCAGGAAAGGGAAACTCATGGAAATGTATGATTTGCTCCAGTGCGTCGACAGGGGTCTCGACTCCTTTGGTTCAAACATGAAGCAGGCTGTATACTGGCAGCTGATGTCGAAGGAGGCTATATCGTCAGACAGAATATTATACAATCCGGAGGCTTTCGTCCGCGCGCTGGAAGAAATCTTCGGCTCCGGCTATCCGCTTGCCGAGCGAGCGATCGTGAAAGAGATAAGGAGAGTCTTTCAACTTCAGGTGCGCCCTCGTTCGTACAGTCTTGACGAGGTCTTTGACATAGTGAGCAAGGACATCACTGAAGTTTCGGAATGCGTTGCGGTATCAAAAGTCTGGTAAAGAAATTTCCAAAGCGTTGAAAATCTATCATATCCATTCCTTTGGAAAAGTCTTCACACGAGAAGAGAACGTTAGCATTTCAAGCGAGCTTTCTCAGCGTTATTTTTCCAAATCCTCCTTCTTTCTCTTCCTTTGAGAATTCCACTACCTCATTATTGACTTTTGGACCCCAAAGGGCAATGTCAGATCCGTCTTTTGGGTCGGTATACCAGATCTCCACCTCATTTCCGGGGAAGCTTCGCCTCACTTCCGGTATCGCGAGCCAAAGCGCCGAACATACCACGTTTCTTGCGTCGACGACTACCTTCTTTTCATCTTTGACCATGTCAACTTGACCTCAGTACAGATTACCCAAAAACTACTGCAGACCTATTAACTATGGTAGACAATTTTCAAAATTGAGATTCAGCTAAAGTCTTAGGAAATTGCAAATCAATCGGAAAAGAGACGGTTCCCTATCACTCAGACAACCACTCCAAATTCCTTCATAAGACGACGTTTCGCAAAATCATTCGGAACCAGCGAGAAAAATGCAACGTAGCTGAAAAGAAACAGCAGGTCGATAAACGGGAGCGGGGCGACGATTCGTATCCCAATCGTTACGAGTGCTCCCACCAAGAACATGTCACCAATCACTGCGACCAATAGAGGTTTGCTCGGACGCGAGTTCCAGAAATGTGTTCTCTCTCTGACTATCAAGACAGTAAACAAACCCATGTAAAGAAGAGCAGCAAAAACAAACGTATGCAATCGGTTAATGTCTCCGGATAATCCCAGATACTTCATTCCCAGATAGAGTAGACCGAACAATTCGGCCAGTGTGAGTACGCCCAGTGAAATTCCGACTTTTACCAGAGCGGTGACATTCCATCTGTCCGGCTTTTGTGACCAGGAGACAGTGTCCGTAGAAAGAGAGATTGTAACAAAGTCGATAAGAAACAGGAGTAGAACAATGTCAACGGCTGATACGACATACAGACCCGTGAAGAGGAAAGCGAGTGCCACAAACACCGAGACCTCAAACGTCTTTACGATCTTGTTGAGAATCCAGGTAACAATTCTCTGGTAGATGATGCGTCCAATCTTGACCAGACCTACAATGTCCGAGAGCCCCTCGTCCGTTAACACCACGCTCGCCGATCCCTTGGCAACATCCGTGGCGTTGCTGACCGCGATGCCAACCTCCGCCTGCCTGAGTGCCGGGGCATCATTTATTCCGTCGCCCGTCATCCCAACAGTGTGACTTTTTGTCTGGAACGCTTTCACGATGTTGTACTTGTCTTCGGGGTAGACCTCTGCGAAGCAGTCTATCGATTTTTCAGAATTTTCAACCTTGGTCGACTCATTTCTGTTGCTTCGCAGCTCGGAAGCTCGCATCACCGCGTCCCCGAGACCAACCTGTTTTGAAATCTCTTTTGCAATAGGAAGAGCGTCTCCGGTTAACATCTTTACAGAGACTCCGAGTTCTCCCAGTTCTTCGATGAGCGCTTTGGAGTCAGGACGTGGATTATCATACAGTCCCACGAGTCCGCAGAAGGAAAGTTTCTCTCCTTTGTCAGTAGTCGCCACTGCCAGGGTCCTGTAGCCCTTCTGCGCCAGATCCTTGATTCTTTGATTGATCTCCAGTTCCGCCAGATCTATTCCGCATGCTTCCGCTATCACGTTCACCGCACCCTTCATGACCCGGAAGTCTGTCCCGTTGTACCTGACGAGTGCCTCAGTTCTCCTCGTAGAAGGATCGAATGGAATAAACTCTTCTTGAATGAATTGTCGACCGGAGAAAAGATTTCTTTGTCGCGCAGCGGAAATGAAGGCAACATCTATCGGATCCTGGTTTGCCTCCTGCGAAGCAAGAGCCCCATACAGGATCAGATCATTGTCGCTGAACCCATTTGAAGGAATGAGACTCGTCACGGATAGCTTGTTCTCCGTGATTGTGCCCGTCTTATCGGCACAGAGAATATCCATCGACGCCGCGTCTTCCGATGCGCTGAGCCTCGTTACCAGCACACCTTTACTTGCAAGCTCCTTCGATCCTATCGCCATGCTTACGGTGAACATTGCGGGGAGCGCGACAGGCACGGCGAACACGACTAGGACTAGCGCGATCGATGTTGCTTCCAGAATGTTGATTTTATCAACAAACGACACGGCCAAAAGTAGCCCAATGAGAATTCCCACCATGACCAGCAGCCATTTGATAATCCTGGAAGTAATTTCTTCCATGTGCAGTTTTGGTCTTGCTGACTGCAGAAGTTCAGTCGTTTTTCCAAAGTAAGTTCTTGATCCGATAGCAACGACGACTCCGGTAGTTTCCCCGCGCTTAACTATTGAGCCTGAATAGAGAAGATCATCTCGATTTTTTTCGACCGTCATCGATTCTCCCGTGAGCGCGGATTGATCGGCGCTGACTTGGCTCTTTTCGACTATCTTCAGATCTGCAGGGACAAAGTCGCCCGCGCGTACTCTCACGATATCTCCAGGAACCAATTCCTTCGCTGGAACATTTCTCCACTTTCCTTCTCTCAATACTCGGGCATTGACCTCAAGCCTTTTCTTCAGGGCCTCAACTGCGCTGGAAGCTTTCTCTTCTTGAGCGAACCCAATGATTGCGTTGACTATTATTAGGGCGCCAATGATGTAAAAGTCGAAATAGTTTCCAAGTACAAGTGAGAAGACCATCGTCAGCTCAAGCATCCATGCGGTTAATCCCCAGAACTTGCTTGCAAATCGAATTATCGGGTTGGACTTCTTTTCAACTATTTCATTGGGACCAAATTCCGTTTGCCTTTTCTGTACTTCGACTTCTGACAGTCCAACACCGGGATCTGATTCCAAGTTTTTCAGTACAAGGTCATAGGCTAAATTTTGGAATCCTTGCCCTTGTTGATCCTGGGCTTTTGTTTGATCGCCACTGCTGCGGATACGTATATCACCTGACTATAGATAAAAATGCAAAAAAGTCCTTAACAGACTTAATCTGCGTAGAATTGAATTAAGGTCTTTTTCTTTGATATCGACGGCTTTTGCTGTCGTTCAAAAGAATGCTCGTCCTCCGTACCCCAGTCGGCTAGTTAGCGCGATCGTTGTCCAAAATTTCGGACATGATCAACAATGATTTTAGTCAGTTTGACACGGGCTTCTGGTCACCATTTTTTCAAAATTTCCTGAGCTGAGTATGTAGCTACCGGAATCATTTGAAGAGATGCCAAAGAAAACTCAAGTAAACTTGTAAGCCAATTTTCTGGAAAGTTGCTTCCTACTTTACGGCTTCGATCAGGTACCAGTATTGAAATTCCTTCAGATCGGGTGACGGGATTCCGTTTTTCTCGATCAAAGAAACTACTTTCTCTGGCTCGAAGAAATCCTCCTTTCGGTGTCGACTTTCAAATGGCAGGACGTGCGACTCCGGACTCCAGTCGACCAGGATGAGCTTCCCACTCCTCTTCAAAACTCGAACCATCTCCCTGATCGGTGCTTCCAGCGCTTCAAGATGGTGCAAGACAACGACGGAAACCACAAGATCAAAGAAACCATCTTCAAACGGGAGATTCTCTGCACCACCTTTGACGAACGTAACGCTTGCGCCCAAATTTTTTTCCCGCAGCACCTTCTTCGCATTCTCAAGGGTATCCTCAGAAGGATCTATCGTCCAGATCTTTACATCGTCTGGGAACAGCTTGGAGAGAAACTCGACGTTCTTGCCGAAACCCGTTCCGACATCCAGGACTCGAGATCCTTTGTGGGGTAGAATTCTTGCGGCGAGTTCCTTCTTGATAGTTTCGTCTTGTCCGTGAAAATCTCCACCGGTCCCGCTGTGAGTGGATTCATATTTCTCTCCCTTGTAGTACAATCTTACCAGAACCTGCAGTGTCGAGTTACCCATACAAAGTACTAGGCGGTGGAGCTCCCTTGAGATAGGGCTTGAACCTTGCCTCGATGCTGGATTTTGGAACCGCCCCGAGCACACCATCAACAGGTTTCCCTTTGTAGAAGACGAGCATTGTCGGTATACTTTGAATTCCAAAATTCTGCGAGATCAATGGATTCTCATCGACGTTCAGCTTCCCGAATACCACCTTGCCCTGATATTCCTTGGAAAGCTCTTCAACAATCGGTGCGACCGTTCTACAAGGACCGCACCACGCCGCCCAGAAATCGACTACCACGAGATCATGAGTCGTGAGCTCTGAAGAAAAATTCCCGTCTGTAAGCGTTATTGGGCTAGATCCGTGCGCGTGTTGTGACTGAATTTTTAATTTCTTCTCCCGTTCCGCGAGAAGCTCCTCCACCTTCTTTTTGTTTATTCTTTCAATTTCCTTCTGTTCTTCATCCTTGCTTGCCAATGATATCCTACTCCCGAGTTATCGGCGTAAACTCTAGCTGAGAACTTTCGCCGGAAGTATCATCAATCCGGTACTCGATAAAGATCTTTGCCTTTCCGCTCACGGTTTGCCCAACCGGGCAGTACTTCTCCTCGCTCAGCCGTATCGCTCTTTCGACCCTGGATCTATCCAGATCCTTTCCCGTTATGATATACCTGAGAAAAATTTCGCTGTAGTACTTTGGATACTCTTTGGTCTGAATTGCCCTGGACTCCACCGTCAGTCCCGTTACATTCTGCCTGGACTTTCGCAATATATCGATAACGTCCATCGCGGTGCACCCGGCTACCGCCATGAGGAGCAACCTTCCTGGAGTCGGTCCCGATTGATGGCCCCCGGCTTCTGGAGAAGTGTCAAGAACGATGGAATGGTTCCAGTCGTCACTGGCAACGAATTGCATGTCGCGGACCCAGTTTACGCTGACCGGGAATGTTTCAGCAGTCTCTACTTTTTTCGGAGGAAGAACGTTACTTTGGTCAATCGGTGTCGATTGCATGGGGGAACATCTTAAGTTTGGGGATCGGAAAATTTTCGGACTCTTTCTCTAATGTGGAATAGTCACACACGGGCTTTCGGAACTGTTGACCAGTACAATCTATTGAAGAGCTCTTTTTCCCAATGTGCAATTCTGTTGGGGTGCCCGGGGTTTGGCGGCTTTTCATAATTGAAGTTGAGGGTTATTCCCTTTCCGTATCCGGTTTCAAGGAAGCACTCCACGTGCCCGTCATACTTGATAGAATTTGTTTCCCCGAAAATTTCAGATGCAATGCTTTCCGCGACTATCTTGGATTGAAAGTGCGCCGCAGAACCGGACTTTGAGACGGGAATGTCCGTGCAGTCGCCAACGGCGTAGATGTCGTCATGCCCCTTCGCTTTCAGGGTGAATTTATCTGTCGGTAGCCAACCTCCGTTATCGCCAAGACCAGAATCTTCCACGACGCTTGCTCCGCGGTGCGGCGGAGTCATGACAAGTAGATCGTAATCCAGACTCTCGCCCTCGATAGAAGTGACGACCCTTTTTTCCGGGTCAATCGACTCCGTATTGAAGAAGACATGATATGGTATTTTTCTTTCATCCAAGAGTTTTGCGAGCATCGGCTCGACCGCAGCTATTGTGAATACTCCATTGATCGGATAAAAATACTGTATGTCGACGACATTCCTCATTCCCCTTTGCTTGAAATACTCCTCCAGAAGGAACGTGAACTCTAGAGGTGCTGGAGGACACTTGTAAGGGACGCTGCCGACTCCGATGAGTATCTTTCCTCCCGTAAACTGTGATAAAGCTTGTCTCAGCTTTAGGGCATGCTTGACATCGTAGAAATGATGAGCACTGCTTTCATAACCTGGGATTTCACCCGGATTGTATCTCGCTCCCGCGGCGACGACGAGATAGTCGTAACCAAGAACGGATCCGCCTTGGGTTGTCACAGTCTTCGTTTTCGCTTCAATTTTCATAGCTTTTTCATTCACGAATTTTACTCGATCTGAAAGAAGATTTCGCTCCTCATGAATTATCGAGTCGGGCTTTTCATGCCCTAAAGCTACGGAAATGTAGCTCGGCTGGTATGTATGCTGTGAAGTTTCTGAGATGAGAAAAATTTCAGCATCATCACGACTCGTCGAGCCCGCGAGAGCGTTGGCGATGATCGTCCCGCCGACGCCTCCTCCGATAATGACCACGTTCTTTTTCATGACCGTGCACTGTGGAATTTCCTATTTCATTTTCTTGACAACGATTCTATCGTAACCGTTCTCGTGAGCTATTTGCAAAACCTGATGGTGTGCCTTTTCAGCCCACTTTGGAATGTCCCTCTGCGACCCTGAATCGGACGACCAGATTTCAAAAACGTCGCCCACCTTACCTTCTTTGATGTTCCTAACTAGTTCCATCAGAGGACCGGGACAGAAACTGCCTCTTGCATCGATTACTTTTGGACCGGATTGTTCTTGGGACAAATCGCAATTCAACCTACAAATCTAGATGAAGAGATTGATCTTGGCGTCCTTCGCCATGTCGATGAATTCCCCGACTCCAATGACATCATCGACAATGTCGGTGAAATCCTCTTTCTTCATTCCCATGAGATCAAACGTCATAGAGCAGGCGTGAACTCTAACGTTCCCAATCTCCTTTGCCGTCTTTAATGTCTCATACCAGGAAGGCACGTGTTTTGCCTGCATAGCTTGCATAATCATTCCACCCATTTCCTCGTAATCCTTGCCAATCTTGGGCATCGAGGCTAGTTTTTTCTTTGTAAATGTTTCAAGGCCCCAGAACGTAAGAAAAATATCGACATCCATTCCCTGGGCGACAGCCCCTGAAGCCAATATGCCCACCGGAAACAATCTATCGACAGTTCCTGAGAAGACGATCATAGTCATTTTTTCCTTCGGTTCTGAATTACTCATTTTCTAATTCCTCTTCACATTCAAATCAAAATAGTTCAAATGGCACTCTTAAACAAGGGAGACGATTCCCAAGATTGAGAACTGCAAGGAAGCTCTAGTGGAAGGTTACAGGAATTAGGATATATCTTACAACCAGCCTTTTGTCATCAGGGAGAAAAAAAGGTTGTAGAGTAAGAGTTCTTACTCTACAATTGTTGCTTAGGTCAGGAAGAGGCGAAATATACTTGACTCGTACCCCCGTTGGTATAAGTCCATGCGGCAAAGCAGTTTGCACCGTTGCTGGAGAGAGCAAAGAGTGTCACGTCCTGGTTTCCTGCGGCTACGCCTGCTGCGTTGTTGCTGATGTCAATGGGGGCACTCCAAGTAGAGCCAGAGTTACCACTGTATGACACATACGCATTCCACGTTGTAGATCCCTTCGAGATTGCCTGTCCCCACATCACAAAGTCGTTTACTCCATCCGAGGTAAACACATGGGCAAAGGAACTCGTCTGCCCCTTCGGACTGACTAGGGCAGGAGTACTCCAGGAAGTGCCTGCATTGGTAGTCGAGGTCATGTATATGCCGTTGTTCCCGAGATCGTGGAACGTTAGGATGACGTTGTTTCCAAAAGCTGCATTCTCCGGTTCCCAGTCGTCCTTAATCGTCCCCGTCATCAGCTGCGGATAGGGATTCGAAAGTGGTGGACTCCAAGTCTTGCCTCCGTTTGTACTCATGCGCCCGTAGTCGCGATAGTCTGGCGAAGTCCCGGTTGTCTGTAGCGGATTGCTGGATTCCCACACTACGTAAACATCGTTACCATTCGCGGCAATCCACGGCTCGCGACCAAAGCAGAACGGCGAGCAAGGTGTTGTAAGGCTGCCCATGCTGTAAAGGTTGACCGGGGCAGACCATGTGCTTCCGCTATTGTAACTCGCGGCAAAGTAGATTCCGTCTGCGGTTAGATACACGTTCGTTCCTGAAGCTACCATCTGAGGTTCTCCGTTGGACGAGGGATTCATCTCTAGCGGTGTACTCCAGCTCGCGCCATCATTCGTACTCGTCGAGACCCAGATGCAGCCGCTGTTTGCTGGCACGTACTTTGTCACTGGGCAGTAACTAGGCGCCGCCTGATACCAACTGACGTAGATGTCGGACCCCGAAGCTGCAATTGCTGGTGTGATGCCTCCGGTTGAGGGAGAAATACTAAGGTGAGCTTTCGCGAATGTTCCGCCATTATTGGTACTCACTGCCACGCACACCTGTCCTCCCTGTGACCATGCTACCGCAACATCACTGCTAGACTGGAACTGGGTGAACATTACCGGAAAAGACGCGACGCCCGAGCACCCACTGCTCGAGCTGATCTTCTTTGCAGTCGATGTAGTTGGGGGCCTCCAAGTTACGCCACCGTCCGCACTTGCCCTAAATTTTATCCCACCGCTGCCTTCTGTCCACGCCACATAGACGTTCTGGCCGTTGTTCGAAACTGCCGGATCCTTGGCCTTGCCGGCGTCGTTGCTCAGGTTGAACGCGGGCGAAAAAGTTGGCGTCGTGGCCGCTGTAGATGTGAATGAAAATGCACTGAACGCGCCCGCGAGAAGGATCAGGGCGAGTGCAGTCGCACTCGATATAACTAACGCTTTGCTTACATTTTTTCGCTCATACTTTGAGCTGTGGATTGATAGTCCGTACATGAGAACTGAATCGTGGATTCACTCACGGGGTGGAATTAAATCCATGTCGTCCGTGTCCGAAATTTCAGACAAACCGGATATCGAAAAGTGATATGTCTCTAATATCGGCATAAGTTTCGCTCGTTCTAGTTTGCCCATTATCTAGACAATTTTCGTTTCTCAACTACTCGAGAAATCTCTAACTTTAGCAAACATTATTTTCGCGAGGCATCAACTGTGGGTGAGAGACACTGCAATTCCCGTTGCCAAGCGACGAACCTCTCTACCTAACCGGCATTCAATCGAGGGTTCTTCTCACAATACACGAATTAGGCGTAAGCCTTGTAAGCAACGAGTCCATTTTGAAACACGCGGGAATATCCCGTTCAAGCTGGGCTGTTGAACAAAACCGTCTGATCGAGCTCGGGCTCGTGGAAAAAAAATCAGCACTGTCCATGTCACGAGATAATGTGTTTAGAACCGTCAACTACAAGCTTACCGAAAGGGGAAGTGCAATCACTCGCGATCTGCTTGACATATCGAGGATCCTCAAATCTGCCGCAAAGCCTGGACAGACCTCCCCATTTCTCCGAAATGTAGAGCCAGAATTTCTGCTTCAAATCCGGGAGTGTGTGGAGGTTGCCATCGAAGGGTACGGTGTAAATTTCCTGCAGGACGTTCAAAGTGCACTTTCTGCCAAGTACCAAGTTTCATGGGGGACAATTCCAGACAAGCTCGATCTCCTCATGCTAGTACTGAAGGACTTTTTCGGGGCCGATGGTGCGAAAACTGTAGAATCCATGATCTCTTCCAACATCCGAGCCCGCTTTAGTTTACGGAATGAAGATTGTGTGGACGTGCGCAGCTCTGTTGAAAACGCACATCTGAAATACGCGTTAGGAAAGGCTGACAATCGCTCCTCCGCCTCTTCCTCCAAAAATTCGGCCTCGCTCGCGACGTTAAAATACAACGAACCTAGTTCCGAGAGGTGACCTATCGTGATCTTGTCTCTCGCCGACCAGAGTTTCATTCTGACAACATTAAACTTGGCGTCAGGAGTGGCCCTGATCATTCTGGCGTACTACGCCCTAAGAATTTTCATCCACATGCGTCTCGGTCGTCTGGAAAGGGGTTGGAGGTTTATCACCCAGGGAATCGCAATCGTGAGCTTGGGGTTCCTCTTTGTTGGAGTTGACCACGCACTTCCGCGCGGGACGCTGATTTACTTTTACATCGACTCCGTCGGCGCAGTGCTCAGTCTGGTTGGCATCGTCTTCATGCTGATTGGACTACACTCGCACTATGTAGTATGGTACAAGAAATCTATCTCAAGCGAAAAACTAGAAACGAACGAAGAGAAACAAGAAGATCTTCCTTCAAGCAGCTAGAGAAAGTGGAGTGCGAATTTGAGGAACTTTTCTACGGTTCCTCCCTAGAAGTAGCCTAGAATTACTCTGTCAAAATTAGCAATCGCACACAACACTAAATTCCGGGAAGCTCGATTATCGATCTTCTAGCCTCCAATTAGCTCCTGATTCCTCTGTCCTCGTCGATCGGCTTCTCGGTCTGAATTGCGGGCCTCCTTTTTAGCCGAGAAATCGCACGCCCGGGACGACCGGGCGAAACTTCGGAGGACCAGACAAAACAAAGCATTTTGCTTTTAAAGAAAGTTTCAATCGAAAGACACCTGTAAGAAAATTATGACGGATAGACTTCGGGGCATGGTCGCGCTGATCACCGGCGCAGGTTCTGGAATAGGAAGAGCAGTCTCTGTTCTGTTTTCAAAAGAGGGAGCTGCGGTAGCAGTGAACGATGTGTCAGAGAAAGGTGGAAGAGAAACCGTTGAAATGATTACTAAAGCCGGGGGAAAAGCATCATTCTACAAATGCGATGTGACAAAATACGATCAGGTAAAACAGATGGTACAGTCAGTTATCGATACGTATGGAAAGATCGACATTTTGCACAACAACGTCGGCGGCTGGCAACGAGAGGCAAACGATCTCGTCACAACTGACACCGAGCAAGAATGGGACAGATTGATGAATCTAAACCTGAGAGGAACTTTTCTTGTTTCAAAAGAAGTAATCCCCCACATGATCAAAAACAAGGGGGGTTCTATCATAAACACGATAACCACAAACGCGTACATGAATTATCCTGGCTTTGCCGCTTACGGCGCGGGCAAGGGTGCCGTTAAGGAGCTCACTCGCGAGATGTGTCTGGACTATGCAAAGTACAACATCCGTGTAAATGGACTGGTTCCGGGAGAAACCATAACTCCACAATGGCTCGCAACCATGGAGCTAGCCTCGAATCCTGCGATCGCAAGAGACGGACTACTCAAGAAAATTCCGCAGGAGAGATTTGCAGAGCCGGAAGACATCGCACTGGGCGCCCTATTTCTCGCGTCACCTGATTCAAGATATGTCAATGGTCACATCCTCTTCGTCGATGGCGGACTCACTGCCGGATTCTACGGATAAGATACGCGAGAAATGTTCTAGATGGTATTCGGATTACTCCTCACGAAAATAACAGATTTGTCAAAAGAAAGATCTGACAAAAATGGTACAGACGGAACGTAACGATCATCTAATCCATGTCGAATTAGTGGACAGACCACTGGGATAATTTGCTGAAAATCGCATGGAGGTGATTTATTGATAAGGCGAATTGATCAGTTTGCTTTTCGTGTTAGCATGGACTACATTCGCTTAGAGGTTTGTATCTCCCGGCCTCTTGCTTTTCAATCAAATGATGAATCGTCGGACGTTTCAGAATTCTAGATAAAATCTCCTGATGCAGACTCGCTCGACTTGTGCGTTATTGCTGGAGGTGTTTTGCTAAGACAGAGCAAAAGATAACTTACGACAACTATGGGAAGCGAACATTTCTTTGTTTGAAGTGCAGTCAAAAATCGTTGTGAGTTTTGTTCCGAATCTCGAATCCAGTTCTGGAAACTTGCAAGTTCAAATTCGTGAATTGCAACGATTCATTTCCGAGTTGACATTTTCAATATCGCCAATCGTCAGGCGAAACGTTATTATTTTCTGCTCAGTATTCGTAATGACGATAATCACTCTGGCTTTGGTCACGGCTATTCAAACCGGATTCATGCCTTGAGAAACAAGTAGAAACTGGCGCAAATTCAATTCCAAAGCCAGATGTTTCTCCGAATTGTTACGAGCCCATGAATCACGGTGATTGCGCTGGCAAGAGTTTCGAAACGCAACATCTTGCTAGTGGTACTATTTGGCGGAGTTTCTGTCTTGCTCATTCCACTCTTTTTTGGTTAGCTCAGCACGAACGACATCTCTAGCTGGTTGCGAATTTTCACCTGCACCTTTTCATAGGAAATGATTCAGCCATTATCCCGATAAGAACCGAAAGTGAAAGAAAAAATAAGAATATTCCCAATCCGCCAATGACCAAAATCTTGCCAAGGAATAAGGGTACAAATGAAAGCAACCAAAGTGGGTGCGATACGACGGCCAGATGAATAATGAGAAAAAGGTCGTAGATTCCGAGCACTATGAGATTGTAAGTTCTTGGATAGTCCAGCTCACTCTGAATCGTTAGAAGTATCGCTACGACAATTCCGGATGCGAGATACCCTAAAATCACACGGCCATTAGGCTTCAACTAACAAGACCAGCCGCGTCTGAATACAAATAAGGAAACCTGCCTTACATCATGATAAATTTGGAATCCGAATGACTGGATTCTGTCCAACCACTGATGACTTTCACTTGTTAAGCGGAGAGACTCCTGACCGAGAGCACAGCCCCCAGAGTCTCTCCACTTCTGATAGATAGAATTTCAGAGGTTCCAGGTAAGAAAAATGAAAGTTTCGAGTCGGGCCGCGAAAGTGGTGGAAAGAAAGAAGAAACGACGAGTATGCGGGTGTCCGGAGAATGAAGTACATGATTTAGAGAAACAAACAGCCTATCTTGAATTGGGACTCCAGGTAAGACCCTTTCCCTTAATTTATGTTGGTATCCTTAGTGAAGATCCATTTCCCTTTTACGCCATTCAATGAATCTAACCAGCAAATGAGTCATTTATCAGCAAAATATGAAATCAGAAAACCACAATGCTCTTTCTTCGACCAGGGTCACAGATGCAAGAAAGCTCCTGCTGAAGGTTCAAGACACTGTATCGACCACAAGTTCTTGGATAAACCAATTTCATCATCCGGAAAAGAATAGTATCCCTTTCAAAGAAAATAAGGCGCCTTTCTGAAAATCCAAGTCTGGAGGAGATCTTCCTTCCGAGTCCTTGTTTTCTGTTTTGATCAATGGCACTGCGTTTATTCAGATACAGTACTTTTTTGTCGTTTTGATTGTTTTCCGCCAAAGTCATTATGCGATTAGCCACACTATACGTGGAGAAAAAGAAAAGCTGGCTTTATCTCTCTCAGACTTGAAACTCCATGACCTGAGATACATCCTTGCCCAGCTCTTTGCCGAGTTCTTCTATCGCTTTATCGAGTCAATGAAGGGATGCACAATTTGCCCGCTCTAACATCAAAAGGTTTCCGGAAATTCGAATAGTCTTTCTTCATACGCGAGGGGACGCGCAGCTTTTCAAATAGAAGGAATTTAGGACACATCTTCGATACTTAAGATTGAAACATTGAATGGATCTAAAGCTTCCAAGGTGGAGACCATACAATGGAAGGACCGAATAGAGCCGTCCGAGGTTAGTAGAAAAATCATTAAAGTGATCTCCAATCTCTAACGGAATGTTAGCGTGAACACCGTTCTAGACAATCAAGCCCTTCAAGTATCGCTCGTGAGCCACGCCGAACGCCGCGTCCGCGAGTTCCTGCGCAACCCCTCTGGACACTAGGAATATGGCCTGGGCATGACTGATTGCCCTTTCAATATCGATTATGAACTTGTTAGGCAGAGTCCGTACGCTGCCCAGTTTTTCTATTTCAATCCAAGCAGCTAAGCTGAGAATCGCTTTCTGTCTCTCTTCGTGCCTCATTATCTCGATTGCAATATCGTCTACTAGGTTCTGTTCTTAAAAATGCAATGGCCGCGCGCTACAGCTCTTCGATCCGAACTGTAACCAAAGAAAATCAAACCATACTACACAGACTGCTCTTGACAACTAGAAAGGTCGTCGTAACTCAACCAAGCGTGATAGTTCCAGTTGTTCCAAAGTTTCATTGTGGGCAGCTGGGATTCTAGTAATCTGACCTCTGCCATTGCAAAGAGGGTAGTGGGAGCCGAGTAGCTTCGATCCGCCTGTTTTCTGCTTAATTTCCTTGCTTCCGCGTTTAGATTTCTTCTGATCTAGCTAGCCGGAAGATAGTAGCAATACTTTCGTTGAGCGCACCAGCAACGATTGCATTGTTAGGACGCTGGCGTCCCAAAGAAAATGATCTTCTTTCTCCAGCCTCTCGAAAGGATTCTATTCGACCTATCCGGCTTGAATGGAGTATGCGCCATTCTCAATCCCAGGTTTCCAATCAAATTCACACTCATAGCACAGAAACAATGATAATACTTCGTTCCATTCGTCTTTGTCCTCGCCACATACTCCTTATCCAGAATGATCTTTTCGCAGTAGTAGCACGGTGATCCGTACCCATTAAGCTTCCTCGCTGAGTCTATTCTAATGATACTGACCGGCATTAACGAGACATTATTCCAAATCTCAAAAAGGAATTTACGCTTTCTGTTAATGCGGTTTGTGTGTAATATTGAACTGACGAATACTTTGGGCGGTCAAATGCTTGAAATCTCAAACTCGGAGAAAGACAACTATCGCGCCCTCATTTCTGCAAGCGACTCTTTCACTTCCAAAGCCACAAAGCCGAGGATGATCGCAGTAGCTACGTAGTCGGCCCATGAGATTCCAAGAAAATACTCGAAAACCAAACCGCCCAAGACTGCTACCGACATGAAGAGGCACGCAGCTGATTCTACCGCGTCGATCTTTAGCGGAATAATATTCGCATTTGTACCCAGCCCTCGCTTTTGAATCCAGAGAAAAGACATGATTACAACTGCTCCGAGCGAGACAACGATTCCTAACGGTGAGGCTAAGGGTTTTACCGCTGAAAAATAAGAGTAGATAGCTCCCAGCGTGATCGCCGGTATCAGAACTATCAACAACGAAAGAGAAATTCTCTCGGTTCTCTCGGATTCGCTTTCGAGGTACTTTCCTAAACTCAGATTTTTCAGGTAATTCAAAACGGCAAAGGCAGAGATAAACTCGATCAGGCTGTCGCCGGCGAATGCAAGAAGTGCGAAGCTTTTTCCAACTATCAGCCCTGCAACAACGGATGCTGTAATTTCAACGCTCATCCATCCAAGACTAAAGTATTCAAGCTGAAGCCCTTTTCGAATCTGCCTATTATGCCAGACTACGTGACTTTTGGTACAGCAACAAGCATAATCAGAACTACTGCAATCTCCACATTGCGTCTTCTTTTTACAATTCCTGCAAGATTCTTCCCCACATTCGCAAATCTGGCAGATCTGCTGATCTTGCTTCATTGACAGTTATTAAGAACGGATTTCAGATTTAATAAGTCTAGCGACTGGAATGCATTCGACGGGGAGTTTGAATCTCGGGATAAAACCCCCAGCATGATTTATGGTAAATCTAGCTTTGCAAATCGTCTAACAGTTTGTGGTGACGAATATCACGGAATCAACAAACTACGTTGGGCCGCGACCGACTCTCTCCAATTCATCTTCCGCCTCTTCATTCTGAGAGCTAAAATCATCTCCTATCGGACGGACATCCTGAGATCCTGCGCGGGATCGTTTTTCCTTCTTGGTGACTTTTCCCCTACTCGCCTTTTGCTTTAGGGCTGCACGATCAAGCTCGGCAGCGAGCTTCCGTTCCTTTCGTCTGTTTTTCATTGGGATAATCTCTTTGATAATATCATGAATTGTAAAATTCTTTTCGACAAGTTAGCGAGAAGCGGTGATAATTGCGAAAGCACAACAATACTACGTTCATCTATGTGGGCGGCCAGGTAACAGTTCTGGGAATCGCGCCAATCGCTTTCGGAGCCATCTCGAAAAAAGCCGTCGTGACTTCGACGATCGAAACAGCCCAAAGTAATCCTGCTGGAAATCCGTAATTACATAATTCCTTTTGTAACAAAGGACTGAGCGTGGCGATCGCCCGATCCCATTCTTGGAAAAAAATTGCATGACTAGGCTGCATTCAGGCTAGAAGATCGAAACAAGCACTACTGCAATTATCCCTGTTAGGAAAACACCATCAAGCGTGCCGGCTCCTCCGATGCTGACCATAGGTGCGCCCAAATCCGTGATTCCCCTCAAGTTTGTCAGGTCGGCCCCGATGAGCGCCCCCATCGAGCCAGAAATGTATGCGATGATCGCAACTCCATAACCGGGATTCAGCAAAAGGGCAATGATCGCTGCTGCTAGAGGTGGCAATAATGCGGGAGTTACTATTCCCTGCCCTTTTACTTTCCTCGCCATTAGGTGGACTATCACTGAGGTAACAAGCACGCCAACCAAAATGTAGCTGGCAAGTGACAAGTGAGCTAGCAAAAGATATGCCGAGACAAAGATCGGCACGACCGCACCGCCGACATTTATGCAAACCTGTGTGGACACTCTTGCCCGCGCGGTGACCGGAACTCTATAGGTGAACCCAAACATTCTCACCTCTCGAAAGCTCACTATCGGCTCCGTGCCCGACACCCTGGTAAGTGGGATGTTTACGAAACTTCCAACAAAAGTTAGGACGAGGATGATCGCAAATCCCGCTCTAGTGAAACCTATCGCTTCAAAGGCGGATTCGGTGACCCCGATGAAAAGGAAAACGATGGCTGCTACCAAGATCACAGAAAGGATCGCAAACAGGAAGCTCCCGTGCTGACGATAGATCGGATAGTTGCCCGACAATTAGCTCGGTTTGATTTGTAACGCGGTAAAAAAAATTTTGCAAAGCACGGTCCGAGGCCAGTTAGATATTCTGACTATCAACTTTCAAGACATGAAATCAGTCCAGTAACTTGGACTGATAAAGGGAAACTAGGAAAGTGGGAATTTTAGTCGATAAACCTGATGATGACTCCGCCCAGGAGTATTACACAGTTTGCCGCAAACCAGGAGACGATGATAATGAACTGGAAACCCGCATCGAAATCACTAACGGAAATGAGAATGGCCTCGGAAACGAGCGAAAGCAGAAAAACAGCGAATGCAAAGTTAGACGCATTTTTGTGCATCGAGGGTTTTCAACCATTGAATAGTTCCCAGGCTCGAAACATAAGAATGCTTACCGCAATAGTGAGAAAAGATTCGTCGAAAACTGGGAAAAGTCCTTTCGACAGAAGAGATCCCATATCCGGCCAATCTTGAGTGATACTATTCGAATTTAGGAATGTGAGAGTTCACGTGCGGGGGTTCCACATTCCATGCATGTGTTTACACAGCCCCTGAGATCTACTAGTAATCCATTTGGTAGCTTTTCGGTTAAATAATCTCCCCTTGAACTAGCACTTCACGGGTTATTCATCCCATGAAAGAAAAGGCAAGAAATGTCGTACTCGTTCATGGAGCCTGGGCAGATAGGTCTTGTTTCTTAAGAAGTTAGAGCAAGCGGCTCCAAATTGGTAATAAATCTCCCACATCCGTATGCGATGTGAAAGGAATTCTGAATTGAGGAAAGAAATGACGATTTACTTTAGGCACTCCAATGAAATGAAATAACTGGCAACATTGGATATACGATAGACCCCGAAGTCGGAGAACTTGAGAACGTAAACTTGGATGCGTTGGGTCAAATGTCCGCGGAACTAAGACGAGATTCTCGAACTGAAACGAATGAAACTATTCCGCAAATCACACTCTAATCGCTCTTATGCAGAAAAGGTAGTGTCGGTATACTTTGCCGAATTCCAGAAAACTTCGGGCATAATTTTACTATAACGGCAAGATATCGACTATACTTAGGTATGCCATAGTATACCTCGGCAATAGCACTTCCTAACTCACTAACTAACTCATCTGAATCGGGGGACTCCTTATTAGAGAGGGGGGTCCCACCCCCCCGCACATTAGTTTCACTTCACTCTTCCTGATTTGCACGATGCAGGTGATTAGAGTGTCGCTGGTCTTCTCTATGGTCCAAAGGGCTGAATGGGACATTCATCAAAAATAACCCGGGTGGAAGTCCCGAGGACCGCACATCAAAGTCATTACTGGACCCTTCTGAAGTCCAGGCCGACCATGAATGTTTGTTTATGATGGTTCTCTACTGTTCTACTACTAGTCGCGAGGAAAACTTGACAGCCCTCAACGAGTCCTTCACAGGTGAAAAGTCTTCTGCCATCTTCGCCACCTTCTCAAGCTCCTCTCGAGACGCCTTGCTCTTGACGTGGTACCTAACCCTCATCTCCTGGAACCCCGGCCTAACTACTCCGGGTTTAGGCAATCCTAGCATTCCTTGCAGGTCGATGACGCCTTCCACATCGACCTTTAGAGACTCTATTGGAATCCCCATCAAAGCACCGAAGGAGGCAAAGCCTCCACCAACGCAATGTCCAAGTGTTGCCAAGAGTAGCTCTCCTGCGGTGGCCCCCCTATTGGTACCGCCGCCGAGCTCAGGAGGGTGATCTTGTGGTATCACGAACGGTGTGGGTCTGCTTGTTTCATTCTTCACTCCTCCCGCGGTGAAATCCTTGACCGACGCTTCCGTGAAGAAACCACTTCTCCATGCGACCTTGGCAGACAGAGTAGCCTGTGCCAATTGCGGTTGCTTCTTGACAGCATCCACCATCCCCTGCACTTGCTGCATATCGAATCCGTTTATTTGGTTCAATGGACACTCCATTGGAACGAAGACGAAATATCATATATGGGAACTATTCTTCCCAGAGGTGATGGAAACAATGCAAATGATACTGACAGGGGTCGAAGAACGAAGGACACACCTAGCCGGTCTTTCGAAATTCAAAGCCGATAGCGTGGTGTTGTTCTCAACAGAAGCTGGAGATGCTGGCCTCCCAGAATCCTTAGAGGGTATTGGCGTCCGTTTCAGGTCAGTACAGCTGAAGGAGGGGTATCTTGATGCTTATCGGAAGGCGAGCTACGAAGCGGCTGCCGCGTTCACCAATCAGGGGTCGGTGGGAATCAACATGTCGACGGGGCCGGCGCTGTCGCGTACGGCCATGGAAGACGCCATTCGCATCCAGCTATACCATTTCCTCCATCACACGTCGACTGATGAGATTTCAGCTTTCAAGTATTTTGTCGGTTCTGGTGCGGAACCCCGGGTCTCTGTCGTGCCCATCTGGGACTTCGCTACCTATCTTCACAACGACATTTTCGAAATACTCACAGCTGCACAGGCCCCGATTACTCTCGTCCAAATACACCGAGCTTTGACTCGAGTGATGGGCGGGGAGGGGCCGAAATGGGAAGCATTTAGGAAGACCTTCAGGGAGTTCAAGAGGGCATTCAAGGGGTCGCCTTGTTTTGTCGAAATCGTTGGGAAAGGCCCGCGTTACCAGATTGTGCTCCAGCAGGCCGATTAGGTCTCCAGTTTCATCTGATAATGATGAACCACACTGACATGGTTCATGAGTTCGGAGGCGTTCGCGAAGTCAGTATTGCAACATCGCAGCTCGGCATTGAAGCTGGTCATCATGTGCTGTAAGTGCATGTGTTCGGACAAATCCTTCCCGTGCTTGAATTTCACGCCACAGCATTCGTATCTTGCCATCTCGTGTAGTGGCTTACCGCATTCGCATAAACATTTCCCACCGAGGCTGCCCACCTGTATTCGGCGCCCGCCACCTTCTCGACCGCGGCCTTCATCTCGGGGTCGAGGCGGAAGTTGAACTGCGGAAATTGCTGATAGTTTCTTGGTGTCACACATTTTCCTGCATCTAGCTTTTGTTCAAGTCCCTCCCGCCTAAATTTCGTCAAACTTTTCATTTACGAAGGCATATCGGCTCTCGAAATACCGTCGAGTTTAGGACTGCCCTAGCTTATTCGAATCAAAGTTCTGCAATCCCGCAGCACAGCCACAGCGCAATCACTGTGGAACCGCAGAGGAGCTACAGAACCCTTCAATTGCCTGCAATTGGGAGAGCGCGCGCAGTATAATGGGAGAGAAGGAAAGAGAAAGAGAAAGAACCAACCATTACTAGTAAATCGCGAGCTACCACTGTAGTGCAGTGCGATATTTCCGCAGCAGTTCAAGCTCAGAATCACTATATGCTAAGAACGTAGTTTCATGGATAATTGAAACTAAAGGGAGTCAACTACGATGCTGGAAGTGTGATGTATTTCAACTGGCGACCTGATTTTGATCCTAAGACTGTAAGCCGTGAAATCGAGATAATCGGAAATGATCTGCACTGCAATGCGATAAGAATTACAGGCCTCGACATCAAAAGACTCATTGTAGCCACCGAAATTGCTCTAAAGCAAGGTCTTGAAGTTTGGCTCTTACCTACTATGTGGAGCAAGAAACAAGATCAAACGCTGGCATACACTCTGAAAGTCGCTGAATCGGCCGAAAAATTGCGGCAGATGTATCCGGAAAGGCTTGTGTTCGTCGTCGGAGGCGAACTGACTCTTTTCATGAATGGTATAGTTGAGGGCAGAAACGTAATGGAAAGAATGACGAAACTAATGACAAAATACAGGCAGCAGGAGAATCCCGCGGGACAGGCGAATGTTGTTGAAGGAATTTCTCGTTTGCAAGGTGCAGAGCACAACAAAATACTTCGAGCGTACCTACAAAAAGCTGCGAACTCAGTAAGGCAAGTCTTTCATGGAAAAATGACATATGCGTCGCTCCTGTGGGAATCAGTGGATTGGAGCCTCTTCGATTTTGTTGGAGTTGACCATTATCGCGCCGAAAGAATCAAACAACAATATGCGGAGGTGCTAAAATCCTCTTTCGCATATGGCAAACCAGTAGTCGTGACTGAGTTTGGAATGCCAACCTACAAGGGAGCAGAAATCAACGGAGCAGGTTTGGGGGGAAACATAATTGATGATAAATCTCAAGCTTTCCATCACTTGTTGCCCTTAATAGGAAGATTCATTCGGCCGAAGTTAACTGGAAATCATGTTCGAGATGAAGGATTGCAGGCTCGTGAACTCGTAGACCAACTGAGTGTGTTAGACAAGGCTGGCGTCTATGGCGCTTTCGTCTCTGTCTTTGTTTCCCAGATCCATCCCTACGATGAGAATCCGAGGTACGATCTTGACATGGCTAGCATGAGTCTCGTTAAGAGCTATCCCCAAGGAAGGCGTGGAACAACTTATCCAGACATGAATTGGGAGCCGAAAGAGTCGTTTAGGGCAGTTGCAAATTATTATGACAAGAATTGACCTTGGTTCGATAAATCAAGAGATCTGAAACTAAAGCCGACAAAAACACGAGCTCGGCCCGATTCTGACATACTTGAATTAGATAATCTACCGGTAAATTCGTGCTCAAATCCGACAATCCGCGTATGGAAACTTACTCTCCTCAAGCAATAAAGTTGGCAAAAAAAGTCTGCCAGAGAAATTGATGATTTCCATTTTACCCGTGTTATTAGAGCCTGATTTTCTAAAAAAGCAATAAGATTGATGCAATTGCGACCGCAATCGGGATAGCGTAGAAACTTGCGCGGTAAATGGCTGTAATTGAATTTGGTGGATTGGGCTCGTAATTGTGGAGAATAATCCTGATCGATAGCGCGTATAGCAAAACTCCGAATAAGACTACCATGATGTCGTCTGCTAAAGTGAAGTATCCTATCGCGGGTACGCTACTGTTGAAATTTAGAAGAAAGGCTACCGACGTAAAAATCGAAGCAACAATAATGGCAGTACTTGATTCCAGTCGTTCGGAACGAATCTTTATTGAAAGCATGGCAAGGAGAGTTAAGACGATTATTGGAGTAAGCAATTCGAGTGCGGCGGACTTGACGGGTCTATGAACTGTTATTGAGAAAATGGCTCGTGAATAGGTCTGATTTTCGGAACCCGGCCCGTTGGCAGGATAAGCAAAAGAGGTGTTGTAGTAGTGACTCGTTACATATTCCTGGGCACTTTCATGGTTGAGAATCCAGCCAGAAATGTTCGCGTCGGGGTCAATCGTGCTCTCGGCGCTAGGTACGAACTCCAGGGTAGCAACTGTAAAATTGCTGTTCTCAATTTCGATCGTGAGTTTTTGAGTATCGAGTGGGTAACGAGCAAAATTGAGCGTATCAAAGAAAGTTCCGCTGACGCGATACGATAGATAGTTGTAGCCGCTACCCGAGATATTTTGTTCTGCTGTGATTTGTGTCAACTGATCAGCTTCACCGTTCATAAATTCAAAATCTTCGGGAAGTGCGGGTATGGACAAGTTGTTACTGTTTAAGGACCAGTTTCCCGACCAGGCAAACGAGAGATAAAAGTCAGCGGCGAACGTCCCCTCGGCCTCGTTCAAGTTTCCAATGCTTATCACGTAAAAGTCGACAGTAACTTGCTTTGGGAGGGGAGGAATCGAGGCATTTTTGACTGCCGAGTGGACCCGCAAATCAGCATTTCTGGTCGACGAGACTGGAAGTAGACAAATCAGTAACAGAAATAGAAGAGCACCAAGAGGAGCTTTATGACTCCGCAATGAATCGAGATTGCTGTTCAAAAGCCGTTTCTTATCTTTACTAGAGTCAAATAGTGGCAAACATTTTACGAGACTACGATGTCATGAGCTTCGGAACAGAGTTGACCCTGGCTTCGACCCCGAAATTACATTGCAAGAAAAAAGAACGCTTTACACAGACGACATGTCTGTGAAAGGATATATTACGTTTCACTTCTAGGTTGGAAGTTTTATCTGCTTTGTAGTTTCGTCAACTCTAAACTCGGTGACATACGCTGCAAGTTCTTCGTTTGATGCTTTGACTAGAACCTTTTCTCCCACATGACCTACGAACGAGGCCTTCAATGGTATCTCCGTGTGTCCAATTCCGATTCGCTCTAGTCGATGTTTGACCCCAATTTGCTCTGCAACCTTGGGATCAAGTGAAACCTCCAGTGACGACACCTGCCAAGTTTCTGTGTCAAAGTTCACTCCGGTAACCTTCCCGAGACTCGATCCACTCGGACTGACTACCTCTCTTCCCTTTATCTTGTTTGAATTCATTTCGTGCTGGACGCTGCTCAAAAAGCTATACTTCTCCCTTCTCAAAAAGTTCGCACGATAGCCCTAAAGCAGTGTAGTAAGTTATTCGGAGCTATAACATCGTGGCTGCGACGTAGAAAAAAAGTGCGATAATAATCTCTTGTAATATTCTAGCAGAGAGATCATTCTAATTAGCATCGCTAAAGTACACATCGCCGGGACCTTAAAGTTCAAGATACGGCTCTCAAAGTAGTTTTCAACTGATGGTAACCGCCCCGGTCCCTAATCCACCTGCGGGGTCACACATCTCCCGCATGGGACTATCTAGAAATTGGATTTTACTAGTGGGGACTAGACACCGTTGTGCGTATCTATGCGTGGCTTTTCCCGTAAAGAAACGAAGATAGAAAAAACCGAACTATGGTTGGGATGTTATGACAACTGGTAAAACTGCCCGAAGCAGTTTTCTTGACATACTTGTTGGGACGTAGCTAAAGAATGCCCTAACTCTTTAGGGCTTGCAAGACCTCTTCCGTCGACCTCACCCGACCGATCCTCTTGAATATGCTGTTTATAGCCATGTTGTGCAGTTCAACGGAGTTCCCTGCGCATGCATCTTCGATGAACACTTGCTGATAGCCGTACTCGTAAGCAACTCTCGCAGTGGACTCGACTCCAAAGTTGGTCGATATCCCACAGAGGACTAGCGTGTCTATTCCGCGACGCCGGAGCTGCAAATTAAGATCAGTCCCGTAGAAGGCTCCCCACTGTTTCTTCGTTATCACGATATCATCTTCTTTAGGACCCAGCTCCGGCATTATCTCAGACCACTCCTTTGAGGGAGGTCCGCGTATTGGCCCCTGCTCGTCGGCAACAGGCTTCAATCGCTCAGCCTCTGTCACCGCCACGCGTACAAGGAACACCAGCATCTTGTTCTCCCGGAACGCATCTGCAATTTTTGCGGCGTTTGCAATCACAGTCTTTGTGTCGTGCGGAGTTGCCGGGAATGAAACAATTCCCTTCTGCAGGTCTATCACTACGAAAGCGGTCTTTGATTTGTTTAACTCAAGAGGACCTGGCATGGACAATATTTCTTTGAAAATTGCTGTTAAATTATGCTAATCGGTTTTCGATTTGTAGAATAAGGAATATGCACAGAGTAGGTTCCCAGAGAGATTTTTACTAGTACAATTCGTGCGGGGGTTCCACATTCGATGCGTGGAATCATTCTGAAAGTTGATTCAGCCTCTGGAACCTTAAAGGAGCAGCTTTTCCTAATTCAAAACATTACTGGATCGAGCTGATTGATTCCTTCCAAGGTTTTGAGAATAACAGATATGTAAATTGACTATCCGGCTGTCATCAAGGAATACTCTAAGTCTCAGAAGAGAGAAAGCCAGTCTTCCAATTATCCAGCTGAAAAAGGCCAAGTTAAATAAGTTCCACCTTGCGCCACAATTGAAGCAGGCAACCCATGCCTAGCAAGAGGACTTTTTCGATAGAAGGCTTAAAACCATATTACTACTGTGATAGTAGCCGGGAATTCAAGATGCAGCGATTTGCACGAAATCATCGAATGCAAGGGAACTGAAGCAAACAAAATCCGCAAATTTCAGCTCTATTTGAATTTCCATGTGATCATATCGAATTTTCTTTCTGTAAATCCGAGTCGGATTTCAACCACAAATTTGGTAGTTGTGAATACTGAGCGTGCGAAGGATCGTTTTGGATCTAGAACTGTCGGCGCTGGAAATTGTGTGCAATTCATTGTCAAGAACAAAACGCCCTGGGGGACTCTCGTATCCGAATATATGAGGAACAGACCTTTCGGACTTGTAAAAAGCAACTCGTTCTGACGATCATCAGCAACTCCTCTTTTTTTCACCGATTTTGGAGGTCCAAAAAAGAGTAAATCGGCGCATGGTTTAAATGAAGTGTGGGCTCACCGCACAATCCGGAGTTTTGTAAATCGACATGAGCTCATCATCAATTGTAACTGAAAAGCGGACCCAAGTTTCTTTTTTGAAACTGTCCAGCATCGCACTTGTATTCCTGCTTGTCCTCGCGCCAGCGGCATTTGGGGGCGTCGTCTTTGTTCATGCTGCAACCGGGGCGGCGGCTTTGCAGCACGGCCCCATTTTGTTGAGCGGGACCGCTACTAACGCAAAGGAACCTCAAGTCCAAACATCTGCTGACGGCACCTATGTCTATGTAACCTATACGCGGGGAAGTGGTGGAATCTACTTTGCAGTAAGCAGCAACGGTGGGAGTTCTTTTGGTGCGGCCAAGAAAATCAGTACCGCTTCCGGAACGGCCCAGTTTCCGGTGATGATTACCGGCGATGGATATCAGTCTGTCAACCTGGGTGATGTCTACGTTTCCTGGGCTCAGACAATTTCAGGAACTCTCCAGATCTTTGTTGCGTCCAGCTCAAACAATGGGGGTACTTTCAGCGTGAAGCAGCTCAGTACCGGCGGAGGGATCACCCCGGCGCTTGCGGCGTGGGGCTCTGATGTATACGTGACTTGGTATCAGACAACACCGTGCCCCGTGACCGCCCTAAACCCACTCAACTCCACGACAGGCGAAGGTCAGAGCGGCTGTATCTACGTTGCTTCCAGTGCCAACAACGGCGGCACGTGGTCCGCACCAGTGGAGCTAAATCCATCGGTAAAGGGCGAGTCTCAGATCGTAGCTTCGGGCGAGTATGCATACCTTGTCGCAGATGGCGTGTGGTTTTCGAGCTTCGGCGTTGGTGCGTCTAACTGGAATGGGAACTCCAGCTCGCCGACCGGGTGGACGACTCCGATCACAGTTTACTCATTCTACTTCTATGGAAGCGGCTGCGCGACATTTAGTACTCCGTGTGTCTTTACATTTGGACGCGAACCGTGGATCGCAGGGAACGGTCTAGACGTCTACATCACGTTTAATGCGATCGACCTCTCGTCTTCGCCTACGGGCACACCTATCTACCGCATCTACGGTTTAACAAGCAACGACGGTGGGGTTTCCTGGTACAGCGGAACTTCAACCAGCCTCTCGAATCTGGTTCCAGGTCTCGGCTCCGAGCAGAGTCCGTCGACGCCTCCCTCAATTACAACACCCGCTCAGCAGCAGGCATTCCTCTTGAGCGGATCGGTCAGCAACGACTGGGAACCGGAAAACGTGGCATCGGGATCCAACGGCTTTATGACGTTCCACTCGCTCGCAAATCAGGGAATATACATGACTTCCACAACCAACAGCGGATCAAGCTGGAGCACACCGGTTAAGGTACCGAGTCAGAAAAGCGGTACGAGCGCGTATGCACACATTTTCACTTCAGACGGATCAAACGTCTGGGTGATGTGGGGGCAGGTAAAGTCAGGCTCCGTTTGGAATGCTTACGTATCCGATAGCCGGAACAGCGGTGGAACGTGGAGCGCTCCTCTTGACATCAGCAACAACAATGTCGGAGTCGCCGCTGGGAATCAGGACGTGACTCTCTTTGGAGTAGCAAGCATAGGCACAACGTGCTACGCAGTGTGGACTTACACCAACGGCGGGACAAGCCAAGTAATGTTCGCCTCGATTACTGCGTGATGCGCGCCTAGCGAGTTCAGCGCAATTAAAAAAGTGATCCGGGGAGAAGCCAAGAATTTGGCCTCTCCGGATTCATAGGGCGCTAGGTGGAGAAAAGAAAAACTCGTCGAGGACCGTTGGGATCCAGAACTAGAAAAACTCGTGGCTCTAAGACCGTGACTTTCTCCTAGATCTGCGAGAGCCCATTTGCGCACCTTGAGTCATGCCATTAAAGGTCCCGTCGGATATCGTTTCTCGAAACTGCTGCGACCAGGAGCTGCAGTTCGTGGTGTAAGCTGACGCCGTGGGCGAGCCCACCGAGGCTGGGGATAGGCTCCGAAACATCGCAGCCTGTCATAATGCTAGGTAAGGGATATTGTGGCGTCATTAGGACAGCAGAGAGATCTCGGATTGCAATAGACCTTGCAAGCTTCGTTCATAGCCTCGGTGAGGGTGACACCTTCCCTCAATCTGATTCCGAATGTCTGCGTAATCTCAGAAATAATCATTCGCTCGATCAAGATTCGACCAGATTCTCCAAGATTTTTCCTGAGCGATAAATCGATGCAGGAAGAAATTTTTTCGTAGAATAAAGAACCAACTTCGTTTGACAATCCCTGAATCCCTCGGGACCTGCTGATAAAAGTCTATGAGTCTCATAACTTTACAACCCGTAAAAATAAGCTGTTCAAATGTGGGTGTTCGTCCTACAAGATGTCTTTCAAGCCCTACACTGCGTATCTAATGGTGAACGGTTTCTTGTATCGTGGACACGTTTCATTGTCGCAAATCATTACAGCGTTGTCTATCCCAGGTCGGACGGCAGTGTTTTCCGAGATCACTTCGACCTCCTGTTTACACTCCGGGCAGAGAAACTTTCGTTTCGAGTCGTTTCCTGAGGTCTCGACGGGACTCGAGTCGGTCTTCTCTTCCACTTTCTTTTCGTAAGACACGGTGAGCCTTTTAGTTTCAAAACTTGTCATTAAGTTTGCCTGATGCTTCATAGGTCGGACCGGAAAACAAATGCTGTGTGTTCCTATGAATGGAACTACTTTAAGAGGACATTTTCTTATCTAGTGTCTCCAAAGAACTCCGACAACCACTACAATGAAAATCAAAAGCATAGAGTCGTTCGTCGTCCACTCCCAGGACACCACCAAAGAGGTCCATGAGGAGCGTAACGTAGGTGGGCACTCCGAGTATTTTGTTTTGGTCCGCATAACGACCGACGAAGGAATCGATGGCTGGGGCGAGTGCGCGACCGGCAGCGACTACGGCGAGGGAGCTTTTGCTGCAAAGGAAATCATTGACCGCGCGTTCTCTCAGAGAATAATCGGCGAGGATCCTCGTGAGTACAAAAAGCTCTGGAATATCCTCTATGCTTCCACGGAAAAATACGGCCAGCACGACATTGGGGTCATGGCGTTGAGCGGCATCGATACCGCTCTGGTTGATATCACGGCAAAGGAGTTTGATGTTCCTGCATGCGTGCTTCTAGGCGGATGCGTTAGAAAAGAGATCCCACTTTATGCGAGTCTGCTATTTGATATGGATGATCCCGCGGGTACCGTCGCCAAGGGCAAGAGCTACCTCCGCGATCATTACACCGGAGTAAAGTACGGCTGGGGAATGATACCGGAAAAGCCATTCGGCAAGGATCTCAAAAAGGACGAGGAGATTGTTAGGACGATCCGCGAAACTCTCGGAAATGAAATCCAGCTCATGGTGGATGTCGGCAGATACGTAAACATGTCTTCATCCCGCGCGCTCCAGCTCGCAAGGAGAATTGCAAAGTACGATGTCACGTGGCTGGAGGAACCACTTCCACGCGACGATGTGGAGGGATACAGCGCGCTAACTGCCATCTCACCGGTTCCGATTGCCGCGGGCGAGGGTTATCGAGGGATTCAGGACTTCAAGCGTTCCATCATAGACCGGGAAGTGGATTTACTGCAGCCGGATGTCAGCAAGACTGGCGGTCTTTCACACACGAAAACTATCGTCGAGCTCGCGCACTCTTTCAACCGGAGCTGGGTGCCGCACAACTGGAGCACTGCGATCAATACAGCGGCAACAATTCACCTCGTCGCGTCAGCACCCGATGCTTACTTGATGGAGTACAAGCAGGAGCCAAACCCGCTGATCCAAAAGCTCGTGAAAGACGAAGTGTTCAAGATTCACGACGGAAAAATTCAGGTTCCCGAACGACCGGGACTGGGAATAGAAATCGATGAAAGCGTTGTGGCTGAATTCACTGTGACATAAGTAATTTCGCGACCTGTTCTCACGCATCATATTTATCGGGGCCAAAAAAATTGGAAACCCGCGTTGCCTTTCGAGAAACTTTTTTCTCCCATCAATTTTGGTCATGTCCGGGTAAAGAACAGAATCCAGCTGCCGCCGCATTCCCTGCACTACATGGAAAACGGTCTGTCAACCAACACGCTTCTTGAGTACTACCGCGAGAGAGCAATGGGCGGCGCGGGACTGCTCGAGGTCTCCCAGATTTACATCAAACCACCTACCGGTGTATTTTACCCAGAATGGGAGTCCGACAACAAGAAAACCTGGCCGATGGTAAACAGACCTGAGATCGTGCCAGGACTAAAGAAACTGGCTGAAGCTATTCACGAGTTCGGATCCAAGATTTTCATGGAGGTCTCCGCCTGGACATTTCTGTTCGGGCCTGTTTCTAGCGTTCCATTCGAGACAGGCGTGCACCTGAACGAGTTATCAGTAGAAGACATTCGCGAGATACAGGAGGGATTCGCAAGGGCTTCGGGATACGTCCGCGATGGAAATTTTGACGGCGTCGATCTCCACGGTTCGCATGGCGCGATGATAGAGCACTTTTACTCGCCGGTGATGAATCGACGACAGGATCGCTACGGAGGGAGTTTCGAAAACCGGATGAGGTTTCTCTTTGAACTTATTGAAATTTTACGCGGCACGCTTGGTGATTCTCTCGCCTTAGGAATGAGGCTCTGCGCGGACGAAAGAATCGAGGGTGGAGTCACACCGGACTATGCGGCAAAGGTCGCTGAAGCCCTCGACGGCCGTCTGGATTTTATCAACGTGGATCGTGGCTCGATGTACAACTATGATGTCTTGGATCAAAATGCACTGCAGACCGAGCCTCTCTATGAACCCACTGCATACGGCACCTACATGTCAGCTCGGGTAAAGGCGAAGGTAAAGAAAACAAAGATCGGACTAGCGGGGAGAATAACTGACGCCCTAATCGCCGAGACTATATTGGAAAAAGAGGAGGCTGATTTCGTGGGAATGACGCGCGCTTTGATTGCAGATCCATACTTTCCAAAGAAAGTTCTGGATGGTAGAATTCACGATGTTAGATCTTGCATCGGAACATTAGAGGGTTGCTGGGGGAGATCCGCTGCGCACGATTATCCCATGAGATGTTCGGTCAATGCGGCCGTCGGACGTGAGAGTGAACGTGGCGAGACGAAGATAGGACGCACGCGGGTGAAGAAAAAAGTCCTAGTGATCGGCGCGGGACCTGCAGGTCTTGAGGCGGCGCGCGTTTCTGCTTTGAGGGGGCACGAGGTTGTGGTCTACGAGAAAGAATCAAAGGCGGGAGGGCAGCTAAATATCGGAAGACTCGTTCCAGGAAGATCGGATATCAGCTCGATTGCATCGTGGCTTGAAAGCCAGCTAAAGTCTCTCAACGTCAGAATAGAGTACAACAAAGAGGTGCCCGACTCGGAAGAGGTCTTGAATTTTCTCTTGGACGAGGAAGAAAAGCCAGATGCAGTTGTTGTCGCGACAGGATCTACTCCGATAAGGAACGGCATCCAGATGATCACATTTCAGGAGATACCGGGCTGGGAGCAAGCCCAGATTCGCTCGGTCGATGAGGTAATGACGAGACAGTTCCAGATTTCCGGAAAACGATTTCTCGTCGCCGACAGCACGCCGTACCTCTACGGACCGGGTGCATGCCAAATGCTAGCAAGGAACGGCGCAGCCGAAATCTCATTTGTTACGCCTCAAACTGAAATCTCGCCGGAGATGAACGACTATAATTCGCTAATCTACACCGTCAGGAGCCTCAAACAAAATCACGTTCGCACCTTCACTTACTCTTGGGTGAAGCGTGTTGAAACCGATGTAATGAAAAAGGCGGTCGTCTACGACATCCCCACCGGTGAGGAAATTCATATTGATGTTGATGAAATTGTACTGTACACGGGCCGAAAGCAGAACAACTCGCTTACTGTTATGCTCAGAAGATCAGGTAGAGAGGTTTACGAGGTTGGGGACTGCCGTATTGCCGGTGAAAAGATGATCTCGGCGATAAGCGACGGGTTCGAAGTAGGTATGAAAATCTAGATCATTTCGTAAAGTAAATAGTTATCACTCCCACGTCCATGGATGTGACGTCATATGTGGAACTTTTCTGGTAAGACGGTTCTCGTCACGGGAGGATCACGAGGAATCGGCAGAGCTTGCGTTCTCGCGTTTGCAAAAAGCGGCGCTGATGTAGCGATAAACTATTTCCGGAGCGAGGAGGAAGCTCTGAAGGTGTTGGACGAGGCGAGGGCATATTCAAAAGCGCAGATCTTCAGGGCTGACACTTCCAAAATCGACCAGGTGAATGCGATGGTCGCGGATATTGTGAAGTATTTTGGAAAGATCGATATTCTCGTAAACAATGCAGGTGTCCTCCGGAGGTCGCCTTTTCTCCAGATTACCGAGAGCGAATGGGACTGGGTACTCGACATTAATCTGAAAGGGTACTTTCTTGTGAGCCAAGCAGTGGCAAAGCAGATGGTCGAACAAAATACCGGTGGCGCAATCGTGAACATTTCGAGCAACAACCAGGAAAGGGCCGCCCCGTTGCTCACACACTACAACGTTTCCAAAGCTGGAGTTGCAATGCTGTCGAAAACGATGGCTAACGAGCTCGCACCCTTCAAGATTCGGGTGAACAATGTCGCTCCTGGTCTTACGGAGACCGACATTAACCGGAAAGACATTGCAAACAAGGAATGGCGTGAAGCGCGGATGGCGAGAATCCCTCTCAAGATGGTCGCGACGCCCGAGGACATTACCGGGGCGGTGCTTTTCCTTGCCTCCGACGATGCAAAGTTCGCTACCGGTACTACAGTTTGGATGGATGCCGGAGCTACTATCAGCTAGTTGTACTTGTACTGGCACAGTCTAAATTTACAATGCCTAGAAGGAAATGCGTGGTTTCGAAGAAAAAACTGCAATGACCTAAGTATTCAAAATAAGAGACGTTAGGGCGAGCGCTAAGTGAAATTCAATGAAAGCGAAGAGCTCCCTTACCTGCAAAGGGGATCTTGACGCCAAAGTCTTCGATCTCTAGAAGCCGGTTGTATTTAGCCGTCCTCTCGGACCTTGCGATCGATCCTACCTTGATCTGGCCCGCCGAGGTTCCAAGCGCTAGATCTGCGATGAATGAATCCTCGGTCTCACCAGATCTTGCGGACACAACTGAAGCATAGTCGTTCTCTTTGCACAGTTTAATTGCATCAAGGGTCTCGGTCAGCGTCCCGATCTGGTTCAACTTGATGAGGACGGAGTTTGCAATACTGGCGGCCACTCCCTTTCGGATAAGCAATGAGTTAGTTGTGAACAGGTCGTCTCCGATAAGTTGCACACGCCTGCCTAATCTTTCGGTCAGCATCTTCCACCCCTCCCAATCTGTATCTGCACACCCGTCCTCGATTGATACGATGGGGTAAATATCTCGCCACCGAGAGAGCATATCTACCAAGCTAGCAGAATCAAGAACCAAATTTTCGGATTTCAATTCATATTTTCCAGTTTCTTGATGGAAGAAATGAGAGGATGCAACGTCAATTCCTATCGAAACTTGTCCCGAGAGGCCCATTCTATCGATGACATCTGAGAGTAACTTCAACACGTCTTCGTGTGCTGCAAGTGCAGGCCCGAAGCCACCCTCGTCAGCGAGAAGAGTAGAGAACCCTCTTTCCTTCAAGAGCAATCGCGTTCCGTGGTAAATCGCGGCGATGAATTCCATCGCCTCCCGAAAAGACTTCGCTCCAACTGGAATTGCGAGAAAATCTTGGAGGTCCAGATTTCCGCCGGCGTGGAGTCCACCAGAAATGATGTTGACCATGGGCAGAGGAAGCGTAGGTCTCTCGGTTTTGGTGAGGGAAGCAAGAAAAGAGTACAATGGGATCTCATGTGCGGCTGCCAGCGCTCTCGCATTTGCAAGTGAGACGGCGAGTATCGAGTTGGCACCCATCTTGGACTTGTTTTCGGTCCCGTCAAGTTCGATCATTATCCGATCCACTTCAAGCACGTCAGAAGTCTTTCCTCTTAGGGCGGGTGAGATCGCTTCGTTCACGTTTCTCACGGCATTTAGCACTCCTTTTCCGAACCATCTGGCTCGATCGCCATCACGCAGCTCTACCGCTTCGCTCTTTCCCACGGAAGCGCCCGATGGTACAATGGCACTTCCACAAACACCGTTATCAAGAGTGACTTCCGCATACACTGTAGGAAACGCGCGTGAGTCGATTACCTCAGTTGCCCTAACCTGTAATATCTTTCGACCTTGGTTCATTTCAGTCCTCTACGAATCGTTTCTTCCACTCTAGTAGATACCTTATCGAAAACGTCGATACTATCGGAAATAAATCCACTGGACATGTCCCTGACCGTTGAACGATCTTCTTCACCGAGATATTCGGCAGGAGACTTGCCATCTACTCTTGCGAGCATGAGCGCGGACAGGACCCTTACAGTGAACTTCTCCTGAAGAGTCCACTGCGAATCTTTCCAGTACTCCCTCCAGAACCTTTTAGCCTCCTCTAGGTGAGCAAGTGACGACAGATGGATCGCTTTTAGAATGAGGTGGTTGGTGCAGAATGCGACATCGAACGCCGGGTTTCCATAGTGCGCGACCTCACAATCTATTATCCACACCCTTCCGTCTGGAAGAAGGAGAATGTTCTTCGGGGAAAAGTCGCCGTGCACTAGACATAATTTTGCTGATAGCAGGTGTGAAATTGTTTCATCGAGCTGCTCTTTCAGGTCCGGATGTTTCTCACAAACCCTCACGAGATAGGGATTGATCCTTAGCTGGACAAAGTTTGACTGATCTGAGAAGTCGCTTTTGATTTCTTGATCTTCATTCGTACTCCTGTGGAATTTTGATAGGAAGAAGGCAACCTTTCTCGTTACTTCTGGCTCAATCTTGCCCTCCAAGAGATTTTTCTTCCAGGTCACCGTCCCGTCGGGTGCGCATTCTATGATACATGCAAAATTCGCTAGATCTTCGTGAAGGACTTTCGGCGCAAACTCTTGTCCCACCAACCTCCCAATAACTTTGAGACACGCAGCTTCCCGGACGATTCTACTTCTATCAGCGAACCAGTCTTCCTCCACACGGAGCTTTGGAAGTGAAATCTTGACGACGAATGTATTTCCCGTCTTAGTCTGGACCTTGACAACAAGGTTTGAAACGCCACCCCCCAGCACGGTCAGAACCGATTCTCGATCTCCGGAGATCCCCCAAACAGGCAGGAGGTTTTCGATCAAATCAAGATCTGCGTCGTTTTGGGACAAGATTGGAAAAATCGCGATTCTGCTCTGTTTCAATCAGGACTATAGTTTTTTCTCTTGAAGGGAAAATCTTAACGATGAGGAGCCTTGGGACTGTATTAGAAAAATTGATAATCCGGAACGATCAGGATTTCTAGACTATTTGCTGTCGTCACTGAAAAAAGATCTATCCCTGACGGTCATAAGCTTGAATTCTCGAATTGATTTAGGGCGGGCGGTCAATGCAAAGGATAATGTCTGATTTTCTCTTAATTTAACTCGATTCAAGGATGATAGAAAAGTACAATAGTCCTTACCTATGCCCTAGGTTTATGGCAGTAGACATCAAGATCAAGAATTCGTCGAGTTACAAAGTTGCTTCATTAGAAAGAACTGGACGAGGAGGATCAGAACCCCTTCGTCAGGAGTTTAGGGACCTGGAGAAATGGGCGAAGAAAGCTAAGGTCAAGACCGGGTCATACATCTGTTATTTCTACGAGACCGGTAGGACTCCAGATCGATATCGCTTTGAAGCATGCTTGGAGATTTCCGGTAATCCGCAACCAGAAGGAAAAATCAAGATAAAAGAACTGCCTAAAATATCAGTTGCCAGCGTAAAGTTCAATCCGGATAAGATTTCCCCGAGGCTAGTTTACAATGGTGTCTACGGGTGGTTGGGTGAAAACGACGAAGGTTACAAGGAGGCTGGTCCTTTCTCGCGAGAAGTATATCCCGGCAATCCTTGGACTAGCGCTTGGGCCTGGAATCGCACTGAGATTCAAGTTCCCGCCCAGAAAAAGAAGAAGAGTCAGAAAAAGAGGTAACCATTTCGCCGTAAATTCAGTTCTAGTTGCTGATTGCCGCGCTAAGTGGCAGGCCGTCTGCTGAATGGTTCAAAACAACAGTTTAAACGTGATCTGTACCTAGCTTCATACGGTTTTTTTGGCTCGTAAACCACAGATCGCTTTTGACTGCATCGATCCGGATGACATGGCCATTTTCTACGCCGAAGCCCTCCACTACAAGCTTCAGGAACCTCCCAAAGGCTACGCGTCTTGGGAGGATGCGCTTCGCGAGTGGGGTATTCCCGAGGAAGATTGGCACTTGACCAATGCTATCGTAGATCCGGAAGGAGCCGGGCCTCGGATCTTCTTCCAGCGCATGGACACACCGAAGATCGGAAAAAATCGATTGCATCTGGAGATGAATCTGAGCGATGGCGAGAAAGTGTCACTAGAGGAGCGCAAGAAACAGGTCCGGTTAGAGGTAGAGCGGCTCACCATTCTTGGCGCAACGATTGAGCGCGAATGGGAAGAACAAAACGAGTTCTGGGTCGTCATGCTGGACCCCGAAGGAAACGAGTTTTGCGTTCAATAGTTAGATTTCGATTTCGTTTCCGGTCCTTCCGTCAATCCAAACGTGTCTTGTTCGACCGTTCATGATAATCTCTGCGACGTAAACGGGGTAATAGATCTGCCGGAAGCTGTCCACGTCAGCTCCTTCCCAGAGTCCTTTCACCATCTCGCGAACTTGGGTCTCCTTTATCTTCACCTTTGAGAGTTTGAACCCATCAGAGGGATTCAGCTCATTTAACTTCATGAGGGGTAGAGCCATAAGATCTACCCGCGGCATGTCGAGAAGTCTTCGGTAACCTTTAGCCCGGCCGATTCTCGTGGACCTTACAAGACGACGATCCTCGAGCAATTTCAGCAACCTTCTCGTTTCTTCGGTCTCACGCTTTGCAGCTCCTGCAATTTCGATCAAGGTGAGATCTTTGTCGGGATACAGCACCTTGAGAATCTGGATGTGCCCTTCACCGAGAGAGAGCAGCTTCTCTACGCCTTTCCTGGTTTCCAGTCTATCAGTCACCTCAGCGAGCCTGCCACTCAACCCGTCAAGTAGGAAGTACTTTGTATCAAATTTCTTTTTGAGAAGACCCGACCTAATTCTCACGCCAACTTCCATTACCGGCCGGAACACCAGAGCCACATCTGTCACGTTTTCCTTCTGACCGAAGAGTTTGAACGTCTTCTCCAGTTTCACCAGTCCAGGAATTGACTCTCGCTGAATCATTGGGGCAAGACCCAGAATTTTTGACGGATCTGAATCTACGGTCTCCGGATTGAAAGGTTCAAAATGTTCTTCCTCTTCTTCCACAGATTCGGAATCCGGGTCCGCCTCTTCTACTTCGAATTGCGGTGCATCCATGATTTCTTTACTGACTTCGATTTCAGGGATCGGAACCTGAACCATTGCTGATTTCCCCGGAATTGCCACTGAAGTCTCTTCCACTTCCGGAACCTCGATCGCAGTTTTCTCTGTTTCTGGAACTTGAACGGAAGCCCTCGCAATCACGCTGGATTGCACGGCCTCGATAACCTTTCCCGAGGACGGCGGAACAACCGTCTGCTTCAACTTCGGCGTTATCCCACCATGTCGTGTTTCTCTCGGACGAATCTTGACCTTCTCCGGCTCCGGCACTATTCCACCGAGTGCAAAAAACTCGCCCGGAGCGAGAGTTGTGAGTTGATTTGGGGGTCCCCGACCGGAGGAGAAAAACTGGGCCACCGAGTTCAGATCATTCTTGATCACAAGCTTTCCGATCAGCTGGTTTGAACACTGGCTCAGTATGTTTTTGTCAACAAGAGAGGGTCTTTGAGTACAAAGCATCAACCCCAATCCACGCTTTCTGCCGCGTCTCGCAATCTCATCGAAGATTGGCAGTCTCTCGCCGACCTGTGGAGAAAACCGGTCCGCCTCTTCCAATATTATGAGGTAGGGAGTCCTGCGTCTCGATATTTCACGGTAGAGCTCGATTAGAAACTCGTTTACCTTCTCGCGGGGCCTGCTGGCTTCTGAAAGATCAAAGACTATCGGTGAAAGATTTGGGGCCTTTTGCGCGAACATTTTGAGATCGATTTTATCGCGCCAGCGAATGTCACTTTTCTCATCGTTCCCGACCCAGATAACGGGAAATTTTTCCTTGAGTCCGGAGTACTCACCCTCGATGTCGATGATTACAAAAGGAACCTTCGCCTTGCAAAGCTCTTCGCAAATAACTCCAACAGTGTAGCTCTTGCCACTTCCGCTGCTTCCTATTACGCAGGTTCGTCCGGTGGCGATAAGATCTGGATTTATCTGAAAAGGCTCTACTTCATCCTCTAGAAAAAAGGATGCGTCCAGACTGGACTCTCCTTTCGATACTATCGTGCCGAGATTCAGGAGCGTTCCTGCGGACATGACGGAGAACGCTAGGGGACAAACCTTCTATTAACTTGTCGAACAGTGCATCTCGCGATTTTCGAATATCGGCGATAAGTTCGGACAAGACATAATACCCGTACAAGAAATCCGGGACGGCTTGAGAGGAAGTTCTTCCAGATTATGAAGATCTCAAAGATCGAAGTTGTTCCCGCTAGTCTGCCGATGCGTCTTTTCACGGATGCCTATGCAGGCTATGATAGAGGAGAGTTTGCTTTTATCCGGATTGAGACCGACGAAGGGATAGTTGGTTATGGCGAGGCTCCAAGCTCTGTGATTGTTGGATTTTACGGTGAGACACTGGAAACAGTTACACGCTCAATTAGGAGTGTCATCGCGCCAAAATTGATCGGCGAGGATCCCCTGAACATCAGAAAGCTGACCTCAATCATGGACATTGCGCAGGGAAACTCGTTCATTGCAAAAACCGGGATCGACCTCGCGCTTTACGACCTGATCGGTAAGATCCTCAAAGTGCCGGTTTGCACCCTACTTGGCGGAAAGCAGCGCGACAAGGTCATGGCTTGTTCCGAAATTGGCATCGTGCGATCTGACCAAATGGTCGCAGAAGCTAGTCGTCTTGTCGAAATGGGGTTCAAATGCATCAAGATCAAGGCGGGTGCAGATCCGGAAGATGAGATGAAAGGGATTCCAAAAGTTCGCGACGCGGTGGGCGATCAAATCGAACTTCGAGTTGATCCGAATGCGGGCTGGTCAAGAGAAGAAACGGTTCGCGCTACAAGAACCCTGCTTGGATGCAACGTGAGATATCTGGAGCAGCCGCTTCCGGGCTGGGACCTCGAAGGCCTTGCGTGGATTCGAAAGAGTACTGGAATGCCAATAATGGTGGATGAAAGCGTTTGGACCCCACAAGATGTGGTCCGGGTCGCAAAAGCCGGAGCTGCGGATTTTGTGAACATCAAGATCACGAAAACCTGCGGACTGAAGAAAGCAATCGAAGTCTACGACACTGCAACAGCATGCGGCTTACCGTGTGTTATCGGTACTGAACTCGAGTCGTGCATGGGAATGCCGGCGAAACTTCACATTGCTGCGGCTCTGGAAAAACTGCCGCTAGCATGCGAGTTTACTGAAATTGCTTTCCAGAAGATGGCTCTCGAAGGACAAATGAAGTTAGACGGCAAGGGGATGCTCGAAGTACCGACGGGGCACGGGCTGGGGGTTGCTCCGGCGTTCAATTTGATTGAGCAGCACTCGATAAAATACTAAACTTCAAGATCTGCGAACTTGATTTCTATTCAAAGATCGGTGCTACTTGGAAAATGAAGATTACTAGAATTCGTGCTTATCAGGTAAATCTCCCGCTGCATGAAATTTCATACAAGTGGTCCGGAGGAAACTATGTCAATGTCTTTGACTCAACCGTAGTAGAGATCCAAACTGACAAAGGAATAGTTGGTTACGGTGAAGTCTGTCCGCTCGGCCCAGCCTATCTTCCGGCATACGCGGCTGGTGCGAGAACAGGAATTGCAACAATAGCTCCTCATCTCATAGGATTAGATCCGACCGAACTTTCTGTCGTTAATGGGAAAATGGATAGCTCGATGCGCGGACACGCATACGTAAAATCTGCGCTAGATGTTGCATGTTGGGATATTCTCGGCAAGTCCTGTGACAAACCAATCGTCACTTTGCTCGGCGGCAGGTTCGGTAAGGACTTTCCATTATATCGTGCAATCTCTCAGGATACCCCTGAAGTCATGGCGGAGATGGTCTCAAAATACAAGAGCGAAGGTTACGCCAAGTTTCAACTCAAGGTTGGCGGTGCGCCTGACGATGACATCAAAAGAATAAGGGCAGTGAGGAAGATTTTGAAAGATGGTGAAGTGTTCATCGCCGATGCAAACACCGGCTGGACGCAACACGAAGCGATCCGAGTCGCAGATCAAACCAAGGATGTTGACGTCTATCTCGAGCAACCTTGCATGAGTTACGAAGAATGTCTCGCTGTTCGAAGGCATACCTCAAAACCTTTTGTCTTAGACGAGGTCATAGATAGTTTGTCCACGGTCGTTCGAGCAATTTCAGAACGAGCCATGGATGTGGTCAACCTAAAGATTTCAAAGGTAGGAGGCCTCACCAAGGCAAGACAGATCCGAGATCTTTGTGTCAGCGAGGGAGTTGCCCTAACCATCGAAGACACATGGGGAGGTGATATCGTAACTGCGGCAATTTCGCATCTTGCTCACAGCACCCCTTCGAACTATCTTTTCTCCACGACAGACTTTAACAGCTACGTCACTCAGAGGATAGCTGAAAATGCACCGGTGCGGAAGAATGGCAGAATGTCAGCACCAACCGGGCCCGGCTTGGGAGTAACTCCACAAATGGATGTCCTGGGTAGACCGGTAATCGATGTTGTATAGATGATAACATTCAGATAATTTACTTAACAATCGAAGAAGAGACAGGAAGTGGAGACGGCTGGAATGCCAGCCGTCCCCAGATCCCGGTGGGTATCTTTTGTTGACGTCATCCGGACGTTGTTGAAGCGCTGCTGGTACCTCCTGAAGTGGATCCCATGTTTGGACAGGTGTGCGTACTACTGCCTGAGGTGCTTGAAGATGTGCTGGAAGACGATGTTCCAGGAGTGGTTGTTGTTGTGGTCGCCGCGAACGAGGCAAATCCGTATGCGATGAATGCTCCGATTACAAAGATTGCCATGACTGCGATGAGGAGTAGTGACTTTCTGTTCGGGAAGGATCTCGTGTTCGGTATGGCTGTGGTTCCAATATCCATTTTTTGTTCACCCCTTGAAGAAAAGTAAATGTGCTATGACGTTATTATCGAGTTTCCGAGATCGTTCCACAATCGTTGCTCAATTGCAGCAAACATAAGATAATCAAATTCTTTTTTACCGGAAAAACTTTACCAATAAATCTGTAATCTGGACCAAAGTCATCTGCATCGCTGTTTATCGACGGAATCGAAGATCAATTTCATATCAATTTGGGAATCTTCTTGGAAAGAGGATAATATTCTCAGTCGATACTGACTATATCGAGAATCAAGATGATGAGCAAGTTGCAATCAAGAAGAGGCCTGGCAAGTGCACTAACGGCGATAGCAGTGGTCGCCGTTGTGGGACTTCTTGCATCGTTTCTAGTCATGGGTGGGTCAGCCCAGACCGTGACCACCACTGCGGTGACTACAGTTCCTACAACGACAACCGTAACGACAGTCGGTCAATCGACAATTCCATTGTCAAGTGTAACATCTAACCAGCTCAACGCGGAACAGATCTATGCAGCGGCAAATGAGAGTCTTGTGACACTTCAGGGGAACCAAGTTCAGCAATCAGCTTTTGGAAACCAAGCTGTGAGTATCTTAGGATCCGGCTTTGTGATTAACTACTCTGGTACCTATTATGTCGTCACAAACGACCATGTCGTCCGTTCGACTTTGAACTTGACGGCTACTTTCTCAAATGGCGATGCTTACCCGGCAAAAGTAGTTGGAGCGGATCCGTACTCGGACCTCGCGATAGTTTCGATTCCAACGGCTCCCAAGAGTGAGTATGTCCCGCTGGCACTAAGCTCGTCCTCGGGCCTCAGAGTAGGCGACTCTGTAGTCGCAATCGGAAATCCCTATGGACTCACCGGCTCAATGACCCAGGGAATTGTGAGTCAGCTCGGAAGGACCATACAAGATGAAACGGCAGGCAACTATTCGATCGCAAACGTAATCCAATTCAGCGCAGCAATCAATCCAGGCAATTCTGGAGGACCGCTTCTCGACGCAAACGGACAGGTCGTAGGAATTACGACAGCAGCAGTTACAAGCTCGACTGGTCTCGGCTTTGCGATTCCATCTGATACAATCATTCAGGAGTTGTCTTCGCTAATCGTAAATGGTTCCTACAACCAGCACTCATACCTTGGTATATCCGAAGTTGACATGAACTACCAACTCGCTCAAACAATCGGCACAAATGTAACTTACGGTGTTCTGATCGAAGGCGTGGTTGCGGGAGGACCCGCTGCAACTGCGGGTCTTCAAGCAGGCAATCAAACCGTCGTCGTTAACGGACAGGAGTACCTAATTGGAGGCGACATCATAACGTCAATTAACGGGACGCGTATCACGACCTCTGACGCACTCGGTACATATCTTGGGGAGCACACAGTCGCAGGTCAAACCGTATCGCTCGGAATAATCGGACCGAACGGAAAGACTTCGACTGTGAACGTAAAATTAGGAGCGAGACCAGCTAGCTCCTCTTAATTTCGTTCCTCTCTTTTTTTCTTCAAATGAATCTTGTCTTGCTAGGAAAAGTCTCTCTTCTTCGTAATCTTACACGAGTGATTTATTAGAAAGACCTGCTCAAGTAATCGTGGAGCTGGAGAAATTGCAGATCCTTAACAAACCAAAACTGGTGCTGGGACTTCTCGTTGTAGTTTTCGTGACAATGCTTGGGATAGCTTTGTACGCGCCGGCATACGTTGCATCCAGTACATCACAGAATCCAACCACTCTTTCGGTTACTCCTTTTAGCTACATACATTCAGATAGGTCTCACGCTTCAGCGCTTACTAACAATATTCCCCAGGCAAACTATTCTGGACTGTTCTATGTCCAGCATGTCTGCGTATATCATCAGTAAGAGAATTTCGTATTACTTCCCGCTCTTTTTTGCCTTTTTCGCTTTTTGTTTGGCCGGGAGTTTGCTGGACCATTCGAGCGATTTAGAAATCCATGGAGTAATTTTTGTCGCATTTCCCAGCCAGTCCGGCGGAACGCAGACGTAATCTTTCATGGGCCTTCCCTTCATTGGCTCGAGGACTTTGGCACCTTTCTCGAACAATAACTCAGAGCGCCCGTCTTCTGAAAGACGAACGAAAAGTGCATCTCCAAAGAGTCCTGCAAACATGTTGCCATTTATGAAAGCTGAGATATTTCCAAACATGGGTCTAACTGTAACAGATGTGTTGTCAGGTAGAATCGATCTGAAGAAAACCTCAAGCTTCTTATCGGCATTGGGGATTTTCATTCAGCTTCGCTACAGACCGAAGCAGATTATCCGTATCAGTCTTTCTATGATTTGAGAGACAAGATATCGGAGGTTCTCTCATTACATCCTAGGCGCGGGTCGTTACGACTAGATACAACCCCGTAGAGTTCGTAAACCAACGCATGACTACGTACGCGCCGTACGGGGTGAGTATGAAAGGATTAGGCTGCTTGCCGTTTGAAAGATCTGCCGCAGAATGCCATGTAAAGACGACTTGTTGCGTAAGGTTTGAAGATGGGTACGTTACGTTGAATGCGTAATCGTAGCCCGGATAGCTCGTGTTGTTTGCTCCGACGTAATTTGTTCCGTTAGATATCAGATTGAACCCAAAGTTTCCGACTTGGAATTGCTGCGGTATCTGGGACTTGGCAAATGTTGTTGAGCCGGTTTCCTGCATCTGTTGACAATTGAATTGAAGTTGATTTCCCGGAACCTCGGTTATTGTTTCGTTCGCATATAGCAGTGACCCATTCCCAAGCACCGGGACGAAAACAAAGATTGCAGAGATAGGACTCTTGGAAATGAAGTTGAGATTGCAGGGATAAACTGTACTGCTCTGGTTCAAGTTGTTGAAAATTAACTCCGCGAAGATTGAGCCGTTGTTTGCTTGTAGCGGTCCGGTCATGCTGTCCACAGGATCTACAACGTACTGGACACCATTCGCCGCTCTAGTGAATCTAGGATCCGAGGTGACATTGGACACAGCTTCGTAAAGTTGAAGATAAACTGGTGAGGGACAGACCCCAACTTGAGAGTAAGAGAACGTTCCGTTACCGTAGCGAACTTGATAGCCTGCAAAGGTAGAGTTTTCAACAGGAGATACTGTCGCGTTTACTGGTAACAGCCGGACGCAGCTGGAGGAAGACGATGTAGATCCAACAGCGGTATAAAGATAAGCGCCGAACACGGCAGCAAGAATTAGTGGAAATATCAGGAAAGCTCCACCAACCTGCCTCTTTTGAACGACCGGAGAAAGCTCAGAAATTGCAGATCACACTTTCCGCTTTCTACGCGCCATCTATTTCACTCTATCCGCGGGAACCGCAAAAACATTTTTTTTCGAGGATAGAGTACGTTTTGTTGGAATCATGGCAATCGCCCGACGAAAAGTTGACGCCCTGATAATTGGAGGCGGCATAATTGGACTGGCGATCGGTTACTATCTTGCAAAGATGAACTTTTGCAATGTGGAGATCGTTGAGCGGGACTTTGATCTTACTACTCACGCCAGTGGTCACAATGCGGGAGGATTGGCAAGCGCGCACGATTCCCATCCGCCTGAAGAAAGACCACTTTTTCTGGAAAGCGCAAGACTTTACCGTGAGCTTTCCAAGTCTTTCGATTTCGATTATGTCAGGGCAGGCACGATAATACCCGGAACGAAGGATGATGAGCAGAATTTTGAAAAAACAGTGAACAAGTACTCAGACGCGAACGAAGGTATTCGCCTAGATTTCCTTGATGGTGCTGAACTGCAAGAGAAGGAACCGTATCTATCGAGGAACAGATTCAACTGCGGCATATTTTATCCGATGGACGCTCAGGGAAATTCAAAGAAGCTCGGCGAGTGCTTTGCTCAGGCGTGTTTGAAAAGCGGCATCAGAATTTCAACAGGCGCTAAATTAACCGGTATTGAGGTCTCGCAAGGCAGAACCACTGAGGCTAGGATTGACAATGGTGAACTAGTTTCTCCCGGGATGGTTATTGTGGCAGCAGGGCCCTGGTCGGGCGAAGTTTCCAAGATGCTTGGAATCAATATCCCAGTCAGCCCGGTAAAAGGGCACCTGATTTCTCTGGAGACCAAAGGACGGAAGCTGGTAAACTCGTTTGTAAGCGGACCAAAATTTTACGTCGTTCAAAACGGGTCGAACGTCGTAATAGGAGGTGGTGAAGATTCTGTAGGTTTTGACGTTAGTATCGATGATAATACGATCAGAGACGAATGGACAGAAGGCGTATCGATGGTGCCGGAGTTGGACTCTTTAAATGATGAAACCATGTCCAAAACTGCTTGTCTTCGTCCCTACGCAGCCGATGGCTTGCCGATAATAGGCAAGAGCACCATAATTAGCAATGTCTATTTCGCCACAGGACATTATAGAACAGGATTCGCGCTAGCACCGGTAACAGGAAAATTGATTTCTCAGCTCGTAGTTGACGGGGAAACTGAGTTTGATTTGTCCGCTTTTTCGCCGGACAGATTTCTCTAAGGATTACCGAACTAATTTAGAGATAATCCTGACAGCTACATTTTCACGGGCGCGTGCATTTTTACGGATTCAGCGCAAGCGAGACCGATTTCAACGCCTTTCTTGCCGTCCTCGCCCGAAACTTTTGGGGCGCGTTTTGATAGGATACAATCCGCAAAATCCATCAATTCGTCGCGGTACGCCTGCGCGAATCTTTGCTGGAAAGTAAGTGGAAGATCTTCAACGGTGATATCGCCTTTTAGGATCCTAGCTCCAGAATTTTCGCCCATGCCGATGAAAGCGGCCGCCTTTGTACCGAAGACCTCAGCTCGAACGTCGTATCCATAAACTGTCCACTGGCATGAATCCACGTGTGCTAGGGCACCATTGCTCATCTTCAGAGTGACTAGCACAGTGTCCCACATGCCTAAAGGTTTGAAGTGATCGAAGACGAGGTTTGCAGCTTCCGCGTATACCTCAGTGACCTCAGCTTTCGACAGGAAACGGATTGCATCAAAATCGTGACTGGAAGTATCTAGCCAAATACCGCCGCCCAGCTTCGGATCTATAGACCACCCCTGCGGATTTGATGGGGGATCTCGGGTAGCGGAATTGATGATCATGATCTTGCCGAGGTCTCCAGCAACTATAGCTTTTTCGACTTTAACGAACGCGTGATCAAATCGCCGCTGGTAGCCGACCTGCAGCTTTACGCCAGCGTCCTTGGCCGCAGATATCATCAATTCACATTCTTGTGGCGTCAGACTCATTGGCTTTTCAACAAAAACATGCTTTCCTTTTTTCGCGGCCGCGGGAACCATTTCTTTTTTCAGGAAAGTTGGCGCGGCGATCGCAACTGCTTCGACCGCGGGATCGTCAAGCATTTGATTGTAATCCTCATAGACCTTTTCAACTCCCAATTTTCCTGCGATGTCTTTAGCAGCGGTTACATACGAGTCAGCGATTGCGACGAGAGAAGCGTTCGGAATGTGTTTTGCAAGGTGTTCGGCGTGAAGCCTTCCTATCGCGCCGACTCCAATAATTCCAAATTTTACTTTTTGATTAGTCAAAATAACAGATCCTTTGATTAATTTTCATTCCACTTTCATTTTCAGTTTTAAGCATTTCAATTTTCGAACGGGCTGCAGCATTTTCCTAAAGTAAATTTCTGCCCCAGATCATAAATAGTGGAAGGGAGCGATCCCCAACCAAAAGTGGAAAGAGCGAAGTAAGATGGTGCAACAAGCTTCCGAAACCATGAAAGAGACAAAGCCCTTCATGTTGAAAATCCTGATCGACGGTGAGTGGAGGGAAAGTAAGTCTGGCGAATCCCATCCATCATACGATCCGTCAACCGGCCGAGTAATTGCTCACGTGCCCTATGTTTTGAGAGAGGAAGTCCACGAAGCAGTTACTTCAGCGCAGCAGGCGTTTCAAAAGTGGAGTAACATGCCGATAACGGAGCGAGTAAAGTATCTTTTCAGAATGAAGGATGCCTTTGAACGTCACCTCGAAGAGCTCGCCCAGATAAATTCTGAAAATCACGGGAAGACCATTGTCGAAAGCCGGGGCGATGTAAGAAGGGCCATAGACAATATCGATTCTGCGATAGGCGTTGCCTACACTCTCTCAAAGGGAGAGACGCTGGATCAAATTGCACATGATGTCGACGAGAGCGTTGTGAAAGAACCGCTCGGGCCATTCGGAATCATCTGTCCATTTAATTTCCCGCTTATGATACCTTTCTGGTTCATACCCTACGCCCTTGTACTTGGAGATACTCTAGTTGTGAAACCCAGTGAAATTACACCGGTTCCGATGGATACGGCGACAAAAATTATCCAGGAAGAAGTAAAGTTCCCGGCGGGTGTCCTAAACATAATTCACGGTGGCCGCGAATCTTCTGAAGCTTTGATCGCTCACGAGGATATTCAGGGTGTGGCATTTGTTGGTTCCACTCCTGTTGCAAAACAGGTGTACAAGCTCGCGGGTGAGCATGGAAAACGAGCTCTTGTTAATGGCGGAGCGAAAAACCCGATTGTGGTAATGCCGGACGCGGACTTGAACACGACGGTTCCCGCGGTTGTTTCTTCTTTCTTTGGAAACGCTGGACAGAGGTGTCTTGCGGGAGCAAATCTCGTAACGATAGGTGATGTCCATGACAAAATGCTCTCAAAATTTATGGCGGCGTCCTCTCAGTTGAAGATCGGAAACGCCATGAATGAAAAAACTGACATGGGACCGGTCGTCACGAGGAGCGCAAAGGAAAGAATTTCTTCAAACATTGTGCAGGGCATAGAAGACGGAGCAAAGCCGGTGTTGGATGGAAGGCAGGTCAAGGTCGCCGAGTTTCCTGATGGTTTCTATCTCGGTCCCTCGATTTTCGACGATGTGACCTCAGACATGCGGCTTTCAAGGACAGAAGTCTTTGGCCCGGTTGCTAGCGTGATTTCCCAAAACAACTTGGATGAAGCAATCGAGTTCATCAATAGCAACACAAAGTTCGGAAACATGGCGAGCATCTTCACCACCAGTGGCAAGAATGCGAGAGAATTCAGGCGACGCGTAAACGCGGGAAACATAGGAATCAACATAGGCGTTGCGGCGCCTGCGGGGAACTTTCCATTCGGCGGTAGAAGAGAATCCTTCTACGGTATCTTACACGCCCAGATCGACACCGTGGAATTCTTCACTGACAAGAAGATTATCATCTCGCGCTGGTAAGAAAGAAACCTTATCTGCAGAACAATAAGTTTCAGAATTGCAATGTCTAGAAAAGTAATCGAGGCGCCAAATGCGCCAAAGCCAGTAGGTCCATACTCGCCAGCAATTAGGGTTGGCAATTTCGTCTTCGTTTCAGGGCAGGGGGCGATTGATCCTTCGAGCGGTAAGTTCGTAGGCGAACATGACATCAAGGTGCAGACCAAGCGAGTATTGGATAACATTCAGAATGTACTGAAGGGTGCGGGCCTCTCAATGGAAGATGTTGCAAAGGTTACGGTCTTTCTGAAAAGTGCTGCGGACTTTTCTGGGATGAACGAAGTGTATAGGACATTCTTTCCACAGGCGCCTCCGGCTAGGAGCACTGTTGTGACGAACTTGTTGTTTCCAGAGATGTTGGTAGAGATAGAAGCTGTTGCGGCAGTCAGATGCTCTGACTGACCACTCTTAGTCTAGACCAACTTTTCGGTAATCATTGAAGCATCCCGTTTACGATGTTCGCAAAGCCTATCTCTAGTGAAGAATGCAGACAGCCCGTTTAGAATGCATTCAATGTAGTCATCTAAGCTGCGGCGTTCACATCCGGAGGGGTAAAACGCTATTTAGCAAAGGAGTCTCCTCCATTTCCGAAATAATTTTTTGATCTCAAGTGTAAATTCTCGCGCAGCTGTCATGGAAGAACCGGGAAGTCTGAAAATCCAAAATTTTCCGATCCCAAAGACCGATGGTGATTCGGCACTTCTGAAAGTGACGTACTGCGGAATTTGCGGGACAGACAAGCACGTCTACAAGAATGAATCCAAATCACATCCACTCGGACTCCCAACAAAGTTCCCGATCATTCCGGGCCACGAAGTTGTGGGGACGCTCGAAAATCTCGGAAACAATGCAAAACGCTTGATGGGTCTGGATCCCTTGGAAGGTATAGAAGAAGGGGCACGGGTTGTTCCCCTGGTAGATCTGCGATGTGAAAACTGCTGGTCTTGCCGAAATTTCCCGGGCTGGCCAGTTTGCGAAAAGGGCGAGACCTACGGATGGGGAATCTCTTCCAAGAACCCTCCACACTTGTTCGGAGGTTTTGCTGATTATATGTACCTCTTTCCAAACGCGAGGCTTGTTAGAGTCCCCGATGATTTGTCGGACAAAATTGCGGTCTTCGCTGAGGTCCTCGCTGTTGGCGTGACTTCGATGCAGAGAGTCTCGCACGCGACCCAGGCCTACAATGAAGGACCCTCAGTCGGCGGAAGTGTTGTTGTTCAGGGCAGTGGTCCGCTTGCTTTAGCTCACATAATTGCTGCAAAGGCAGCGGGAGCAGGAAAGATCATCGTTGTTGGAAAACCGAAATACAGGGTTAACTATTTCATGCAAAAGTTTGGTGTCGATCATGTCTTCAACGTAGACGAGACGACTTTTGAACAAAGGACAAAGGAAGTAATGGACATTCTTGGTGGGAAGGGGGCGGATCTTGTAATCGAGTGCACGGGCTATCCAGAGGTCGTCGAAGAAGGACTAACTTACGTAAAGCCGTTCGGAACCTATATCATCGCGGGAATTTACACAGATTTAGGGCGGAGCTCAACAATCAACGTGCAGAAACTGATCTCAGGCAAGTACGCAACAGTCGTAGGAGTTCCAGGACAGACCATGGCATCTTACAGAACCGCGCTCAGGATAATGTCGAAATATAAAAACGATCTGCCCTTGAATGAAATCGTAACGCACACATTCTCTCTCGATGAAATCGACCGCGCGATGCAGAAAGCACTTTCAGAAGAAAGTATGAAGGTCGCAGTGCACCCCTGAAACTTGCGGCACAACAAACCATAAATCAGGAAGCGGTGCCGAGCTCAAATCTATGCTAGAATTGGGAAAGCAGGCACCAGATTTTGAGAACCTGAAGGCGACTGACGGCAAATCCTACTCACTAAGCTCTTTTGATAAGAATCCAGTTCTCGTCGTAATATTTTCCTGTAACCACTGCCCTTACGTAGTCGCGTACGAAGATAGGATGGTAGCAATTCAGAAGGACTATGCTTCAAAGGGCGTCCAGTTAGTTGCGATAAATTCGAACGACGACAAGTCCTATCCCGAAGACAGTTTTCCCAACATGGTAAAGAGAGCGAAGGACAAGCACTTCAACTTCGTATATGCACGCGATGAAGACCAGAGTGTCGTCGACGCGTATGGAGGGGTATGCACTCCGCATGTATTTGCGTTTGACAAAGATCGAAAACTCGCTTACAGGGGAAGAATCGACGACTCTAAAGATCCTTCAAAGGTCTCTTCAAATGATTTGAGAAATGCAATTGATGATATGCTTTCAGGGAAGAAAGTAAACGTACCGGACACGCGACCGTTCGGCTGCAGTATCAAACTGATCAGCTCGATGTAATCGATTTCTTGAAGGTGCGGAAAATATTTTGAGGCTGGGCGTAGTAATCGACGATATTTCGCCCGCCGCCTCTTTACAGCGCGGAGTAAAGGCGGAGAAACTCGGATTTGATTCACTGTGGTTTTCCGATCATCTAATGGATACCGGCGGGATCAGAATTGATCCATGGACAACAATGGGCGCAATTTCGGCCAACACGAAAAAAATCGAAATGTGCGCCGCTGTGAGCGACGTTCAACGAATCCATCCTGCGAAGATGGCACACATGATAGCAACGCTAGCCGACTTAAGTGACGGCCGGACCCTTTTTGGTGTCGGAGCTGGAGAGGCTATGAATCTGGTCCCATTTGGAATGGAGTTCAACGAGCCAAGGGAGAGGGTAGAAAGATTGAGTGAAGCAATTCAGCTCGCGAAGCTCTTGTGGTCATCGAGCGCGAATAATCCGGTTTCATTCACCGGCAAGTATTTTTCGCTAAACGAGGCATGGCTCGACATTCCAATACACACCGGTCCGCCCCAGGTCATTGTAGGTGCCCTCGGGGGACGAAAGGCCCTCGAGGTAGCGGGTAGGTTTGGCGATGGCTGGGTATCTTGGCTGAACAGTCCCGAGACCTTTCGGAAAAAACTGGACATTGCCACAGATGCCGCAAAAGCCGCTGGAAGGAGTGAAACTTCCATCGAGAAGTTTAGGGCATGTGTCTGGGTTTACACTGTTCTGACTAATGATGATGGCCAAATCAGGAAAGCATTGAACAGGGCGAAGCGCGGATTGCTTGCTGATGGACAGACATTAAAGATGATGGGATTTGAGCGCCCACAAGGTCTGGGCAAAACGTACCAGAACATGTTACTCTCGGATAAAGACGCGAAGAAAATCCCGAGCGTGCAGGATAATGTCCCCGATAGGTTCGTCGAACAAATCGTCGCTGCCGGGAGCCCGTCTCAGATTATCGAGCGAATTGAGGAGTTTGGCAGAGCAGGAGCAACTGATGCCATGATACACTTTGTGGGGGATTATGAAAACCAGATGGAGGACTTTTCAGAAAAAATACTCCTTCACTTTTCAAGTGCGTAGAGGAAATCATGATCAGGAAAGCGAACGCGACAATATACGTTTCAGATGTTGAAAGTGCTCTAAAGTTCTATGTGGACAAACTAGGCATGAGAGTAAAGTCCCACTGGGGTAAGGACTTTGCAGAACTTGAATTGAATGGCTTTGTTATAGGATTACATCCACCAACTCAAAGTGGGCCGGGGCCCGGCACGGTCGGTGCAATCTCGATTGGTCTTGAGGTTGACGATCTTGATACGGAGATGACGAGATTAAAGGGGAAAGGGATCACGTTTCACGGTAAGATCGTCGAAGACGGCCCGGTCAGGCTCGCATTTTTCGGAGACCCGGACGGAAATCCGTTGTACCTAACTCAGATCAAAAAGGGGATGTGGGGCTAAGTACTTACTTTTCAATCGACTTGGCTTTTTTCAAATCTCCTAACTTGGCTGACCCGTCACTCCGACTAAACATCACGGGAGAAAAATACCGCTATGTTTTGGAAGTTCTTGTCGAATTCGTATGGTATCTGTCGTATTAATCACACATTCGAAAGCCGACATCGCCTAAACCTGCTCGTCTACTCCTTCATGATTCCCTCTTCTCCCAAACCTACAAGTGGACTCATGTGTAAGACTTACGAGTAGATGCCGTCAAAAGTCGGCTATAGCCATTTATCGTGATTATCAAACCTCTCTCGTTAAATGACTCATTACGAAGTTTCATTCAAGATCCAGCACGATCGATGTCCCTACAACCAGTTTTCAATAAACAACCCCTCGGTCATTATCTCGCATTGGTGCAACTGGAGCAAGGATGTTCTGGAAATATCCCACCGGCAGATCCAAAGCGATCCGGCAGTGAAGCTTGAGGTTCAGAAGTTAACGAAGGCACTGGGAGCGAAAATCATCCGGAGATCCTATGCGAGGGCCAGCGTTCAAGTGGTTTTCATGCACTGCGCATGTGACAACATTCCCCCTCCAACGCTTCCGGTCATTGAAAAGCGAAATTGTCTTGAGCTACAGCCTTCGGTATACTCGGACGGGTGGGAGTGGTATCGCGTGATCGCTTTTTCCGAAAAAGATCTTAGAGATCTTTTCAAAGATTTGGATCGACACTGCAGCGCGATTGAGATTATTTCACGGAGATCAATTTCGGAAGATTCGGTTCGGGACACATTCCTGCTTTCTACCGCGACTCTTTTTGGAGCCCTGACCGACAAGCAGACGAGAGCACTCATGACTGCATTGGACAACGGATACTACCGGCTCCCCAGAAACGCAAATGCGGGAGATATTGCTAGATTAATGGGTGTACCCCGGACCAGTTTCGTGGATCACTTGCGTAAGGCAGAGAACAAAGTACTGCAGGCGGTGGGACCTTACCTGCGACTGAAACCAGCTGATGTTTGAAGATCTCTTTTGTAAGTTCGGGTTTATCCACCGGATTTCTGTAGGTGGTAGGCTAAGAACGCTCCGGAAAGCTTACTAACGGAAATTCTCGACATGAGAATTTCGACTCTGAACATCTCAGCGGAGAGAATCCACTGGGGGGCAAAAATCATTTTCAAAAAATCATCCTTGAAATCGAAATACTGCAGGATGATTTGGAGAGTGGTTCAGATAAGGAGGAAATGAAGAAAAAAGTTGCCCATCTATAGGGGCTGAGTTCGGAGTACGTAGACTTTCTTCATAGTCTCTCGAACGATAAGACAACCGCAAAAGGGTAGCTCGCATTACGGATTTCTTACTGAAATAATGCCACTTTTTCAAGATACGATCATGCCTAGCAAATTCATAAGTAATGCACCGATTGCCAGTCGTAACAAATGTCCAAAGCAAAATTCGGTCTGTGTGTTCCGATCGACTCGGGTTCTAGCGCTTGGGATGATGGCTTAAACTTTGAGCGAATGAAAGAGATTACTATGATCTGCGAAGATCTTGAATTTGAATCGGTGTGGGCCCCTGACCATCTTATGACAGGGCCTAAACTTGAAACTCTCGAAGCTTGGACTGTGCTTGCAGGCCTAAGCCAGATCACGGAGACCATGCGACTTGGCACACTTGTAAGTTGCGCCTCACACAGAAATCCGGCTCTCCTTGCTAAGGTCGTGGCGACCTTGGACATCATATCTAGTGGGCGGGCAGAACTAGGAATCGGCGCGGGATGGAATGGCTTCGAACAACTTGCTTACGGATTGCCGTGGGAAGAAGTTCCCAAAGAAAGGATTCGCAGGCTAGTAGAGACAATCAAGATAGTAAAAGGGATGTGGACAAACGATCGCTTTTCCTTCAAGGGAAAATACTACAGCGTTAACGAAGCCACTTGCATGCCCCGACCCATTCAGAAACCTCATCCCAGAATATTGATCGGTGGGAAGGGAGAGAAACTCCTCTTGAAAGTGGTTGCAAAGTATGCCGATTCTTACAACATTGACGAATTGTCTCCGGAAGATTATGCGCACAAGCTCCAAGTGATAAAAGAGCACTGCTCGGCGGTTGGAACTAATTACAACAGGATCGAGAAAAGCATGGAACAGTACGTCCTTATAACAAACAATCCCGAGCAGGAGAAGAGACTTGTTGATTGGACCAACACGGGAGGCGCAACCAACCCGGAGAGGAAGAGACTGGGAAAACCACCCGCGTCCGTGAAACTGGAAGATATCAGGAAGGAGTACATTTTCGGTACGGTCGAGCAAGTCACGGAACGACTGGGCAAGTACATCGACATCGGCGTCGAACGCTTCATGATCTACTTCATGGACTATCCGACGTTGAATACGATCCTGCCGTTCGCAAAAGATGTCATGCCTTCACTTTAGGGATTTCGAACAAAATCCCCAAAATAAAATGAGAGATTTTTTGGGAGAAACTGCTCCCCACTCAAAATATCTTGCTTCCCAAGCCTAAGAGTTCCTAGTCCCTCTTGCAAAAGCGAGGTAGCTCACACCATCTTGTGTTAACCAGTACTCGTTCGACTCTAGCTCTACAAAGTTTCTCTCGCGCAGATTTTCAAGCGCAGATCTCGCCCTTTCAGTTTCGAAACCCGTTAGATCAGTCGCCTTTGGAACGCTGAGCCTTTTCTGTCGTTTCAGTATGTGCAACATCGACGTCTCGTCACCTGTGATTTTCTCTTCAGACAAATTCTTTTTCCCCAAGTTTTTGACCTCGCTCAAAAACTCGACCTATTTCATTTTATCGTAAGACGTTGGTCGATCCCATATCAAACACTGACATTCACTCCTGTCGCAGCAAATACTAGCAGCTGTGTTAGCCGGTACGCATCCTCCATCGTAGAAGCTGCAAATCGGATCCCCCATCCGCCAATCCTCTTAGACCCCGGCAAAAAGGACGAAACATAGGCATAGTCGGAATCCGTAAACTGAATCTCCACCTCGACAGGAGTCTTTATCCTCAACTTTTCCATGCCTCCTTTGTCGAATTTCGAGACAGCCTCTCTCACCCCCGCGCGAATCAATTGGAGACACTCGGACATTGATGGGGAAATGGAAGAGTAGCGACCAAGACTTTCCTTAAGGGGAATTCTCGCTGTCCAGGGCGCGTGCTTTGATACGTCATCTCGGAGCAGCGAACTGTCGCCGGCGACTAGAATGATCGGAACTCCTAGCTCTCCAAGAGTGGCGGCGTTCATGTAAAACTCGCTGGATTCCTCGCCGTTGTATTTCAACGTTCGAATGATGGCATCGTTAATCGTGTGATCAAATGTAGAATTAGGCGTACCGGGCTTTGCGTGATAACCTAGAAACAATGCGGCGTCGCAACCTTTTCCTCCGGAAATCATCGACGTCGCGCGAGGGTTGCCACGAACGATGTCGACGAATGACTGCATTTTTTCCGGAATGAGGGTGATCTTTGGACCGTGGCTATCTGCGACGACTACTCTGTCAAATCCTGAATTATGAAGCTCTTCTGTCATCGCGAGCGCGCACTCTGTCATGATCCCGCGAGCTTCGTCGTAAAGGTGTTTTCCTGGAGCCATGTGCTCGTTTGAAGTAATGTGCGGAAGACCTTCCAAATCTACAGAAACAAATGCTTTCTTCATTTCTTGTCGGGTTGTTTCCCCGATGAAGTCCGGGATTTTAAGATCTTTGTAACAAACAATAACAACATCACTTTGGAGTGCGTATTTTGAAAAGTATTGAACGCGCAAGAACTCGAAGGAAAAGTAGCTATCATTACTGGAGCCGGTTCCGGTATTGGCAGAGCCACAGCTGTTTTGTTTGCGGGCGAAGGAGCAAAGGTATTCGTTTCGGATATCTCCGAGGAGGGCGGAAGCAAGACAGTCGAATTGATCGAACAAGAGTTTGGCAAAGACAGAGCGACATTTGCAAAGGCCGATGTCAGTAGCGAGGCCGAGGTGAGAAACATGATTGACTTGGCAGTCAAAAAATTTGGGAAGCTGGATGTGATTTTCAACAACGCTGGAATTTACGAATGGACCTCAGTTGAGGAAACGCCGACCGAGATATGGGACCACATCATCGCAGTGAATCTGAGGGGAGCTTTTCTGGGTACAAAGTATGCCGCTCCATACTTGAAAAAGACCCACGGTGTTATCGTTAACACTTCGTCCAGTCTTGGCGTGTCAGGTGCGTTGGAATCAGCAGCCTACACAGCTTCAAAACACGGAGTGATTGGACTCACCAAGGCTGCGGCTCTGGACCTGGCGCCTTATCACATCCGCGTTAACTGCATATGTCCAGGTTCGATCGATACTAGCATGCAGGCGAGTGAGTTTGGGAGAACCAAAGATCCTGATAAGACTCGAAAAGCCTATGACAAGATCTATCCGATGGGTAGAATTGGCCGAGCGGCGGAAGTTGCAGAGCTAGTGCTCTTTCTTGCGACGGACCGATCTTCATTCATCACCGGCACTCCTTTTTTGATTGATGGTGGCCTGTTTGCCCAATGGGGCGAATCGCTCGCCTCCAAGATCGAGGTCTAGCGTTCTTAGGACCGGAAATGTCTACTCTGGAACTATTGAGCTTTCATCATCGGTTTCTTCTTCATGCTGGAGGAGCCACTCGTCATATTCCGTTTGTGTCATGAGCCTGGGCTTCCTCCGAGAGACCAAAAGGTACGCGCTCAATGCAGTCAGACCTAAAATCCACAAGTCACTGATAATCTCAAGCGAGACCATTTGGATCCTCAGCCTAATGTGCTGAGAAATTATCCGACGCTCTAAAAGTTTCCGAAATTAGGCCAATCGAATCGAGTGGCGCCTAATCAGTCCGTTAACTGAAGGTTTCCGCTGATGATGAACTTTGGCCAGCGCATTGAGTCCCATTTCGAAGCTAGAACAATGGGAAACAACTTCCTCTCGACAACTCGCTCCAGTTCTCTTCGCCTATCCTGAATTGTAAAGTGCAGAGAGGAACCTCGCTTTGTACTCAACGGAAGAGAATAAAGGTGGACATTCTTGGTCAACAGGGTGTCGGGTAATCCATCATGCAAGATCTGCTCTTCGAAATAATCGCGATTGAGAATTGCACGTTCGTTGTTTCCAATTTCAATCAGATTGACCGCCCGTTCCAGACCTTGCCAAGTGAGAAAACTCTCTCCGAAGGCGGATATTCCGAAGGTGCTCTGGAGTATTTGGTGCGAAAACTGGACGAACTTGTTTTTGCCTAGCTCTTTCCCATCCTCAGTCATGATGGATTCAAGCGATTGTACATATGCCGCGTCGTCATCCTGTTCGATCCAACCATGCTTGAATCTGGCGAGAACGGGATCTATTCGGGATAACATTAGGGGCTCCGTGCTTGTAATCTCAAAGAAAGAGTCGCCAAAAATGACGGTATCTTCGACGATTTTTCTAAAGATTTCCGCAAAATCGTTCTTGGAAAAGAAAGAATGAATCGTGTTTCCTTGATCATTCGATACTTTCTCTAAGGAGTAACCGGAGTAGATAGAGTCAACAAGAGATTCACAGATCCGCCTGGCAATTGGGATGTTCCGATGGATGCTCGCATACTGTGGATAGCGTAATACAATCGTGCTCAAGGGCTGCTCGTCATTTGCCTTGTTTTCACTCGCCACATCGGTAGATCGATTCAGAATCTTCGCGGAAGCTTTTGGACTCTTTTGAAGAAATGACCTTCCTTTGCCGGTTATGCTGGCTAGAATGACCTGCCGAAACGGCTTGTAACGGTTTTCCATTCCAAGGATTATCAATCCTCGCTTTCTCAACAACTCCAGATCCATCAGGGTCTTCTGATAATCTACAGAAAGCAATGTTGACAGTTCTTCAACAGTCACCTCTTTTCTCTTTGAGAGATACGTGAGGATGCTTCGCTCGGTATTGGACATCTCTACGGACATCGGAGGAAGTACCCACCTTGCGGTGAAATTCCACCAGCACTTGAATATTTGGTAAGATATCTATTGAGTTATGAACCTAACACACCAAGAAGATAGTGCCCTAGATTCCCGGGGCCCGTGATTTAGAACTTTTCAGTGGTTCTTAGACGCACCCTTTGGCTGTACCTTGCAATACTTCGCCTAGAAAATCCCCACAGGTTGTTAGGTCGAATATCTTTGTCGGTCCGACCATGCCGAAGGGTTGAGCATATCTTTCTACGTTCTGGCGGGCTGGTGCTTCAACAAAAATCAAGAGACGGTGCTCCCCTCTTACTTTTGCATCTTCCAATATCTTTACGCCGCATTCTTCCAATCTCTTTTCGCCAAGGACTAGTCCCTCCATCATCTTTGCATTAGCTGGAGATTGTGCGGGACATGTTTCGTTTGAGTGAGAATGTTCTACCAAATAAGTAGCCATAAGATCTTCGCAAGAACCAAAGTGAGGAAACAGGATAGATAATCATACTTGAACACGCAATAATTCTCAGGATGCGCGCTCTTTACGCACTCTTCAATTTCTACCATCCACTGATAGTAACGAGCACCTGCAGCTCGGCAGAGACCGGCAATTGGAGAATAGGGTGCATCGAGCGGACGAAATACGCCGTATTGAAAAATCCCGAACGAGGGGGTATTCCCCTCGTCCCATTTTAGGAGTATCTTTCTATTCGGGCGGTATCTCGGCGAAAGCTAGGCGAATATTTACTCCACGAGCCTTGTGGTAGTAGTACGATGCGAAGTAGAGCACGAAGCCAACGATAAGAATGGTGGCGACAAGCTCGACTGTAAAGAGGTTCAGCCCGCCGACTGCCCCGTTGCCATACAGAGCGTTGCTGAAAGCGATGTAGCCGATGTACGCAAAGCCGAGAGCCGTAAGTATTCCAATCAGCGACACGAGTGGGAATCCTCCGATCTTCTTTGAAGTAAACCCAGGCCCGTTTGCGAACAGTTCCTTTTTGACGAAAGGAAAAACTGCGAGTGCGATCCCTGGAACAATGTAGCATATTTCCCATATTACAGACCCGAAGGTGAATGTACTGCCCCAGCTGTAGTAGGCGAATGGAATTGCAAATAATATGCCCATAATGCCAAGGGTTATGATTGCAATATATGGAGTACTGAATCGTTCATACACGTCGGAGAATTTGGTAGGTATGACTCTGTCGAAAGACCAGGCGAAGATGTACTTGCTCTGAATCCAGAAGAAAGTAAAGATTGGCGCGACAGACCCGAGAAGATAGGTTATGAACATCACAGTGATGAGTCCACTATTCGGATATGCAGCCACTGCAAGGAACAGCGGCTGTGAGGGTGGGAACGGTAGGGTATACGCTGCCGGATTCGCACCGGCTGTCTCGAAACCATGCCCTACTTGGGACATCCAAGTTGCCCCCACTGTTCCGAGTGTCAGGTTGGATGTTATTGACCAGTAGATAATTCCCAGGAAGAGTGACAGAAATATTGCAATCGGCACAGTCCGTTTAATGTTCTTCATTTCTCCTGCGAAAGCGTTCACGTTGTTAGAACCTAAAAGGAATAGTGCAGCTAGGGGTAACGCGATGACTATTCCACTCGTTCCCGTAATGGTGGTAGCAGCCCCGTTCGTCACCGCCGTTTGCGCTACTGCACTATAGGTAGCACTCGAACCAAGACTGCTCAGTAGCTGATTCCAGTGACTTACGAATGTCGCATTGCTAGTAGTTCCAAGGATATACCACATTAAAGCAATTCCTGCGATCGCTGCAACCCACGAGACATAGAGCAGTCCTTTGATAAATTTGGTACCAAAAACTGCGAAAACTGCGAACGCAAGTGAAAAGATGATGAATAGAAGGAACGTTCCATTCCCGGAACTCAAAAAGCTCCCCATATTCGTGAGAGATTGAGATCCACTCAAGAGGCCACCAGTCGAAAGACTGATCGAAAAAGCGTACGTGAAAGAAGTGACCTGCGCAACATAGCCAGTGATGAAGACCATGAGCATGTAGATGAGCGACCATACAAATCCGATCGAAGGAGAAAAGATGCGGCTGACCCAGACGTAGTCAGAACCAGTTCTAGGCATTACGAGAGAAATGACCCAGTAAGTAAACATTAGCAAAATGAAAGGGATAGAAGAAACAAGAAGCGAAGACGTCATGTCGGCTCCCTGTGTGTTACCATAGAACCACGCAAATTGAACCGTGGTATAAACTAGAGCAAAAACCATCGCGGAAGCGAACAGCAAGACATCTCTTGCACCATAGTCTCTAACAAGGCCTGTCGCGTTTCTAACGAATAACTTCGGAGGTTGGGTTCCCAAAAGGATCTCTCCCTCCCCGAGAGTTAGGCGATTTATTATCCTTTTTGCAACCTATGTAAGATTCTGCAATTTGAGCGTGAAAAAACTATTGCTTTTCACCGAATAAAGGGAAATCTTTGCTTGTCGATTTTTATACTGGCCGGGATCGGGTGCCAAACCGGCCGGGGCGGCCGCAGGTAGACTCAAATCTTTACTCTTTTGGAGGTTGATTCAGGAACCGATTTCGCAGTGCGTCTGAATATCTTTCTTCTCTTTATTGGATCGCTAAGGACCTGCCATGTAGCACCCAAGATGAAAGCGTCAATCATCAGTGCAATTGTGACAAGCGCTTGAAGCTCAGACAAGTCTGGCAAAGATATAGACTGGCAGTACGGATCCGGAATCCGGTATTAAAACCGGCTGTATCGAGATCCGCTAATTCCGGAAAAAGAACAATGATCTCCGAGAGAGACTCTAGGAGATTTTCGGGAACCGTACACGTCCGATGTACCGCATGATCCAGTCCACCAGCTCCTCGTAGGATTTTGCACCTTCTTCAGTGAGTGTGATCACGCCATTTTCATCGAAATTGATCAGCTTCTTTTCCAGCATCCAGGAGACGTACTTACCAAGCTTGTCATACGCGAGTCCTGCAGTTGTCGCAAGGTTTGTCTTGTTGATCGATCCATTTTCTTTAAGAACAATAATGATTCGAGCGATGACGTAGAGATCAAGTCGCTGGGCTGATTTCTCCGAATTCTGCTTTTCCCCTAAATTCACTGTCGAACCACCGCAGCTCCCAAAGGAGCGAATCCAACGCCCAAGATTGGTTGTAGCGCTTTTGAAGATCGTTCCGGTTAAGCGCGAGAACAATAATCAGCGAAATAATTGCAACCAACAAAAGATTAGGTGCTACATGTAAAGCGTAGAGGCCGAAACTGCTACCCAGTCCGATTAGGATGGATGCAAGAATCCAGTACGCGACGATTTTGACAACACTATAGAAGACAAAACCAATTTTCGAGTACCGAATATCCTGGAAAACAGTCGGCCAATCCAGTGTCGAAAGTAGTTTCATTGTTTCGATTGTTGTTCCTTCCTTTTCAATTGCTTTCCACTCACCAACCTTTACCTTTCTCACTCGTTGGTCCACTCGCAATATTCCCAAGATCACAGCCCCCCCAAAAATTATGAAAGCGGCAAGTGTTTCAACTCCGGAAAGGATCAAGTCCTCAGGAACTTGCCAGCCGAGACCCTGCGCCAGATCGAAGCCGATGTAAACAAACAGAACCACAATTAAACCGGAGAGCACGATCAAGACAAAATCAAACATCGATCTTGCGAGTTCCTTGTATTTCTTAACCTGATCCAGGGTTGTCATGAGTTCCGAAATTCTTGAGGAGAAATCTTGTTCTGTGGTCAATATGAGACACCATATCCATTAATCGTAACGTATGCATTGCCAACTACTTCAAACCAGTATAGGTCGAAGAGCGTTCCATAGAACGGGAAAGCACTTGGAAGAGCCTGAATGTCGAAGCTCGATGCGTTTGCTGCAACTGCCGCTGCAATAGGGTTCGTCTGATCAATCGACACTCCTACCCCTCCAGGCAACCCAGTACTGGCCGAACAATAGCAGTCTCCAGTCCTCGGGAGCCTCTCTTGGAAAGTATAATCCGATGTAATGTTGATCTGACTCCCGTTTTGAAATCTCAATACTACTGGATTCTGAGGTCCAGCACCAGAAATCTGAAACGTCACCCAACCGAAAACATATGCTAGTTTTGAGACCTCCACAATCGATGTGTTGAAAGCTTCATTTTCGGTTTGGAATGGATGGAAAAATGAAGAGAGCACCGTAAGCTGCCCCACAATGATCAATACTAGGATTATCAACAACAGGATTTTCTTGTTCAATACGTTTCCCCTTTTGTTTCTGCAGAGACTCGTCGCAGATAATAAGTGGAACTCACCAGCGGGGAGTTTTTGCGGGATGGGTGAGGGATGAGATCCCGCACTTTCAGACTATTGCGGCGGATTAATTGCCCTAAGCTGGTACGGCTTTTCCAGTCTTTCCATTTCATCCCGGTTAAGTTTGATTTCCATCGCCTGAACAGCTTCCTCGAGATGTTGCATCTTGGTCACTCCAACTATCGGCGATGTAACGAAGTCGTGATTCAAGACCCACGCAAGCGCGATCTGTGATGGTGTGACACCCTTCTCCTTCGCAATCTCCTCCACAACGTCCAGAATATCAAAATCCTCAGCACGGAAAAACCTCGGCCCAAATGGCTTGTCAGATCTGTACCTCGGGGAATCTGGTTTCTCGTTTCGCCGGTATTTTCCCGAAAGAAAACCGCGTGCGAGAGGGCTCCACGGGAGCATCGCGACCTTTTGGTCTTTGAGCAGTGGAATTACTTCTCTTTCCTCCTCCCGGTAGCAGAGGTTGTACTGGTCCTGCATACTCACAAACTCCGCGACACCTAGCAACCTGCTCGTGAAGATCGCCTTTGCAAACTGCCACGCGTACATCGTCGAGCCGCCGATGTAGTGGATCTTGCCGTCGTGAATCAGATCGTCCAGCGCGACCAGAGTTTCTTCAACTGGAGTCTCATAATCCCAACGATGAGTCTGCAAAAGGTCAAGGTAATCGGTCTGCAGTCTTTTGAGCGTTTTTTCCATCTCGCGGAAAATGTGGTACCTGGAGAGTCCGCGATCGTTGGGGAGATTACCGACGGGGAAGTATAGCTTTGTTGTAAGCACAATGTTTTTGCGATAGTCCTTGAGTACTTCGCCCAGAATCTCCTCGGACCGCCCGGCAGAGTACAGATTTGAAGTGTCAAAGAAATTTATCCCAAGATCGATTGCCCGGTAACAAAGCTTCTTCGCTTCATCGATCTCGACCATCCACTCTTCGGAATTACCAAAACCCATCGTCCCGAGACATAACTTAGAAACCTTCACACCTGCTTTGCCCAAATTCAGATAACGCATGAAACTCTTGGCAGGAGCTTCCGTCTTTCGACATTAAGATTTTCTAGCAGTTTCCATCCCGATTGTCGACTAGATCTTCACACCCTCGGCCATTTCCCTTATTTCTCCGAGTTCGCTGCAAAGCACATCCTTCAACTTTGAATCCAAAGGCAGGTACGGAGCTCTCGGTGGCCCGGCGACAAGCCCCCCAAATTCCGCACACGCTTTCAGCCATGCGACCTCGTTCTCAGAGGTCAGGTTCCTGAACAGGTTTGCAAACTTTGCATGGTACGGCAGAGCTCGTTTCAAGTCCCGCTTCATGCATGCATCAAAAAGCTGCATCACGGCTTTTGGAACTCCCGGACCTGCCATCGACACTATCCCATTTGCCCCTAGAAGTGAGTCGCCTAAAAGCCAGAACTCCCCACCGGAGAAGACATTTATCCGAGCCGATATCCTGCTAACAACCCTCGAGCGATGCAGGACATCGAAGCTTGATTCCTTTACAGCTTTTACCCGGTCGAGCTCCATCAATCTGTCCCAGAATTCTGCAGAAATGTTGAACCTGAAGGAAAAGGGATTGTTGTAAAGCATTATCTGAACGTCGTTCGCAGCTTCGTTCACCGCCTGAAAGTGGGAAAACGCGGCTTCTTCAGTACAGGGAATCAAGTAGGGCAATCCAACCATGACACCGTCGACACCGGCGTTTTCTGCGTATTTAGTCCGCTCAATGCACTCCTTGGTATTGTGAAAAGTCGTTCCGAAAACGCAGGCGATCTTTTTTGTTTCATCGCGAGCTGCATCAACGACCATTTTGAATTCGTCAAAGTTGAGCGCATAAAATTCACCCATGCAACCGAAAGAAATGTATCCCTGTACGCCAGCTTCCTCGTAGGCGCGAATGTTGCTCCTCAGACCTTCAAGGTCAAGCTCCTGATTTTTCTTCAAGACAAGTGGCATCAAAGGAAAAACGCCTTTCAACTCTTTTCGCGCCAAATTAACTCAAACTATCCCGAGAGAAGACCTTTCTTTTATTTTATGATTTGTTATCCTTTCTGACGATGTATCAGGTATTGCCCTAAACTAACAGAGAAGAATAAATTCTCCGAGTGTTCTAGTTGAGAACTCGGGTTTGAATCTTCTGTGGAGTCGAGAATATCTTCAACTCCTCCATCAGGGTTCTCAGTTTGCTTTTCTGCTCAGCTGAGAAGGGAACAAGCGGTGGTCTGACGGTACCTCCTGCCATCCCAAGCAGGTTCATTGTCGCTTTCGTCTGTGCAATCTGCACGGGGATACCCTGTATGACTGCTGCGAGTTCGAGATGCCTCAGGGGCACAAGAAAATCAAAGTAAAGTGAGCGTGCTCTGTCGTGGTTGCCTGCGAGATGCGCCTGAATCAGCTCGCCGATAACGTCAGGGGAATAATTCGCTATAGAACTCGTCGCACCTCTACCGCCCGCAACAAGACCATAGTACATCAATTCCTCTGCGCCTACTACAACAGGGATTTTCTTTCCGAGCACTTTGATCGATTCTGCAAGCTGTGAAAGATCTTTGGTTCCGTCTTTTAATCCAACAATACCCGGCACTCTATCGAGAAGCTTCAGCATCAAAGAAGGAGTCAGATTCGTCCGTGAAGTTTGTGGTAGATTATAGAGGACGATACCGATGTCGATCTTGCTCGCAACCACCTCGAGGAAATTAATCAGTCCCTCGTCGCTGTCTTTCATATAATAGGTAGGCGGAACGATCAGCACTGCGTCTGCTCCGCAGTCTTTTGCATGTCTTGCAAGCTCGATCACCTCAACGTGGTTTGTATGAGACACGCCGGCGACGATCGTTTTTCGACCGCTTGCAGAATTCACTACCATCTCGACTACTTTCTTTCTTTCCTCAGTACTAACCGAGGAAAATTCTCCGACGGTTCCGAGGGGGACTAGTCCAGTGACTCCTTTTGAATCCGAAAGGAAACGAGTGTTTTCCGCCAGTCCGGGAAGATCGACATCCAGCGTTTTTTCTTTAAATGGAGTGATCGTTGTAACGTGGATACCGGTTAGATCTAACAACTTTCTTTTTCTCCCTTTTACAAAATTTGGCTCTTGGCGACCTCGACCTTCTTTATCTTGGGAGGGCTCCAAGCGCCGGATTTAATTTGATTTTCGTACTCCTGCGATCTTTCGCATAGATAGAGAAGATCCTTCTGCTCTACCGCAATTGCGCGCATGGTATCAATCTGACCACGAAACAGCATTGCGGTCGGAAGATCCGTGAGGTAGGGGAACTGTGATTTGAATGGATTATCCAACAAGGACCACTCTTCCTTAGAACCGACTTTGAACTGGAGAAATTTCACCGGACCGCCATAACTCGCCTGAAATTCCTTGACTCCGTCCAGTGCAAAAATACAGTCAGTGCACCAAGAGTACGAATTTTCTGTGGGCGAACCTTCAAAGAGGATCAAGTGCCATTCAGAATCTTCAAATCGGGAGAGTTGATCCAGAAATTCATCGTAAAGCTGGTCACGCGAATATTCTACCAATGCCCTCGTCGTAAATGAACATTCGGCAGAATTTGTAAGTGTAGCTGTAGTCATTTACAAAATGTCGATCTTCGAAATTCGAAGCTAAATAGACGAGATTTCAATCGAAAACGAAAACAACATTAACCCTTCCCGCAGTGACACGTGAGAGCGACTTTCGTGCGGGAGCCTGTGAGTAACTGCTTTGCCAATCCTCGGAATCGGCGTTACAGCCAGAGAAGAGTACAGCAGACCGCCTTCGAAGACTAAAGATTCTTTTTGGATCGAGGCAAGACCGCCCTTTTCTGACACTCACGGCGATCCCAGGCTGGTTGGCAAATGGGTAGTTTATGTCGCTCTGCGACGGCTGGATCAATCCTGGGAGAAGATCAAGAAATCGACGACAGACTCGCGACTAGGATTTCTCTCAAAGTCCTCGACCGCAAAAAAAAACTTCGCCCCGAACGTGGTTTCAAACCGGATGATCATTGTCTACACGCACGACTATTACGACATTGACGACGTGCTTCGCGTCGGACGTGAGCTCAACGACCTGGGTTTTGGGATCGACAACCCACTCTACTACGAGTCAGATGACGCGATGTACGCGCATCGGCACGTTGTAAAGGGGGACTCTAATCTTTCGATGTATCGATGTATGAGGGGCCGCTTTTGGTCGCGCGATGAGAAAAACAACTGGTCAGAAGTTTAGCCGCTGACCTTTGAACCTTTCAACTCTTTCATAGGCCGCGAGTCCCCACTCCGTCATTTTCCCAGCTCTTGTTAGCCTCTCAACATTGTTGATGTTGCTTTCGGTCCAAGAACTCTCTTCGCGACGTGGAGTGAATTTTCGTGCGAACGTCCGCTCGTCTATCTTACGAATGCTGATATCTATCCAGCCGTAGGCAAGTGCGATGTCCAGAGCTTCTTCATAGTTGATAGAAGGTTCGTTTGCTGACTTTTTGGGAAATACAACCCACACCCCAGTTTCTTCGTCGTGATATCTCTTGAGCCAGGATTCCCATTTGTCCGCTCTGATGAATTTTAGGTCCTTTTGCTCACTGCTAGTTTTCTTTCTGATTGGATTTCCTGTCAATGTTACAACGTGGTATTGGTGTCAAAAGACTCGCACTTTTGAACGTTAATCTGTGAAAGGGTTGTGATTACGTGCCCTGCCTGTTGCTCAACTGGCGATCTTTTCAAGAAATGATTGACGGTTAAACTGACTTAGCAGTTGTCTCTGATGATGGGAATGCGAAGAAGTGGTACGTCGAGAAACTCGGTTTCAAAGTAGTTCTCGATCGAGACCACGCAAGATCAGATAGTTTGGAAATTCAGGGAATGAACTTCCGTTGCGGACGACAGGTCGGATCAGAGCTCTGTATTTTACGGTTCCCAGTAGGTCGAACCTTTTTTTCGCAGAGTCGATCGATTCGAAAAGCAAACGTTAATCTGCGAAAACGTATATGCAGGTACCTCACACTCACTACTCGACTCTGAAGTTGAGATTCCCCGGCTTTTCAAGGGATAAAGAGAAGTCAAAATCGGAACAACCCGCCGTTAATTCAGACGTCGTTTCTTGCGTTCGCTGCTCCGGAAGGACTGCAAAACTGTTGCTCATTACGGGGCAATTCAACTTCTACTATTGTTACCGATGTCGTCACTGGTACCAGTCCCATTTTTCTGCAAGAAACACCCTATGGCCGGTCCATAATAGCAGAATTGAAAATTCACTGACGTGGTTTTGGATGTCTGAAAGAGAGATGATGAATGAGAATATTCGTGCCATCGACTGGATGCGTTCAATTTTCACCGGCAGAAAACCGGACGAAGAAAAGAGCAAACTCGTTTAATGTGATCCTCAGCCCTCGGTTATTCCCTTGAGAACCGGACAAGGCTACTGAGCGGTGGCGCTGGAATTTTTGGAAAAAGAATCAATTGTCCTGATTAATCTTTTCAAGGAAAAAGGAATTGACTATGCGATGCACGAGCATCCCCCCGTATATACTTCCGAAGAAGCATCAAGGGTCAGGAATGTCGAGCTAAAGACTGGCGTCAAGGCGATGCTGGTCAGGAACAAAAGGGCCGAAGATGGCTACCTCCTAGTTGATGTAGCTGCTGACCGTCGGATCGATTTCACCAAACTGGAGACCCTCGCAAACGTTAAGCATTTCCGCTTTGCAACTAGAGATGAAGTACTGTCAAGGACCAATTGTGAGCCAGGATCAGTACACCCGATCGGGCAGCTCTTTGGCGTGCCGACTTTTCTCGATATCTCTGTTTTTGAAAACGAGTTTGTGAATTTTAACATTGGTATGCTGACAAAGAGCGTGCAAATCAGATCGAGAGATCTACTGAAGGTGATGGAGCTGGAACTTCTAGGAGATTTTTCAAAGCAGTGAGCCTCTGGAATCCTTAAAACAAGTTTCCCAATTTTCAACAAACTGTAAAATATCTCATGACAGAGTTCCGCAAGGTAGGCGTGGGCCTCGTCGGTGTTGGAGCTATGGGCAGAGTTCACGCGGAAAACGTTGCATTGAAGATCCCGCGTGCTAGACTCGTTGCAATTGCTGATGCCTTCGTCGAGCCCGCTCGCAAGATCGCAGCTAGTTTGAATGTTGATACTGTTTACTCAGATTTCTCTGGACTTATTGATGACAAAAACGTTGAGGCGATAATAATGGCCGTGCCCCCGTACTTGAAAAAGGACATGGTTGTAAGGGCGGCTAGAGCGGGCAAGCACGTTTTCGTGGAAAAGCCGATGACGCTCTCTTCAAAGGACGCAGACGAGATCATCCACGAGACCAACAAAGCTGGAGTCAAAATTCAGGTGGGCTACCAGCGGAGATTCGATCGTTCTTTCCGACGCGCCGAGCAGGCTGTAAAGGAAGGTAAGATCGGAAAGATCCTCATGATGTCGTCGCACACTCGCGACCCGCCGGGTCTTTCACCGAACTATTATCTCGATTTTGCAAAGAGCGGTGGCATAATGGCGGATACCTGCAGTCACGACTTTGACGTGATCCGCTGGCTCTCTGGAACTGAGGTAACAAAGGTATACGCGGATGGAGAGATTCTAGTTTACCACAAGGAGCTTGACCCCTCAGGAATTCCTGACCATGTCGTGGTCACTCTTACTTTGAAAGGAGGAGCTATGGCACACATCGACTCTTGCGCGTACGCTGTCTATGGTTACGACGTGCAGGCCGAGGTCATCGGAATGAAAGGTGCAGCTTTTGTGGGGATCGGCGAAAGGTACGCAACAACTATCTTAGATGAATCAGGATACCATGGGGAATATCCGATGTCATACACCGAGAGGTTTGGACAGGCTTACCACGATGAGGTAGAGGATTTCGTTAACTGCATCATCGAGAATAGAATGCCTCGTGTCACTGCCAGGGACGGAAAAGCTGCAATCGAGATCGGGTTTGCCGCAGACGAATCCATGAAAAGAAAGGCCCCAGTTAACTTGACGGTATAATGACTAGTTGTGTTACCATTTCCGAATTTTTCCAGCATAACAAATGCCATAAATACGTCCGGAATGGTCCGAAGAAAGAATCTTGATCTCCAAAGTACGTTTTGAAAGAAATGTCAAGGCCGTTTCTAGAACTGTTGCCATTGTTGCTGTTATTGTAATTATTATCATCGCCGCAGTCGGTGGGGTTCTCCTTACCAGGTCGACTACGAGTACAACTACAACATCGAGCACTTCTAGTTCTTCCTCAGTGTCGACGTCCAGCTCAGCGAGCACTAGTTCTTCGCCCTCGACTTCCTCAGTTTCCTCTTCGTCCACTTCCGTCCCTTCAACATCATCCTCATCTAGTGGTTCATCAACTTCCGCCAGCTCTTCTACAACGAATACTTCGTCCTCATCCGGGTCCGCGTTCAGACAAACTCTCACAATCGACGATGTTTTCTGGCCCGCGGGTGACTTGAACCAGCTCAATGCACTAGGCGAGATTCCATATCCAAACTGGCTAACCTACACCGTTTATCAGTCTCTCGTCACCGAGAACGGTTCTGCCCTTTACAATCAAGGAGCTGTTCAGCCGTTGCCGATGCTCGCGCAAAACTGGACTGTGTCGCCGGATGGCAAGACCTACACTTTCAACCTGAGATCCGGCGTAGTTTTTTCAGATGGTAATCCGCTGAACGCCTATCAAGTCTGGGGCGAGATGTACGGCTTTTACTATCTCTCTTTCAACAGCTCTTCGTGGATGCTTTCCTACAATGTGTTCAACATGTCCACTGCTGACTTTGGACCGTCCACGCTGGCTCTGATGAACACGAGCTCGACCGCCCTGATTAATCCTAGTCAGCAGCTGCTGTCCATTATGGAAAACAACACTTGGCCGATTTACGTCACCGGTCCAGATTCAATTGCCTTCCACTTGCGAAACTCGTTTGCATTTTTCGAGAACCTTTTCCCTGTTTACACTGGCTTGATCTTTGATACCCAGTGGCTGCTTAACCACGGCGGCTTTGGTTCACCGACGCAGTACAACACTTACTTTAACCAGCACCCGATTCCTGGAACAGGACCGTACACAGTCACGGGAGTCTCAGAAGACGCGTACGTACAATTCACACAAAATCCCACCTACTGGGGAGCTAACCTGTCCGCGGCGCAGATTCAAGCAAATCCATACCTCGATCCAGGCCATGCAAAGAACGTAATCGTCAAGTGGGTTCAGGATGATCTTACCCGTTACGCAGATCTCAGCTCGGGCAATGCGCAGGTCGCAGGAATTCTCAGTGCAGATTGGCCGCTAGTCCAACAGAATCCCAATGAGTACTCTTACTTTACAATGCCTGCAAAATCAATGCTGTTTGTCGGAATTGACATGAATACTCTGAGGTACCCGACGAACATCACTCTCGTTAGACAGGCAATCGTGCATGCAGTGAACTATACCAATATCTCGGACAAGATCTTTTTCGGAGGACTGAACCCGATGGTGGGACCAGAGTATCCGGCTCAGTCGCAATATTACAACTTGGGCAATCAGATGCCGTATCAGTACAACTTGACGCTGGCGCAGGCTGATATCAAGGCATCCGGCATCAATACCGCTACTCTCGCACCTCTTGAATTCAGAGTGGTAGCAGGTTGCAGCTACTGCGAACAGACAGCAGAAGTCGTTCAGTCAGACCTCTCCCAGATCGGAATACCTGTCAGCATCGAAGTCACTGAGCCAAATCAGTACTCTCTGCCTAACATTGGGGGAGCAAGCTCCTTCGCAGCAGGAGTAAACGCAAGCCAGAGTATTGCGCAACTTTCATGGTTCGGTACCGGAACATTCGCGCCGGCGGCTCCAACTCCTGCGGACGCGTGGTTGCTCTTCGTCAATAACCAGACTTCCTCTAACAACTGGGCGCTCTACTCCAATCCAACTGTTCAGAAATGTGTGAACGACTGGACAAATGGTGCTAGCAACGCTACTCTCATCTCGGACTGCACTGCAGGTCAAAAACAAGTCTATGACGATGCGCCCTACATGTTTCTGGGAACTCTGAAGCTAGTCTTCGGAGCAGGTTCGATCGTCTGGAAACCGAGCGTCGTGAAAAGCATGTTGCTCGACCCTGTCTATACCGGACAGAGCTCGACTGCGATATTCAACACGATTCAATTCGTTTCCAGTGGCTAGTCTGCTGGAGTTTTTTTCAACCTCCTGCCTAACATGGATGAGACAAAAGTGAGCGCGCGAAAGAAATGAAAATCTCGGTAACTACATACCCTTGGGGAAAACTGCAGACTCCTCGCCAGTTAGCGCAAGTTCTTTCGGAGATTCGACAGATGGGGTTTGAGGGTGTCGGCCTGGAGTACGGACTCCTGCCACATGCCCTAAGAGAACATCCCGAAAAGGTACCTGCAATAGTAAATGCCGCGCAACTTGAAAATGGAGGAACATACTCCCCCGGCGCAATGACCAGAATAGTTTGGGCGAAATCTTCTGGAACTCCACTGATCTGGTTTTCTCTAAGGGCTCCGGATCGAAAAACGGCGATAGAAAAGGTCAGGCGGTTTGCAAAGACTGCGACTGAAAACGGGGTAGTTGCCTCTCTACATAACGAACTTGGTTCCTCGTTTCAGACTCAGGCGGAATTGAAGCAGGCGATGAGTCAGATAAAGGAACTGACGATGTGCCTGGACACGGCGCACGGCGTTGCAGCAGGCGTCGATATCGAGAAAACAATTGATGATTACAAAGACAGAATAACGCTGATACACCTCAAAGATCTCCGCGCAAAGATACCGATGAAGGAGGTCAGATTTACGAGGGATTTTGTCAATGTCGGCAGAGGAATAATCGACCTTCGCTCGATAGTGAACAAGCTGAAGAATGTAGGTTATTCAGGTCAGTTGATGCTGGAGATCGAGGCCTTGCAGGGAGAAAATCCAGCTCCGGTAGTCCTTGAAGGGTACAACTACGTAAAAGGACTCCTCGGTTAGGATTAGGGCGTAGATCTAATGGCCGCTGGGGTTTAGCGGATGCTCTGCGGAAGTCTTCGAGTATTAAGCTGTGCTATGACCAATCCCTTTTCTGCTTATTCACATTCGTTTAATTCGCCAAGTTTGAAACTGCAACAAAATTGAAATAGAGCGATCAACCGAGCGGGATATGGAAATCACTGTTTGAATACTGTGAGTTTCATACTCCGCCGACTCTTTCTAGCTATCTTTGTACTAGTAGGAGTGATTACAATTACCTTCATACTTTCACACAGTTTGGGTGGAAATCCAATCGTCGCTTGGCTCGGCAAATCTGCAAGTTTGCATCCGCAACTTGCAAGGGCGTATGCTATCAAGTACCATCTGACGGATCCCCTGTACATTCAGTATTATTTTTACATAAGTGGCCTTTTGCAGGGAAATTTTGGTTTCTCTCCTTCGCGCGGATTTGTACCGGTGACAACCGTGATAGCGCAGACTCTTCCATACACGTTGCAGATCGCATTTTTCGCGATCGTGATCAGTATTATCTTGGGAGTGCTCTTAGGAGTGGTAGCTTCAAGGTACCACCACAGCCCGGCAGATAAGAGCATTAGAGCGTTTTATCTTGCGGGTATTTCTTCTCCTTCGTTTTTCATAGCCCTTGTACTTCTGATCATTTTCACGTTTGAGTTCCACCTGCTACCGAGCGGTGGTGCGGCCGACCCCACGATTACTCCTCCTCACAATATCACCTACATACCGATTCTTGACTCTTTGATAGAAGGAAACTTTGCGTATCTTGCGAGTGCCATGCAACACGTCATACTCCCGAGCATGGCGCTGGCTCTGGGGACGTTTGGGGTTGTCGTTCGAGTTCTCCGGAGCTCGATGCTTGATGTGATGCGAGCAAACTATGTCAGGACCGCTCGCGCAAAGGGGCTGAAAGAAAGGACGGTATTTTTCAAGCATGGCCTGCGCAACGCTATGATCTCGGTAGTCACTCTCTCGTCGCTTATAGTCACTTGGCTCATCACCGGGACGATATTTGTAGAAAACATCTTTTCATATCCGGGAATGGGCCAATACGTGTTTACTGCGTTGATTGCACAGGACTATCCGGGTATCCTAGCCACAACGATTATTTTTGCTATGATCATAATCTTGTCAAACCTTACCGCTGATATCCTGTATGTGATTGTAGACCCTCAAATCAGATTGGGTTAAGAGAAAAATTCCATGCTTTCAGGCGCAGAGTCAGACGAAAATTTAACCGAGTCAAATCCTAACTCGGCGGTTTCAGTCGAGCGGGTACGAGCGGCTTTTTCATCAATCAGGTCGAACAAGGGTGCATTGATTGGAGCAACGATTGTCGGGATATTTATCGTGACTGCAATTGCAGTATTCGTGGCAAGTTTGCTCCATGTTCAGATTACTCCATACAATCCGCTAAAGCAGGACGTCGGACCTCCGCTAGCGGCTCCATCGCTTGCGCACATCATGGGAACAGATCAGCTGGGCCGGGACGTTTTCAGCAGGATTGTCACCGCGACTCCCAACGACTTTTCAGTTTCACTCGTCGTGATTGCCTTCTCTTTGATCATCGGGGCTGTCATCGGAACTTATGCTGCGTTTAACGGCGGATTGCTCGATGAAGCACTCATGCGACTTACAGACGTGTTTTTTGCCATTCCTGCGCTTGTTCTGGCAATGGCGATCGGCATCGCTCTTGGTCCCGGCATAACTAACATGACAATCGCCCTAATGATCATCTGGTGGCCTCCGTACGCGAGATTAGCAAGAGGCGAAGCGCTGAAAATTGCGCACCAGAATTACATCGAAGCTGCGCGGCTCGCGGGTTCGGGTCGTTCGCGGATCATTCTTGGACATGCGCTACCAAACATTACTTTGACGCTTCTCGTCTACGCGTCGCTCGATGTTGGGACCGTTATACTGGTATACGCCGGATTGAGCTACCTCGGTCTTGCAGTAAGGCCCCCTCTTCCCGACTGGGGGGAAATGGTCAGCTCGTACCAAGACTTTATGCTCTCATCGCCATGGCTCCCGTTCTTCCCTGGGTTGGTCATAGCCCTGGGTGTGATTGGCTTCAGTTTGCTCGGCGACGGGCTCAGAGATTCCCTGGAGGCCTTCTGAAGGTAGCTTATGGAAAACAACGGTACAGATAGCAACAAGCTGCTTACGATTCAGGATCTTTCGATAGTCTACGAGTCAAAGAAACAGAAACTGCTCGCTCTCGACAAGACAACAATCGAGATCCAGAAAAACACTTTCGTGGCTATCGTCGGCGAATCAGGGTGTGGCAAGTCTACACTTGCACTCGCAATCATCGGATTGCTAGCTATACCGCCGGCAAGGGTAGCAAGTGGCGCGATCAACTACAAGGCAGTGAATCTTGTGGAGCTAAAGGAAAATCAGCGAAGGCAGTACAGGGGGACTGAAATTGCGATGATATTTCAGGAGCCGCTCACCAGTCTGAACCCGGTATACAAGGTCGGTGACCAGATTGCGGAAGCAATTGTAGTTAGAGAGGAGCGAAAGGGTGGCAAGGAAATTGACCCGGATATAACTGTCATGCAGAAAACCTACCGGACCAATGCTCCCTCCGAGTTTCCGTCGCGAATACCTAGGATTAGACGCGGCGGGCTCGCAAGACTCCTGAGACAGGAGACGATGGACGCACTGAAAAGGGTGCGAATAGCTGATCCTGAGCAGGTCATTGACAGGTATCCATTCGAGCTTTCGGGTGGGATGAGGCAAAGAGTGATGATTGCGATGGCGCTTGCTCAAAAGCCGGCATTGCTCATTGCCGACGAACCAACAACTGCGCTTGACGTCACGACGCAGGCGCAGGTTCTGAAACTGATGAAGGTCTTAATGGATGAAGTAAATACGAGCATCCTCCTCATCACGCACGATCTTGCGGTTGCAAGTCAAGTGGCTGATAGGATCGTTGTGATGTATGCCGGTGATATCGTGGAAGACTCTGGGGTGTACGACATGTTTACTGAACCGTTACATCCCTATAGCAAGGGACTCCTTTCCTGTATTCCCTCGGGCTCCAAAGACAAGGCGAGACTAAAGCCAATTCCGGGCTCGGTTCCAAACCTCGCCGTCGAGCAAGTCGGATGCAAGTACGCTTCCCGCTGTCCTAACGTCATGAACATTTGCGCAACAAAGAAACCAAGATTGATCGAGGCAAAACCAAACCACAAGGTGGCATGTTTTCTATATGGAGAGTAGTAGCGCAGTAAAAGACATGGACGGGAATATTCTCGTCACAAAGAATCTGAAAAAGTACTTTCCGATCCGGGGCGGGTTTAATCCATTCGCGCGAGGAGGAAAGAGATTTGTCAAAGCCGTTGATGGTGTTTCGATCTCCGTGCCGCGCGGCAAGACAGTTGCGATTCTCGGTGAATCCGGCTGTGGCAAGACGACACTTGCAAGAGCTTTGACGCTTCTGTCTCCACCAACTTCGGGAGAGATCATCTTCGACGGACAAAATATCACAAATGGCAAGGTCAACTACAAGAAGATCTACCGGGAGATGCAGATGGTCTTCCAGGACCCTGATTCTTCGCTTGATCCCAGGTTGAAGGTACGCCAATCCGTTGCCGAGCCATGCAAAGGTCTGCTCGGCCGGGAAGAGGATGCCAACATTAACGCGCTTGTGATGTCCAGTCTTACGGCTGTAGGACTGACTCAAGAGCATGCGGATAGGATTCCCTCACATCTCAGCGGCGGGCAGAAACAGCGAGTTGCAATTGCGCGAGCCATCGCTCCGCAGCCAAAGCTAGTCATTCTCGACGAGCCAACCAGTGCTTTGGATGCATCCGTTCAGGCACAGATCTTGAACTTGCTGCTGGACTTGCAGAAAAATTTCAATCTGACCTACGTCATCATCACTCACAACATCTCGGTCGCGGAATATCTATCAGATATGCTGGTTGTGATGTACGCGGGAAACGTCGTCGAGTACGGTCCCTCAGGATCTGTCATCGCAAAACCGCGTCATCCTTACACCATTACTCTGATTTCATCGGCTCCGATTCCAAACCCGTGGAAGAGGAATTTACTCAACACAGAGATCAAGGGAGAGGTTCCAAGTGCCATCAATCCGCCGAGTGGCTGCAAGTTCCATCCAAGATGTCCATATGCGGAGAAAGTATGCTCGGAGCAGGCACCGGAACTCCGCGAGATTTCTCCGGGTCAGTTCGTATCGTGTCACTTTGCCGAAAAGACCGGTTAAATCTGCTCCAGGTTTATTCCCTCCCGGATTACACTACCTGGTCTGGTTAGCAGGTAAATCCCGAAGAGGATTACGATCACAGAGCCTATTTGGAGGACGGTAATGTTCTCCTTCAACAGGACGTAGGCAAACAACAACCCGAAAACGGAAGTTATCGGAAATACAATCGTCGTCGTTATCGGACCTAAACGCTTCAGGCTCTGGATGCTGAGAAACGCGGTCCCGCTGAAAACAAAAATCCCGAATAGGAAGACACTGAACAAGTCGGTAAGATTTCGAATTACAAGAGCATGGAGCAGATACGCCACCCCAAACAAACCAATCCCCGAAATAATTGCCTTGATCTGGATTATCCTTGCGACGTCCACCCTCTCGGTGACTGCACTCGTGACGTTGTTATCGACACCCCAGAGAAAAGTTGCTGCAAGAATGAGGATGTGTCCCGGAGCGGCGAGATCCAGCGACGTAGATGAGAACTGTAAGTCGGTTATCACCGCGACAATGCCAAATCCCAGCAGCGTCAGCGCGAAATACCCCTTTCTTCCGAGACGCTCCCCGAAAAACATGGTTGCTATCAGAACCGTAAAGACCATCTCTCCGTTGCCCAACAGCGCAGCATCAGAAGCGGTGCTTTCCTGAAGACCGACGAAGTAGATGTATGGCGCAACGAGACCACTTGCTATTGCAGTCGCGGCGAGGATTGCGTATCCCTGCTTTCTGATGTGCTTGTTTTCCTTTGATTGAAGTGCGATTGGAGTGAAAAGGATCGCGGGGGCGAAAGTTACTATCGTCGTGAAAAGCAGGGGATTTACGATTTCAAGCAGGGGCTTTGATAAACTGGGCAAGAGTCCCCCCAGAACTGCAGCGCCAAACGCTGCAAAGTATCCGAGGAACACGAACCTTCCCCTGTTTTCTCCAAAAGAACCCATGTCGCATCACTTTTTTCTTGCGCGGCCACTGAATTCCGGTAATCGAATTTAAAAGAATCCATATCGCAGCAGGAAAAAATTTTTAGAAGTTGGCTGGTCTAAGAAAAAATTCCTCACCTGCTCTAATTTTTTCTTCCGGGAAATCCATAACTAGTTCATCGTTTCCAACCAGTAATACAAAGGAGTGGCTTTTCGAAGTTGTCAGAAAGTACCAGCGCAAATGGTCTTGTCCGTCTTCCGAGTCAACATTCGTTCAATGACACTTTTTCACGTCTAGAATCAACGGTTCAGTCCAAAGGATTGACGATATTTGCCCGGATTCATTTCAGTGACGACGCGGGAAGGGCCGGGATGAAAATGAATCCAACGGCCATGCTGATATTTGGCAATCCCAAGGCAGGCACGTCTCTCATGGTTGCTGCGCCTTCGCTTGCAATTGATTTTCCGCTCAAAATCCTCGTGTCGCAAGACGACAGTGGAAAGGTCTGGTTGTCGTACAATTCACTCGAGTATCTCCGGGATCGCCACCGCATTCCTCCAGACCTGATGAAAAATATCGCCGGTATTGTACCGATTGCAGAGTCCGTCGCAATATAGCTCCCCCATGCGATCGCCAATGTCCGACAGGGTCAGCGATCATCTAGCAAACGAGCGAACGTATCTAGCTTGGCTTCGCACGGGAATTGCCACCATCGGACTTGGCTTCGTCGTTGCCAGGTTTGGACTGGTGATCAGAGAACTGACCGGCATTTCTGCACTGCCCGAGACATCCTTTCATCTGTCCAGCATCATCGGGATTTCACTCACCGTTGCAGGGGGCTTGATGATACTACTTGCATTCAAGAGATTTTCCAGGAATCAGGAGCGGATCAGGAAGGGAAATTACGAGCCGAGCAAAGGCGCAGAGCTTGTGGTAACTGCGACGATCTTTGCGATCGCTCTTTTACTTGCGGCCTACCTCCTGCTTACTTTTTGAAAATCAATGAAAATTGGATAACATTATTCTAGTAGAGTTCAGAAAAGATTTCACAGATTTTCGCGCCTCAAATTTCTTATTAATGGGACTGTCCCACTTCCTTAACGAGAATTATAATGAGCCATAAGGAGAGTTCAATGGCGTCATCGGCGGATGCAGACAAGTCCTCACAACCAATGCGGGACGAGATAATCAAGGGGTTGAATGCGGATCTCGCAAGAGAGTACAAGGCAATCATTCAGTACGTTGTCTTCAGTGCGGCGTTGAAGGGAGCCGAATACAACGACATTGCAGACCAGTTAAAGCTGCACGCTTCTCAGGAGCTGGGACACGCGCTGGAAGTTGCAAGACAGGTGGACTATCTTGGCGGCGATCCGGCTGTTACTCCGGTGCAGGCTGAATTTTCAAACGACTCGAAACGGATGCTGGAAATTGATCTCAAGGACGAGCAGGTTACGATCAAGAATTACCGCGAGAGGATCCGGCAGGCGGAAGCTGCGGGCGAGTTTGCGCTTTCCGAGGCGCTTC
>Ga0335085_10000428_pt1 | contig 120490 bp, 88 predicted proteins | sample Lox_Sample_45_FD_206712 | JGI IMG/M metagenome (GOLD analysis project Ga0335085, IMG submission 206712) | Soil microbial communities from Loxahatchee National Wildlife Refuge, Florida, United States - Lox_Sample_4.5 | ecosystem: Environmental > Terrestrial > Soil > Wetlands | place: USA...
GGTCGAGGGCGGCGTCACCGAGCACGTCGATTGCTGAGGCGCGCCGCTGCACGCCAGTGACACGGTCTGGCTGAATCCGCCTTCGGGCGCGACTTTCAGATCGTAGAGGACGGTCACGCCCCGCGGGACGCTCTGCGTCAGGTTATAGGGCCCGATCGTGAAGTCCTGACCCGTACCGGTCAACATCACTTCATGCGGGCTGCCGGGCGCATTGTCCGTGATGCTGAGCATACCGTTGATCGCGGCCGCCGACGATGGCGTGAAGGTCACCGTGATGGCGCAGCTTGCGCCGGCCGCCAGGCTCGATCCGCAGGTGTTGGACTCGCTGAAACTCGCCGGCGAGACCGTCATGCCGGTGATGGAGAGGGCTGCGTTGCCGGTATTGGTGAGGGTCACGGTGTGCGCGCCGCTGGTGGTTCCGACGATCTCGCCGCCCACGGACATCGTCGAAGCGCTGAAGCTCACGGCCGATCCCATCCCGGTGCCCGTCAGAGTGACGATGTGCGGACTCCCGGGAGCGTTATCCGTGATGGTGATTGTTCCGGTGCGGATGCCCACCTCGGTTGGAGTGAATGTGACCGTGATCGCGCAGGTGGCTCCCGCGGTGACCGCGGTGCCGCAACCATTCGTCTGGGCAAAATCACCGCTCGCAACGATGTCGGTGATGGCAAGCGATGCCTCACCACTGTTGCTCAGGGTAATGGTTTCGGGTCCGCTGGTTGTGGACACTGATTGCGCGGCGAAGCTGAGACTGGTTGGGGAGAGTGCGATTGCAGGGCTCAGCTGCAGGAGAATGGAAACCGTATTGCTGCCCGAGTTCGCCACCGCCAGATCGAGTCTGCCGTCTCCGTTGAAGTCCCCCACCGCCACTGAACTCGGACTGGCGCCAACGGCCGAAGACGAGGCCGGTGTCAAGGCGCCGGTGCCGTCCCCCAAAAGAATGGAAACAGTACCGCCACCGGCCCAGCCATTGGCGACCGCCAGGTCCAGCTTGCCGTCTCCGTTGAAGTCGCCAACGCTGACCGAGTTAGGGAGGAAGCCCACGACCTGGGACGAGGCCAGCGTAAGGGCGCCCGTGCCATCCCCCAGCAGGATGGAAATCGTGTTGTCGTCGAAGTTGGCAACCGCCAAGTCGAGCTTGCCGTCGCCATTGAAGTCGCCGGCTGCCGCGGAGGACCACCACGTCCCAACGGAAGGCCCTGCGACAAAGTTACCCGTACCGTCCCCCAGCAAAATGACCCCGGCGAGCGCCAAGTCCAGCTTGCCGTCCCCGTTGAAGTCACCCGCAACGATTGAGTCGCCTCCTCCTGCGGACGGGGACGAGACCCAGCCGAAGTTGCCCGTGCCGTCTCCCAGAAAAATGGTGACGCCGAGCGAACCGGCGACCGCCAGGTCCAAGTTGCCGTCACCGTCGAAATCGCCGGCGGCGACTGAGCTTGCCCAGTTTTGGGTGGTGAGTGACGTGGCCAGGCTGAAGTTGCCCGTGCCGTCCCCCAGCAGGATGGAAACGGTACTGCTGACAATGTCGACCACTGCCAGGTCCAGTTGGCCGTCTCCATTGAAGTCGCCCACTGCGATTGCCCCGGGTTCACTGTCGTCCGTACCGAGGCCCGGAGACGAGGCTAGAGTGAAATTGCCGGCTCCGTCGCCCAGCAGAATGGAAATCGTATTGTCATCCTGGTTCGCGACCGCCAGGTCCAGCTTGCCGTCCCCGTTGAAATCGCCCACAGCCACGGCACTGGGATTCTTACCGGTGGCAGGAGAAGAAGTGAGATTGAAGGTGACGGTCTCACCGGAGTCGGTGACGGAGAAAAACACGACGTTCGACCTACCGCCGCCGGGCGCGGGATTGAGCACGGCCACGGCGGCCGTACCAACCGCGACGACATCCGCTGCCGGGACGGTTGCCGTCACTCGCGAGCCGCTGACGAACTGCGTCGCAAGTGGACTGCCATTCCAATCCACAACGGCGCCCGATACAAAGCCGGTGCCATTGAGGGTCAGCGGGAAATCTGATGCGCCGGGCGGTGCGGCGTCCGGGACCAGGGGCTGGCTGATGAAGGGTACCGGGTTGTGGCCGTTGGAGCCGGACGCCACACCCGTGCCGCTTAACGGAATGACCGGTGCCGTGTAGCCGGCCGCGCTGACGGTGACACTTCCCGTTCTCGTCCCCATCGCCGTAGGACTAAATGTGACTGTTACCGTTGAGATCCATTGGTCACGGGCAAAGGGTCCGCTAGGCTGTGTGATCGAAGCCGAAAAGTCGCCGGTGGCGGCTGCGCTGATCGTGGCGGGCGGCGGCCAGCTGCCCGTCAGTAGGACCGCTTGCGGACCGCTGGTGGTGCCGACGACCTGGGACGCGAACGTCATGCTAGAGGGACTCGGAGAGATCGTGGTGCCGCAGAACCAAACGACTCCGGAGAGGCTGGCCGTTGCCACGCCTTGGGCTGGTGGCGAAGCCGAGTCAGACCAGGTCACGTTCAAATTGGCGCTCTCACCGTAGGTTGTGTCGTAACTCGAATAGCTCACCGTTATCGTGCAGGATTGGCCGGGTCCCACGGAAGTGCCGCAGTCATTCGTTTGTGAGAAGTCGGCACAGTTATAGCAAGATCCTGGCGTGATGGCGATGCTTGAGATCTGAAGCGCGGACGAAAAGTCATTGGTCAAGGTAAGCGATTGGGTCAGCCCCTCGCCCGTGCAGTTCTGCAAATCCAGCGATGCAGGCAGCAAACTCACTCCCGGCGGCGGCCCGCCCGTGCCCGTCAGATTCACGACCTGCGGACTCCCCGGTGCATTGTCCGTGATCGTGATCGATCCCGTCCGGGTTCCCGTTTGTGTAGGCGTGAAGGTCACGTTAATGGTACAACTCGCCCCGCTCGCGAGCGAATTCCCGCACGTGTTGGTCTGGGCGAAATCGCCGGTTGCGACGATGCTAGTGATGTTCAAGGCTGTTGTGCCGGTATTGTTGAAAGTGACCGTCTGGGCTGCGCTGCTGGTGTTTACGTTTTCGTATGGAAAGGTCAGGCTTGTGGAGGAGAGTGTCACACTGTAGCCGGAGACTACGCCAGTACCGGAAAGGCTGACGGTCTGCGGGCTGCCGAACGCGTTGTCGCTAATGGTGATACCGCCCGTCTTGGCTCCGGTCTGTCTTGGACCGAACGTTACGTCTATGGTGCAATTTTCCCCTGGGCCGAGTGTCGCCCCGCAGGTGTTCGTCTGGGCGAAATCTCCGCTTACTAAAATGTCGGAAATGTTCAGGGGTGCGTTACCGATGTTGGTCAAGTTCACGTTCTGAGGACTGCTCGTTGTGCCGAGGATTTCCGTACCGAAACTGACGCTGGTTGCGGAAAGCCTCACGACTGGAGCCTGAACCGGGATTTGCAGCAGAATCCAAACTGTGTCAGTACCGATGCTGGCGACCGCCAAGTCCAGCATGCCGTCTCCATTGAAGTCGCCTGCCGCAACCATCTGAGGGTAATTGTCGATTGTGGGGATAGCGCCTAAGGTGAAATTCCCGGCGCCATCCCCCAAGAAAATTGAAAACGTCCTGCCCTGGCCGTAACCGCAGTTAGCGATCACGAGGTCCAAGTTTCCGTCGTCATTGAAGTCACCGATTGCAACCGAAGTGGGATTGCTGCCGGTGGCAAGGGGCGTTGCGGGAGTGAAATTGCCGGCCCCATCACCCAGCAAAATCGAAACCGTGTCGTCGCCGGAGTTGATGACAGCCAAATCGAGTTTGCCGTCCCCGTTGAAGTCGGCGCTTACCACCTCAGGATTAGCGCCGGTGGCCAAAGACGACGCGAGTGTGAAATTGCCGGTCCGGTCGCCGAAGAGAATAGAAACGGTGCCGTCACCCCAGTTGGCCACCGCCAGATCCAACCTACCGTCACCATTGTAATCACCCACGACAACCGATCCTGGAGAAATACCGACTTGGGGAGACGAGGCCAAATTGAAGTTTCCTGTTCCGTCCCCCAGGAGGACAGAAATTGTCGTCTGCCAGAACCTTGTCACGGCCAAGTCCAGGTTCCCGTCGCCATTGAAATCCCCCACGGCCAGCGACGCCGGAGCGCTGCCCACTTCGGGAGACGATACCAAGCTGAAGTTTCCCGTCCCATCTCCGAGCCAGATCGATACTGTCGTGCCGCCGAAGTTGGCTACGGCCAAATCGGCGTAGCCGTCTCCGTTGAAGTCGCCGACGGCCACTGATCCCGCATCGCCGCCTAGTTGAGGAGACGAGGCCAAAGCAAAATTGCCTTTGCCGTCTCCGAGCAGAATCGATATTGTGCTGGGGTAGCCGGGGTTGACAACCACAAGGTCCAGCTTGCCGTCACCGTTGAAATCGCCCATAGCCATCGAATTGGCTGGTCCATTCATGGGAACCGAGGTCACCGTGAAACCGACTGAAGCAGCGGCAGCTCCTATCGCAAAGAAGGCAACGTTCGACCGTCCGCCGCCCGTCGCGTTGACCACCGTGACCGACGCCGTGCCGGCTGTGGCGACGTTCGCCGCCGGGACAGTCGCGGTCAACTGCGAGCCGCTGACGAACTGAGTCGCGAGCGGGCTGCCGTTCCAATCCACGACGGCGCCGTACACAAAGCCCGTGCCGTTCACGGTCAGCGTGAAGTCCGGCCCGCCGGGCGCCGTCGCGTCCGGCACCAGGGGCTGATTCACGAACGGGACCGGGTTCTGGCCCAGCGCCTTCGTGCTGAACACACCCAGGCAGCCGAAGACGATCAAGGCTGCGGCGAGGAGAGGCGCAACGAGAGACGCAACAACCGACGAACGACGCAAACGGCTCGGTGTCATGGGCAATCTCCTGTCGGGTGGCGTGCGGCCGAGATCTGCGGTGGAGAAGTTATGACGATGGCAGAGCGGGTGCCGGCGCCGCCTTGTGACCCAAAGCGTATCGAAGGCGCTCCGGTCCTGCAGTGAGAGTCATCACGTGTCGATGTGATAGCCGTTATTGAGAATTACGAAGTACGGCGACATTGATTGCTGTAGCGGTGCTGTTCCCGGCACCGAAAGTCGCCGGTAAGGACATCGGCGCAACAGCGTCGGCCACCACGACCGATTATTGACATTATTTACCGTTTGGTTTATAATTATGGTATACCGTGAAGCGTTAGAGGTCCTCCGATGACAGCACGGATACCAAACTTCGCCTCAAGGCACTTGGAGTTCTTCTCCAAGTACCAGAGACTCCGCTTCCTGCGGACCGATCTGTCAGGCGAGGCGACGGACGCGCCCGCCGTAGCGCCTCGGTGATGATCAGCACACCGGCTGTTTTGCTCCGATCGAAAGCGGAGGAGCCGGCCCGAGAAAAGAAGATTCTTAAATCTATCAAAACGGAGCTGACACGCCCTTTAGAATCAACAAAACCACCCAGAAAACAGGCCAAAAACGAAGCTGAGCGAAGCTGACGGGCCCGCCAAAGCCTCCGTTAAGTCTTTTAGAATTAGGGCGGGCTGTTGGCAGACATCAGGGCCGCGAGGAAACGAACCTGACGACCCTGCCCGGGGCAGCGCGACGTCCGGCTAACCGGCAGCTACCAACCGCCAACCAAGATTGACGGCTCGCTTCCGGGGTGCTAGCCTCCACAGAGCATAGGAGGCCTTGACATGCGACCTCGACGGACTGCGATTCACCTCTTCTTCCTGGCGCTTTGCGTCGGCCTCAGTCTCGGCGCTGGCGCTCCGGTTCTCCGCGCGCAAGGCCATCAGCACGCGGGCGGCGCGGTCTCGACGGGCGGCGGACATCTCGGACAGGTGCACTTTCCCACGTCGTGCGCGCCCGCCGTGCAGCCGGAATTCGAGAAGGGCGTGGCGCTGCTGCACTCCTTCCAGTACACGGCGGCCGATCAGGACTTCAAGGCCGTCGCCGCCGCGGACCCGTCGTGCGCCATCGCCTACTGGGGCGAGGCTATGACCTTGTGGCACGAACTCTGGGAGCACCCGGACGCGGCGTCGCTCAAGACCGGCCACGAGGAACTGGAGAAAGCCACGGGTGCCAAAACACCGCGCGAACGCGCCTACATCGCGGCCGCGAGCGCCTTCTTCGGGGACGATCCGCAGCTCGACTACAAGGCGCGCGCCACAGCTTATTCTGACGCGATGAGCAAGGTCTACGGCGATTACCCTCAGGACGGCGAAGGGGCGGCGTTCTACGCGCTTTCGCTGATCGCCATTCCTGCCGAAGGCGACGCCGACCTCGCCAATCGCAGGCACGCGATCGCCATCCTGGACAAGCTCTTCGCCGCCGAGCCCGATCATCCCGGTGCTGCGCATTACCTGATTCACGCCTGCGACACGCCCCAGCTTGCGTCCGAAGGCCTCGATGCCGCGCGCCGCTACGCCAAGATCGCGCCGGACTCCTCGCATGCGCTGCACATGCCGTCCCATGTTTTCGCCAGGCTCGGGCTCTGGCAGGAGATGATCAACTCCAACCTCGCCGCCGAAGCTGCCGCCGCCGAAGCTACCAAGGCGGGACTGGGCGAGGCGAACTATCAGACCCACGCCATGAGCTTTCTGCAGTACGCCTATCTCCAGACCGGACAGAACGACAAGGCCTTCCAGTTGATCGATGCGCTCAAAGATGTGCCGGGGATCAGCGCGGCCGAGACGGTGGACGAACAAGCCATCTTCCGCGCCCGTTACGCGCTTGAAACCCACGACTGGAAGATGGCCGCTCAGCTCGAATCCACCTCAACCTGGCCCGTCACTTGGTGGGCGCGGGCCATCGGCGCGGCGCGCACGGGCGACGTCGCGGGCGCTCAAGCGGCCATCGCGAAGCTGGATGAAGCGACCAATGCCGCCAAGGCAAAGGACAAGCAAAAGGGTAATGACGTCAAGCCTGAGAGAACCATCGACCAACTCGAGGCTGAGGCTTGGCTGGATTACGCTCAGGGAAAGCAGGATGAGGCGGTCCAGACGATGCGCGCCGCGGCCGATCGCGAAGAGCGCGCGGGCGTGGACTCGATCAGCATGCCGGCGCGCGAAATGCTCGGCGATCTGCTCATGGAAGAGAAACAGCCTCAGGCGGCTCTCGAAGCCTACCGCGTCGTGCTCAAGGAGTCTCCGAACCGCCTCCATTCGCGGCAGGGGGCCACGCTCGCCGCCCAGTTCGCGAGCCCGCAGGCGGTGGCGGGAAGCAAGTAGCCCAAAACCAACCCGTCACATCTATGGTTAACTTATTCAAATATAGATAGATAGAGCTAAATTCCGACTTTCTCGCAAAAATTTGAAAAAAAACTTGACATGCGATCTGGCGTTATACTGTACTAGAACAGTGCATAAGGCTGTTGGACGACGGCAAGCGGAACATGCGAATCGATCTGGGTTGATTCGCGTCGCCGGGCATCCGGGTGCGTGGGCGTTTCTTCTGCGGTCAAGGGACTTTCCGAATGGCAGCCGCGTATGACTCAGTGCGCGGCGCGCGTGGAATTTTCGCAGCTTTTGGACGTTATTTTCTCTAATGATGTCGAAATCGGCGCGAGTCAATCGACTAGGTATGGGAGGACAGAATGGCGATCTACAGCATCGACGACTCAGAACGCAAGACAGGAGCGATGAACCACCTGGCCAGCAACGCCGCTGGCTTCGTGGGCGACCTCAAGGTAGCGCTCCGCTCGCTTCGGCGGGTGCCCTCCGTGTGGATCACGGTGGCGCTTACACTGGCGCTCGGTATTGGCATGAACTCGGCCATTTTCAGCATCGTGCGCGGTGTGCTGCTGCGACCGCTGGTGAATCGCGACGAGAATCGCCTGATTTACATCCAGCAGAGTGAGCCCGGCTTGCAGATCGAGGATTGCACCTTCTCCGTTCCGGAGATCAATGACATCGGCGCCCACCTGAAGACGATCAGCGCGCTTGGGACCTTTTCCACCCTCGACTTCACGCTGGAGGGTTTGGGCGAGACGCGCGAAATCCACGCGGCCGTTGTGGACGGGTCCTACTTTGAGGTGATGGGACTGCGGCCTGTCCTCGGACGCCTGCTCGACGTACACGACGACGGTCCGAGCGCCGCCGGCGCCGCCGTCCTCACCTACCGCTTCTGGGCCGATTCCTTGCATGCGGACCGAAACGTGCTTGGGAAGGCGATCCGCCTGGGAGGCATGGGAGGCGGCCGGTCCGCAGTGGTCGTTGGCGTTCTCGAACCGTCCATCCCTTACCCGGCCGACACGGAGATTATCGCCAACATCGTCACCAGCCCGCATCACCTGTCGGCCACCATGGTGCAAGGCCGCGAGCATCGCATGACCGAAGTATTCGGACGGCTGGCGCCCGGGGCCAGCCTCAAGTCGGCACGCGCTGAACTCAGTGCTGTGTACGCCCGCATGATGTCGGCGCATCCCGACGTCTACAAGCCGCAGTATCACTTCAAAATCAGCGCCCGGCTGTTGCGCGACGAGATCAACTCGAGCGCCTGGACCGTCCTGTGGCTGCTGTTTGGCGCCTCCGGCCTGCTTTTCGTGATTGCCTGCTCCAACGTCGCCAACCTGATTCTCGCCCGGACCGTCCGCCGTGAAACGGAATTGGCCACGCGCGTCGCGCTGGGAGCCAGTTCAGGGGCGATCCGCCGGTCGCTGCTGGCGGAAAGCCTGGTCCTCTGCGGAAGTGGAGCTGTAGCCGGCACGCTGGTGGCGATCCCCATGGTCGGCGTGCTGGCGCGCTACGCGTTGCGCTTCTCGGTCAGAGCGGCGGATCTCAAACCGGACTTCACCGTGCTGTGGATGGGAGTGGCCCTGGCCTTGGTGGCGGCGGTCTTTCTGGCTCTTATTCCCCGCATTCCTTCCGCCGATGCTCCGCGCGGCCTCGGACTCACCAGCACGAGCGGCCGCGCCACCCGGAGCCGCCGCGGAATCCGCATCTTCACCGTCATCCAGGTGGCCGCATCGTTCCTGCTGCTGGCCGGTGCAGGCGCGTTGCTGAAGACGTTGCTCACACTGCAGCAGGCGCAGCCGGCGTTTGAGACCGGGCACCTTCTGACCGCCAACCTGCCTTTGGTTTCCGATGGCCGCACGGACCAGCAGGTGGCCGAGTTCTACCAGGAAACTCAGCGCAGCGTCGGCGCGCTGCCGGGCGTGGATAGCGCCGCCATCGGCATGACAGCTCCGTGGCGTGACGGTATGATGCTGAATTTCGGCCTGCAATTCGGGGTCGAGGGTGCCAAACGTGAGAGCGGAGACGATCTGCGGGCTCGGTTCCGCTATGTTTCGCCGGGCTATTTCTCCACGCTCGGGATTCCGCTGGTCGAGGGCCGCGATTTCACCGAGGCGGACCGCATGAAAGCCGAACCTGTGGTGATCGTCAGCAAAAGCATCGCGCAACAGTTGTTCCCCGGGCAGGACGCCCTCAATCGCCACATCATGTGGACCGATCCGCTGATCAAGTACGCCGGCATCAGCCCCGAGCCGCGCCGCATTGTGGGCGTGCTGGCCGACGTGGACGATGCCAACATCATTCCCGAGCCAAATCTGACGATTTATACGCCCTTCGCCCAAGGGCCCGCTTTCATGGCCCGGCTGTTCGTCCGTGCCAAGGGCGATCCCTACGCCCTGGTCCCCGCGATCACGCGCACCATCCGCGCCGTGGCGGCCACTCAGCCTGTCGAGCACGCAAGCACGCTGCAGGATGTCCGCGCGGAACTGCTGGCCAACAACCGCGTGAATGCCGTGGTGTTCGGAGGGTTCGCGCTGCTCGCCCTGGCGATATCCGTGGTTGGAGTCGCCGGAGTGCTGGCTTTCGCGGTGAGCTGGCGTACGCGCGAGTTCGGCATCCGGCTCGCTCTCGGCGCTCAGCCCCGCAGCATTCTTCTCGGGGTGCTGATCGATGGCGCGCGGATGGCTGCGATCGGCGTCGGGTCAGGCGCTCTCATCGGTTGGGGACTGTCGCGCCTGGCCGGCAATTTCGTTCCGGCGCTCAAGCTTCCCGGTCCGATTCCGCTGATAGGGTCCGCCGTGGTCATTCTCCTGGCAGCGATACTGGCGTCGCTGGTCCCGGCCGCCCGCGCCGCCCGGGTCGACACCGTCCAGGCACTCCGCGCCGATTGAGTCGACGGAGCAACGCAGCCCCGAAGGAGCCCGGGTGAAAACTCGTGTATGGCCCCGACCGCACGGCCCCCGCTTCCGCGGGGTAACGTTATTGAACTTGCGGCGCTACCGCCAGCACGATTCCCGCCGGAATCCACGAGTTTTTCACACAGGCTCCTACCTACGGGGCTCGGTGTCTGCGGTTCAGACAGCTAACTCTAACCAGCCCTTCCCCGCTGGGTCGGCCCAGTCGGCCGCTCCCATCAAGCCATCGCTTCTCCCGCGGCGATACGCTCCTGACAGGGCGAGCCGTTGCCTAGATCAGTAGCGCAGACGGAGTGGACGCCAACCTCGGTTTCGTTGACGCAATGGTCTCAATGCCCTAGAATGCTGATTCATCCGCCAGCCCTTCGTAAATGATGACCGGCCAGACAATTTCACACTATCGCATTCTGGATAAACTCGGCGGGGGCGGGATGGGTGTGGTCTACAAGGCCGAAGACACCAAGCTCCGCCGCTTGGTGGCACTCAAATTCCTGCCTGAAGCGGTTTTGAAAGACCCCCAAGCCTTGCAGCGTTTCCAGCGCGAGGCGCAGGCGGCGTCTGCGCTCAATCATCCCAACATCTGCACCATCTACGACATCGAGGAGGACGACGGTCAGCCGTTTATCGCTATGGAACTGCTGGAAGGGCAGACGCTCCGGCAGCGCCTCAGCGCCAAGCCGCTCGAGACGGACCAGATTCTGGACCTGGCCATCCAGCTGGCCGACGCGCTGGATGCGGCGCACTCGAAGGGCATCATTCATCGCGACATCAAGCCGGCGAATATTTTCCTGACCTCGCGTGGGGTGGCGAAGATTCTGGATTTCGGGCTGGCCAAGCTGACGCAATCCGATGCATCACCCGAGTCCTCACCGGCGGGCGCCGACGCCTTCATCGCCGCGACCGCCGGGCCGACGATGGCAGTGGAAGCTAACCTGACCAGCCCTGGCGTCACTATGGGAACGGTCGCCTACATGTCTCCAGAGCAGGCCCGTGGTGAAAGTCTCGACGCGCGGACCGATCTGTTCAGCCTGGGTGCAGTGATCTACGAGATGGCGACGCGGCAAATGCCCTTTCGGGGAAACACCTCGGCGGCGATCTCGGGCGCGATACTGCACGAATCTCCCGCACCGCCGCTGCGTCTGAACCCGGAAATCCCCGCCAAGCTGGACGAGATCATTAGCAAGCTTCTGGAAAAAGATCGCGACCTGCGGTATCAAGTGGCTTCCGAACTTCGAGCCGATTTGAAGCGCCTGAGGCGCGACACATCCGGCCGATCCGCCGCCATGACAGCACTGGAATCGGCGCCCGCGGCCACACCGCAGAGCCAGGCGAGCGGCGCCCTTGCAGCGCAGCCGGCCGCCGGTCCGCTCGGAGATAGTTCTGATTCCCAGTTAGTGGCTGCCCTGGCCAGGAAGCACCTCAAGACTCTGACGGCCGCGGTGGCAGCGGCCTTGGTCGTGATTGCGGTGCTCGCCTACCTGCTTCGCCCCTGGCTCGCGCCACCCGCGCTCTCGGATTACATACAACTCACCCACGACTCCGCTAACAAAGGGCTGATCGGAACCGACGGCTCGCGGTTGTACCTCAACGATGCCAATCTGGGAACTGCGCAGATGTCGGTCAGCGGAGGCAATGTGGCGCCGATTACAGGCGGTCTGCCCGGTGTGTCCTTCGGGATTTTCAACGTCTCGCCCGACGGCTCAAAACTGCTCGCCGCGGAGTTTAGAGGCTTGAGCGGCGCCCCGGTGCCCATGTGGGCCTTGCCGACACTCGGCGGCTCGCCCTCCCGGCTGGCGGACATCCAGGGTAACACCGGTGCATGGTCGCCCGACGGCCAGAAACTGATTTACACGAACGGCAGCACGCTCTATGTTGCCAATGCCGATGGAAGCGCCTCCCGCAAGCTGGCCGATCTGCCGGGTCCGATGGCGGGCGGTGCCATTGACTCCACTCCGCCCGCCTGGTCGCCCGATGGCAACAGCATCGCCCTGAACCTCTCCGATAACAAAACACAACTTCCTTATCTTTGGGAGCTCTCCGCGGATGGCACCCATCTGCACCAGATGTTTCCTGGCTGGCATACGGGCACGGGCGAGTGCTGCGGCTCCTGGACCCCGGATGGCAAGTATTTTGTATTTGAGTCGGGAGGGCAGATCTGGGCGGCGCGTGAGCAGGGAAGTTTTTTTCACAAAGTGAATCGTCAGCCAATGCAACTCACCGCCGGGACGGTTTCTTACAGCTTTTCGGTGCCGGGCAAGGATGGCAAAACGCTCTTTGCGGTTGCCGGATTCAGGCGCGCCGAACTTCAACGCTACAACGCGAAGTCGAAGGCCTTCGAGCCCTATCTGGGAGGCATGTCAGCTCAGGACGTGGACTTCTCGAAAGACGGGCAGTGGGTCGCTTATGTATCGTATCCGGAAGGAATCCTCTGGCGAAGCAAGCTGGACGGCAGCGAAAAGCTCCAGCTCAGTTCGTCTCCGGTTTACGCCATGCTGCCCCGGTGGTCCGTGGACGGAAAAACCATAGTCTTTCACGACGCCCAGCCGGGCAAAACACTGCGCATCTATCAAGTTCCAGCCGCCGGTGGCTCGCTGCAGCCCTTGATGCCCGGCGATGACGGCGCTCAGGCGGATCCGGTTTGGTCTCCCGATGGCCACTCGATCGCTTTTAGCGGCCAGGGCGGCGGCGCTTCGAGCACGATTCGTATCCTGAACCTGAACACGCACCAGATCGAGACGATTCCGGACTCGGACGGGTTTTTTTCTCCGCGATGGTCGCCCGACGGGAGGTATCTTGTCGCGATGCACACCGATTCGACCGGGCTCTCCCTCTATGACTTCAAAACCCAAAAGTGGGTGATGCTGGCACCCGGAATCGTCGCTTATCCCTGCTGGTCGCACGATGGCCGGTATCTTTATGTCCAGCGGCTCGGTGACAAGTCGGATGTGGTCCGGATAGGTGTTCCGGACGGAAAAGTGGAGCAGGTTGCGAGCCTGAACGGATTCCAGCAAACGGGGGTCTACGGCTTTTGGCTCGGACTCACTCCCGATGACTCGGTGCTGATTCCCAAGGACGCCGGCACGCAGGAGATTGTTTCCATGTCCTGGACCTCGCCTTAATAGGCATGCGAGCTTGATTCCGAAGCAGCCTCGCCTGGCACTGGCGTCGCGTCGAGGGTGTGACCGAGCGGGCGTGGTGCATTTTGACCGGCCGGCAACCGCGCTGGCGAGTGAAACGTGGCATGACAGACGCGGCCAATCACGGATCCCGGACCACCCGAAACCCATAGTCCGCGTACTCGAACTCCGGCGGAATGCTGGCCCGCGCGGCGCAGCGGCTGATCTTGATCTGATGCCGCCACGAGCCGCCGCGCGACGCCCGGCGCGTGCCGTTTTCAGGGCCGCGCGGATTGCGCTCCGGCGATTGCGTGTAGTGGTCGCGGCTGAACCAGTCGGCGCACCACTCGTGAACATTCTCGGAAATATCGAAAAGGCCATACGGATTGGGCGTGCCCTGTCCCACCGGCAGCGGACCGCGAATCTCCAGGTCGCGCTCGCCGATCGGTCCCCAACGTTCGACGTATTCCGGCCAATCGTTCGGAGACTCGTTGCCCCAAGGGTAATCCAAGCCCTCGCGTCCGCCGCGCGCCGCGCGTTCCCACTCGGCCTCGGTCGGCAGGCGATAATGGCGTCCCGTCATTCCCGAGAGCCATTCGCAATAACGAACCGCGTCGGTCCATCTGACCGCCACCACGGGCTGGTCGGGATGATTCAGGTTGGGGTCCCGCCAGTGCTTCGGCGCTGCGTGCCCGGTTGCCTCGAGAAAGACGGCGTAATCCTGATTCCGGACTTGCAGCGCCGCCACCTCAAACGCGTCCACCGAGACACGATGCACCGGACGCTCCTCGTCGCGTCCGTTTTCGCTTCCCATCAGGAAGGACCCGGCCGTAATCAGAACGCAATGGGGCTCTTCGACGCTCAACTCCAAGATCGCAGCCTCCATTCGCGCCAGTGGCGTCCTGGTTTCGCCGTAGGGGCGGCCCTTGTGGCCGCCCGATATTTGTGCATCACTCGGGCGGCCACAAGGGCCGCCCCTACGGCGCGATTCACAGTGCTAAAATCAATTCTATGTCGACCGGGCATCATCAGGCTGTCCAGGAGCAATTCACTCGAACTGCCGAGGCTTTTGCGAAGTTCGCCACACGGGACACTCCCGAGGAGCTCGCCAGTCGGGTCGAATTTGCCGGGCTCCGGGCCGATGACAGCGTGCTCGATGTCGCCTGCGGTCCGGCGGCTTTCCTGCTTGCGGCTGCGGCCCGCGTGCGATTCGTGCGCGGCGTCGATCTGACGGCGGAAATGCTGCGCCAGGCCCGGGCTTTTCAGGCGGAGCGCGACATTGTGAATGTCGCCTTCGACCTCGGCGAGGCTGAAATGCTGCCATACGCCGACGGCAGTTTCGATTTGGTCTCCTGCCAGTTCGCCTTCCACCACATGCCGCGTCCTGAAGCCACCCTCGCCGAGATGCGCCGCGTGATGAAGCCCGAAGGCCGGATTCTCCTGGTGGATTCTGTCGGGCCCGAGGATCCGGCGGCGAGCCACCTGCACAACGAAATCGAGCGGCTGCGCGATCCTTCGCATACGATTACGCTCAGCCTGCCGCAGTTTCTGCAGATGTTCGCGGCGCAGGGGCTCAGCGTCGAGAACCGGCGAGTTCTCGACCGGTCGCGATCGTTCAATCAATGGATGCTGCGCGCCGGACACGATCGCTCCAGCGCCGGCTATCGCGCCGTGCGCCGCCTGATGGAAGAATCGATCCCCGGCGACCGCGCCGCTTTTGGCGTGACCGTTGACGGTGAGGATCTGAGGATTGTCCATCAGGAAGGCATGTTTCTGCTGCGAAGAAAGGCTGACTAACGCTGCGGTGAGGTGCTTATGCCACGATTCTGGACGCGAAGGGCATTTCTCGGAACCTCGCTGACCGCGTTTCTGCCGCTGGTGGCGAAAGGACGATCCATGACGCAATCGGCTGCAGAGAACGCCGCCGGGCCCGCAGCGGGCGGATGGCGGCTGGGCATCATCACCGACGAAATCTCCGAGAAGCTCGAAACATCGCTGGACTTCATTTCGAGCTACCATCTGCCCGGCTGCGAGCTGCGAGAATTCTGGGGCCGCAACATCATGAACACCAGCGCCCCCGATCTCGACCGGGCGCGCAAACTGATCAGGGATCACGGCGTGAAAGTAAGCGACATCGCGTCGCCGATCTTCAAGTGGAATCTTCCCCAGATGCCCGCTCACGACGAGTCGCGCGACACCTTCGGCGCCGCGAGTTTCACCGAGAAGGACGCGGACAAGCTGCTGCATCAGTCATTCGAACTGGCGCATTCTTTCGGCTCGCGCAAAGTGCGCATCTTCAGTTACTGGCGCGTGGCTGACCCCGAGAAAGCGTATCCTTACGTTCGCGATCGCCTGGCGCAGGCCGCTGAACTGGCGGGGAAGAACGACATTCTGCTGGTGCTCGAGAACGAGCACACTTGCAACGCCGGCACCGGCCGTGAAGCGGGAAAACTGCTGAAGGAGATCAATTCGCGTCACCTCAAGGCGAACTGGGATCCCGGGAACGCCGCCATGCTGGGCGAGACGCCTTATCCCGACGGATACGAGGCGGTCCGCGACCACCTGGGCCACCTGCACATCAAAGACGTCCGCAAAGACTCGAGCGGAAAACTGCAGTGGGCGCCGGTGGGCGGCGGATTCGTCGACTGGCGCGGCCAGTTCAAGGCGCTGCAACGCGAATGCTACGACGGCACCATGTCACTGGAGACCCACTACCGGCGTCCCGACGGCGACACGCTCGAGAGCACGCGCGAGTCGCTGGCGGGTCTGCTGAAGATCCTGCAAGATGTCCCCCGGGCCACCGACAATAATCATCGAGGCTAGACGTGTGGTCTATCGTCGAATCCCCGTGCGAACGGATCCTACTTCGGCAGGCTTTGCTCCGCCGGATAGCCTTGTTTCAACCAGTCGGTGCGGAAGTCGTGCTCGATATCGAGCACCCGCAGGCGCCTGAATCCCATCTGCTTGAGAGCCGCGAACGCCGGACGCGCGTTCGGGCAGTGGCTGAAGGGGCAGCATCCGCAATAGATCACGATGTCGCGATCGCGCGGCCAATTCTGCGCCGCGTCCTTCAGGCGCTGCAATCCGGCAGCTTCGCGGGCGGGTCCGTAGAAGACCGACCCCGGGACGTGCGCCGCCTGGTAGAGAAAATCAAAGCCGACGCAGACCACCAGCGGCCGGGCTTTGGCCGGGGCGGCAAGCTCCTTCACCAGGGCCGCCGGTTCAACCATCTGCGCGCTGGTCCACGGGTCCGCAGAGTCCCCCTGACTGGCGCAGGCCGGCGACCGGTGCGGCCATGCCGACAGCAACACTATGGCCGCGCAAACCGTGGTCACAAATGCGGCCCTCGCCGGCGTTCGCGCGTGTGGATCGATGGGGTGTCTTGGTTGGTCGTTCAATCCTTTCCTCCGGTGCGACGTTCCTCACTTGCCCTGTTCAATTATATTGCGCGCAGGGGAGCGAAGTCGCTATTCTAAAATCCTCTGATGGCAGCTCCTTGCCGAAAATGTGGCGCTACGAAGACTGAGCCTTTCCGTCCGGGTCTGCGTCAGAAGCTGGCTCGACAACTCGGCTACGACCTGCGCAAGTGCGCGCGCTGCCGCAAGACGAGGTTACTCCGCCGCAGGAAGCGCGCTGCCGATGCCGCCACGGCTGAGCAGGCAACCGGTGCACAGCTTCCCGTGACCTTCTACGATCCCGACGGCTTCAACGGCTGTCCACGCTGCGGCGACATGAGCTTCCAGCGGTCGCGCCGCGGCTGGGTGCAACGCGAGGTTCTGCGGCAGCCGCCGATGGTCCGCTGCGCAGCCTGCGGCTACCGCTTTCCGGCTCCCCAAGTGTAGAATCGCACGCCCATGCCACGTCGTCACGCTTCCATGATGCGCCGAATCACGCAGTCGACCGGCATCGTGATGGCGAGCGTGCTGCTCAGCCGCGCGCTGGGACTCCTGCGCGAGTGGGCGGTGGCTCACGAGGTGGGCTCCAATGGCGCCAGCGACGCTTATTATGCGGCTTTCACGCTGCCGGACTTCCTGAACTATCTCGTGGCAGGCGGTTCGCTGAGCCTGATCTTCATCCCGGTTTTCGCCAAGTACGTCGCGGAAGGCGCCGAGGACGAAGCCTGGCACGTGTTCTCCACGGTGCTGACCTTCATGGGCATCGTGCTCGTGTTACTCGTCGCAGCGGCCGAGATATGGGCTCCCACGCTGGTGCGCGCCGTGGTGCCGGGATTCAAGGCCTCGGAAAGCGCGCGCACGGTGGCTCTGACGCGCCTAATGCTGCCGGCGCAGATCGCCTTCTATCTCGGCGGCGTGCTGTCGGCGGTGCAATATGCCCGCGCGCAATTCGTCGTGCCGTCGCTCGCGCCGCTGATCTACAATCTCGGGATCATTCTGGGCGGTCTTCTGCTCGCCTCGCGCATCGGCATCACGGGATTTTCGGTCGGAGTGCTGGCGGGCGCCTTCGTGGGAAACTTCGGCCTGCAGATTTACGGCGCGCGTCGCGCCGGCGCGCGATTCCGGCCCAACCTCGACCTCAGCCATCCGGGCTTCCGGCTCTTTCTGCGTCTCGCCATACCGATCATGCTGGCGCTTTCACTTGTCTTTGCGGACGACTGGATCGCTCGCTGGTTTGGCTCCTATCTGCGGCCCGCGTCGATCACCTGGTTGCAATGGGGCAAGACGCTGATGCGCTTTCCGCTCGGTGCCGTCGGCCAGGCGATCGGCGTCGCATCCTTCCCGTTCCTTGCCCAACTTTATTCCGAGCGCCGCTTCGATCAGTTGAATCGCACTCTCGACTCAACACTGAAAGGCTTGTTGCTGCTGCTGCTCCCGATCTCAACGCTGACCATGGCGGAGAGCGTGCCGCTGGTGCATCTGTTCTTTGCCACCCATACACGGGTCTCAGCTCTGGACGTGAATTCAACCGCGGCGGCGCTGGTCTTCTACTCCATCGGCATGTTCGCGTGGGGCGCGCAAGGGATCGTGGCGCGCGGATTCTACGCCGCGCATGACACCCTGACGCCGGCGGTGAGCGGCACGCTTCTGACGGCCCTGAATCTTCCCGTTTATTGGCTGCTGGTGCACCGCCTGAACTATGTCGGCCTAGCGCTAGCAAGTTCGATTGGCATCATTGTCTACACGGCCGTGCTCTTCGGCATCATGCCGCGACGCCTTCCGGGATACCCGGCGCGCGCAGTCCTGATCTTTTTCGCGAAAGCTGCCACAGCGGCGGTCATCGCTGGACTCGGGACGTGGCGCCTGACGGAATGGTTGGGAACACGCATCGGGTGGTCCTCGACACTCGGCAGCATCGAAGTGCTGGCGATTTCCTCGACCGTGGGCTTGGGACTTTCGGCGGGATTGGCCTGGATGTTGCGAATCGGCGAAGTTCGCGCGCTTTTGAAACGATCGCGCTCCGCGCCCAAGGCGATGGCTTCATAACCGAAGCGGCCTATGGCCACGCCGCGTGAACGAAGAACTCGCGATTACCACTGGCGCCCGGCAGAACGCTCTCGTCGGAATCAATGCCTGTGAATCCGAGTTCGCCGAGCTTCCGGGCGACACGCTCCACCGCCTCCTGATGCAGTCTTGCATCGCGCACCACGCCGCCCTTGCCCACTTGGCCGCGTCCAACTTCGAATTGCGGCTTGGCCAGCACGAGAAGGTCGGCGCGCGAGCTGAGCAGCGCCGGGACAGCGGGAAGAATCAGGGTGGCGGAGATGAAAGAAACATCGATGGTCACGAGATCCACCGTTTCGCCGATGGCGCTCGCTTCGAGATAGCGGGCATTCGTCTTTTCGATCGAGACGACGCGCGGGTCATGCCGCAGCTTCCAGTCGAGCTGATTGGTGCCCACGTCAATGGCGTAGACTCGCCGCGCCCCGTGCTGCAACAGGCAATCGGTGAAGCCGCCGGTCGAGGCCCCGATGTCAGCGCAAGCTTTGCCGCTCGGATCGACGCCGAAGTGATCGAGCGCGCCTTCCAGCTTGATTCCGGCGCGGCTCACATAGCGCGGGGACTCGCCGAGAATTCTCAGGGAAGCGTCGACCTTCACGAGTTGGCCGCACTTTTCGACCTTCTGTTCAGCGGCGAGAACCTGTCCGGCGAGGATCAGGGCCTGGGCTTTCTGGCGGGAATCGACGAGACCGCGTTCGACCAGGAGATGATCCACGCGAGTCTTGCGCGGCGTACCCATTTTGGAAATGCAGGGTGGTGCTCAGTCTGTGTGCAGGCATCCTGCCTGCATGTGCGCGCAGCGCAGGCAAGATGCCCGCTCCACAACCGGCAAGATGCCTGCATCACAAACTGAGATATCACGCAGGTACCGTTTACCGGCCGCCGATCTGTGAACGGAACGCCTGTCCAGCGTGCGACGGCGCTTGCTGAGCGAACGCCTCGATGCGCTGCACGATGCCATCCACGTCCAGGCCGAACTTGGCGTGCAGCAGGTTGGGCGCGCCGTGCGGAATAATGCGATCGGGGACGGCGATGCGCAGCAGACTCGCGGGAATACGGCGATCCTGCAGCAGCGCGGCCACAGCAGCGCCGAATCCCCCGGCTTCCGTGCCCTCTTCCGCGGTCACTAGGAACTGCTTCTCGGCGGCCAGTACCGAAATGAGTTCGTGATCGAGCGGCTTCATGAAGCGCGCGTTGATCACCGTAGCGGTCAGGCCCGAAGCTTCGACACGCGCCGCCGCCTCGAGACACGGGTAGACCATGCTGCCCAGCGCGAGAATCGCGATGTCGCTGCCCTCGCGCAGGATCTCAGCCTTGCCGATCTCGATCCGGCGGAAATCCTCCAGAGCCACGCCTAGCCCGTTGCCGCGCGGATAGCGCAGCGCCGCGGGTCCGCCGAGTTCAATGGCCGTGTAGAGCATGTGGCGCAATTCGTTCTCATCCTTGGGCGCCATCACCACCATGCCCGGAAGCGCCGCGAGATACACGAGGTCGTAAAGGCCGTGATGTGTCGGGCCGTCCGCGCCCACGATGCCGGCCCTGTCAAGGGCCAAGGTGACCGGCAGGCGCATCAGGCAAACGTCATGCACCAGCTGATCGTAGGCGCGCTGCAGGAACGTGGAGTAGATCGCCGCCACCGGGCGCATTCCCTCGCAGGCCAGACCGCAGGCGAACTCCACCGCGTGCTGCTCCGCGATGCCGACGTCGAAGAAGCGGGCAGGGAACCTTTGCGCAAATTCCTCCAGACCCGTGCCCTCGCACATGGCGGCCGTGATGGCTACCACGCGCGGATCGCGCTCGGCCAGTGCGGTAATCGCTTTGCCGAAGACACTGGTGTACGACGGCGCCTTGGCGGGAGTTTTGTGAAACGCGCCGGTGGAGATATCAAACTGCGTCACGCCGTGATATTTCGCCGGCAATTGCTCGGCCTGAGAATAGCCTTTGCCCTTCTGCGTTACCACGTGCAGCAGCGTGGGTCCGGGATTGTCCTTCAGCCTGGTGAGGGCATTGAGCAGATCGTCGAAACTGTGCCCGTTGATCGGGCCGCAGTAATCAAAGCCCAACTCCTCGAACACGAGACCCGGGATGAACATCGTCTTGAACGAATCGACGATCTCCTTGGAAAGCTTCCACAACCGTGGCCCGACGCGAGGCACGGACGAAAGGTGCTTTTCCACCTCTTCCCGCAGCCGGTGATACGCCTGCCCGTGGACGATCCGGTTGAGATAACCCGCGATGGCGCCCACGTTGGGCGAAATCGACATCTTGTTGTCGTTGAGGATCACCAGCACGTTCTTCTTGAGCGTGCCGAGATTGTTGATGCCTTCGAGCGAGAGGCCGCCCGTGAGTCCGGCGTCGCCCACCACCGCGACGACGTGATAATCCTGGTGATTGAGGTCGCGTGCCACCGCCATGCCAAGGGCCGCCGAAATCGCGGTACAGGCGTGCGCCACGTTGAGCGTGTCGTAGGGACTCTCGTCGCGAACTGGGAATCCGGAAAGGCCGCCGTACTGCCGGATGGTCGGGAAGCGATCGCGGCGTCCGGTCAGGATCTTGTGGCCATACGCCTGGTGGCCGACGTCCCACACCAGGCGATCGCGCGGCGTATCAAAGATGTAGTGCAACGCGATGGTCAGCTCGATCGTGCCCAGGCTCGAGGCCAGGTGGCCGCCCACCTGCGAGATCACTGAAACGATGTAGTCACGCAGCTCCTCCGCGACATAGGGCAGTTCGGCGCGCGGGACCTTCTTCAAATCATCCGGAGAGTTGATTGCGGGCAGATAGCGATATTCCATCAGGATTGCCTTGTAATCAGGAAATTTGCGATCTCCTCCAGGCGGCGAGCCCGGGTGCGGTAGGGCGCCAGCGCCTCGCAGGCTTCGCGGACCAGGCGCCGGGCGATGCGGCGGGACTCCTCGACACCATAGAACGCGGGATAAGTCGCCTTATGTTGATCGCCGTCCTTGCGCACAGCCTTGCCGAGTTCCTGCTCCGAGCCAAGCACGTCGAGCAGATCGTCGGCGATTTGAAAGGCCAGCCCGATGCGCTCGCCATATTCGGTCACCCGCGCAATGTCCTCCTCGGCAGCGCCCGCGACCAGCGCGCCGGTACGGGCCGAGGCGCAAATCAGCGCGCCGGTTTTGGTGCGGTGAATGTATTGCAGCGACTCCTCGCTGACCTTCTGTTCCGCGGCCGCCAGATCGGCCACCTGCCCGCCGATCAGGCCGCGCGTACCGAGCGCATAAGCAAGTTCGTTGATCAGCCGGAGCTGAAGCTCGGGGGGAATCGCGCCCGTCTGAGAAATCACCTCGAACGCCAGCGTCAGAAGACCATCCCCAGCCAGGATCGCCAGCGCTTCTCCGAACACGCGGTGGTTGCTCGGCTTCCCGCGCCGCAAATCGTCGTTGTCCATCGCGGGCAGATCGTCGTGGATCAGCGAATAAGTGTGGACCAGTTCGAGCGCTGCGGCCGCGCTGAGCAGCGCCTCGTCGTCCACGCCGAACAGGCGTCCGCACTCCAGGCAGAGAATCGGCCGCAGCCGTTTTCCCCCTGCCAGGACGGAATAACGCATTGCGCGATGGATCGATTCCGGCGACTCCGTCTCCGGTGGCAGGATACGGTCAAGCTCCCGATCAACGCGGAGCCGCTCCGTCTCAAGATACTCGCCGATGCTGACGTCCACGGCAGGACTCATGATCCAGCCAGCGTCACTTTCCGCTGCCCTCCGCTTCCGCCTCGAAGCGCTCCGCCACCAGTTTGCCGCCGGCGCGCTTGCGCAGGATCTCCACACGCCCCTCCGCCGCCTCGAGCTGCTGCTGGCACAAACCTGTGAGGCGCATGCCTTGCTCATAAAGCTCCACAGCTTTTTCGAGCGGCAGTTCGGCATCCTCGAGTTGAGCGACGATGCGGTCGAGAGCCTCGAGATTCTTTTCGAAGCTCTCCGGCTTGCTCGCCGGGCCGGCGCTCGCTGCATTTGAGTCTTGCTCAGACATGGATGGGGATTGTCCCTATCGAACCGGCAATTCTCGGAAACGGCTTCGAACAGCCTTCCTACCCTGCCCGCGCATTGGCTCCCAGGCGCAAGGCGCCCGCGACCTCGACAGCCATGGCGTAGCGCCCAAGCGGAGCGGAGATTACCGCGCCTTGCACCAGGTCGCGCGCTTCACGCAGAATCTCCTGCGCAATCTTAACACCTTCCGCACGGGCCTTGTCGCCCGTATCGGCCTGACGCATACGATCCAGGATCGGCCCCGGAATCATGATGCCGGGAACTTCGTTGTTCAGATACTCGGCGTGTCGGAAGCTGGTCAACGGGGCGATCGACGCCAGCACCGGAATCCGGAAGTGACGAATGCGCTCCAGAAACTCAGCCAGTCGGGGCACGTCAAATACCGGCTGCGTCAGGGCGAAGTCCGCGCCTGCCTCCACCTTGTATTGGAATCGCCGGAACTGCTCGCTGGGTTCAGGGGCAAAGGGATTCGCGCCCACGCCCACCAGGAAGCACGTCTGCGCGCCCAGTGGATTGCCGCCCACGTCCAGGCCGCAATTGAGATTGGCGAGCACGTTCACGAGGCCGATGGAATCGACGTCGAAGATTGCGCTCGACCCGGGCTGCGCGAAGCCCGGCGGTTCGCCGGTGATCGCCATGATGTTGCGCAGACCCAGCACATGCGCACCCAGCAGGTCTGACTGGATGCGTCCCAGGCTGCGGTCGCGGCAGCTGTAAAACAGCAGCGGTTCCACGCCGGATTTCTGATGCAGCAGCACCGCCAGCGTTTGGGCGCTCAGCCGCGCCGTGGTCCCCGCCCCGTCCGGCACCACCACGCCGTCGATCTGCTGATCCACCAGGTAGGCTGCGCCATCAAGTTCCCTCGTGACGTCGGGGCCCTTCGGCGGAACAACCTCAACCAACAGCGAGAACTCGCCGCCTTTGAGCTGCGATCCCAAACGGGAACGCTCAGCCACCGGAACCGGCTCCAGGCGCGTACGAGCATGCTGCGGACCGGCGGCGACCGAGGCGCGCGCCGCCGGAGGACGTAGCGAGCGTACGGCCGCCTTGATCGCCTGGATGTGCGCGGGCGTGGTCCCGCAGCAGCCACCGACCAACCGCGCGCCGGCGTCGATGAATCGTCGCGCGTAGCCCGCCATGTATTCGGGAGAGCAAAGATAGATGTTCCGGCCCTGCACGGTCCCGGGCAATCCGGCGTTCGGCTGGGCGGAGAGCTTTCGATTGGTTACGCGCGCCATGCGCTCCAGCGCTTCCAGCACGCCCGCCGGTCCGATACTGCAGTTCAGCCCGATCACGTCCGCGCCCCACTGGTCCAACTCGCGCGTGAAGTCCTCGGGACAGCTGCCCGTGTTGGTGCTGCCGTCCTCCTGGACGGTCATCTGAACGATCACGGGCAGCGATCCGGAGTCGCGGGCCGCGAGCAGCGCGGCGCGGGCCTCCGCAGGATCGATCATGGTCTCGATGATGATGAGGTCTACGCTGCCCTCCACCAGCGCTGCGATCTGCTCGCGGAAAGCCTCACGCGCTTCGTCGATCGACGTCGGGCCGAGCGGCTCGAGGTGGACACCGAGCGGTCCGACCGACCCCGCCACGTACAGATCGTCCCCAGCAACCTCACGAGCCAGGCGGGCTCCCGCCAGGTTGATCTCCCGCACCTTGTCCGCCAGGCCAAATTTTTCCAGCCGAAAGCGATTGGCGCCGAAAGTGTTGGTCTCAATCAGGTCCGCACCGGCTTTGATGTAGGAAAGCTGAATGTCTTTGACTGCTTGCGGCAGGTTCAGGTTCAGTTCCTCGAACGAGCGCGTGAACGGAATGCCGTGGGCGTAGAGCTCCGTGCCCATGGCGCCGTCCGCGACCAGGACTCGCTTTTCGAGACGTTCCAGAAAATGTTCGCGCATCTTGTTATCTGGTTAAAAATCAGTGTAACACGCGGGAAGAGCGGAGGGGGGAGGCCGCGCTCCAGCGGCGGTCTCCCTACCGTCAAGCGCGAGCAGAAAATCCGAGGTTTTACTAGTTTTATACTTATTTTACGATCATACGGCGATTTCCAGTGTGGTTTCGAGATACAACCCGATTGTTCGATCTCCCGCACGTCCGTAGTATTTGATTGGCACATCCTTGGCTTGGCAGCCAAGGGTAGGGCTGAAGCATGTCGACACGCCGCCGGCTGTTTAGGGGCGGGGCGAAGCGGGCTGGTGTGCGCGATCTGATTCGAAAGGAGCAACCTGATGTTCAAGAAGGCTGCTATTGTAGCCGCCCTTCTCATGTTCGTTTCCCTGCCGGCGTTTTGCGGCACCATCGACTTCTCAGGTGAGGGCAACGGAGGCACGTGGTCCTGGAACGGCACGGGTCCTCTGACGGCAACCAGCCTGGGGATGATGGTTAAAGTCGTCGGTTCTACCAACAGCTATACCATCTCCATGGCGGATGAAACTTTCACGAGCGGCCCCTTCACGGGCGGAAGCGGAACGACGTCGGACCCGTGGACTTTTGGTCCCAGCGCATCGGGCACATTCACGATTACCGGCTGCGTCCCTCCCGCAACTACCTGCACTCCGGTCACGCTGTTCAGCGGAAATTTTGACGGCGTCGGCGAAATGGGCGTGCAAGGGACCGGAAGCATGCTCTTCTCTTCCACTTTCACAATAGGAACGGTCGATCCCGACCTCTTGAGCTTTCTCGGACTTCCAAGCTCACCGGTCAACTACGACGGTACCTATCAGGTCACTCTCGCCGGGACGGCTCCCGGCAGCGGTCTGGTGGCGAGTGGCGACTTGGTGGTCTCGTCCACACCGGAGCCGGCATCTTTGACCTTCGTTGCCCTCGGCCTTCTTGGCTTTGGCGCGATGACATTGAGCCGCAAACTTCGTCGCGCTTAGCTTTCAACCCCGTCCGTCCTGCATGCCGGCGGCTGCGGCGGCCCCCAAAGGGCCTCCGCACCGCTGGGGAACCCCGGACGCGTTCGTTTGAGCCTCCCAACGCCTGAAGTGTCCTCGTTTGACATCATCCCTCAACACTCTGAACTCTCCTCTTGGGTTCCCCTCCGGACCCGGCCAACGACGAGAAGAGCCGATCAACACAGCGAAAAGCGAAGAGCAGGAGCAAAGACAAAGCGAAGACAAGAGACCAGGAACAAATACAAAAAAGGGGACACTTCTAAGGAGCTAAGAGAGGGGACATTTCTAAAGAGCTTTGACACTGCGCGATACGGATACTTGTATTTAGTCGCCCTCAGATGTATCCTGCGCGGAGCGTCACCGGAGCCCCGAATGGAGATTCCGGCTTGGAGCGTACGGTGCGCGTAACGCGCACTTAAGGACGGCGGTGGATATGCAGTCTATTTCCGACTTGGTGCAAGCGTCCACGTTCATCTTCAGCGGGACGGTACTCGAACTTGGGGCGTCGTCGGTGCCCTTCGTGCCGCCCAACGAAAAGCTGATCACGGCGCGGCTCGATAAGAGCCTGCGCATCGATCCGGTGCTGGGCGATCTGCGCGGGAAGACGATCACCGTGGCGGTTGGCTCGGCCGAGCAGTTTAAGCCGGGGCAGCACGTGCTGTTCTTGGCGAACAGTTGGGTACACGGCCGCGGCATCGCGGTGCGCGAAGTTGCGCACCTCGACCTGGGACAGGCCGACCGGGTAGCGGCGGCGGTGGCGGAGTTGCCGCAACGTCACCTGCTCGACCGCTTGCAAGACGCCGAAGTGGTGGTGCAAGGCAAAATCTCGAAGATCGATCCGCCAGGCTTCTCTCTCGACCAGCACGACGGGCGTTGGGCGGCGGCGCATCTCCACGTCACCGCCACGTTCAAGGGGAGCGCGCCCCAACCCGCCGTCTTTTATTTCGCCACGGCCGAATGGCCGCCCTGGAACCGGGCGCCCCGATTCGAAAAGGGCCAGGCGGGGGTCTTCATCCTGCACCTTCCACCGCCCGACACGGTCAAGGAGGACGGCACCCTGCCTGCCGGAGCCCTGGTGGCGCTGGACCACGCCGATTTCCAAGACGAGTCGCAAGCCGGTCGCATCAAGAAGATCCTGGCCGCGCTGAAGTGAGGGAGAGCGAGTGCTATGAGAATCGCGCGCATCGTCAACGCCGTCCCCAACGACCATAGCAACGAGACGAACAACGACTCCGAACCCAACATTGCGGTGAATCCGGCCAACCCGAGCCAAATGGCGATCACCGCATTCACGCCTCCCGACGCCGGCCTCACGGATGGGCCTATCTACTACAGCACCGACGGCGGCGAAAACTGGAGTCTGCTGTTCGATGTGCCGGGGAACGGATCTCAGGATCAGACCATCGGGTACGCCGCTAACGAACTCTACATGGCGACGCTGCGCGCCGATACGTCTCCCCTGACGCTGAACGTAGACCGCAGCGCCGACCCCACGACCGGTGAATTCCCGTCCATCGATACGCGCACAAAACTCGATCAGCCCTGGGTGCATGCGATCACCGTTCCCAGCGGGTCCGATGCCGGGAAAGTCCGCACCTACGTCGGCTATGGCGACACCAGCTCGGGATACTGGGCAACCGTGGACTTCTGTCTCGACGCCCTGGCCGCCAGCCCGTCTTTCACGACGGTCAAGCTCAACCCACGGTCGGCGCAACGCGACGGATTTCACATTCGCACCAAGCCCCATAGCGACGGAACCGTGTATGTCGGCTATCAAAGCTGGCAATCGACGTCGGGCAATAACAGAACCATGAATATGGTGGTGGCGCGCGACGACGATTGGGGAAACAACAGCTTCGGCGATCTCACCGATCCCAGCGACAGCAAGGCCGGCCGCATCGTGGCCAGTGTCACCATCGACGAAAGTACCGCGTTGGGCGGCCAGCGCCCTGACAACGGCTTCGACGTCCAGGTGGATCCCAATGACAGCGACGTGGTCTACATCTGCTGGACCGACAATGGCGGAACCGGTTTTCAAGTGCACGTTCGCCGCTCGTTCGACCGCGGTAACAACTGGTCCGGCGATCTGATTACCGTCGACCAGACCGCGCTGGCGACCATGGCCATAAACAGCCAGGGTACCGTGGCGCTTTGCTACCTCGAGCTCGTCAACGGCCAGTGGGAGACGCACTTCCGCACCACGACCGACGGCAGCACCTGGGACGACATGCTGCTCGCGCGCACGGCGACCAACGGCTTCATCGGCGACTACATGCGAATGGTGTCGGTGGGCCCGCACTTCTATGGCGTGTTTCCGGCGGTCAACACGCCGGGCAATTTCTTCCCCAACGGCGACGGCACAACGCGCTTTCAGCGCAATAACGATGGTACTTCACTGCTGGGCGCGGACAATCACACCGTCATCAGCTCGTCGACCGATCCCTTCTTTTTCAAAGTGGAGGAGAAGGACGTCACCTTTGTTCTGAATCGCAATCCCATCGGGCAGGACGAGGTGGATGCGCGCCGCTTGCAGCCGCATGGCTCCACCGGGGGCTTGCCCATTCAGGACGCCTTCCGCGTGGTGGTGGACGGCTTCACCGCGTCCGACCTCGGCCTGACGGCAACCACTTCAACGCTCAACGTGACCGCGACGCTTTCGAACACGGTTATGCCGATCACTTGCACCGGCAATACCTCCGACACCGGCGACTACGGGACTGAAGTTCAGCGCTTCACTTTTTATTACAGCCTTGACTTCGACGCCGCGGACACGGCCTTCAATTTCCCCACAGACACGTTGGACGTAACGCTCAGCGCCACGGCAGGCCCGGCGAACGGCTCGGGGCTCCTGACACTCATCAAGCAGCCGGATCCCTTCATGCTGCACGGCGATCCGTCGTGGCTGAGCATCGATTTGCGCTTCCTGGTGGCCCGGCAGAACGAGGCGAAGTTTGGAGTGTCGGGCATTACGGACGCATCGGACGCGCCGCGCTTCATTCAGCAGTTGATCGGCGCCATGACGCCCGCTCAGTTCGACGGCCTGCCGTCCGGCGAGGAAGACACCAAGCTGTACACGCAGCCGAGAGACGAACACAACGTCCCCGTCTTCAATTTTGCACTTGCCAAAGTGCATTACATCGGCCTCATTGGCGCACAGAAAGTCCGCGTCTTCTTCCGGCTGTTCCAGGCGCAGAGTACGACATCGACCTACGATTTTCCGCCGGGCGCGCAGTACCGGCGCGCCACCAGCAACCCGAACGGCCAACCGATTCCGCTGGCCGGCATTCTGGGCCCTGAGTACGTTACCATTCCGTTCTTCGCTGCCGCGCGCGTCGATACCACGTCGGTGGGCATGGATCAGCAGACCGATGATCCGTACAACGTGCAGGATATTACGGCGAAAAGCGACGGTTCGGAGGTCGACAAGATCTTTGGCTGCTGGCTTGACATCAATCAGCCTTTCAAGCCGGACGGCACCACCGCCAATAACGTGCTGCCGATCTTCGTTCCGCCGAAACAAGACGGCCCGTTCGACCCAAACGATCCCAACCCGCTTTTCCGGCCGCTACCGATCTCACAGGCCATTTCACGCGCGCTTCACGAGTGTCTGATCGCCGAAGTCGCGTTCGACCCCACGCCGATTCCGATCGGCAAGGACAGCTCGAATTGGGACAAACTCGCGCAGCGCAACATTGCCTGGAGCGACGTCAACTCGGCGCCGGCCGGCACCACGTTTGAAATTCGCCCGACCGCCGCGGATCTGGCGTCGGGGCAAACGCCGGACGAACTGATGATCGACTGGAACAATACGCCGGCCGACGGCGAGGCCACGATCTATCTGCCCGCCGTCACCGCCGCAAACGTGTTGGCGCTGGCGAACCGGATGTATGCTACCCACAAGCTCTCGCAGGCCGACGAACACACCATTCGCTGCAAGACCCGTGGCATCACCTACCTGCCGATTCCGCCCGGCAGCGCCGTGAACTACGCCGGGCTTCTCACGGTCGACGTCAACGCCAGTGGCCACCGGGGCGAAACCTTCAACGTCGTCGTGCGCCAACTTACCAATGCCTTCGGCCGCGCGACGCCGCCGCCGCCCCCGCCGCCGCAACTTCAGGCGCGAAGGCGAAGGGCCGCGCGTTCCGAGGCAATCATCACCAGGAGGGAGATCGAATGGCGGCGGGTGATCGGCGCATTCCAGCTCTCGATTCCCGTCAAGAACAAGGAAACACTGCTCCTGCGCGAGGAGCGCGATCTCTCAGTTCTGCGCTGGATCGCGCACGCGATTCCCAGCACCAGCCGCTGGTATCTGGTATTCCGCCGCTATCTCAAGCTCATCGGCGAACGTGTGGGGAGTTTCGGCGGCGATCCAGGCTCGATCCAACCGTCGCCGACCGGCGAAGGCGTCCCCAAGCACCCCACGCATCCGCCGCACCCCGGTCCCACGCCTCACAAGCATCGAGAGGAAGAGCGGCGCTTCACGGGCAAAATCGCCAGTCTCATCTTCGATCGCTTCGGCGACTTTTCCGGCCTGGTTCTCGAAACGGACTGCGGCGACCGGCACTTCTTCAGCCGCGAAGGCGAGATCAGGCAACTGGCTGAGCGCGCCTGGCGCGAGCGCTTGCGTATCACCGTCATCACCGCCGAGCACGATCGCGAGTGCCTGGAAGGCGTTATCATTCACAAACCGCCTGCCCCATTCACGGGCTGAGGAGCGGCAACCCGGGTGGCGGCGACATCGTATTTCATGTCTTCGCTGCCCGCGGCCATCCGGCACGGGATTCGCAAGCAGGCGTCATCAATCGCTTGTTGCGCGGGCTGGGTCTCGGCGCCTGATTCTGGTGAAAGAGCCGGCTGTACCTTGGAAAGAAATTAGTCAGAAATCCGGGAGAGCGAACCCGCTCAGCGCAAGGGCTCAACAAAGGAATGTAAAACGGGGCTAAGAACAAACCCCCAAATTGCCTGCTCGCAAGGCCCGAAACCTCCACCCACCCACACGGACGAATGCCCAAATCACCCCGATTCGCCCTGCGGTAAGCGCCGGACCTCAGTATGAACGCAGCGCTCTCACAGGGAGTGTCCCCTGCGCATCGCGCTCAGTGCCTCCAAGCCGCCTGGGCTTCCGGAGGATCGCGGGCGTCCGCCATGGACGCTTAGATCCGGCGCAGGGCGCAGCGATCGAGTTTTCGCCGCCCCCTAAGCCAAGTTGCCAGCCCAGCCGCCAGCAAGGGAATCAGGAAGAGGCAGAGCTCCAGAATTCCGCTGTCACCGTCAGGTGAAATACCGAGCAGACTTTCGATGAAATGCATCGGAACCTCCCGGGCCGGGTTGGACGAACGTCGCCTGCGACGCGCTTCGCATCCACCCCTTGAGGTACGTAATTCCCCAATCTAACACTAGGCGGAGCGATCGAGTCAAGCCAATCGCGAACAGGCAGTGGGCTCCTTTCAATCCTGACCCGCCGTAGAACCCCTTGCGCTCCCCGCGGGGTGGCGACGACATTGCTCTTCATGTCGCGCCACCGGCCCGGGACCGAACTTAGTGAGGGTTACAGAATAATGGGATACCCGCCTGCTGTAGCGGCGGTCTATGACCGCCGGATTTTCCAAGAAGAACGGCCGACGGTCATAGGCCGCCGCTACAGCGGGGCCTCACTCTATTCGGTGATTCTCGATAGCATAGTACCGGCTAAACATCTACTTTACAATAACCTGTTCCTGTGCTATGTTCTCAACTGGGGGAGGGCAATTTGCCGGCAGGCGTCCTGAACGTCTGAGAGAAATCCGGGGGTTGCCCGATGTTACTTCGTCGATCCGCTCGCCGCACGCCGCCGGCGGCTCCAACACTCAGAACTGCACCGGAACTTGCGCCCCGTTATGCGGGCTCCGATCCGTCAGCCGCGACGCCGTGCCTAGCCGACAAAATGCGACCTACATCGCACACACATCCCGATTGCAGGCGAACATCGAGCGCCGGCGAACCCGGAATGTCATCTGGAATCAAAGGCATGACGAGGTTTGTGAGAAACGTATCGTAAATGATGTGCACACATGTTTCACGGCAATCGATCTTCTGGATTTCGCAGCCCTATGATTGCGCGGCGCTTAACGACGGGTCTAGCCGACCTTACTCAACCTACGATGGAAAAAACACCCAAAGACAAAACAATTTCAGACACCCATCCGACAGAGCCCCCTACCTGAAATCAACGACATACGAAGAACGAGAGGGCTACATCAAAGCCGGAATCTCCTTTGGAATCAGTAAACCGGGGCTACATGCCACTTCCAAAAATCGCCAGGTTAACCAGAAGGTTTACAAAAGGCTATCCAAAGTAAAATCAATAACCTGCACCATTCTTGAGGTGAATTCGCGTATGCCGAAATGGCAAAAATCGGCGCAATTGCACGACTGTCTGCAGCGCCAATGTCCTTTGGAATCAACAAAAGCGAAGGTCAAGGCGAAAGCTGGATCGCGGTAGGTTACTTGTTAGTGAACTCGACCGTTCACCGTCAAGAGTCGAGGAGGGAGAGGCGACAGTTGACAGTTCACAGTCGCCATCCTACGCCCTACTCCGCACGTCCGAACCCCAACTCCCAAGCCGACTCCGTTATACTGGCAATTCGAGGAGGGAACACGCGTATGGCGCCGCCCAAGCTTTACAAGAACTTCATCAACGGCGAGTGGGTCGACTCGGTCACCCGCGAGTCGTTTGAGAACCTGAACCCCGCCAATCACCAGGAATTGATCGGACTATTTCCGCACTCCACGCCCGAGGACGTGAATCGCGCCGTCAGCGCGGCCCGTGAGGCGTTCAAGTGCTGGCGGCTGACGCCCGCGCCCAAGCGCGGCGAGATTCTGTTTCGCGCGGCGCGGCTGCTCCTGGAGCGCAAGGAAGCGGTAGCCGAGCAAATGACCATGGAGATGGGCAAGGTGCTGGCCGAGACGCGCGGCGACGTGCAGGAGGCCATCGACATGACCTTCTACATGGCCGGCGAGGGCCGCCGCCAGTTCGGGCAGACCACGCCGTCGGAGCTGGCCAACAAATTCGCCATGACGGTGCGCAGCCCGCTGGGCGTCTGCGGCATGATCACGCCGTGGAATTTCCCCATGGCGATTCCTTCGTGGAAGATCATGCCGGCGTTGATTTGTGGCAACACGGTGGTGATCAAGCCCGCGCAGGATACGCCCCTTTCCACCTACAACCTGGTGCGCGTGCTCGAAGAGGCGGGCCTCCCGCGCGGCGTGGTGAACCTCGTCTGCGGCTTCGGACGCGAGGTCGGCGTGCCGATTGTGGATCATCAGGACGTGCGCGCGGTTTCGTTCACCGGGTCGACCGAAGTGGGCCGCGCGGTGTCGGTGGGATGCGCTCCCACCTTCAAGCGCGTGTGTCTCGAGATGGGCGGCAAGAACGCCATGTTGGTGATGGACGACGCCAATCTGGAACTGGCGCTCGAGGGCGCAGTCTGGGGATCATTCGGGACCACCGGCCAGCGCTGTACAGCCACGAGCCGGATCATCCTTCATGAAGACATCTACCCGCATTTCAGCGAGCTGCTGGTGGAGCGCGCGCGAGCCCTGCGCGTCGGCAATGGTCTCGACAAGTCCGTTCAGATGGGACCGCTGGTCAACGAAAGCCAGGTGAGGACGGTCGACAGCTACGTCCAGATCGGTAAGAACGAGGGTGCGAAGCTATTGACCGGAGGCGAGCGTCTGACCGGCGGCGACTACGACGAAGGCTGGTTCTATGCGCCCACGGTGTTCGGCGACTGCGATCCCCGGATGCGCATCGTGCAGGAGGAGATCTTCGGGCCGGTCGTGTCGCTGGTTCCGGTCGATAGCTTCGAGCAGGCGCTGGAGGCGGCCAATGATGTAGTCTACGGTCTTTCGTCGGCCATCTACACGCGCGACGTGAACAAGGCGTTCCACGCCATGCGCGATCTCGAGACGGGCATTGTCTACGTGAACGCGCCCACCATCGGCGCCGAGACGCATCTGCCGTTCGGCGGCATCAAGCAGACCGGCAACGGTCATCGCGAGGCGGCGGTGACGGCCCTGGACTTCTACTCGGAGTGGAAGACGCTCTATATCGATTACAGCGACCGGCTGCAGCGGGCGCAGATCGACAATCAGTAACGCGTCAGTCTGTCGGTACGTGAGTTTGTCAGTACGTCAGTATGTCAGTGCGTCAGTCAGACAGATGAACCGACTGCTGGCCGGGTACTGACTAACGTACTGGTGTACTGACGCACTGACGGGTAGTGAAGGGAACCGGTCCCGGCGGGGCGAACCCACCAGGACCGGTGGCTGGCCGGCTGGGGGACCGGCGTCAGCGAAGCTTTGGTCGCAAGCGGTAGCGCCTGGCGGCGCTACATCCGCGGGCTCGTATCCGTCACGATATGCTCGAGCGCCGAACGGTCCGGAATCGAGATCACCGAACCCTTAAGTTGCACCAGACGGTGGTGCTTGAATTCGCCCAGAGTGCGTGTGACCGTCTCGCGCGAGGCATTGATTAGCTGTCCGATTTCTTCGTGCGTCAGCGTCAGGACACCTCGCGTTCCGGGTCCGACCTTTTTCCCATCGGCCGTCCAGTCCAGGAGAAAGCGAGCGAGTTTCCTCGGCGCGGAGCCGGCGAGGCCGATCGACCGGACCTGCTCGCAAGCTGTTTCGTAGCTGGTGGAGAGCTGCTGAGCCGCCTTCAGGGAGAGTTCGCCATGTTCGCGAAGGAGACGCAGGAAATCCTCGCGCCGGAAGAACGTGACCCGGCAGGTCTCGATGGTCTCGGCGGAGGCCTGGCGCGGCCGGTTGGCGATCACCGAGCGCAGTCCCAGCACGTCCCCGGGCTTGGCCACGCGAAGGATCAGCGTCTTACCCTCGGCGGAATTGATATAGACCTTGACGCGTCCTTTGCACAAGATCATTACGCCCCGCGGAGGTTCGCCCTCCGAGAAGAGCACCGAACCCTTGGGGTAGGTCGCCCCGAATCCTATCACGTCCATGGCATCGAGGATCTCGGCGGCGGTTGTGCAAAACGAGCCGGGAGCTCCCATCTTGCAGCCTTTGCAGCCTTCGTGTGCTTCCAAGGCTGACGTTGCGTTCACAATGAGCCTCCTCTAGCGCAGGGCGAGACGCGACTTGATCTCGCCGATCACGTAGCGTGGCAGCAGTTCGTGGGCCTCAAGTTCCGCGCCGCTTTCCATCATGCGCTCCAGCAGGTCCCACCCTTGCGCGTCGATGAATGTCACGTCCGAAAGATCGGCCACGACTTCGCGGCCGCGATCCTCCGCCGTGATGCTTTGCCACGTCTTTTCCAGCTCATTGACCCAAGGCCCGGCAAGCTTGCCCTCGACCTTCAGCGTCGCGGGCGCTCCATGCTTCTGTGTAGTTACTTTCATCACAGGGCTCACATCCTTCTCCACTGCCAGTCCCGACCGCGCCTGGTGGTGGTTTTATGCGTGGCTGCCCGAGACGGCGCAGTCCACGACGAATCTGAGATCCCGGGGCGCGAATGGCGGCACAACAAAATCAAAAGCACCATGCTCCAGGGCGTCTAAGTACTTCGCCACATCAACCACTCTGGAGGCCAGAATCACTGGCTGTTTCCCTGATTCATGGGCCGCCTTAACCACCTCGAACCACGAATCATCGGTGGGACCTGTGGCGGCAAAGATGACCTCCGGCGGGTCCGGCACCCGAAGCTTGCCCCGGACCTGGCTGGGGCGCTCAACTTGCGAAGTTTTCACGCCCAAGTCTTCAAGGCACATCTTTAGCTTTGGGAGGCAGCCGTCCTGCTTACCTACCAGCAACGCTGTGACGGTTCGCTGTGCTATAGCCATACGCGGCTGCCCTCCGCAGTTGTCTGGGCAAACGCCTTACCAATTTAACGATGGCAAGTAAGATTTTTGGAATCAGTTGGTTGACTAATTGTTATCGGCTCGCGACTAGATGTGACACCGGCCGCGGTGACGATATTTTGTCAGGTGACGAATAGCCGTCAGATGTCCCGGCGGGAAATCCCCAGCTTTCGCATCTTGAAATTGAGAGTAGTTCGCTTGAGGCCCAGTCGGGCTGCGGCGCCGTTTGGACCGGCGATCAACCCCTTCGTCTCGCGCAAGACCCGCAGGATGTGATCGCGTTCAGCCGTTTCGAGCGAAGTCACCGGGCCAGATTCAGGTTCCGGATGCGGCATCCTGAGTTCTGCCAGAGGCGCCTGCAGAATCGGACCTCGCGACAAGATTACCGTTCTTTCGATGAAGTTCTCGAGTTCCCGCACGTTGCCCGGCCATGACCAGCGAGTGAGGGCCTCGATGACTTCTGCGGGGATGGTGGTGATCCGCTTGTTCATCCGCTGCGCGTACTTCTGCGTGAAGTAATGGACCAGCAGCGGAATGTCCCCGGCACGCTCGCGCAGGGGCGGCACGCGGATGGGGAAGACCTTCAGCCGGTAGTAAAGGTCGGTCCGAAACTCGCGGTCGGCGATCATCTGGTCCAGATCGCGATTGGTGGCCGCCACCAGACGCACGTCGACAGGGATGGTCCGCGTGCTGCCGAGCCGCTCAAATTCCTTCTCCTGCAAGGCGCGCAGCAGCTTGGGCTGCAGCTCCAGGGGGATGTCGCCCACCTCGTCCAGAAAAAGCGTGCCCTCGTGCGCCAACTCCAGGCGCCCGATCTTCTGCGAGATCGCGCCCGTGAACGCGCCCTTCTCGTGTCCGAAGAGCTCGCTCTCCAGAAGCCCGGTAGGAATCGCGGCGCAGTTCAGCTTGACGAACGTCCGGTCGCGGCGGCTGCTGAGATTGTGAATCGCGCGCGCCACCAGCTCTTTCCCAGTACCTGTCTCGCCTTGAATCAGCACCGTGGCGTTGGTGGTGGCGACGGTCTCGACCTGCTTGAGCACGCGCTTGAGCGCCGGGCTCTCCCCGACGACCTCGTCGAAGTTGTACTCGGTCTTGAGTTCTTCTTCGAGGTAACGCTTCTCGCCCGCCAGACGGCTGGTGAGATCGGCAAGCTGGCGGAAGGCTTGGGCGTTGTCAAGCGTGAGCGCCACCTGATTTGCGACTTGCGTCAATAGTTGAAGGTCAGCCGCGTCGAACCCCGCTTCGGCGCGGCTGGCCACGATCAGTGCGCCCAGAGGACGCATTTGGCTGATCAGCGGCAGGATGCACAGCGACTGCATTCCCAGCTCCACCCATCGATTCAGGGGGTCGTGACCCAGATCACCGGGTTTGATCCCGTTCAGCATCAGGGATTCGCGCGTGCTGAAGACCCGCCCGGCAGGCGAGTCCGCCACCGGCTGAAGCCATTCCTGTGCCGGAATACCTATATCTTCATTATAATCAAGTAGTTGTAAGCGCAACGCTTCCGCCGGAGGATCATAGAGGGCCAAGGCAGCAAAGTCGTGAGGTTTCACCTGCCGGATGCTGGAACTGATGGCAGAGAGCAGCTTGCGGATATCCAGGCTGGAGAGCAGGACGCCCGTAACCTCAAGGACCAAAGCCTCTTGGGCGCGCTTGCGCTCGGTAATGTCGCGCCAGATCATGGCGAATCCGGTGAGCCGGCCAGCGTTGTCGGTCAGACCCGTCATGATGACGTTCGCCCAGAACCGGGACCCGTCCTTGCGGATGCGCCAGTTCTCCACTTCCACCCTGCCGTCTCGCGAGGCCGCGACCAGTTGACGCGCCGGCTTGCCCACGGCCACGTCTTCTGGGGCATAGAAGCGCGACAAATGCTGTCCGATGATCTCCTCCGCCGGGTACCCAGTGATTCGCTCGGCGCCCGAACTCCAGCTCATCACGCGGCCTTCGGGATCCAGCTTGCAAATGGCGTAGTCCTTCACGCCTTCAACCAGCGACCGGAAGAGTTGCTCGCTTTGCCGCAGAGCCTCCTCGGCGCGCTTGCGATCCGTAATGTCGCGCACCACGGCCAGGACGTACCGGCCCTCCGCAGTCGCGACCGGGCTCAGCATAATGTCGACAGGGAATTCGCTGCCGTCGCGGCGTCGCCCTACCAGCTGCAGGCCCACGCCCATGGCCCGCGTTCTAGGTGCGGATTCGTAGCTGCGGCGATGAATGCCGTGGCCCTCGCGAAAACGGCCCGGCATCAGCATCTCCACGGGCCGCCCCAGCAATTCCTCGCGGGAATAGCCGAACAGTTCAACTGCTTTAGGATTGACCACCAGAATCTCGCCGCGGCTGCCGGTGACGATCACCGCGTCCGGCGAAGACTCGAAGAAGTCCTGGTAGACAGCAGAATTCGCAAGGTTGGATACGGCTACGGTGGACATCGACCCCCGGCTTGTAAAATACCACCCGCGCGGGTGTGGCGGCAACCAAGGCGGTGTCTCAGTTGTGGGGCAGGCCTCCTACTGGCCCCCGCCGCAGTAATCCGGGGCTGACCGGGCCGGCCGCGGCTGCGCTACATGCTGCGCTGACGAACCGCAGTAGCCAAACTTCTTATATGCAGGAGCGACATTAGCGCGGCGGCTGTTAGCTTATGGTGTAGCCTCCATCGCTTGACAACACCTAGCCGGGTGATGTAATTTGATGTGTTGACCGGCTGAGCCCCCGGACCGGTCTTTTTTCTCTCACACGGTAGTCACATCGCTAACCGGCACCCGCCGGACAAGGGGGCAGCCATGAACGCTCGTTCTTTCGGTAAGACGAACTCCGTCCGCATCGGTGGAGTGTGCGTGTCAGATGGCAGGGCGAACTCCGCTCTTGCCGGCTGCGGACCGCGGCGAAAAGTCTTCGCAGCGGCGGCGGTGCTACTACCAATCTTCATGTTGGCGTGGTACGAGCCCGCCGGGGCCAGCGGAGGCTTCGCCGACGTGAAGAGTTTCGGCGTGGGTACGAATCCGCGTGCGGTGGCCGTGGGCGATTTTAACGGCGACGGCAAACCTGATATGGTGGTAGCCAACTTCGCCAGCAACAGCGTCAGCGTACTGATCGGGAACGGCGACGGGACTCTTCAGGCGGCGGTGAACTACAGCGTCGGATCGAGTCCTTACGCCGTGGTCGTGGGTGACTTCAACGGCGATGGCTCTCTTGACCTCGCCGTGGCCAACGACGGCAGCAACAGCGTCAGCATTTTGCTGGGCAATGGCAACGGCACCTTCCAGGGAGCGACGAATTTCGCCGCAGGCTCGAATCCGCACGGCATCGCCGTAGCGGACTTCAATGCAGACGGTCATCTGGACCTCGTCACGGCCAATTTCAGCAGCAACAATGTGAGCGTCCTGCTAGGGAACGGTGACGGCACTTTCCAGGCTGCCGCCAATTACGCCGCCGGAGCCGAGCCCGCGTCCGTGGCTGCTGCCGACTTCAATGGTGATGGCAAACCCGACGTCGCGGTGACCAACCAGAGCGCGGCTGCGGTCAGCATCCTCCTCAACAATGGCAGCGGCGGTTTGGGGTCCCCTGCAGGCTATAGCGCCGGGACCACTCCGGTCTCTGTCGCGGTCTCTGACTTCAATAATGACGGTCGTGCTGATCTGGCGGTGGCGAACAGCAGCAGCGTGGATGTGCTGCTCGGCAATGGCGATGGGACCTTCCAGATGGCAACGAGTTTCGGCGCCGGGACCAGCCCGGACGGATTAGCGGCGGGTGACTTTAATAGTGACGGCAATCAGGACCTGGTGGTAGCCAACAGCGGCGGCAGCAATGTCAGCATTTTGCTCGCGACAGGAGGCGGAAGCTTCCAGACTGCCGTCAGCTACACCGTCGGATCGGGGCCTTCGGCGGTGGCGGTGGCGGATTTTAATAACAGCGGCCAGCTCGACCTGGCGGAGACCAACATTAATGACAACACGGTGGACGTGCTCTTAGGGGAAGGCAACGGTTCCTTTCAGATAGCGGCGAGTTATGGCACGGTCAACACGCCGTACTCCGTGGCTGTGGGCGATTTCAACCGAGATGGCAAGCTCGATGTTGCCGTCGCGGTGTGCTCCAGAGTTGAGATCTTCTTGGGGAACGGCGACGGGTCTTTTCAGCAGGCGCAAGGCTACTCTGGCAGCGGCTGTGCGCTATGGGTTGCTACAGGAGATCTAAACGGCGACGGGAACTTGGACTTGGTCGTTGCGGACGGCGATAGTCCAGGCACAGGGTCCGTGCTTCTGGGGAACGGGGATGGCACGCTTAAGTCTCCACTCAGCTTCAGTACCGGAGGAGAGGACCCTGTGTCCGTCGCGGTTGAGGACTTCAATGGCGACGGTAAGCTCGACGTCGCAGCGACCAACGCTTGCGGCACATCATCGGGCTGTAGCAACGGTACTGTCGCCGTAATGTTGGGCAATGGCGATGGGACCCTGCAAGGTGCGTTCAACTACGCAACCCAGCTTTATCCGTACTCGATCGCAGTAAGCGATCTTAATGTTGACGGCAAACCGGATTTGGTAGTGGGCAATTACAATACGGCCGGTTACGGGGTGGACGTCCTCTTCGGCAATGGAGATGGGACCTTCCAAGGCGCGACGAATTATGCTTGGGGCTCTGAGGCTTCCGTCGCGGCGCGGGACTTCAATGGCGATGGCAAGCCCGACCTCGTCCTCGCGACGCTGTATACGGGAGGGGGCGTCGCAGTTCTGCTGAACAACGGTGATGGCACTTTCGGCCCCATGACAACATATCCCGCTGGCACGTACCCTTACGGCTTGGCCTTGGCTGATTTCAACGGCGACGGCATGACCGATATCGCAGCCGCCAACCAGGGCAGCAGCAATGTAAGCCTGCTCTTCGGTAAGGGGAATGGGACCTTTCAGTCCGACTACAACTACGGCGTTGGAACGAACCCCTTGTCAGTTACGCCCGGGGACTTCAATCAAGACGGTGCGCCCGACCTAGCGGTAGGAAATGCAGGCAGTCGGAACGTAACCATCCTTCTGAACACCGGCGGCACGTTCATCACCACCACGAGCTCGCAGAATCCGTCCGCCTTCGGTCAATCCGTAACGTTCACTGCCGCGGTCGCAGGCAGCATCGCGGGATCGGGGACGCCAACTGGCACGGTAACCTTCCTCGACGGCAGTACCACGCTCGGTACCGCCACGCTCAGCTCCGGGACAGCCAGCTTCAGCACATCGACCCTTAGTGTTGGGACACACTCGATCACTGCGATGTATTCGGGAGACGGCAATTTCAACCCGCACACAGGCGCACCCCTTATTCAAACGGTGATGAACGCAGGGCCAATCGTGCAACTTTCGCCCACCAGTCTGACGTTCGGCAACCAGACCCTCGGTACCACGAGCGCGCCGCAGAACGTCACTTTAACTAACACCGGCAACGCAACCCTGGACATCACCGGCATTACAACCAGCGGCGACTTCGCCCAGACGAACAACTGCGGACCGACGGTAGGCGCCGGCGCAAGTTGTACGATCATGGTCACCTTCACGCCGACGCAGACGGGGACCCGCACCGGGACCGTGACCCTGAGCGACAATGCGTCGGACAGCCCGCAGACCGTCAGCCTGAGTGGGACGGGCATCACCGGCATAGCGGTCGCCACCATCTCGCCCCTCAGCCTGACGTTCGGGAATCAAGCGGTGGGCACGATTAGCGCTTCGCAACCTGTAACGCTCACGGACACGGGCAGCGCGGCGCTAGCGATCACCAGCATCGTGGCCAGCGCCAACTTCGGCCAGACGAACAACTGCCCGTCCAGCCTGGGCGTGGGCCTGAGTTGCACGGTGAACGTCACCTTCACGCCTACGACGACCGGCACGCTGAACGGGACGCTGACCTTCACCGACAATGCTTCGAATAGCCCGCAGACCGTTACGCTGACGGGTACCGGCATCGCCGGCAACAATCCCGAGCCGGTCATCCTGCAGCCGCTCGTGCCCGATGCCGCGGTGCCGGGTGGGGCGGGCTTTACGCTGACAATCCACGGAACGGGCTTCTTCTCCGGGTCTGTCGTGAACTGGAACGGCAGCGCGCGGATCACGACATTCGTCAGCAGCACGGAAGTGACGGCTTCGATCCTCGCTTCCGATATCGCGAATCCGGGCGCGTTCTCGGTGACGGTCTCTAATCCTGCGCCCGCAGGCGGAGTCTCGAACGTGGTGCTGTTTGACGTCACCACGTCCACCTCGTACGTGACGCTGGGTCGCACCGATCTTACTGTGGGCTCGTCGCCAGCCGCAGTGGTCAGCGCTGATCTCAACGCCGACGGCAAGATGGATCTGGTGACCACGAATGGCAAGGGCAACACGATTTCAGTCCTGCTCGGAAGCGGCAATGGGACCTTTGCTTCGCAGGTCACTTATGCCACCGGCTCCGGTCCTTACGGCGTGTCAGCGGGCGATTTCAATGACGACGGCACGCTCGACTTGGCCGTTGCCAATCATGGCTCAGGCAGCGTTTCGATTCTGCTCGGCAAGGGCGATGGGACCTTCCGGAAGCAGGTGACGTACACCACGGGCACCGGCGCGCAGTCAATCGCGGTCGGCGACTTCAATCAGGACGGAAAGCTCGATCTGGCCGTTGAGAACAGCACCAGTACGATCTCCATCCTGCTTGGGAATGGCGACGGAACGTTCCAGAAGGCGGTGAATTACTCGACTGGCGCCGGGCCGAGCTGGGTTGTGGCGAGCGACTTCAATGGCGACGGCAAGCTCGACCTCGCCACGGCGAACTACACGGCCGGGACTGCCTCCATTCTGTTGGGCAATGGCGACGGGACGTTCCAATCGCACGTGGATTACACGGTGGGATCGCAGCCGCTGCTGCTCGCCACGGGCGACTTCAACGGTGATGCCAGGCCCGATCTCGCGGTGACCAACGGCGGCTCCAATAACGTTTCCATTCTGCTTGGGAACGGCGATGGCACATTCCAACCGGCGGTGAGCTACGCGACCGGAACCCAACCGTTCGGCTTGGCGGTGGGCGATCTGAACGGTGACGGAAAGCTCGATCTGGCCTCTTCGGACCAGAGCGGCAATAGTATCTCGGTACGGCTTGGTAACGGCGACGGTACTTTCGAGACCCACACCGATTTCGCGAGTGGCACCAGTCCGGACTCGGTGGCGTTGGCAGATTTCAACGGTGACGGCCGGCTGGATCTCGCGACCAGCGACAAGAGCGCGAATACAGTCTCCGTGTTTTTGCAGGTGAATGGAGCGTCGGCCTCGCCTTCGAGCCTGAACTTCGGCAATCAGAACATCGGGACAAGCAGTTCTCCGCAGACGGTCACGTTGAGCAATACGGGGAGTGCGCCGCTCGGTATCACGAGCATCGGCATCACGGGTACGAATTCAAACCAGTTCAGCCAGACCAACACCTGCGGGACCAGTTTGCCGGGAGGGGAGAACTGTACAATCAGCGTGACCTTCTCACCCACCACCACGGGATCGCTCTCCGCGACCCTCAGCCTCACCGACAACGGCCCCGGCTCGCCTCAGACTGCGGCGCTCACGGGCACAGGAACCGGCAGTCCGGTCGTCACGCTCTCGCCCACCAGCCTGAAGTTCAAAACTCAAGTCATCAAGACATCGAGTCCGGCGCAGAATGTAACCTTGACGAACACGGGCAACGCCACTCTGACCATGACCAGCATCGGAATTACGGGTACAAACTCCACCGACTTCTCGCAGACGAACACGTGCGGCACGAGCGTGGCGGCGGGCGCGAGTTGCACCATCAGCGTCAGGTTCAAGCCTCTCGCCAAGGGCACGCGCACCGCATCTGTTTCGATCACCGACAACGCCGCCGGCAGCCCTCAGACCATTCCGCTCACCGGCACGGGCACGGTGGTGAATCTCTCCAGCACGACCCTGAATTTCGAGAGCCAGAAGGTGGGAACCACCGGCGGTCCGCTACCGGTCACGATGACCAACAGGGGCAGCACCGGCCTCAGCATCACGAACATCGGGATAACGGGCAAGAACGCGGGCGATTTTGCCGAGACGAACAACTGCGGCACGACGTTGGGTGCTGGAAAGTTCTGCACGATCAACGTCACGTTTACGCCGCACGCCAAGGGGAGTCGCAGCGGCTGGCTCTCGATCACGGACAACGGCGGAGGCAGCCCGCAAGTTGTGTCGCTCTTGGGGACCGGTACGTAAGGGCGGAATGCGTCCGTGCGGCAAGGCCGCTTGGTGGCAACCAGCGACTCAATTCCTGCTGGCCGCGGCTTCGTCCGCCTTCTTCCTGCGCCACAGCGGTAGTCCCAGGGCACCCAGGGCCAGCACTCCCAGCGCGAAAGGCGCAAGTTCTTCCCGTTTCACCGGCAGCGCCTTCGTGGAGCTCTCATCGGATGCCTTGCCGGCTCTGATGGGCGCGCCGGCCTCGGTGCTATACGCGTATCCCAGCACCGTGCCGCAAATCCCATAGTCATGCATTGAGAACATTCGCGTGGCAGAGGTGGACACTCATCCTGATCCATCCAAAATGCCCCTGGCCGTCGATGTTGAACGCCACGCCGACTTTTGGGCGTTCCATTCCTCCTCCTCACGTGGCTTTTGTTTCCCTGAGCCGTGCGATTCTCTGTTAACGATGCTTGCTCGTCAACACGCCGGCAGTGGGTCAATTTGACGTAGGGGTGGCCTTTTGGGCCGCCCAAATGACAGACCCGACTCGGAACGGGCGGCCACAAGGGCCGCCCCTACGTCAAACTGACCCAGTACCAACACGCCTTCCCTCTTGATACACGCCTTCTCCCGGCGTAGTAGCGTTATTTGCAACATCGTCATGCCCTCATTCAATCAGCGAAGGCGGGAATCCACCGAGTTCTCACACAAATCCCCAGGGATTCCGATCAGGGAATCACGCGACTTCCGCGATACCCCTGCCCTTCGCGTGTCTGGATTTTTTGTACTGTTCGAGGACCTGGGTGATCTCCGCGATCATCCGATCGGGCAGGCAGGGCTTTGTCAGCACCCCGTCGCATTCCAGGGGACCACCGCTCGTGAGATCGTAGGCGGTGAGGATTACGATGGGAATGTCCTTGGTTTTCTCGCCGGTCTTTAGCCTACGCGCCGCCTCCCAGCCGTCCATCCCGGGAAGGGAAAGGTCCATAATGACCAAGTCCGGCTGAAGGTGAGTGGCCTTGTCCAGCGCTTCCTGTCCGTCGCTCGCCTGCGTCACCGCGAATCCGTGCTCCGCGAGAAAATAGGCGTACATTTCCCGATTGTCCTCAAAGTCGTCGACGATGAGGATGTGGACCTTTTGATTCTCCATCCAATTTCCCTTTTGGGCACGCAACTCGGTAATAGAACCGGAGGGATGTCAGAAAGCGATTGCCGGCGTGCCGGATCTCTATTTCCTCTCTGGCGCGGCCGTTCCGGAGGCATCGCCGGCTGCTGCCGGGCGGCTCGATCTCATCATGGCCGAGATGACCGCGAACAACTCCGGCGGCCGGACCGGCTTCGGAACGTGGCGATCAAAACCGGCGCTCAGCAACCTGGTGCGGTCGGAAACGCTGGCATAGGCCGTGAGCGCCACCGCCGCGGTCCCGCCGCCGCGCTCCCAGGGCAAGCGTCGGATTTTCTGGATCAGGCTGTAGCCATCCTCGCCCGGCATCTCGATGTCCGCGATCAGCAACTCCGGCCGTTCCCGTTCGAGCATCCCCAGCGCGTCGGGGGCGGAAGCGGCCAGCAGCACCTCGGCGCCCCATCGTTCCAGAACCGTGGCCACCACCTCGCGCGCATCGGCCTCGTCATCGACCAGCAGGATTCGCACATTCTTGAGCGACGCGGCTGAAAGCTCGGCATTTCCGGTTTCGCTCAAGGGCGCCGGATCGGCCGCCGTTCCGCCCAGCGCCGGCACGAGAGCTCCGGACGCCGGCAGCGTCGCCGTGAAAAGGGCCCCGGAACGATCATCCCGGTTCCGCGCCTCGATGGTGCCGCCATGCAGTTCCACCAAGTGGCGCGCGATCGCGAGGCCCAAGCCGAGTCCCCGGTGAGCGCGCGTGGTCGAGGCGTCGCCCTGCCGGAACCGCTCGAAGATGAAAGGAAGAACCTCGGGCCGGATGCCGGGACCGTCGTCCTGAACAGTAAGAGCTACCGAGGAGTCCACCCTCTCTACGCGCACCTCAACATGACCACGGGGCGGAGAGAACTTGACCGCGTTGGAAAGCAGGTTTGATATCACCTGCTGCAGGCGCGAAGCGTCCGCGCTGATAAGCCCGGCATCGGGCGCCACCACCGCCTCAAGTTCGATCGACTTGCCCTGAGCGGCGGGACGAACCGTGTCGAGCGCGCTCTGCACGATCTGGGCGAGGTCCACCCTTCGCAAATCCAGGCGCAGTTTGCCGCTGACGATTCGCGAAATGTCGAGCAGGTCGGCGATGAGCGCAGCCTGCAGCAAAGCATTGCGATTGATCGATTCCACCGCCTTCTTCTGCGTCGCCGGATCGAGACCGCCGGCGCTGAGCATGTGGGCCCAGCCGGTAATGGCATTGAGCGGCGTGCGGAGCTCGTGCGAAAGGATGGCCAGGAACTCGTCCTTGAGCTGGTTGGCCTTTTCGGCCTCCCGCCGCGCCTCTTCGGTGCTTTTCAGCAGGCCCTCGATCTCGGCAGTGCGTTCCTCGACGCGCCGTTCGAGCTCCGCATTGAGCAGCGCCAGCTCTTCGGTCTTCCGGAAAAGCTCGGCGAAGATGGAGACCTTCGCCCGCAGGATGCCCGGCACGATGGGAACGGAAACATAATCCACGGCGCCGGAATCGTAGCCTTTCAGCCGGTCGCGATCGTCGACCATGACGCCGGAAACCAGAATAATGGCGGTCTTGCGGAACCGCGGATGGTTGCGAACCATGGCCGCCAGCTCGAACCCGTCCAGGTCCGGCATGCAGACGTCGATCAAGACCACGGCAACTTCATGCCGCAGAAGCTGCTCCAGAGCCTCCTTGCCGGAAGTGGCCTTAATCAGGTTCTCGCCAAGGTCGGCGAGGATGGCCTCATAGCTCAGAAGCTTGGCCGGCTGATCGTCCACCAGCAGGATGTTGACGGGGCGGTGCGAGTTTGCAAGTTCCGGGCCGGTGGAGTTGGTGTCTTCTCCGGGCAGCATTGCGAGGGAAGCCATAGAATCGCGATCTCCAATTGCGCGTCAGTACGTCAGGGTCAGTACGTCAGTGCGTCAGTAAGTCAGTAAGTCAGTGAGTCAGTGCGTCAGTAAGTCAGTGAGTCAGTGCGTCAGTAAGTTACTAAGCCTCCGAATTCATGCGCAGATCGATTCGGTTACTGACTGAGTGGCTTCGTAAGCTCACAATCAAAGAGCTGATCATGCGCTTCAGTTCCACCGTTTGTGCCTCGAGTCGTTTATGTTCGGGGTCGGCCAGGAGTCCAAGATCGTGAGCAAGCATTAAGTGATATTCGACCTCGCTCGCTGAGCCCATCGAAATCTGCAAAAACCGGCCGAGCTCGACCTTTCCGGACCGCCCACAACCCTCAGCGATATTCGCCGGAATGGATGCAGCAGCCCGCCGCATCTGCGACGTGAGCCCAAACAACTCGGCTCTCGGAAATCGAGCCGTCGATTGGTATATCCCCAATGTCAGTTGATGCCCTTTCTGCCAAACCTTGAGTCGCCGGAAGTCTTGCATGTGGGTTGTACCTCGGTTTTTCAGTTCGTCAGTTTCTCAGTACGTCAGTTCTTCAGTACCTTGTTACCTCAGCACGTTTCCGGGTAGAGCATCCCACCTCCGGGCGTAGAGTTAAAAACTGGTCCTTGATGAAGCCACCGAACTTATGTACTGACGAACTGACCTCCACTGACGAACTGACCCACTGACATACTGACCCACTGACATACCGACCCACTGACATACTGCACAACTGCCCGACCCACTGCCTCACCGATGCAGCCACATTCGCAACGCCGACAGCAATTGCTCCGTGTTCACCGGCTTTGCCAGATACTCCGAGGCGCCGGCCTCCAGGCACTTCTCGCGATCGCCCTTCATGGCCTTGGCGGTGAGCGCCACGATGGGAAGCCGCCGGAATCTCGGATTCTGTCGGATCGACTGCATCGTCTTGTAGCCGTCCATCTCCGGCATCATGATGTCCATCAGAACGATGGAGACGTTCGGAGTCGTATCCAGCAACGCGATCGCCTCATGTCCCGTGGTCGCCGACAGCACCTTCATGCCGCGGCGTTCGAGCACGCTGCTGAGAGCGAAGATATTGCGGACATCGTCGTCCACTACCAGCACGGGTTTACCGACCAGATCCTCGTCGGAGCGGTGCAGGCGCTCGATCATCTGCTGCTTCTCAGCCGGCAAATGGGCCACCACCCTATGGAGGAACAAAGCGGTTTCATCGAGCAGCCGCTCGGGAGACTCCACCCCTTTTACTACGATGCTTCGCGCGATGCTGTGGAGTCGCGCGTCCTCCTCGGGCGAAAGCTCCTTTCCGGTATAGACGACGATGGGAATGTCGCGCAAGGCCTGGTCCTTGCTCAATTGCTCCAGCACCTCGAAGCCCGACATATCCGGCAGACGCAGGTCGAGCACCACGCAATCGGCCGCATGCGTGCGCAGCACGTCGAGCGCCTCTTCGCCCGAGCCGGCCGTCTCCACTTCGATGTCGTCGTGCTCCAGCAGCGCGCGGATGCTCAACTGGTCGCCGGCATCGTCTTCCACCACCAACAGGCGCCGGCGGCGCGGCTGGGCGTAATCTTTGATCCGTTGCAGCGCCGCGTTGAGGCCCTCCGGACTGGAGGGCTTGGTAATGAACTCGAAGGCTCCCCGAGCCAGGCCGTGCTGCCGATTCTCGTCCAGCGTGACGATCTGAACCGGGATGTGCCGTGTCGACGGGTCCTGCTTGAGCTGGCTGAGGACGGTCCAGCCCAGCATATCCGGCAGGAAGACATCGAGCGAGACGGCGGTCGGATGATACTTGCGCGCCAGTTCCAGCGCGTCGATACCCCGCATCGCCACCAGCACTTTGAACCCCGACGCGCGAGCGAGATCGGCGAGGATACGGCAGTAGTGCGCTTCGTCCTCGACAATCAGCAGCGTGGGATCGCCGGGCTCCAGGTGGTCGCGATCGTCCGGCACCTGCTCCACCGGGCGCTCCGGCAGGCGAACAACCGGCAGCCGCAGGACCCCGGACTTCAGATCCTGATTCGATGTGCTGCGGGCGGCGCCGGCCGGACCCACGTAGGTCATCGGCAGGTAAAGAGTAAATGTGCTCCCGGCGCCGGGCGTGCTGCGCAGCTGGATCTCACCGCCCAGCAGGCTGGCAAGCTCGCGGCTGATGTTGAGCCCGAGACCGGTGCCGCCGTACTTCCGGCTGGTGGTGGCATCGGCCTGTTGGAAGGCCTCGAAGATGATTCTCTGCTTTTCGAGCGGGATGCCGATGCCGGTGTCCGAAACCTCGAAAGCGACCACCGTCCCGGCTGTCGCCAGCACCGGATGCCCCGGAGTCCAGCCTCCCGCGGCCGGCGAAACCCGGAGTTGCACGCCGCCTTTCTCGGTGAATTTGAAGGCATTGGAGAGCAGGTTCTTCAGAATCTGCATCAGCCGCTTCAAGTCAGTGGTCATGCCGCGCAGATTCGGCGCCATGGCCAACTGGAAGCTGAGCTGCCGGTTCTCCGCCTCGTGACGGAAAGTGCGTTCGACCGTCTCCACGAGGTGGGCCAGTTGGATATCCTCGGCGTCCACGGTGACGGTTCCGGATTCGATCTTCGAGAGATCCAGAATATCGCTGATCAGGTTCAGCAGATCGGTTCCGGCGCCGTGGATGGTGCGGGCGAACTCCACCTGCTTGGTGGTGAGGTTGCCGTCCGCGTTTTCCGAAAGCTGCTGGCCCAGGATCAGGATGCTGTTGAGAGGCGTCCGCAGCTCGTGCGACATGTTGGCGAGGAATTCGGACTTGTACTTTGAGGTGAGCGCCAGCTCGTCGGCCTTTTCTTCGAGCGCGCGGCGAGCCTGCTCGATTTCCTCGTTCTTGCGCTCCACCTCGGCGTTCTGTTCGGCGAGCTGCTGGGCCTTCTGCGCCAGCTGCTCGTTCTTCTCCTGCAGCTCTTTCTGCTGGCTCTGCAGCTCCGTGGCGAGCTGCTGCGATTGCTTCAGCAGGCCCTCGGTCTTCATGGTGGCTTCGATACTGTTCAGCAGGATGCCGATGCTGGCCGTGAGCTGATCGAGAAACGCCAGATGCGAGGAGGTGAAGGCGTTGAGCGATGCCAGCTCGACCACGGCCTTCACCTGGCTCTCGAAGAGCACCGGTAGCACCACCACGTTCTTCGGGGGCGCCTCGAAAAGTCCGGAGCGGATGGGAGCGGCGTCGGAGGGAACGTCGGAAATCAGAAGCCGCCGCTTCTCGGCCGCGCATTGGCCGAGCAGACCTTCGCCGACCCGCAGGCGCTCGTACGAATGGCCGTTGTGGTGGCCGTTGGACTCGTGATCCGGCGAAGCGTCGCCGCTGTGGAGGGGGGAAGCGTAAGCCGCCAGCAGATTCAGACCCGCGTCGTCTGAATCCGCGTCCATCAGGTAGATCACACTGCGCTGGGCGCTGACCAGCGGCGTCAGCTCCGAAAGCAGCATCCGTCCGACGGTGCTCAGATCGCGCTGGCCTTGCAGCAATCCGGTCACGCGCGCCAGGTTGGTCTTCAACCAGTCCTGCTGGCTGTTTTGCTCCGTCGTCAGCCGCAGGTTGGTGATCATGGTGTTGAGATTGTCTTTGAGCTCGGCGACTTCGCCGCGCGTATCCACCTTGATCGACCGCGTCAGGTCGCCCCGCGTGACGGCGGTGGCGACTTCGGCGATGGCGCGCACCTGAGTGGTCAGGTTGGCGGCCAGCAGATTGACGTTGCCGGTCAGGTCTTTCCACGTGCCGGCTGCGCCCGGGACGTTGGCCTGTCCGCCCAGGCGGCCTTCCACGCCCACTTCGCGCGCCACGCCGGTCACCTGCTCGGCGAACGTCGCCAGCGTGTCGGTCATGTTGTTGATCGTCTCGGCCAAGGCCGCCACTTCGCCCTTGGCGCGCACCGTCAATTTCTGCGTCAAATCGCCGTTGGCGACCGCCGTCACCACCTTGACGATGCCGCGCACCTGCTCCGTCAGGTTTGCCGCCATCACGTTGACGTTGTCCGTGAGGTCCTTCCACGTTCCGGCCACACCCGGCACGGTGGCCTGTCCGCCGAGCTTGCCTTCGGTACCCACCTCGCGCGCCACGCGCGTGACTTCGGCGGCGAACGCGTTGAGCTGGTCCACCATGGTGTTGATCGTGTTCTTCAGCTCGAGGATTTCGCCCTTCACGTCCACCGTGATCTTGCGCGAGAGATCGCCGCGGGCCACGGCGGTCGTCACTTCAGCGATGTTGCGGACCTGGGTGGTAAGATTCGCCGCCAGCAGGTTGACGTTGTCCGTCAGGTCTTTCCACGTCCCGCCGACGCCGGGCACCACGGCCTGCCCGCCCAGACGTCCTTCGGTGCCGACCTCACGCGCCACGCGCGTCACTTCGGCCGCGAACGACCGGAGCTGCTCCACCATGGTGTTGAGCGTCTCTTTGAGCAGCAGGATTTCGCCGCGCACGTCTACCGTGATCTTTTTCGACAAGTCGCCATTCGCGATGGCGGTGGCGACCTCGGCGATGTTGCGGACCTGGGCCGTGAGGTTCGAGGCCATGAAGTTGACGTTGTCCGTCAGGTCTTTCCAGGTGCCGGCCACGCCGGGCACCACGGCCTGGCCGCCGAGCTTGCCTTCGGTACCGACCTCGCGACCCACGCGCGTCACTTCGGAGGCGAAGGAGTTGAGCTGGTCCACCATGGTGTTGATGGTGTTCTTCAACTCGAGAATTTCGCCCTTCACGTCCACCGTGATCTTGCGCGACAGGTCGCCGCGGGCGACGGCGGTAGTGACTTCGGCGATGTTGCGGACCTGGCCGGTCAGGTTGCCGGCCATGGAGTTGACGCTGTCTGTCAGGTCTTTCCACGTTCCGGCCACGCCGGGGACGTTTGCCTGACCGCCCAGCCGTCCTTCGGTGCCGACCTCGCGGGCCACGCGCGTCACTTCGCCCGCGAACGCGTTCAGCTGGTCCACCATGGTGTTCAGCGTTTCCTTGAGCTGCAGGATTTCGCCGCGTACGTCCACCGTGATCTTGCGCGACAGGTCGCCGGACGCGATGGCGGTCGCGACTTCGGCGATGTTGCGGACCTGCGCCGTGAGGTTGCCGGCCATGGAGTTGACGCTGTCGGTCAAGTCCTTCCACGTGCCGGCCACGCCCGGCACCGCCGCCTGTCCGCCCAGTTTGCCTTCCGTGCCGACCTCGCGCGCCACGCGGGTCACTTCGGCGGCGAACGCGTTGAGCTGGTCCACCATGGTGTTCAGCGTTTCTTTGAGCTGCAGGATTTCGCCGCGCACATCCACCGTGATCTTGCGCGACAGGTCGCCGCGAGCGACGGCGGTGGCCACTTCCGCGATGTTGCGGACCTGGGCGGTGAGGTTGCGCGCCATGGAGTTGACGCTGTCCGTGAGGTCTTTCCATGTGCCGGCCACGCCGTGCACCTGCGCCTGTCCGCCCAGCTTGCCTTCGGTGCCGACCTCGCGCGCCACGCGGGTCACTTCGCCCGCGAACCCGTTGAGCTGGTCGACCATGGTGTTGATGGTCTCTTTGAGCTGCAGGATTTCGCCGCTGACATTCACCGTAACTTTCTTCGATAAGTCGCCGTTGGCGATGGCCGTGGAAACTTCCGCGATGTTCCGCACCTGGGCCGTGAGGTTGTTGGCCATGGAGTTGACGCTGTCAGTCAAGTCCTTCCACGTGCCGGCCACGCCGCGGACGTTGGCCTGTCCGCCGAGGCGCCCTTCGGTGCCGACCTCGCGCGCCACGCGCGTCACCTCCGACGCGAAGGCGTTAAGCTGATCCACCATGGTGTTGATCGATTCCTTGAGCTGCAGAATCTCGCCGCTGACGTTCACCGTGATCTTGCGCGATAGGTCGCCGTTGGCGATGGCGGTGGAAACTTCGGCGATGTTGCGGACCTGGGCCGTGAGGTTTGAGGCCATGAAGTTGACGTTGTCTGTCAGGTCTTTCCAGGTGCCGGCCACGCCGGGCACCTGCGCCTGGCCGCCCAGTTTGCCTTCGGTGCCCACTTCGCGCGCCACGCGCGTCACTTCCGAGGCGAACGAGTTGAGCTGATCGACCATGATGTTGATGGTGTTCTTCAGCTCCAGAATCTCGCCCTTCACGTCCACGGTGATCTTGCGCGACAGGTCGCCGCGCGCCACCGCCGTGGTCACTTCGGCGATGTTGCGGACCTGGGAGGTCAGGTTGTTGGCCATGGAGTTGACGGAGTCCGTCAAGTCTTTCCAGGTCCCGGCCACGCCGGGGACCACGGCCTGGCCGCCGAGGCGGCCTTCGGTGCCGACTTCGCGCGCTACGCGCGTCACTTCGCTGGCGAACGACCGCAACTGGTCCACCATGGTGTTGATGGCTTCCTTGAGCTGCAGAATTTCGCCCCGGACGTCGGCCGTGATCTTCTTGGAAAGATCGCCGCTCGCCACCGCGATGGTCACGTCGGCGATGTTGCGGACCTGGGCCGTCAGGTTCGAGGCCATGAAGTTGACGTTCTCGGTCAGGTCCTTCCAGACGCCTCGCACTTCCTGCACCTGCGCCTGGCCGCCGAGCTTGCCATCGGTGCCCACTTCGCGCGCCACGCGGGTGACTTCGCTGAAGAACGCGTTGAGTTGATCCACCAGGGTGTTGATGGTGTTCTTCAACTCCAGAATTTCGCCCTTCACGTCCACGGTGATCTTGCGGGACAGGTCGCCGCGGGCCACGGCCGTGGTCACGTCGGCGATGTTACGGACCTGCGCCGTCAGGTTGCCGCACATGGCGTTTACCGAGTCGGTCAGGTCTTTCCACGTGCCGGCGACGCCGGGCACGACGGCCTGGCCGCCCAGGCGTCCCTCGGTGCCCACTTCGCGCGCCACGCGCGTCACTTCGCTGGCGAACGATCGCAACTGGTCCACCATGGTGTTGATGGCTTCCTTGAGTTGCAGAATCTCGCCGCGGACGTCGACGGTGATTTTCTTCGACAAGTCGCCGCTCGCGACCGCGATGGTCACTTCGGAAATGTTGCGGACCTGGGCGGTGAGGTTGCTCGCCATCAGGTTGACGTTTTCCGTCAGGTCTTTCCATACGCCGCTGACGTCCCGGACCTCGGCCTGTCCGCCGAGCTTGCCGTCGGTGCCCACTTCGCGCGCCACGCGGGTGACTTCGGAGGTGAACACCACCAGTTGCTCGATCATGGTGTTCACGATGCTGGCGGACCGCAAAAACTCGCCTTCGAGCTTCCGGCCGTCCACTTCGAGCGGAACGGTGCGCAGCAGGTCGCCCTGGGCCACCGCCGACACCGCGCGGGTGACCTCGGTGGTCGGCCACAGGAGATCGTCGATCAGACCGTTGATCGAGCCCTCCATGTCGGCCCATTCGCCGCCCACGGGCTGGAAGCGCGCGCGCTGGCGGGTCTGACCCTTCTTTCCGACCTCCTGGCCCACCCGCTTCAGCTCCGCGGCCATGCGCTCATTTGCCGCCACGATCTCGTTGAAGGTGTCCGCTATCTTGCCGTCGATTCCGGTCCGATCGCCGGGCAGCCGCACCGAGAAATCGCCGGCGCGGACTGCCTGCAGAGCGTGAAGCAGCTCCGATTGCTGCAAAGCGGCCGGCGGAGCCGTCGCGCCGCCGTTCGTCTTGGTCCCCGTCCCTTGTGTGCGCATCGTTTTCCCTCGGTCGCGGCGGTGTCCTCACCGCCGGACTAATCACGCATGGTAGCGGCGCTGTCCTCAGCGCCGGACTTGCAAGGCTCCTCAGCGCCTGGAACCCGCCGGTGAGGACACCGGCGCTGCAGGGGCGGCAAAATCCAGGTTGAGTTCGCTGATGGGTCGAGCGGTCGCAGGAGCCGTGCTTCCACGGCGTACCGGCAGATTCCCTATGCGTGGACCCTTCCCCCAAGGATGCATAAGGCCCTTGATCTTCCTGTGGATGAAGCATCCCCTTCTGTCCCGGTTCGCCCGAATGGGTATCTTCTCCTAGATGCGGGCCGGCACGGGCCGTCCCACCCTCGTGGCGTCGCTCGCTTGCACGGGACAAGAAGCGGTCCTCGCTTTCGCGCGCGCTAAACCGGTCCTGGCCCTCGAGGCTACAGCCACGACAATGCCGGAGCGAAACTCACGGACGAAGTAGTCGATTCCGGCCGACGCCGCTGCCAGTTCGCGAAGGCGCATGCGGGCGTGCTCCAGGGTGGCCGCCGCGCCCATCCAGCGTGGGCAACCGCCGGGAATGATCTCGAATAAATCATACTGTCGCAGTTCCATGCGTGCACCTCAGCGCCCACCCACGAGAACGTAAAGCTCAGCCTCTCAGTAATTTGGAACGCGCAGGCGTCAGTTTGAGGCACACGGCCGAGGGCGGGCAATCAGGTAAATCCCCGATGGGAGAGCGGCCGGCACTGTATTCTCCCCTAAATGAACGGGAAGCCGGGACCTCCGCGGTGCCTCGGTTTGAGCGTGCGGCTAAGGCACGGGCGCCACTAAACCCTTTAGCCAGAGGTCCCAGGTTCCGGCGCGGCTCCACGGCAAGCGGCGTCGGTGGAAAATAGTTGTGCAAACAAGAAATAGCTACATTGATAGTGGGCCATTCATTCCCCGGGTATCCGGCATTCCCGCGAAGGCGGGAACCCATTCATGGGGCGCTGCCCTCTCCTGACACTTTGTTGAAAAGTCTTTTGGAACCGTGTCATTCCGAGCGCAGCGAGGAATCTGCTGCTGCAAATACGCGAGATACGAGATCGCTTGTGGGCTTCCTCGGAATGACAGGGGTTGTTCCAACAAACTGGCGATGGATTCCCGCTTTCGCGGGCATGACGGTGCACCTGAAATGATTCCATTTGGTAAATGACACCACTAGCCTACGGTCGATAAGCCTGGGTCGTGGGTCAGGGCGGGCCGCCCCTACGACCGACTCGGAACTGGGCGGCCACAAGGGCCGCCCCTACGTCAAACTGACCTACTACCGGCAGGTCCGGCAGGTGGGTAGTGCGTCATTTACGACATCGTTATTCTCCGCGAAGGCGGGAATCCACTTGTGAAGCGCCGGCAGGTGGCCTTACTTGTATATGAAATTCCTTGGGAGTATCCTAAGCCTTCGGGGAGATCCTTGAGGCATCTGCGGGTATTTTCTACTCGCGGTATCGAAATACATTGGGTTTATGCCTCATGATGACCAGGCCGCCAGTTCGAGTTCGTCGTCGCCCTCAGCAAAGGTCAAGCAATAACTCGCGGTTTCGTATTCGGCTCAGCCGCAGGGTTCGCGAGCGCGATGGATTCCGTGTTGCTTGATGAGATTCCCGGCGCCGCTGCGGGGTGGACCGAAGTCGTGTTTCGGCATGCGCAGCGCGCGGAGCTTTCGTAATGCCAAGGACCAGGAGAACGGGTCGGACCGTGAACGAGCCAGGGGGTTCCACCAAACGGCCCAAGAAGGCCGCCAGCAGAAGCTCGGACAGTCCGTCCAAAGCGCGCAAGACCAAGCCGGCGGGGGGCGCAGGTCGCGGCGCCGGACCCGAAGCCGATACGGGGAATTTCCCCATCGTGGGCGTCGGAGCCTCGGCCGGCGGCTTGGAGGCCTTTACCCAGCTAATTTCTCGCCTGCCTGCCAAGCCCGACATGACGCTGGCGCTCATCCAGCATCTGGCGCCGCAGCACGAAAGCGCCCTCACCGAAATTCTGAGCCGTGCCACACGGATTCCGGTGGCCGAAGTGAAAGACGGGATGGTGGTGGAGCGCGGCCGGATCTACGTCATCCCTCCCAACACCAACATGGCGATCCGGCAGGGCCGGCTGTGTCTGGTGCCGCGCTCGCCGGACCACAAGCACCTGCCCATCGACTATTTCCTGCGTTCCATGGCGGAGGAACTGGGAAACCGGGCCATCGGCGTGATCCTCTCCGGAACCGCCTCGGACGGCACTCTGGGCCTGGAAGCGATTAAAGCGGAGGGCGGCATTACCTTCGCCCAGGAACCCAATTCAGCCAAGTACGGTGACATGCCGCGCAACGCGATGGCCAGCGGGTGCGTGGATTTCGTGCTCCCGCCCGCGAGAATCGCTCGCGAGCTATTGCGAATCGCCCATCACCCTTATCTTTTGGAAGCCGGCAACCTCGATGACGACGCCGAATTGGCGGAAGGCGCGGAGCAGCGACTGCACGAAATTTTCGGCCTGTTGCGGGCGGTCACCGGAGTCGATTTCACTCACTACAAGCACACCACCATCAAGCGCCGCATCAAGCGGCGCATGGTCCTCCACAAGCTCCAGGATCTCGACGACTACCTCACCTATCTCGAGGGGAACCGGCAGGAGATCAGCGCCCTCTATCGGGACATTCTGATCCACGTCACGGGTTTTTTCCGCGACCCTCAGGCTTTTGAAGCTCTCAAGATCAAGGTCTTTCCCGCTCTGATGAAGGACCGCCGTCCGGCGGCGCCGATTCGCATCTGGGTACCGGGCTGCGCGACCGGCGAGGAAGCGTATTCGGTGGCCATATGCCTGTTGGAATTCCTCGGCCACGCTGCGTCCGCAACGGAAATCCAGATTTTCGCTACGGACATCAGCGAGGCCGCGCTTGAGAAGGCGCGTGCTGCCGTCTATCCGGAGAACATCGCGGCCGAAGTGTCGTCCGACCGTCTTCGCCGCTTCTTTGTGAAGACGTCCGGCGGCTACCAGATTGTCAGAGCGATCCGTGACATCCTGGTCTTTGCCCGCCAGGACCTCACCAGGGATCCGCCCTTCTCGCGGCTTGACCTGATCAGTTGCCGGAATCTTTTGATCTACATGGGAGCGGTCCTGCAGAAGAGAATCATTCCCATCTTTCACTATGCGCTCAGACCCAAGGGCTTTCTGCTGCTGGGCGGTTCGGAAACCATCGGCGCTTCCGCGGACCAGTTCGAGATCGTGGATAAGAAGAACAAAATCTATTCCAAGAAGCTGACGGCGATCCAGCCGCCCGCCAGCTTTGCGCGGTCAGATCATGGCGTTGGCTGGTCCCTGCCCCGCAAGGAGTCCCGGGACACGGGGGACGGCTTTGACATACAAAGAGAGGCGGAGCGCGTTCTCCTCGACCGATTCTCGCCGGCCGGAGTGATCGTCAACAGCGATCTGCAAATCCTCCATTTCCGCGGGCGCACCGGGTCTTATCTTGAGCCTGCGGCCGGGCAGGCCAGCCTGAACCTCTCCCGGATGGCTCGCGAGGGCCTGCTGGTCGACCTGCGCGATTCGCTGCAGAAGGCCACCCGGAGCGGCCTGCCAGTCAGGAAGGAGAAGGTGCCGCTCAGGTCCGATGGGGGCCTTCGCGAGGTCAACATCGAGGTGATTCCTATTCGGGGCGCCTCGCAGGCGGAACAGTATTTCCTGGTGCTCTTTGAAGACGTGGCGCCGCCCCTCAAGCCTGGCGCTGAGGGGGCGGAGTCCGGGGAAACGAAGTCCCGCGGGGGGGCGAAGAGCTCCGCCGGCCGCGAGATCGGACACTTGAAGCACGAACTGGCTCAGGCCAAGAGCACGCTGGAATCGATCATCGGGCAGCACGACACCACCACGGAGGAATTGAAGTCCGCCAACGAGGAGATCCTGTCGTCCAACGAAGAGCTGCAGAGCGCCAACGAAGAGCTGGAGACGGCTAAAGAAGAGCTTCAGTCCTCGAACGAAGAACTGACGACTGTCAACGAAGAGCTGCAGAACCGCAACCTGGAGCTCAGCACCGCCAACGACGATCTGGTGAACCTGCTGGCCAGCATGAATATTCCCATTGTGATCCTGGGCAGCGATCTGCGCATCCGGCGGTTCACCTCCGAGGCGGAGCCTCTGCTCAATTTGATCCCCACCGATGTGGGCCGGCCTTTCAGCGACATCAAGCCCAAGTTCAACCTGCCCGGCATGGAAGATTTGATCGCCGAGGCCATGGGTTCGGTCGCGGCCAAGGAAGCGGAAGTGCAAGACACGCAGGGCCGCTGGTATTCCATGCGCATCCGGCCGTACCGCACATCCAAAAACAAGCTCGACGGCGCTGTGATCACCTGGGTCGATATCTCACGGTTGAAATCTGCTCTGGACCAGACCGAGGAGCGTTTCCGGCTGCTGCTGGATACCGTGCAGGACTACGCCATCCTCACACTCGATCCGGAAGGCCGCGTGACCCATTGGAACAAGGGAGCGCAACGCCTCACGGGGTATGCCGCTTCCGAAATCATCGGTCAGAACTTCTCCCGATTCTTCACCGAGGAAGACGTCCGCGCCCGCGAGCCTCAGCAGGAGTTGGAAGTCGCCGGCCGCGAGGGCCGCGTGGAGCGGGAAGGCTGGCGCCTTCGCAAGGATGGCTCCAGGTTCTGGGCCAACGCCATCGTCACGGCGCTGCAGGACAGTGCGGGGAAGCTGCTGGGATTCACCAAGATCGTGCGGGACGTGACCGAGAAGATGCAGGCGCAGCAGAGGTTGCAGGAGTCCGAAAGCTCACTGCGGGAACTCTCGATCAGCCTGCTGCGGGTGCAGGACGAAGAACGGCGGCGCATCGGCCGCGATCTTCACGACAGCGTGGGCCAGTACCTTTCCGCCCTGAAACTGAAGCTGGATATGTTGCGCCAGGCGAAGTCGTACGGTCCGGACCGGTTGTCCCGGGATGTCGATGACTGCGCCCGCCTGGCGGAAGAATCGCTGAAGGAGCTGCGCACCGTCTCCCACCTGCTCTATCCCCCCATGCTCGATGAGATGGGCTTGTCCCGGTCCGTGCAGTGGTACGTGGCCGGGTTCCAGGACCGAAGCGGCATCAGGACGACGGTGGATCTCGCGGACGGCTTCCCGCGCCTGCCGCATGAGACGGAGCTGGCGGTCTACCGCGTCTTGCAGGAGAGCCTGACCAACGTTCACCGGCACTCGGGAAGCGAAACGGCCCACGTTCGTCTGTCGGTCAAAAACGGGGACGCGGTCCTGGAAGTCAGCGACCACGGCCAGGGAACCGCGGAACGTTCCGCCGATCCCTCGCAGTGGGGCGTGGGCCTGCGCAGCATGCACGAGCGCGTGCGGCAGCTTGGCGGCACGCTGCGTCTGGAGTCGTCGGAGAAGGGAGCCACCGTCACGGCGGCGGTGCCCATCAAGACCGACGGCACGGGTTCCTGATGTCGGATGCGGTGGTGCCGGATGTAGGGCGGGCCCCCGTGCCGCCCACCCGTTGTAGCGCCGGTATCCTCACCGGCGATTTTCGGCGCTGGGGCGTCTCTCGCCATCCCGTCATTCCAGCGCAGGCGGGAATCCATCAGGAATAAGCGAGACCGTCTCAAAAAACGTGGATTCCCGCCTGCGCGGGAATGACGAATCGCGAAGGCGCTCCGAGAATCATTGAGACCCTCTCATTTGTTCCTTATGGATTCCCGCCTGCGCGGGAATGACGAATCGCGAAGGCGCTCCGAGAATCATTGAGACCCTCTCATTTATTCCTTATGGATTCCCGCCTGGGCGGGAATGACGAATGGCGAGGGACTCCGAGAATCAAATGACCCCACTTGCCCGATCGATGTTGTAACCTGAGAATCATGTTCCTTGGCCACTACGGTCTCGGTCTGGCGGCGAAAAAGGTGGCGCCGCGGACTTCCCTCGGCACGCTCTGGCTCGCCGCATTGTTCCTCGACCTCATCTGGCCGATCTTTCTGCTCGCCGGCATGGAGCGCGTTGAGATTGATCCGGGGAATACGCGGGTGACTCCGCTCGATTTTGTCCGCTACCCGCTTTCGCACAGCCTGCTGGCCGCTTTCGGGTGGTCCCTGCTGTTGGCCGGAATTTACTGGATGGCGCGGCGATATGGAAGCGGCACGGCGATCGTTGGCCTACTGGTGGTGAGCCATTGGGTGCTCGACGCGCTCGTCCATCGTCCCGACCTGCCATGGTATCCGGGCTCCAGCCGCATGGCGGGCCTCGGACTATGGAACTCCTGGCGCTACACGCTTCTGCTCGAAGGCGTGATCTTCGTTTGGGGCTGGGCGGTTTATCGTCGAGCTGCGCGCTCCCGGGACGCGGTCGGGACCTATGCTTTTCGCACGCTGATGTTCTTCCTGGTGCTGGTCTATCTCGGCAGCCTGATAGGTCCGGCGCCGCCGAGCAGCCGATTCGTGGCGATCATGGCGCTGGGGCAGTGGCTGGTGGTTCTCTGGGCTTACTGGATTGACCGTCATCGCCAGGCGATCCCGTAGGGCGAGCGTCAATATGGTCTGGCTTCGCGGGATTGTCTTCACGATGCTCATCCCCGTGATCTTCTTCTGGTGGATTCCCCAACAACTGCGGCACGGGAATCCGGCGCCCGGAGGATGGTGGCGCCTGGGCTGGATTCTCCTCGCCGCAGGCGCTATGGGCTACCTTCAGTGCCTGCTGGCTTTTCTTCTCGCGGGAGGTACGCCTGCTCTCTTCTTTACCCGGCCCATCCGATTCCTGCTCGGCGAGGAGCCGCGCAAAGTGGTGATGGGCGGGCTGTACCGCTACTCTCGCAACCCTATGTACATCTCATTTGTTTCGGTAATTGCCGCCCAGGCTCTCATCTACCGATCGCTCGACATCGCGATTTATGCCGCGCTGGCCATGCTCTTCTTCCATCTGGTTGTTGTTTTTCTGGAAGAGCCGCATCTCGCGCGCGTGCGAGGCTCCGACTATCTGACCTATTGCGATCGCGTCCCGCGCTGGTTCAGACGCCCGTGTGAGTGATTCCCGCGGGGCTACCGCCGGCCAGGCTTTTCGGGATTTGACTCACGTTGTTTACGTGGCGGAAAAGGTTTCGTAACGATCCACCCGAAATTTCCTTCGCCGGCTCAGCCATGCCGAAATCCCACAGTTCTTGAAGCCTGGGGATCAGGGACTGCTGTCTAACGCTGTCAGCGCGATGCGCCTTGGCGCGGGCTAAAGTCGCGATCGAGAAGTGCCGAAGGCATTTGCAGGAGAGCGAAATGACCGGAGAGCCGGAGATGAAGTCCGCGCCCACGTTGCTGGGTGCGTCGTTGCTTGACCCCGCCTTGCTGGACCCGGCCACCTTCCAGCGACTCATCGGGTTGACGCGCGCGGCTGAGAGACTCTGGCGCGACGTATCGCTGACACCGGCGACCCTGACCTCGGGCAATAAAGCTCACTCGGTGCGCGTGGCGCTTCTCAGCATGAAAATCGCCGAGGCGATGGGGCTTGGCGCTGAGCGGGCGCGGCGCACCCTTTGGGCGGCATTCCTGCACGACATCGGGAACCTTGCTGTTCCCGAGCTCATTATGCTCAAACCCAGCCGGCTCACCAGCGCGGAGAGAGCCGCGATCGAGGTGCACCCGATCGTGGGGAGCGAACTGCTGAATGCGTTCCCGGCCACCAAGGACGTGGCGCGAATTGTCCTTTCGCACCACGAGCGTCATGACGGCAAGGGTTACCCCAGAGGTCTTGCCGGGCGCATCATTCCGGTGGAAGCGCGCATTCTGGCGGTCGCCGATGCGCTGGACGCCATGACGTCCAAGCGCCCCTACCGGGATCCGATACAAGTCCCGGCGGCCCTGGATGAGATCGCGAGGGAGTCGGGCCGCCAGTTCGATCCCAGAGTCGTGGCCGCAGTCATTGAGCGTCTCAAAATAAAGTGACGCCGAATCGCCGTAGCGCGGGCGTCCTGCCTGCTGCGGCGGTGCTTTTTTCAGCATCGCAGCCTGCCGCGGCGACTGCCTTTGGAGCTGTGGAATAGACACGGTGTCGCGGCGCGGCCTGAATTAGTCGCTGACCTTCAGCACCGCCAGGAACGCTTCCTGTGGAATATCGACGCGACCGACGCGCTTCATGCGCTTCTTGCCCTCCTTTTGCTTCTCCAGCAGCTTGCGCTTGCGCGTAATGTCCCCGCCGTAGCACTTAGCCAGCACGTTCTTGCGGATCGCGGCCACGTTTTCGCGCGCGATCACTTTGGCTCCGATGGCCGCCTGGATGGCGACTTCAAACATCTGGCGCGGAATCAGCTTGCGCATCTTCTCGCACAGCGCCCGGGCGCGCGGCAGGGCGTGTTCGCGATGGCAGATGAAGGAAAGCGCGTCCACGGGCTCGCCCGCCACCAGCAGGTCGACCTTCACGAGATCGGATTCCCAATAACCCGCGAGGTGATAGTCGAGCGACGCGTAGCCGCGCGAGACGGACTTCAACCGGTCATAGAAATCGAGCACGATCTCGTTTAGCGGCAGGTCGTAGGTGAGCAGCACGCGCTGCGCCGAGACGAATTCGAAGCCCTTTTGCACACCGCGCTTCTCTTCGACTAATGCCAGGATGCCGCCCAGAAACTCCTCGCGCGTCATGATCAGCGCGGTGATCACCGGCTCTTCGATCTTGGCAATGTCGCCCGCCGGAGGGAACTTCGAGGGATTGTCCACGTGGAGAACTTCGCCCGGCTTGGTGGTGATGCGGTAACGGACGCTGGGCGCCGTGGTGATGAGATCGAGGCCGTACTCCCGCTCCAGGCGCTCCTGGATGATCTCCATGTGGAGCAGACCCAGGAATCCGCAGCGGAAGCCGAAGCCGAGCGCCAGAGAATTCTCCGGTTCGTAGAAGAACGAGGAATCGTTGAGGCGCAGCTTCTCGAGCGCGTCGCGCAGCACCTCGTAGGCGCTAGCCTCCACCGGATAGAGTCCGGCGAAAACCATCGGCTTGGTGTCTTCGAAACCGGGGAGGGGATCGAATGCCGGCCGGTCGTGATCGGTGATGGTGTCGCCAATACGCGTGTCGGAGACGCGCTTGATGTTGGCGATCACGAATCCCACTTCGCCGGTTTCGAGGGAGGGCACGCGCACGGGTTTCGGAGTGAGCACCCCGAGCTCCTCGACCGTGTAGACTTCGCCATTCGACCACAGCCGGATGCGCATGCCGGTCGAGAGGCGCCCGTCCACGACGCGCGTCAGCACCACCACGCCGCGATAGCTGTCGTACCAGGAGTCGAAAATCAAGGCGCGCAGCGGCGCGTCCGCCGAGCCTTGCGGCGGCGGGATGCGCGTGACGATGGCTTCCAGCACGTCCTCGACGCCCGTGCCCATCTTGGCGCTGATGAGCAGCGCGTCGGTGGGATCGATGGCCAGCGCGTTCTCGATCTGCTGCCTCGCCATATCGATGTCGGCGCCCGGCAGGTCGATCTTGTTGATCACCGGGATGATCTCCAGCCGATTGTTCATGGCGAGCTGCGCGTTGGCGAGCGTCTGCGCCTCCACGCCCTGCGAGGCGTCCACCACCAGCAGCGCGCCTTCGCAGGCCGCAAGACTGCGCGAGACCTCGTAGGAGAAATCCACGTGGCCCGGCGTATCGATCAGGTTGAGCTGGTATTCGCGGCCGTCGCGGGCCTGGTAGTGCAGCCGGACGCTGTGGGCCTTGATCGTGATGCCGCGCTCGCGCTCCAGGTCCATGGAATCGAGCACCTGGGCCGACATCTCGCGCTTGGAGAGCGCTCCGGTGATCTCAAGCAGGCGGTCGGCAAGGGTCGACTTGCCGTGGTCGATGTGGGCCACGATGGAAAAGTTGCGAATGTCGCGGGCGTCAGCCATGAAAGATCTGTGGTTCCGCTTATGTTGCTGGTCCGGGCGCGCCCTTGCCGGGGTTTTCGCCGCGCTTGACCCCCATTGGCATCTGCGACTTCCCCGAGCCGGCAGCCTGAGCCTGGACAGAGAGTCGCTTGAGTTGATCTTGCACCGGCTAAGCCGGATTGTCAAGGGCGGCTAATCGATCTAGGCTAGACAGGCGGTGCCGGCGAGGCCCTCACTGGGAAGGGGGCACCTCGAGGATTGCCAGCCCATTCACCGGCAGCTCGAGGGTCAGGCGGCCCTCCGTCAGATGCGTCACCTCGGGCGGCCCGGGATCGGCTGCGCGGTTTAACTCATCGATTTGGGCGCGAGTGGGATAGCGCGGCTTGCCCATGGCGGCATATACGGCGAAAGTGTTGCCATGCGTGGCGTCGGCGCGCCTCACCGTGATCGGGCTGGCCGGCCGGACTCCGACGAAGCGCAGGCGGAGAGACTCCGCGGCTCCTGTCCGATCCGGATCCACGAGGTTCCACGCGGCGACCACCAGGGTTCCGTCCTCACGCCTCGTGACGAGAAGATTCGAGGCGGGATTTGCGATCCGCTCTCGTCCCAACCGGTGCAGCAGGGCAAAGGCGTCATAGCTGGGCTTTTTGATGCCGGCAGCCATGAGGCCGAACCCGCCATGAAACGGCTCCTCGACCACACCCGTTTCCTCAAAGACATCATCGAAGGTCCAGAACGACATCATCTGAACCAGACCGTCGCACTGCCGGATGTCATCGGCGAGCGCGGGACCCACATAGACGGTGTCCCGGGCTTGCAGCGGGCCGAAGGACGGAACGTTCCATTCGGTCCAGAACAAGGGTAGGGTGGGACGCGCCGAGGCGGCGATCTGGCTGTGGACCTTGGCGATGGCGCGGCAGACGCGCTGGTCCATGGGGATGTCCTCGTGCGTGTGGAACAGGTTCTCGACGGTGTCATCCGCGTAGCCATGACTCGAGATGAAGTCGGCGGGCACGTTCTCGCGGGCCAGGTGTGCGATGAAGGCGTCGACCCAGTCGGCAGCGGCTGTCGCGGGACCGCCGACACGCAACCGCCCGTCGACTGACTTCAGAGCGCGAGCGGTGTGATCGTAAAGCTCGAAGTAGGTTTGCTGCTTGGGGTCTCCGGTCCAGAAGTCGATGTTCGGTTCGTTCCACACCTCGAAATACCACTGCGTCACCTCGTCAATTCCATATCGCGCGATGAGATGCCGCGCGAAATTGCGAATCAGGTCGTCCCATTTGCCGTAGTCTTTGGGCGGAGCCACGACCTGCTTGTACCAGAAGGCGTGAACGTCCTGGCGGACGGCGAGCTTCCGCGGCATGAAGCTGACTTCCACGAGTGGCCGGATTCCATTCTGCAGCAGGCCGTCGTAGATCTGGTCGACGTACGAGAAGTTGTAGACCGGGCGGCCGCTCGCGTCCTCGTCATAAACGCCGTTCTCGTCGTGGAAGATCGCGTGGAACCGCACATAGTGGAACTCGGTGACCTTCTTGACCTCGCGCAGGTCGTTCCGATAGCTCTCGCGGAGACTCAGGTTCGCACGGCCCGAGCCGAACATCTGCTCCCAGAAATGCGGAAAGGGGGTGCTTGGCGCGGCGGCGTCCACCACAATATCTCCGATCTTACTGCTTTGCCCGGCGCAGGGCATCGCGATAAGGCAAAGCGCGAGTGCGGCAATCAAGGAGCGTCGGCGGATTTCTCTCACCCTGCGATATTATCCTGACTGAGCTTCCTCAGCCGGCCGAATCTCCCACACGTTCGGTGTCGATTGCAGGCCCCAGACGGCCTAGGCAAAGGCGCGCAAAACGGGTATGCTGTTGCTTCGCACACAGTCCTGAGTGAAGGACGGGCAGGCGTGATGCTGCGACGCCGGCCGCACTCCGATGTGTGACAATTAAAGGAGAGTTCATGGAAATCAGGAAAGTAGGTGTGGTGGGCTGCGGCCTGATGGGTTCGGGCATTGCCCAAGTCTCGGCGATGGCCGGTTTCCCGACGGTGGTTCGCGAGGTCTCGGACGATCTAGTGAAGAAGGGCTTGGGAATTGTCGAGAAGTCGCTGGCGAAGTTCGTCGAGAAGGGGACTCTGACAGCCGAGCAGAAGGCGGAGACTTCCGCGCGTTTGAAGCCTACACTGGAGCTGGCCGACTTTGCAGACTGTGACCTCGTGATCGAGGCGATCATCGAGAATCTCGATCGCAAACGCGAACTGTTCGGGGCGCTCGACCAAATCGTGAAGCCCGGAGCCCTGTTCGCCAGCAACACCTCTTCGCTTTCCGTCACTGAAATGATGACCGCCACCAAACGCGCGCCGCAGTTTCTGGGCCTGCACTTTTTCAATCCGGTGCCGCTGATGAAGCTGGTCGAGGTCGTGAAGACGGTCGTTACTGATCCCGCTGCGCTCGAGGCGGGGCTGAACTTCACCAGGACTGTAGGCAAGACGCCGATCCTGACGTCAGACCGGGGCGGATTTATCGTCAATCGGCTGCTTGTACCGTACCTGCTCGATTCGATTCGCGCGCTTGAAGAGGGCGCCGGCAGTATCGTGGACATCGACAACGGCATGAAGCTCGGCTGCGGACATCCCATGGGTCCGCTTACGCTCAATGACTTCGTTGGCATCGATACCACGTACTACATCTCCGAAATCATGTTCAACGAGTTTCGGGAGAAGCGTTTCGCGGCGCCACCGCTGATGAAGCGTATGGTCGCCGCGGGATTGCTTGGACGCAAGACGGGCAGGGGGTTCTACGACTACAGCGATCCGAAGAACCCCAAGCCCAACCGGGAACTGGAACGCTGAAGACTCACCACAGAGCGCGCAGAGGGCACAGAGAAAGCCGGGCGGAAACGAAGAGAAACCTTATGAGTTATCAAACGTTGCTTTACGAGAAGCGCGATGGGATCGGTTACGTCACCATTAACCGTCCCGAGAAGCTGAATGCGCTCAACGATCAGGTGATGGCAGACCTCAAGACGTGCTTTGAAGCCATCCAGCAGGATGCCGACGTGCGCGCGGTGATCCTGACGGGCTCCGGCGAGAAGGCTTTTGTGGCCGGTGCTGACATTGGTGTGCTCGCCGTACAAACGCCCGTCGAGGGCAAGGAGCGGTCGATTCGGGGACAGCGCGTGCTTGACCTGATTGAGAACCTGGGCACGCCGGTGATTGCGGCGGTGAATGGATACGCGCTTGGCGGCGGCTGCGAATTGGCGATGGCTTGCACGATTCGGATTGCTTCGGAGAACGCGAAGCTCGGCCAGCCGGAGGTAAAACTCGGCATCGTTCCCGGCTACGCGGGCACGCAGCGGCTGCCGAGGCTCGTCGGTAAGGGCCGGGCGATGGAATTGATCCTCTCCGCCGAGCCCGTCAGCGCGGCCGAAGCCTGGAGAATCGGGCTCGTAAACCAGGTTGTGCCAGCCAAGGATCTGATCGCAACCTGTGAGGGACTGGCGCGGAAGATTATGGCCAACGGGCCTCTGGCCGTTCGCTTCGCGATGGAAGCTGTCAATCGAGGCATGGAAATGACCGAGGAGCAGGGGCAGTTTCTGGAGGCGACGCTCTTCGGATTGTGCTGCACCACCGCCGATATGAGAGAGGGCACGCGAGCCTTCCTCGAAAAACGCCAGCCGAAGTTCACTGGACAATAGCGCTCGCATGCCTTCACGCCACAAGAGTCGCGAACTCGCCCTCCAGATGCTCTTCCAATGGGAAGTTGGCCAGCACACGCCCGCTAAGGTCGTGGCGACCTTTCTGCCCACGCACAAAGCTGATGATGAAGTGAAAGACTTTGCGCGGCGGCTGTTTGAGGGTACGGTTGCCGAGATCGGCAGCATCGATCCGCTGATCGGCCGTCACGCTGAGAACTGGAAGCTCCAGCGCATGGCAGCCGTGGACCGAAATGTGCTGCGCCTTGCCATCTTCGAGATGCTGAATGAGCCTGAGACCCCAAAGGCGGTTGTGATTAACGAGGCTTTGGAGCTTGCCCGCCGATTCTCTACACCGGACGCGGTGGAATTCGCCAACGGCGTGCTGGATGCCGTGCGAAAGTCGCTGGCCTTGCCCGCTGATATCGAAAAATCCTGATGACGGCTCGAGAGTAGTATGACAGCGTCCGCTGTGGCGGCGGTCTATGACCGCCGGTTTTGCAGGGAGGAAGGTCGGCGGTCATACACCGCCGCTACAGAGCCGCCTGCGATTGAATGTCCGCGTGCGGGGCGTGCCTCTGGATGAACTCGATCCTCCTTGCAATTGAGGGGTGACTATAGAAGATGGATTCAATCCAGGGGTGCGGCCTGCGTTCTGCGAGATTCAATCTTCCCAGTCGGTCGAGGGCGGAGGCAAAGACCGCGGGCTGGGCGACCGACCGGACCGCGAACATGTCGGCGGAGCGTTCCGCGCGCCTTGAAAACGCGTTGACCACGGGCAGCAGAAGGAGCGAGACGCCCAGGGTGACCAGGGCCAGCAGCGGCAGATTGGCGAAATCTGCCGGGCCGCGAAAGCCGAGGGGCACACTCCACCGATCGAGCGCAAGATGAATCGCGTAGAGACCGAGGAAGGTCGCAGCGGTCTGAACCGCAAGACCGCGCCAGATGTCGGCATGAACGTGATGGCCGAGTTCATGCGCCAGAACAGCCTCAATTTCGTCGTCGCTGAAGTTCTCGAGGAGCGTGTCCGCCAGCAGAATGCGCCGCGTGCTGCCGAGGCCTGTCAGCGCCGCGTTGGCCTTCCGCGTCTTTTCGCCAAGCTTCCATTCATAAACGCCCTTGACGTGCGCGCCTGCGGACGCTGCGAGGCGACGCAGTCGATCCTCCAGGCGGGGATTGTCCAGCGGCTTGAGCTTGAAAAAAATCGGCAGCAGCAGGACGGGCGCAAGATTGGCCATCAGGACGAAGAACGCCGCGAAGACGCCGGCAACGACCAACCACCAGTCTCGCGGCCATACCCGCAGCGCGCCATAGATCAGTTCCAGAGCGAGGACGCCGAGCGCGCCGCCAACCAGCAGTCCCTTCAGTTCGTCCCACAGCCATGCCCGGAACGTCAGCTTTGACAGATCGTGCCGATGCTCCAGCCAGAACCCGTCAAGATACTCCAGCGGCAGGCTGATGATTTTCAGGATCAGTCCGAGGATGGCCGCGTAGATCAGCAAGCGGAGCGCCCACGGCTGCGCGAGCCTCTCCGCCAACGAGCGCAGAGCCGCGCTCCACCCTGTGAAGAGCAGAATTACGAGTACCGCTAAATCGACCAGATATCCGGCGACGGCGAGAATGCGCTGGGTGCGATGATAGCGCCTTGCCTCAGCGTCGGATCGAGTGGCGCTTCGCTGCGGAGCAGGATCGAACGTCGGTTTCTCGACCGGAGCCGATGCTGGTGCGAGCTCGCCCAAACAGTCTCCTCCTACTTCGTTTTGGATGCCGCGATCTCGGCTTCGCGCGCCAACGCTTCCGCCGCCCGGAGCAATTGATCTACTTCGTCGCGGTTGGGCGCTTCGGCGTAGAGGCGCAGCAGATTTTCAGTTCCCGACGGTCGCACCAGCAGCCAGCTTGAGGGCTCGAAGAGCATCTTAAATCCGTCCAGCGACTCGGTGGACGCGATACGGCGTCCGGCGATCTTCCGGAACGTGTGATGCCGCAGATGGGCCAGCAGGCGCACCATGGCTGGGCGGCTCACTTCAAGATCGACCCGGCTGTAGACGTGCGGTCCGAACTCGCTCGACAGTTCGCCCACCAGTTCGCCCAGGGTGCGATCCCGCCGCGCCATGACCTCGGCAAGCAGCAGCGAGTTGAGAATGCCGTCGCGCTCCGGTGGATTGCCTTTGGTCGCGATGCCGCCGCTCTCCTCGCCGCCGATCAGCACGTCGCGCTTGAGCATGAGTTCGCAGATGTATTTGAATCCGATGGGGGTGACGGTGAGCGGCAGCTGATACTTGGCCGCGAGTTGATCGACCATTTGTGTGGTGGAGAACGTCTTGATGACTTCGCCGGACAGTCGGCGGTCCTCGGCCAGATGCAGGAGAAGAATCGAGAATATCTTGTGCGAGTCGATGAACGATCCGTCGCGGTCCACCGCGCCCACCCGGTCGGCGTCGCCGTCGGTTGCAAAGCCGGCATCAAAGCCGCCGTCCTTCACCGCGCGCCGCAGGCGGGCGACATGCGGCTCGATCGGTTCCGGATTCAGTCCGGGGAAGAGGGGATTGTGCTCGCCATGGATTTCGGTGCAGGGAATTCCTGACTCCGCAAAGAGTCCTGCGATCAGGCCGCGGGCTGCCCCGAACATCGGGTCGACCACAAAGCGGCGTCCGGAGCGCCGAATCGCCTCCAGGTCCACGGCCGACTTCAGCCTCGCAACATACGGCGCGACGAGGTCCGCCGTTTCGCGTCGCGCACGGAGGGTGCGAGGGCGCGCGCCTGGGTGGTCGAAGTGATCGAGGTGAAACTCGATCCGTTGCATGATGGACGGCAGCGCGGAGCCGCCATAGGGCGCTTTGAATTTGATTCCGTTCCAGTTGCTGGGATTGTGGCTGGCCGTGACAACCAGCGCGCCCGCTGCTTTGCGCTCGACCACCGCATAGCTCACGGCCGGGGTTGGCGTTGGCCGATCGGCAAGCGTCACCGGAATGCCGCGGCTGGTGATCGCGTCCGCCGCAACTTTGGCGGCCTCCGGCGAGAGAAAGCGCATGTCATAGCCCACCAGCAGGCCGCGCTTGGGCTCGCCTTCTTCGCGCACGTAGTCTGCGATGGCCGAGGCGATCCGCCGCACATTTTCGAACGTAAAGCCCTCGCCGATCTGCGCGCGCCAGCCATCGGTTCCGAATCGAATCGGTTGATCAGCGGTGCTGTGCTTCGCCATAAGTTGCTCGGGAATGCGAAAATCGCCGGCGACGACACCGGCGCTACAGAAGATCCTGCCATCCCTTTCGTTCCAGCTCCGCGACCGCCTTGCCGACGTCCTGCGCGCGATTGCGATTCGCGACCAGAATGGCGTCCGCGGTCTCAATGATCACCAGATTCTGAACGTCGACTGCAGCCACAAACTTGTGAGCCACAATCAGATTGCCTTGCGAGTCGTAGCAGAGACTGCGCGCCGGACGCACGTTTCGGTTTTTGTCCTTCGAGCGCAGAGTATAAACTTCCGACCAACTCCCCACGTCGCTCCAGCCCATCTCGGCCGGAATCACGTAAACGTCATCCGCTTGCTGCACGACGGCGTAGTCGATCGAGATTTTTTCGATCTTGGGATAGATACGGCTCAGCGTGCCTGCGGAACTCGCGCCGCCCGCCGCTGCAATTCGTTCGAGCGACCGCGCGATCCCCGGTTTGAATCGCTTCAGGTTGGCGAGGATCGTCGAGGCGCGCCACACAAACATGCCGCCGTTCCACAGGTAGTCCCCGGCCGCGACGTATTGTGCCGCCACCTCTGCCGGCGGCTTTTCGACGAAACTCTGGGCTCTGAAAATGGAGTGGCCTGCGAGCGGAGGAATCTCGCTGCCCTGCCGGATGTAACCGAACCCGGAGTGGGGCGATGACGGCTTGAGCCCGACCAGCACCGATCGACCTTCGACCGACCCCGCCTGGAGCGCGGCGCGGATCACGCCGCGAAAGACCGCGGGCTTGGTGAGGAGATGATCGGACGGCAGCACCACCATAATCCCCTCGGGATCGCGGCGCAGAATTTCGTAAGCCGCCAATCCGAGTGCTGGTGCTGTGTTGCGCGCCACGGGTTCGGCCACGATCTGCCGGGGAGGAATATCGGGGAGAAGCTTTGCGATCGGCCGCTTCAGAAGGGTGTTGGTGAAGATGTACGTGCGATCCGGGGGGATCAGCGGCCGGATGCGCTCGACGGTCTGCTGCAAGAGGGTTCCAGGGCCGAAGATGCCCTCCAGCAGGTGCTTGGGACGACGTCGGCGGCTGGCAGGCCAGAAGCGCGTGCCGCTCCCGCCCGCGAGAATGACGGCATAGGCGTGGCTGAAAACCGAATCGCGAGACATCAGTTCTCGAACACCAATCTACGGATCACGTCGGGTGCCACACCTCGTTTGACCAACGGCTTGCGGAAATCGCGGTCGAGATCCGGCACGTAAAAGCGAATGAACCGCGAGGTCTCTTCGGGAACAAGCCGGTAAGGCTCAGATCCCGGCGGAATCAGCCACGTTTGGCCAGTTACATAGGCCAGCCACCCGCGCGATGTCTCCACGCGGCCTTCGCCGGCGACGACCGTCAGCGCCTCCACCCGGCCGGGTGGTGGTTGAGCCTTGTGGAGGCTGTCGACTGCCAACACTTCGAGGGCGAAGTACCGGCAAGCCACCACATAACGCCGGCTGCCGAAGTCCTCTTCGAAGTCCACGCGCGGCAGATCGCGATAGACGGGCGCGTCGAGGCGGACGCTTTCCAGGCCCCGCCCCAGGTGCAGATCGCGGGGCCGGCCGCGATGGTCGAGCCGGCCGTAATCGTCCAGGCGATAGGTTATGTCGCTGGTCTCCGACAACTCAAAAAGCACAAGGCCCGGCCCGAGCGCGTGAAGGGTCCCGGAGGGCACAAAGACGCCCTCGGCCGCCTTGGGCCGGAAGCTCTGCGCGACTTCACGAGACCGCCCCAGGCGGCACGCCGATTCGAGCGCTTCGCGTGTTGTGCCGGGGACCAGTCCCAAGGCGATGCTGGCGTTTTCGTCACGTTCGATGATGTACCATGCTTCTGTCTTCCCGCGGCTCTTCTCATGACGCAGCGCGCAACCATCATCAGGGTGGACCTGCATCGAGAGCCAATCACTGGTGAAGAGAAACTTGGCCAGAAACGGGAAGGAGTCCGCCTTCCATCTCGACCCGCATAGCTCGCCGGGCGAGCGCGCGAAGACCTCGCCGAGCGTGAGTCCCGAGACCGGACCTGTCCTGAAGGTTGCACCGTCGCCCGTGAGCCAGGCTTCGCCAATGCGCCGTGCCTTAGGCTGCGGTGCGCGCTTGCCGGAGTCTCGAGATCGCCGCGACGCATCACTGCCTTCGGCGTCTTCGCTGTGGTAGAGGGGATCGAGCCGTTCGCGTCCCCAGATCTTTTCTTTTAGATCGGGCGCGAGCAGCAGAGGCTGATCAAGCTCGGGCATAGCTTGGGGCGTGGGTGGCGCGAAGCTGCGAGAGGAAGGCGCCGAAGCGCGCCAATCCCTCTTCGATATGTTCGAGCGAGGCGGCGTAGGAGAAGCGCACCTGATCCTCGGTCCCGAAGGCCGGCCCGGGTACCACGGCGACCAGCGCCTCGTCGAGTAGCCGCGATGCCAGCGCGTTCACGTTCAGTTCGGGGCTGAGATATGCCTTCACGTTGGGATAGACGTAGAACGCTCCTCCGGGCAGGGCGCACTGCACTCCGGGCAGTGCCTTGAGTCCGGCCACGATACGATTCCGGCGCCGCTCGTACTCGGCGCGCATCGTTTCCACCGAGTCCTGCGAACCCGCGAGCGCTTCGATGGCGCCGCGCTGCACGAACGAGGTGACATTCGAGGTCGAGTGGCTTTGGAGCTTGACCATGTTCGAGACCAGCTCCTTGGCGCCGAGCGCGAATCCCACGCGCCAGCCTGTCATGGCATAAGTCTTCGAGAGCGAGCCGGTCACGATCAGGTTCTCGCGATTCTTCGAAGCCGCCAGCGAGAACGGCGTCCGGCCGTCGTACAGGAAGCGGCAGTAGCATTCATCGCTCAGCAGCCAGATGTTGTGGCGCTCGGCCAGCGCCAGGAGCTTCTCCATCTCGTCATTGGAGACGACGGCGCCGGTGGGATTGCTCGGCGAGTTCACGATGATCATGCGCGTCTTGGGCGTGATCAGGCGCTCTACGTCCGCCGCCCAGAGCGTGAATCCCTCGCGCTCGTGCGTGTGAACGAGCACCGGCTGCCCGTCGGAATAACGGATGATGTCGAGATACGACGTCCAGTAGGGGACCGGCAGAATCACCTCGTCGCCTGGATTCACACAAGCGGCGACGGCTTCAAAGATCGCCTGCTTGCCCCCCACCGTCACCACGCACTCTTCGGGCTTGTAGTTCGATCCCAAATCGCGGCGGTGCCGCTCCACGATGGCCTTCTTCAGGTCGCCGATGCCCCCCGTAGGCGTGTAGCGCGTAAAGTTGCGCTCCAGCGCCTCGGCCGCGGCCCGCTTGATGTGCTCCGGCGTGGGAAAGTCCGGCTCGCCGGCGCCGAAGTCCACCAGATTGGCGCCGGACGCCTTGAGCTGATCGGCCCGCGCTACCACCGCTGCCGTCGATGAAACTGTGATCCGGGAGATGCTTTCCGAAAAGTGCATGCTTTATCCATTGGCGGCGCGCCGCGCCGCGAGTTTCTCCTTCATGCGCCGCTCCACAAGGGGCGGCACCAGATTCTTGGGGTTCCCGCCGTGCAGCAAGACTTCCTTCACAATCCTCGAGCTGACGTAGGTGTAGGCCTCCGCCGGCATCAGGAACACCGTTTCCAGCGTAGGTTCCAGCTTTCGGTTCATCAGAGCCATCTGGAATTCGTACTCGTAATCCGAGAATGCGCGGATGCCGCGCAGAATCGCCCGCGCCTTCTTGCGCTTGGCGTATTCAACCAGCAGGCCGCTGAAGGTGTCCACGGAGACGTTCGGCATTCCCTTGGTGACCTCCTCCAACATGTGGACCCGCTCGTTTACCGTGAAGAACGGACGCTTCTCGATGTTGGTGAGAACAGCCACCACCAGGTGCTCGAACATCCGCGCGCCGCGCTCGATCAGGTCCAGATGGCCGTTCGTGATGGGATCGAACGAGCCGGGATAGATAACGAGGTTGTCAGCCATTCAGGAAACCGAATCTCCGAGAGCATGGTGCGGCCAAGCAACATTCTAGCAGAAAGGTCCACTCCGCCTAACACCTCAAGATCAAAACCTGCTGTAATACTTCCATGGACGCAAGGCGGGCCGCGGCGCGAGCCATCGTCGATCGTCTGCGCGCCGCTGGATTTCAGGCGCTGTGGGCAGGCGGCTGCGTGCGCGATCTGGTGATGGGCCGCGATCCCAAGGACTATGATGTGGCCACCGACGCCACGCCGTCCGAGGTCGGTGAACTCTTCCCCAAGGGCCGGCGGATCGGCGCGCAGTTCGGCGTGATTGCGATTCCCGGCGACGGATTCATCACCGAGGTCGCGACTTTTCGCTCCGACGGCGTCTATGCCGACGGACGGCATCCGGTGGAAGTGCGGTATGCGCAAACGCCCGAGCAGGACGTCCGGCGCCGTGACTTCACCATCAACGGATTGCTTTACGACCCGATCGATGAGCGCGTACTCGACTTTGTGGGCGGCCAGGCGGATATCCGCGCGCGCCGCCTGCGGACGATCGGCGATCCCCGCGCGCGGTTCGGTGAAGACCGGCTACGGATGCTGCGCGCGGTGCGCTTCGCGGCCCGCTTTAGCTTCACGATCGAGCCCGCCACCTTCGAGGCGATTCAGGAGTTGGCACCGGCGATTCACCAGGTCAGCGCCGAGCGCATTCGCGACGAGATTCTGAAGATTCTGACCGAAGGCGGCGCTCGCCGGGGATTCGAACTCCTTGACCAGACCTCACTTCTTTCCGAAGTGCTGCCCGAGGTCAAGAAGTTTCAAGGCGTGGCGCAGCCTCCGGAGTTTCACCCCGAAGGCGACGTCTGGACTCACACCCTGATGATGCTCGAAGGCCTGGGCTCCGGGCCCGCGCCGCTTACTGCGACGCTCGCTCTCGGCGTGCTTCTCCACGACGTCGGCAAGCCCGCCACGTTCGCCGTCCGCGAGCGCATCCGGTTCGATGGTCACGTGGAAGTGGGCGTGAAGATCGCTGAGGATATCTGTCAGCGTCTGCGGCTTTCGTCCCACGAAACCGACCGCGTCGTCGAGCTCGTCGCCCAACATATGCGCTTCAAGGACTTTCTTAACATGCGCCGCGCCACGCAGTTGAGATTTCTGGCGCTCGACGGCTTCGAGGAGCACTTGGAACTGCACCGGCTCGACTGCCTCGCCAGCCACGGCGATCTCACCATTTACGAAGCGGCCCGCCGGATGCGCGAAGAGACCCCGCCAGAGGTCATTCAGCCCGAGCCGCTGGTGACAGGTCACGATCTCATCGCCCTTGGCTATAAGCCGGGTCCGGTCTTCAAGCAAATACTGGACGCTATCCGCGACGCGCAGCTCGAAGGCCGCATTTCATCGTCCGCCGAAGGCCTCGCACTTGTGCGCGAGAGCTTCGGGCCGCCACCGGTCTCTCCGTAGTCATAGGCAGCGTCATAAGTCGGGCACGTACTGGGAGCACGGGCATGTCGCCCGCTGTTGCTTTACCGTCGCGTTGTGGGCGAGGCGCGCGCTCCCAGAGCGATTTCCCCGAATTGCCGTATGTTGCAAGGCGACTGGCGCCGCGCCCGGATTTCCTGTACCGTGAAACCCTAAGGGTTTGCCTCACTATTTAATGTGCAGGCGCCAAGCCCAAAGGAGGCAAGCAATGAGCGACCATCGATACGAACTTGAGGTCACCAATCCCATTCTGATCTGGCTGTTCAACCACGGCTGGGAAGACCCGACTTGGGGTCAGACAGACGCCAACCAGCTTACCCTGGCAGTGGCCATTAACCAGTTGGCTGGCAGAATTTCCGACGCCGGCACGCGGACTGCGATTCAGACCGCGACCGCGAAGTCAGTGGCAAACCTGTCACAAAAGATCGTGGCCGGCAACACTGCGGCGGCCAAGGGTTACTAAGCTCGGGCTGATTCGTTCACGACGCTGTGGGCGGTTTCGCACGAGCGGAGCCGCCCACCCGAACCCGCACGAAATCGTTGGGCAATCAGAGACTAAGGCTGCCGGTGGACGAAATAGCGACCACCATGGAAGCAGCACCGGCAGCGCCGCGATTCGACTTATATCCCTCACAATCCCTGAGTTCAGCAACTCCTCGAATGGACACAAGTGTGACCACGACATAAGACGCGATGCCGTGGCCACCCGCGGATATCGGAATCGACCGGTGGCGGTGTCTCGAAGTTGATACCGGCCGCGCGACCGCACGCCCGGAAGCCGAGCAGAGGTGCCGGTGACGGACATCACCGCCGCGAGCGCGGCGCGCTCGTAAGCTGAGTGTTGAGGGAAGCCGCGCACGCATCGCGCAGAAAGAGGGGTCGATATGGAACATGCCGAAAGCATCAAGCTGCTGAACGAGGCTGTGGCCGACGAACTTCAGGCCGTGCACCAGTACATGTACTTTCACTTTCACCTTGACGATCTCGGTCTCGGACCGTTGGCCGGGCTGTTCAAGCGTATCGCGATCCAGGAGATGGGGCACGCCGAGAGCCTGGCCGAGCGCGTCCTGTTCCTGAAGGGCGACGTGGAGATGGTTCCCGCGGGTCCGGTGGAGAAGATCGTGGACGCGGAAGCCATGCTGGCCAAAGCCATGGCCATGGAAGACGAGAGCGTCGCTTCATACAACCAGGCGGCGCTCAATTGCGCGGCCCACGCCGACTCCGGCTCCAAGCAAGTCTTCGAGCGGCTGGTGAAGGATGAAGAGGGCCACTTCAACGAGTTCGAAAAGCAGCGCGATAACATCAAGCGTTTCGGGCTCAGTTATCTGGCGCTGCAGTCGTTCGGTGGAAGCGCGCCGGAAGCTGCCTTGAAGGCCGCGAGCTAGGATTGCGGTTAAGCGCCGCGTCGCATCCCGCCGGTCCAATCCGCGCTAGAATATGAGAGCTGGAATGTGAGTCAGGGGTGTGAAAGCATGACTGCTCCCGTCATCGCGCGTAATCCCGAGGTCCTGGGGGGAGCACCCTGCTTCCGCGGCACCCGCGTTCCATTTCAAAACCTGCTCGATTACCTCGAAGCCGGCGACACCCTCGACGAGTTCCTGGAGCAATTTCCCACTGTCAGGCGCGAAATGGCCATCGAGGCGCTTGAGACGGCTAAGGACTCGCTCCTGGCGAGGATTGAGTGAAGGTTCTGCTCGATGAGTCCAGTGCGAGGCGCAATTGCAGTCCACTTTGGAAGACTAAATTCTGCTGGACCTGCGGATGGTCATGCTACTCCTCTAACAACACAGTAAACACAGCAAGAAACGCTTGAAAGCCCGCCCGCGCGGGAGTATGATCACCCCGTCACGACTGCGGTGAGGACCGCAGGATTCACCATACAACCAAGGGGGACTTGATGAAAAAGGGCCTGCTGGCTACGCTTCTGCTCGCACCGCTCCTGTTCGAGTGTGCCAAGGCTTCGGCGCAGGAAGCTCCCTTTAAGCTCGAGGACTCTACTCCCGTCAAATTGCGACTCCAGCGCCACGTCTCATCGGCCGACGCCCAAGTAGGCGACAAGGTAGATTTTGACGTGCTCGACGAGATCACCGTGAACGGCGTCGCCGTGATTCCGAGAAGCTGTATTTCCACGAGTACGAAAAGGCCGAAGAGCACGAGGGCAAGCTCTGCAAGTACGCCATAATCGACGGAAAACAGCGACTCTCTGCGATCTGGGATTTCATGGACGGCAAGTTCGCTCTTAGCGACGAGATTGAGTATATTAGAGACCCGTCCATCAAGCTTGCAGGTCTCGATTATAAGGACCTTTCCCGCGAGTATCCCAGCATTCATGCACGGTTCACCGGGCGCACCCTTACTGTAATTGCGATTCGCACCGACGACACTGACTTGATCGAGGACATGTTTTCACGTCTCAACGAGGCGGTGCCGCTGAACGCCGCAGAGAAGCGTAACGCTTTCGGCGGTCCCGTCTCTAAGATCATCCGTGTCCTGGTGAACACTGACTTTTTCACCAAACAACTCAAGGTTTCTACGAAGCGGTACCGCCACCACGATCTCGCCTGCAAGCTCCTGTATTTAGAAGCACAGGGTGGACCTTCGGAGACTAAGAAGGTCAGGCTTGACGCTTTTGTGAAGCTCTACGCCAAAAAGAGACTGGTCAAGAAAGCCGAAGCTCTGAACGAAGAAGTTTCTTCTATCCTAGGCAAGATGAACCATGTTTTCAAGGAGAAAGACCCTCTCTTAATCGCCGGGCATGGTCGTGGCCTACTTTTTACTATTTAAGGAGAAGACCGTTGCACGTCAGGATCTTGAGGCTTTCGAGGACAGACTTCGCAGGAACCAAGCCTTGGCCGAGAAGGATCTCGCTAGGGCCGACCCTGACCTGCTGGAATTTGAGCGCCTAAACCAGACTCCAAATGATAAGTCCGCAATAGAATACCGGCTGAGAGTTTTGAAGGAGTATGTGGGGCGTAAGAGGGGCGGGTAAGCGCGGGTGGCGCCGACATTGTTTTTGACGTCAGCGGCCCCACGGCCAGGAACGACCCCATGCCGCTCCAACCGGGTAGCGCAGACTTCGCGCCTTTCGAAGTCTGCGGCTGCTATTCGCGAAACCACGAACAACCGCGGACTTTCTAAGAAGCCAAACTCTCCAATGCTTGGCTTCTCGTCGTTACGGCCGGCCCGCCGAGTGGGCCTGACTCGTTCGCGACTCCGCAGCTATCGTGACAAGGTCTGCGCAAGCCTCGCCGCAAAGATGCTGCGGACCCTTTGCATCAGATTTTCCTCGGTAATTGTCCCTTGGAAATAGGATTCCGCGGATTCAACGAGATCACGTAAAGGCAAGAGGCCGCCCGTCTTGCGTTCGAGCGAGGTCCGGAGAATCTGGTCGTGACCGGGAAGAAACTGACCTCGCTCAGGCTCCTGCCCGCAACGGCATTCACACTTTTGCATAGGCACACCCCGCACATACGTGTAGCACGGGCGGTCCGGCAGGACAAGTCGAGCGCCTGCGGCTTGCCGTACCGCTATGCCGTCCCCGCTGTCAATCTCGTCGTGGTACGGTCTCCTGACCGTGCCACAACGAGAACGCGCTTCAGGTGTAGGATAGGGGCCGGCTGGCGCAAAGCGCCAGCTCTGCGATCCTGGGGGGCTGGCGCACACTTTGCGTGGATTCGCCCCCGAGTTTCGAGCGACATATCAGAAGGTGTGCGCCATCCAGCCCTATCAAGTGGCGCTGCACTACATGCATCATAATGTTGTGCGGATTGACAAGACCCTGCGGGTGACACCGGCGATGGAAGCGGGAGTGACTGACCGGCTCTGGACGGTCGAGGGCATCGCGGGTGGCGCCGACATTGTTTTTTATGTCGGCGACTCTGTCGGGGGGCTATTCGAGAGCGAGGTAGCGCAGACTTCGCGCCTTTCGAAGTCTGCGGCTTCTCTTCGAGAACGGCGAGGAACCGCAGAGTTTCTGAAAAACGGAACTCTGCGCTACTCGGCCTTTATCGTCGCGAGCGTCCGCGGGTGGCCACGACAGTCGCCTTTCATGGTGGACACCGCGGGTGGCGCTGACATTGTTTTTGATGTCGGCGGCTCCTGAGCGGGGTAGCGCACACTTCGCGCACTTCGGAGTCTGCGGCTTCTCTTCGCGAACTAAGAAGAACCGCAGAGTTTCTGAGAAACGAAACTCTGTGCGACCGGGCTTTTGCCGTCGCGACCGGCCGGCCGCCCAGCGTCGGCGAATGCCCGCCCCACGCCCGCCTCAGGGAACAAGGTCCGCGCCAAGCATGTGGGCCAGACAAACGCGCGGGTCCTTCACAGCGGCCTCGCCTCTCTCAGGATGCGCCGTCGAAGCAGCCAGTAGAGCGAGTCCTCGGTCACCACGTCAAACTCACGCCCCCAGGAGTTCCCGCAGGCCTGCGAGCAGTTCCATCCGGTCGAACAGACTCCGCGAGGGATCGCGGGGATGCCTGACAAGCTTGGTCGGCTGGCACAGAGCCTGAGATCTGCGGTCTCGGCGCGCTCACACCAGCGGTGGTTGACAGTGATCTCGCCTGCGGATACCCTCGTGACATACAACGCAAGGAGGAGTTTCCGTGACCTTTAAGGTGGTTGTGAAACAAGGAGAGGACGGCTACTTTGTCGCGAACTGTCCGTCGCTCAAAAGCTGTTGGTCACAGGGCCACAGCAAGGAAGAGGCCCTCGCGAATATTCGAGAGGCCATTGCTCTTTACCTGGAGACCCCACCAAACGAACTCCCCCGAGATGGGACTCAGGAAGTCGTGGAGCTCACTCTGTGAGGGTGCCCCTCCTCTCCGGCCGGCAAGTTCGGGCTGCCTTGCAACGTCTTGGCTTCGCAGAGATTCACCGGAAGGGTAGCCACGTCAAAATGGAGCATCCCGACGGCAGAAGGATTGTGTTCCCGTTTCACGACGAGCTCGATCGCTACACACTCAAAGGCGCCCTTGAAGACGCAGATGTCGACCTCGCCGAGTTCCTCCGCCAGGTAAAATGAGGAAGGCATCCCGGCCGCGGGTGGCGCCGACGTGGTCTTTCATGTCGGCGGCCCCAGGCGCCAAGAACGACCCCATGCCGCTCGAGGTGGACTTGAGAAGGCTCAGGCGGAACCGTCATGCTCGGTGCAATTGTCGGAGACGTTATCGGTTCGGTTCATGAAGGGATCGGGACGAAGACAAAGGACTTTCCCCTTTTTATTACGCGGTCGACCTATACGGATGACTCAGTCCTCACGGTCGCCGTTGCCGATTGGATCCTCAGCGGACAGAACCTGGTCGACCTGCTTCACGCCTATACCGAGGCCTACCCCACGCGTGGGTACGGGGGCTTCTACTACCGGTGGGCCAGCGCCCGCGCTCGCGAACCCTACAACAGCTTCGGCAATGGCGCCGCGATGCGGGTGGGCCCGGTCGGGTTCGCGTTCGAGACCCTCGAGGAGGTGCTGGCGTGGGCCAAACGCAGCGCGGAGGTGACGCACAACCATCCCGAAGGCATTAAAGGGGCGCAGGCGACTGCGGCTGCCATCCACCTCGCGCGCCGGTTTCGCGATAAGGATCGGATCAGGCAGACCGTCGAGTCGCAGTTCGGCTACGATCTCAGCGCGCGTTTGGACGACATCCGCCCGGCATACTGCTTCGACGAGACGTGTCAGGGAACAGTGCCGCAGGCGCTCATCGCCTTCTTCGAATCCACGAGTTACGAGGATGCAATCCGCAACGCCATCTCACTCGGCGGCGATGCCGACACGCTCGCGTGCATCACGGGCGGGATTGCGGAAGCTTACTACGGCGAAGTGCCCCAGCACCTGGTAGCACCGGTGATGGCGACACTGGACAAACGTCTGGCCGCGGTGGTTGAGCGATTCCGAAAGCAGTTTGGCCTCGTAGGCGATGCATGATTTGCAGCGGGCAGCGCCGACTTCGCGCCTTTCGAAGTCCGCGGCTCATCTTCGCTACGAAGACCTGACCGCGCTGGAGTTTTCCCTTCCCAGCCGCTCTGCTATCAGGCATGGAACTATTCATGAGGCCGGAAACTGAGGCGAAGCTGAACGAGTTGGCACGCCGAACCCACCGCGGAACGGACAAGTTGCTGGAAGAGGCCGTGGAACACCTCGTCACCTACAACGGGTGGTTCGAGCATAAAGTGACGGCGAGCCTGGCGGCGGCGGAACGCGGCGAGACCGTTCCTGACGAGCAGGTACGCGCCTGGCTCGAACAACGGGAACGCTCCTGAATGCGGATCGAGTGGTCCACCCATGCGGTAGCGGACCTGAAGGCAATTTCCGGAATACATTCGAGCGCGATCGAAACCTCACGCCCCAGGAGTTCCCGCAGGCCTGCGAGCAGTTCCATCCGCTCGAACAGACTCCGCGAGGGCTCCAATTGGCTGCAGGCCCGGCCCGTGGCTATTCGTCGTGGGTCATTTGACGCGACGTAGTACTTTATCGTTATTGACATTTGTGGCGAAAAGGCGTAAGAAACACTTGCAGGCTGCACGGCGGTTCTTCCCATGGCTTTGTGCATCGCCAACCCGAGGCAGGGGATCAATCGCGAGCCGCGTCCCGAGGTCGCGCGCTCGAGCGCCAATGGTACAACGCCCGAAAGCAAGGGGGGGCCCCCCTAAGATTTTGCAAAACGAAGCCAAGTTCTCCTTTAGAATCAACAAATCCGTTCCCCAAAAGGCCAAAAACGAACCCAAATAAGCCCCTTAAATCACCCTTAAAACAGCTTAAACCGGCTTAAACGAACCCAATCAGAGCTGGCAGACGCGGCGGTTCATCACGCCCGAAACAGCGGCTATTGGTGTAGCCCGATAAAGCCACGCCTCCCCGGCCGACGCCGGCGCCGGAAACTGAGCAACTCCAGACCGCCCGAGTCCGGACTCCGCTACGCGCCCTCGGCGATCTCGATCGCGAGCAGCAGGGCGCGCGCTTTGTTCACCCATCTCGACAAGATTCTGACCCGGAACGTCCGTGCCACATGGATTGGCCCGGCCACCGGAGCGCGCAAAGACGCCGGCAGCTATGAAACCGGCAATCAGGCCGGAAAAATGTTTCCGCCTGCGGTGGTTCGCGATTTTGAAACGCCTCCCTATTGGGAAGACGCCGTGCTCTTATTGCAGGGATGTTGAAGCTACTCGCTTGCCTGCCGCTCCGAGGCAAACGCCTTAACGCATGTCCTGACGGCTACGCTGTTGAGACGGGCCCGTTCCCGAAGGGCAAATCTGGAGTTCGTTGCCGCCCCAGCCAAGGATATCCGCGCCCCCAAGGCCGTCGAATTGTCCTACCGCGACCGGAGGATTGAAGCCACAACCGAGGGCCGTCCATCCGCCCGCTCCATTGATCGATACCCGGTAGAAACCTCCGATTTGGGCAATGTCGTCGATGTGGTCGCCGTTGAAGTCGGCTACGAACAGGCCGGCCATGGTATCAGTGAGCTTTGGACGGAGCGGCTTCCAGGCGTGTTCCTGCCGCGCGAAAACCGCCATCCATTGGTTAGCAACCACGCCCACGACATCCGTTTTGGGACTGGAGGAGACGTTCGGGTCAAAATGCCCAAACGCCAGGTCGGGAATCTGGAAGCCGGAAACGGCGTAGAGGACGAACGGGCCCACGCCCGCGTCTGAAACGTACCAGTTGGTGCCGTCGGCATAGAAGACGTCGGCGCGGTTGTCGCCAACGAAATCGCCGATGTAGAAGTCGAACATCGAGTGCGAGCCATTCCCGGTGCCCGGCGCCAACCAATCGTTGTGGCGGTTCGAGAGGCGCACCCACGGAGTGCGGCCTCCCCAGGAAACCATCCAGTTCTCGCCCACCTGGGTAAAAACGTCGGTGCGGCCGTCCGCGTCGAAGTCGCCGAAGAGCAGATTGTTGAGTGTCTCGGTCTGTTCGCTGAGGAGTCGCCATTCCGCGGCTCCGGCGGGCGCGTAGTACCATGCGGCGCCGGTGGCAAGAAAGAGATCCTGCTTGCCGTCGCCGTCGAAATCGCCCACTCCGAAGCGTCGGGTTGGATTGGTCAGAGCCGATGGGGCTTGGTTCGGGTCCACGGGAAAGAACTTGCTGTCAATGCGAAGGTACGGAGGGGGCGAGCCCCCACCCTGCCATTCGACGGTGGAGTCGATAGTGTGCAGCGCGACGTTTTCCCGGAAACTATCGACGGCGCCGGCGCAGGGATATCCCCGCACCGAGAAATTGTAGTGCACCGGGTCGAGAAACGTGTTCCGAAGCACTTCGACACCGCCGCCGGCAACGCCGCCGTCGTGGCTGGCCCCGGAACCATGAACGTCGACATTGGCGGATTGCTCCGTGGAGAGAAACAGGTTGTCAAGCGCGGAATAGCCTGCAAACGTGGAGCCGTCAGAGGTAATGCAATGGACGTTTTCCAGGAACTCGTTGCCGTAAACCATCGGATCGGATCCCCAACCGGCCGCCACGCCGTAGCCGTCGGAGTCATGTTGATCGTTGTCGGACTGGCGATTGTGGTGAATGAAATTTCGAGCGATCACGAAGTTCTGTGACCGCGCAACGGGCGGCTGACAGGTGCGCAATTCGCCAAGGTAGCTGTAGAGGTCGATGGCGGAACGTGTCCAGTCGGACATATCGTTGCGGTCGATCACTATCCTCATCGACTCGCTTGTAATGTCGCTGAGAATCCCCGCGACTCCGTGCTGATGGCCGTAGAAGTCGCGGCTGGGCCCGCGAATTCGCAGGCTGGTGACGCGCACGTTGGTTCCTACGGCTTCAAGAAAGGCGGTGAAATCCTCTCCCCGCGGGAACGATGCCACCGGAATAATGCCGCTATCGACCGACAAGGAAATCTGGGGACCCATGGACTCCCCGCGCCGATCGCCACGAAGCGTTACGCCGGTCTTCAGCGGTAGCGCTTCGGGCAGGCCGGTGAAGCTGATGAGAGCGCCTGGGGCGACTTCAATCACGGTATTCGGGATGGCGCGTTCCAGGGCCTGCTGAAGCACGGTCGCGTTGGATACGGAAACAAACAGCGACGTCGGTTTCCTTTGGCTGCCGTCGAGAGCAATAAAATCCCAAAACTCGACGTCGCTCAGGAGCCGGTGTGCGAGGACTAGAGGCGTATGCCTCGGCGTAGCACCGCTGCGCAACTGCACCACGAGATCGCGATTCGAGTCGAGAATGATGCTGTCGCCATCGAGGACGAAAATCTGGCCCGCCGAAAAGCTGCATGGCAAGAGCTGGACAGGCGCGCCGGACGCCGGTTGGCTTGCGCTCGCGCCGATACAAAAGCCCGCGACATGAAGCCTTACCTGGTGGTCGCGGGGAGGAACAAGCCCGCCGGTTGGGGCCGCCGCTTTGGTAACAGGAGGTACAAACTCCTCGACGCCCACGTCTTGCCCGGAAGGGGAGCCGCAGTCGTCGATGAAGACGGCGGAGCCGGCCTGGAGCGGAGTCGCCCCAACATCGAGGCAGCGGCCCATATAGCTCTGAACGTGAAAGAGAGGCAAAACCGACTGGAAAGCCGCCGCCTGTCCAGGGACGAAGCAAAGAGAACAGAGTGCGGTTAACCAGGCCCAGCGGCGGCCCTGGGTCTCATAAGCAGACTCAGCCATCACGCCTCCGTGTGTTCCGGCTGATTTTGAATCACCCGGCCCTTCGACATGATTTCGCAAAGCGCGTAGCGACCTCACAGCGGGCCGATTTCCGGTACTGCGGATTGCACGTCACTGTTGCCGCAGTCACTGCTATTTGGGCGATGGATATCCTTCGATCACTCGAAGGCTGCCCGGGTCAACCGTCATGAAATTCGTGCAGTCTCTTGAGTGCCGCTTGCTGTTCGGAAGTACGTGTACCTCGACTGTTCCGGTTTGCTTATTGACGGACTCAATCGCAACGAGTGTGCCTTCCTCTATTTCGCATCCCGGGCCCTTGCCCCGGGGATCGGGGAAAGACCGCGTGGTATACGCGTCTTTGCCGGGAGAGGGTTCAATAGCCGTGGAAGCGGGCGACGGCGGCGAAGAGGGCGGAGCGACAGTTGCGTTTTGCACCGATGACGGCTGGACGGCCCTCGTTGTTCGGCCTGGCTGAGGGCGGGATTGTTTTGCCCCCGGAAGACCTTTCCAGTCGCTAGCCTTAAGCTCATCCCATTGCTGAGGCGCGATGCCGCACCAGCTGAGAGCGTCTTCGCGCAATACCTGTTGCACCGGCACAGCGTGGTTTAAGCTATCGTGACAGTGAATCGAGTCTAGCGGACCTGGAGGTTTGCCATGCTGCGTTTCATTCAAGATGTCGGCGAGAGCCAGTTTCTGCGATGGATCAATGCTCCAGCCTTGAATGAACCTCGTGACGTCGCTGCCGGATTCCCAGGTCCACTTATCGTTCTTCGAATAGCGCAGCTTGATAACTTCGTAGGTCGCATCGCGGCTCTTGTCCCTGTTTTGCCACTTCGTCCACGGACCCCACGTCCCATCGGCAATGTGCCGCAGGCGAAAGACTTGAAACTCCGCAAACACAGACCAGTTCCATTCTTCGTTCGCAAGATCGGCAGGTGTGCGGGTGTCGGCTACTGCCTTGAAGCTCAGGTCCCTGTACTCGATCACTACTTGACAGACATTCGGCACAACCGGCACGACATCCGTGCAGAGCCGTTTCCCAGTGGAAACAGGGCCGACGTACCCCGATGTCGGCATCTCGTTAAATCTCTGAACAAATGCTTTGTCGCCTAACTCATTAGCCTTTGACTGCGCGTCGGCGTCTGACGGACCCTGCGCCTGCGCCGCCAGACACAGACACGCGGAGACGCCCCACGCCGCAATCATTTTCCAATAGAGCGACTTGGCCTCGATCAGCATGGGAAACAGTATAGACCGAAATGCACGCTCGCACGGCGACTTGGGCGAGTGCTGGACTGAGGAACTGCGAAAGGGAAGAGCTTCGGACCGAAGCACGAACGGATGCCGGGCTGCCCGACTCCGCTACGCGCCCTCGGCAATCTCGATGGCTCGCAGCAGCGCGCACGCCTTATGCAGGCTCTCCTGATATTCCCGGGCCGGAACCGAGTCGGCGACGATACCGGCGCCGGCCTGCAGATAAGCCTTCCCGCCGCGCGCGACAATGGTGCGGATCGCGATGCACGCGTTCAGATTGCCCGAAAAATCCGCGTAGAGGACCGCGCCGCCATAGAGGCCTCGACGTGTGGGCTCCAGCTCGTCGATGATCTCCATGGCTCGGATCTTGGGCGCGCCGGAAAGCGTCCCTGCCGGGAAGCAGGCGGCGAGCGCGGCGTAGCTGTCGGCGCCGGGTCGCAAGCGCGCTTCGAGCCGCGACACCAGGTGCATCACGTGCGAATAGCGCTCCACGAACATGAGTTCGCGCGCGCGCACGCTGCCCGTCTCGGCAACGCGGCCGAGGTCGTTGCGCCCGAGATCGACCAGCATCAGATGCTCCGCGCGCTCCTTCTCGTCGGCCAGCAGCTTCTGTTCCAGCGCCGCATCTTCCTCCTCGGTGCGACCGCGAGGGTGGGTTCCGGCGATGGGACGATATTCGAGCGCGCGCCCGCTGGCCTTCACCAGCATTTCCGGCGACGAGCCCAACACGGTCACGGGTCCGAGGCGAAGGAAGTAGAGATACGGCGAAGGATTCACGATCCGCAGCGCACGATAGACATCGAACGCCGGCGCGCGCAAGGGCACTGTGAGGCGCTGCGAAAGGACAACCTGAAAGATGTCGCCGGCGCGGATGTATTCCTTGGCGCGCTCCACGATCTGTTCGTAGCGGCCGTGCGTCAGATTCGCCTTGATGGGCAACCGGGACGCCGGTTGGCGCCGGCGCGGCGGAACCAGTCCCGCGAGCGGGGCTTCGAGGGTTCGGCGCATGCGTTCCAGGTCGCGTACCGCCGCGCGGTACTTGCTCTCGAGCCTCCCCTGTCCTTCCTCGGTGAACACGTTCGCGATGATCAGCATCCGGTGTCCGACGTGATCGAACGCCACCAGGTTGCGGTAGTACATGAAGAAGGCGTCGTCGAGATCGACGTCCGGCTCGACCCGCGGCGGCAGGTTCTCGAGCTCGCGCACAGCTTCGTAGGCGATATATCCGACGGCTCCCGCCGAGAACGGCGGAATGCCCGGTGCCACCGCGGCGCGGAACCGGCGTCCGGTCTCGCGCAGGTAATCGAAGATGCCGCCCGATTCTTCGCGGCGGCGTCGCTCGCGCTCAACCACGATTCGCCGCCCGCGGCAGGACGCGGTCTGGAAAGGATCGGCGCCGAAGTAGGTGTAGCGGCCGATGTGCTCACCGCCCTCGACGCTCTCCAGCAGGAAACTGTAGGGGTGCGCTCGCTCCTGGTAAGGGCGCGCGAGTTTCAGACAGGCCGCGACGGGGCTGACCAGGTCAGCGACCACCGAGGTCGCGACGGGAATCACGTTGCCGCGGCGGGCGAGGCGCTTGAATTCCGCGAAATTGGGGAATGTCTCGATGGTACTCATGGCGCAGGAAGAGTATCACTTCGGGGTATGCGTGCTGCTCGCGCCTCGAGGCAATGCGAACGCGACATACTCGCCGTGAATGTGCTGCTGCGCGGCCGCATCGTTCACTTCGGGCGCCGCCGCGCACACCACCAGATATTCACGTCCGGCGGCCTCGTAGACACTCGGCATACCTTGCATCGGCATATCGAGCCGCTTTTCCCAAAGCACCTTGCCGGTATTCTCGTCATAGGCCCGAACGAAATGATCGCGCGTGGCGGTGAAGATCAATCCGCCGGCAGTGACCACCGGACCTGTTTTGAGGAAGGGAAAGCCTGTGTCGTCGATTCCCTTCGCCGCGAGCTCGGGCACTTCACCGAGCGGGATTTGCCACTTGATGGTGCCCGTGTTCAAGTCGTAGGCCGTGAGCGAAGACCATGGCGGTTTGATCGGAGGCACTTCGGCGGTTGTCATCATGAAGCCGAATCCACTCAGGTAGTGCGCCGGTTCAGAACTGTCGGATTCTGTTCCGCCCGCGGGAGGTGCTGCGGGTTTTCGCGCCGAGTTCAAGACCTGTGATGGATTGAGAAGAAAGGCGGTCAACGATCGAACGTCCTCGTCTGTCAGCTTCGGGAATCCCGGCATAGGGCCGGCTCCCTGCCGGATGCGCGCTTCGATCTGGTCTCTATTCAGCCTCGATCCGATATCAAGCAGCGAGGGAACGGCCGGAGGTAATCCCTTGAGGTCGGAGCCGTGGCATAGGCGGCAATTCGATTCAAAGATGAAGTGGCCTTGCTGCTCCAGCGTCTCGCCGCGGTCGACGCCGCCCGTCTGCTCGCGTTCCAGCTTGAGCATGCAGGGCAGGTCCATCGAAGCGATAACCAGGGTACCGTTGTCGGGATCGGCTGCCGTGGAACCCCAGTTGGCGCCGCCGCTGTTGCCCGGCATTTCCATCGTGTCGCCCAAGGCGGGCGGGGTGAAGAGCCCGCTGTTCCGGGACGATTCGATCTGTTGGCGGAATCGCGCCGCTTCCTGCGCATCGGTGATCAGCGGGCTAAGGTCGGCGGCGGTGAACGATCGACGCGCGAAGGGCGGCGGGTTCGTCGGGAACGGCTGCGTGGGCCACGTCTCTTCGCCGGGCACATCGGAGCGCGGCTCCGGCCGTTCTTCGATAGGCCAGAGTGGCTTGCCGGTCACGCGGTCGAATACCCAGACGAATCCGGTCTTGCCAGCCTGCGCCACAGCATCCACTTTGCGGCCGTCGTGCCAGATGGTGAGAAGCTTGGGAGCAGCGGCATTGTCGTAGTCCCAGATGTCGTGATGGACCATCTGGAAATACCAGAGCAGCTTGCCGGTGCGGGCGTTGAGCGCGAGCAGGCAGTCGGCGAACAAATCGGCGCCGTGGCGGTCGGCGCCGTAGAAATTGTACTTGGCGCTGGCGGTGGGGACGTAGACGATCCCGCGCTTTTCGTCGAGCGACATTTCGCCCCAGCAATTGGCGCCGCCCACGCGTTTCCAGGCGTCCTTCGGCCAGGTATCGTATCCGAACTCGCCCGGACGCGGGACGGTATGAAAAGTCCAGGCCAGCCTGCCGGTGCGCACGTCGAACGCCCGGATGTCGCCGGGCGCGGAGCCATAGCCCTGGTTGGTAGCCGACCCCAGAATCAGCAAATTCTCAAAGACGCGTCCCGGAGTCGTGGACTGCACCAGGGACAGGGTCTTGGGATCGCGGTCCAAACCTTCTTTCAAGTTCACCAGGCCGTTGGTACCGAAGGAAAGGATCTGCTTGCCGGTGCGGGCATCGATCTCCTGCAAAAAGTGGTTGGCGGCGAACAGCAACCGTCGATCGCGCCCGTCGGCGCTCTCCCAGTAGTTGATCCCACGATCCGTCATGATCTCGGTGTGCGGATCCGCCGGATGAACCCAGACCTTCCCCCCCGTCCCGGCGTCGAGCGCAATGATGGAGTCGTCCTCGGCGAGGACGTACGTGAGGCCATGCGCTTCGATGGGATTGAAGAAGTACCGGTTGTCGTCACCCGTGGGGAATGTCCAGGCAATCTGAAGTTGGTTTACGTTACTACGGTCGATCTGGCGCAGCGACGAGTACTGCGACGAGTCTGGTCCACCGCCGTAATCGGCCCACGTCTGGTGGGCTCGATCGGCCGCGGGGTCCTGACCCGGGACCGCGAGGAGAGACACCGACGCCAGAAGCGCGGCAGCGATGCATGCGACGGCGCCTGCGAATCGACATAACCAACAAGGGTGAAGGGCCCTGAACGGCCTCATGTCCTCGCAACCCAGATTCATCCTGATACCGTTGCTGCTGCCCGCCGCAACCCCGCCGCGACACCGCGTCGTCGGAGACTCCAAGGGCTGCCGCTGCGCTACAGCCCTGGCCCGGGATCACGCCGGCCGAGATCGGGACCGGACGATTCGCGGGACGGCTGCAGATCGTCCTCGTCGTAGGTGAGAGGGATCGCCAGAGTCACTTCAAGACTCGTGCCGGCGAGAAGCACCACCTCTTTGCCGCGCGACGCCAGCACGTAAATCAATCCGCCCAACGCGCCGCCTGCTCCTCCCGCTGCAGCACCCACGCCGCTGTGACCGCTGCTGATTCCGGCCACCGAACCGATTCCTGCTCCTTCCGCCCCGGTAATCGCGACCGTCTCCACGTCTTTGGCCTTGCTCCCCTCGCCTTGAATCCTTCCCTCTTTCGAGCTGAATCCTTCGTTACCGCTGCCGCCGTAACCCGACAAGCTGGCGTTGCGCAGCGACTTGGTAACCCCGTTCGGCAGCGTGATCTCATCGAACGTCACCGCCAATTCGGCCTTGCCTTTCACGTGGCCCGGCCGTCTCACCTCCGTCAGCTTCCCTTTCACGTAGCTGCCGACGGGGATGACGATCCGGTTCTTGACCACGACCGGGTAGAGCGTGGTGCAGTAGACTGTCTGGCCCACCTGGGCCGTGCGCGTGTTGATGGTATTGCGAAGCTCGAGCGGAACCGTGGTGTTGGCGGGGACGGTCACCTTTCCGGCGGATGGATCGGCAGGCGCCGAAGTCGCCGGGGAGGCGATCGCGGCCCGGGCCGCGTCATCCGGAGAGGCCTGTACCACCGGCGCCGGCGCCTGTCCGCTGCAGATCACGGCCGCTGTCAGCAGAGCCGTCAGCGTCAGCCCGGCGAAGATCAGAGAAGCCCTGCCCGCTTCGCCCAGGCACCTGACTCGATCGGCCGACGTTCGCGTCGCGGCTGGTGAGCCGAACTGGCAGTGCTGGTGACGGCCGAACATCGCGGATGCCTCCTCGGGACCTAGGTGAATCCTACCACACGCCGCCGGAGGAGTTGCCGTCCGGTCGCTGCCCGGCCGCTGGCGCGTGCCGACCGGGACGGGGCCCCCAAGGAGCGGCAGTGGTCGACGACGTAACGAATCTGCAATCTTGTATACTTAAGAATTCGGCTGTGTTGGATCGTCATCCATGGCATCTCAGGCCCAACCCAAACCGTCAGACGCTTTGCGCCGGATTTCGTCGGTGGACGAAATGCTGAGCCGGCCGGCGATTCGCGCCTTGGAGCCCTCTGCTGGACGTGTGCTCCTTGTGGAGGTGGCGCGCGACGTGCTACAGGCGCTTCGAGACCGGCTCAGCAGCGGCCAGGACGCCGAGTTCACCGACCGCGATATTGAGGACCAGATCCGTGAAGGCATAGAAGCGCAGCTTGCGCCCTCGCTCGTACCGGTGATCAACGCCACGGGCGTCGTGCTTCACACCAATCTGGGACGCGCGCCGCTGGCCCGCGAGGCGGTGCAGCGCGTGGCCGAGGTCGCCGGAAACTACTCGAATCTGGAGTACGATCTCGCGCAGGGCGAGCGCGGGAAGCGCGACGATCACACCAACCGGCTGCTCGCCAAGCTCGTTGGTTCAGATTCGGCGCTGGTGGCGAACAACAATGCCGCAGCCGTGTTTCTGGCGCTCAACACGCTGGCCGAAGGCGGCGAGGTCATCGTCTCGCGCGGCGAGTTGATCGAGATCGGGGGATCGTTCCGGATCCCCGACATCTGCGCCAAAAGCGGCGCCGTGCTCCGGGAAGTGGGGACCACGAATCGCACGTGCCTCGCGGACTACGCAGCGGCCATCAACGAGCGCACCCGTCTTTTGTTGCGCGTCCATCCCAGTAATTTCCGCATCGTGGGCTTCACGGAGCGTCCGGCCCTCGAGGAATTTGTGGAGCTTGGGCGGCGCCAGAATATTCCAACAATGGAGGACCTCGGCAGCGGTTGCCTGGTGGACCTTGAAATGCAGGGACTGCGGGACGAGCCGCCCGCTGGCCGGAGCATTGCTGCCGGTGTCCAGGTTGTAACGTTCAGCGGCGACAAGCTGCTCGGGGGTCCGCAGGCCGGGATTATCGCCGGGGGGCGCGAGCCGTTGCAGCGCATTCGCAAGAATCCGCTGTTTCGCGCCCTGCGCGTGGATAAGATGACCATCGCCGCGCTCGAAGCCACGGCCCGGCTCTATCGAAGCGGACGGCTCGACAGCATCCCGGCGCTCGCTATGATTCGCGCTTCGGTGGCGTCCATCGAGGCGCGTGCAGCCCGGCTCAGCGAGAGGCTGGGGATGTTGCCAGGCATGAACGCGGCGCTCGAGCCGGGCGAATCCGTGGCGGGAGGCGGCTCCACTCCGGGCCAGTCCCTGCCCACGACGCTGGTCGCTCTCGGCTGCGCGCGATGCTCCGCGCGGGAGCTGTCAGAGCGCCTGCGCCGCAACCGCCCGCCCGTGATTGCGCGCGTCGAACGGGACCGCGTGCTGCTGGATTTGCGTACTGTTCTCGATCGTGATGAAGAAGGCGAAATCGTCAGGGCTTTTGAGAGAATCGCAAGGGAGATCGCGTGAATTCAACCATTTCCATGGCCGGTCCGGCAACCGCTGAGGTCGGTGAAGTAACGGACCCGATACACGGCTTTGCGCCCAGCGAAGACGCACCACGGGAAGAGGACGGCATCGCCGCCGGCTTGCCGCGCATTGCCTACTTCTCGATGGAAATCGCGCTTGAACCCGCAATTCCGACTTACGCGGGCGGCCTGGGTATCCTGGCCGGCGACATGCTCCGATCCGCGGCCGATCTCGGACTGCCCATGGTCGCCGTGACCCTCGCCTATCGCGGCGGGTACTTCGAGCAGCGGATCGATGAGGAAGGACGCCAGTTGGAGGAGCCTTCCACGTGGTCTCCACAGAATGTGTTGAAACCGGTGGAGGCGCGCACCGCTGTCACGGTCGAGGGCCGGCGCGTTCTGATTCGCGCCTGGCGCTACGACGTGATGGGCATCGGCGGCCACAAGGTGCCTGTCTATCTGCTCGACACGGCGATGCCTGAAAACCCCGAGCAGGATCGCACCCTGACCGAGCGCATCTACGGCGGCGACCGCCGCTACCGTCTGGCGCAGGAGGTCGTGCTGGGCATGGGCGGGGCGCGGCTGCTGCGCGAGCTCGGCCACACGAACATTGGAAAATACCACATGAACGAGGGCCATTCCGCGCTGCTCACCATGGCGCTGTTTGAGGAGCAGGTGCGCGAGCGGCTGCCGGAGTCGTCGGATTTCCTGCAGGAACTGCAGCGCCTGCGGCAACGCTGCGTGTTTACGACGCACACGCCCATACCGGCGGGTCACGACGCGTTCGATCGCGATCTGGTCAGCCAGGTACTTGGCGAGAAACGCACTCACGGCCTGGAGATTCGCGGCTTGATGCCGCAGGGGCGCCTGAACATGACGGAGCTGGCGCTGGCCTGCTCGCATTACGTGAACGGGGTAGCGATGCGGCACGGCGAGGTGTCGCGCGCCATGTTTCCCCGCTTCGCGATCCGATCGATCACCAACGGCGTGCACGCCCGCACCTGGACCTCCCCGCCGTTTCAGGACCTTTACGACCGGTACATTCCCGAGTGGCGCCGTGACAACCTCTACCTGCGCTGCGTGCTGGGCGTGCCCCTGCACGAGATCCTCAAGGCTCACGCGGCCGCCAAGCGCACCCTGTTCGCGGCCATCCGCGCCGAGACCGGCGTTGCCCTCGACGAGTCCAGGCTTACTTTGGGATTTGCGCGTAGGGCTGTAGCCTATAAACGGGCCGAGCTGCTGCTCTCAGACCCGGAACGCCTGAAGAAGGTGGTCAAGCGCTCCGGCCCCTTGCAGATTATCTACGCGGGCAAGGCGCATCCGGCCGACGAAGAGGGCAAGGCGATCATCCGGCGGGTGATCGAGCGCGCCTCGGAGTTTGATGACGACGTCCACGTGCTCTACATTCCGAACTACGACATGCGCTGGGGCCAGCTGCTGACGAGCGGCGTGGACGTCTGGGTGAACACGCCCCTTCAGCCGCACGAAGCGTCAGGAACCAGCGGCATGAAGGCCGCGCTGAATGGCGTACCGAGCTTCAGCGTGCTTGACGGCTGGTGGATCGAGGGACACGGCGAAGGAATCACGGGCTGGAGCATCGGCGAGGACAGTCGCGGCGATAATCCCTCGAGCGAGCTCGCCTCGCTCTACAACAAGCTGGGCACGGTGATCGCGCCGCTGTTTTACGCCAAGCCCGCGGGCTTTGCGGAGGTCATGCGCGGCACCATCGCTTTCAACGGGTCGTTCTTCAACACGCACCGCATGCTGAACCAGTACGTACAGAACGCGTACGGTCTCGAGCTGCTGCCCAGCATGATGAGAGAGTCGGGAAAGAACGGGACCTAGTCCTTCGTCAGATGGCGGCCGATCAGGTGAATCAGACTGAGCACGAGGGCGCCCCAGAAGGCCGCGGCGAATCCGTACACCGTGAATCCCGGCACGAACCACGCTGCGACTTCAAGCATCAGGGCGTTCACCACCAGCAGGAAGATGCCGAAGGTCAGAATGGTCAGCGGTAGCGTGATGATCTTCAGCAACAGGCCCAGAGTCGCGTTGACGAATCCGATCACCAGCGCCGCCAGCAAGGCCGCGCCGATATGGCGCACGTGGAATCCGGGCACGAGGTCGGCTACGATCAGCAGGGCGACCGCGCTCAGGACCCAACGCACGAGCCACTTAGTCACGCCAGCCTCCAGCAGAGATCGAATCGTCTTCGAGCCGAACAACCGTCAGTCCCATGGTAATCCTTCACGGCTCCTGGCTTGCCGGTCGCACGGCGTCATCGCCGTTCATGGCCGGCGCGGATCGCGTCTGCCACTGGTGAATCTCCTCGCGCAACATCTGGAGGACCGCGAAAGTGACCGAGAGAATCAGCGGGCCCACGAGTATGCCCACCACACCGAAGGCGTGAATTCCACCAAGCAATGAGAAGAATACAAAAAGCGTATTCATCTTCACCCGTCCGCCGATGACGATCGGGCGGAGGAGGTGATCGGCCACCGTAGCGACCGATGCCCCCCAGACCAGCATGGTCACGCCCTTCGCCCAATGCCCGCCAACAAACAGGACGATGGAGGCCGGAACCCAGATCAGGGACGTGCCGACGAGCGGCATCAGCGAGCACCCGGCGGTCATTACACCCCACAGGATCGGCGAGCCAAGGCCGAGCAGTGCGAACGCCAGGCCGACCAGCACTCCCTCCACGGCCGCCACCGCCAGAACTCCGTAGAGATTTGCGAAGATGGCGTCATTAATGCTCGTGAACAGGCGTCCCACGCGGTCCTCATCGAGCGGCAGCAGCGCCGCCATGGTTAAACGAATCCTCCGCCCTTCACGGAAAAGGAAAAAGAGCGTGAAGAAACTGATGGCGGCGTCCACGATCAGCGTACCCAGATGCTTCGCCAAATTTGGAACTCCACGTACAATCCAGGCGCTCAGTTCTGCCAGTCGGCCGCGCAGTTCGGCGGTCGGGTCCAATCCCGGAAGACTGACATGCCCGGCGATACTATTCAGCGGTCTCTGGAGTTCGTAAGTCAGCCACGGTACCAGGCCTCCACCCTCGGCGCTCCTCGCGCTCAGGTATGAATACGCATGGGTGATTTCTCCCTCAATGGCGGTGCCGAAGCCGGCAATCGGACCCACGATGACCAGAAGCGCCAGGACCGTGGAGACGAGAGCAGCCAGATTGGGACCGCGAATCCGGCTCCAGATCCGGTTATGGATGGGGTAAAAGACGATCGCCATCACCGCCGCAAAGAGAATCGGGGTTATAAAGGGCTCCGCCATGATGTAGCAGAGACAAAGCATGAGGATGCTCGCCACAATCAGGAAAATCAGTGTGTAGCGGCTCCTTGACCGGGCTCCAGGCGCAGGCGGTGCGGCAGAAGGAGCCGGCGTGGCGTTCAGCGGCGAGCCGTCATAAGGTGCGCCCATGGTCTTAGTTGCCCCAGCCCCTGATGACATCGAAATAAACTCAACCTGGAAAAGTATAACCTGACCCTGCGAGCAAGTTCGTCGGCCGCCGGTCGCTGACGGCCGTTTGCGGCCACCATGATTCTCAGCGGTGCGCACCATAAATGGGTTGGCAGAATTCCGGAGACTGGATATAATCAAAATGCGGGGTGGAGCAGTCAGGTAGCTCGTTGGGCTCATAACCCAAAGGTCGCTGGTTCAAATCCAGCCCCCGCAACCATCCCAACTTCCCGGCCTCAACTCACCGAGAATGTCCCACCCGCCCTTGGCGATGTAGTGCCTTCTTGCGGAATCTGGCTCCATCGTGACGGCCCGGCGAAGGTGCTTACGCAGTTCCTCTCGTCCCATCGCAATCCGCCGTGCGCGCGTCTCCTGATAAGGCTCATTTGCTCCGTCCGTCGGTGAAATGCCAATTAGCTGTTCCAGCTTATCGATTCGCTCCGTGACGAGAGCTTTCAGGCCAGCGAGATCCTTCTCGATGGAGTCTTCTCCCTCGGAGAGCAGCCGGTCTGTGATTGAGCGCAGGTCATCTTCACGCTGGGCAATCGCCCTGAGTAGAGCCGGGGAGTGGCCACTCTCAGCGACGGCGGCCGTCAGGTTGCCGATCTCAGCTTCTAGCTTCACCTTTCGTCCGCGCAACTGAGCCAACTCTTCCGACAGATTGCTCAGTCGAGAGCGCATCTGGCGGCCAAGCTCCGAGATGAAATAATCAATGGCTTCAGGCCTCAGGACTTGCCTGCGAATCTCGGAAAGCAACTCTCTCTCAAGCCAGTCCTGGCTCTCCTTCAGGTTGTTCGTGCAGGTGCCTCGGTAGAAGTTTTGAGGGCAGCCATATTGCGGAGGCCGGTGACCTTTGCGCCCGGTGACGATGACCAGTTGGGCCCCGCAGACCCCGCAGCGCATGAGACCGCTGAGCAGGTAGCGGCCTACGGCGGCTCGATTCAGGAGTCCTGGACGTTTCTCAGTGCTGTAGGTTTCTTTCAGCCATGCCTGCCGATCATGAACGCGCTTCCACAGGTCCTGGCTCACAACCCGAAGATCCGGTCGCTCCGCACGCCGCCACTCAGTTTCCGGACGCTCTCTGCGGAGGCGTCTATTTGTGCCCGGCGCCTTAATCCAGCGCGAGCGATTCCAGATGACAGTGCCCGCGTAAAGCTCGTTGTGAAGCATGGCGCGGAGGCACGTGGGGGCCCACGAAGAATACTGTTTACCGGCCCTTGGCCGGGGTGAGGGAATCTTCTCCGCGTTGAAGGTCTTGGCGATGGTCTTCAGCGAGAGACCGCTCGCGGACATCTCAAAAATCCGCCGGACGATTGGCGCTTCCGCCTCATTGACCTCAAGGCGAACGCCGTCATCTCCCTTCACGTTCGAGTATCCGAAGGTCCGTCCGCCTGCGTGAAGTCCCTTGAGCACCCGGCTGTCGAGTCCGCGGTGCGTCTTTTTGGCGAGCTCTTTCACGTACAGGCTGTCGACCAACCCGTGAACGGTGAAGAGGACGTCAGCCTGCTCGTCCCGGCTGTCGATTCCCTGACTGACGGCCAGGATGCGCACGCCTGCAAAGTTCAGGCGCTCAAAGACCCTGGCGGTCTGTGACAGGTTCCTGGAGATGCGGCTGGTGTCATCCACCAGAAGCACATCGAACGGACGTGGCTGCGAAGTCGCCGCTGTCATCATCCGCGTGAATTCCGGCCGGTCATCGCCCACGCCGGAAAGGGCCTCATCAGGGTAGACGTGCTCCGGGGCAACGAGCCAGCCCCTTGAGACGGCGTATTCAGAGCACTTCCGGATTTGATCTTGAATAGAAGCGGGGTTCTGCCGGTCGGTGGAATAGCGGGCATAGACAGCGCAACGGCTCATGCGATTTGCCTTTCTGTGGCCCGGACTGACTCGTGCGTCTTAAGGCTTTCAACGCATGCGCGACGAACCCACCACGAGGCGGTGCGGTCCTCTGCCTCCGCCGCTAGCTCGATCTGGCGCAACAAGTCACGGGTCACTCTGAAAATGAGGTATTCGGTTTTACGGTTGGCCTTGGTCACTTTTCTCATGTAACACAGCGTATCACACTCTGTGGGACCTGTCAACATATTTCAGCCGCGCTCCGGGAGAAGGCTTCCCGAGGCTATTTCGCTTTAACTTTGCGTTTGCTGCCACGCTGCGGCGTTTTTTCCCGCGCGCCCGGTCCACGTTTTGAGTGCCTTACGATTTTCGCGGGCTGCCCTATGGCAACGGCGCATCTCACAGAATCTGTGGAGCTTAACGGAATCGAAAAAACGCGAATTTGAGGCAGCCAGGGCGGGCTACTTCAGACGGGCTACACACGTAGCTGTGCTGTAGCCCTGCCCCACCGCCGTCTTGATTACTCGGTCTGCAAACCCCCTTACCAACACGGCCAACGGCGCTAGTTGTTCTTGACACGTAACCCATCGGTGCCTTAACGTTAGAGTGTAGACCTAGCACGCGAGGCTAGGACACCATGAAAGGACATCGAAATGAAAAACAAGAAGAAAGCAGCAATAACGGCGAAACCGGTCACCGAAGCGGACAACCCGTCTAACGGATGGCGGGCACCGGAAGGCACAGAGGTTGCCCAAGCTCCAAAGGCGGCCCCGACCCCGGAACCGAAGCGTTGCCCCGAGTGCGGCGCGGACATTCCACGACGCTACAGAATCTGCGACGATTGCCTTGCCAAGCACCGCGCAGCCCGGAAAGCCGCCCGGAAACCGGCCTCCGCTCCGGCGGAGGTCCCGCAGGATGCCCAGCCCGCTTCGCCAGAGGCGCAGGCGTAAACGATCGTGAGGGCGGGCGGGCTCCGGCCCCGCCCCGCCGATGAGGTGCGGCCCCAAACGGTCGCCTTGTTTCGGCCTATACGCGGGCGCCCTCCCTTTTTGGGTGGGCCAGAGGTCTTTTACGCTATTTCCTTGTCGCATCGCTCTTTCTCTTGTAACCTGTGGCCTTTCTCCCGAGGACTAGGGAGACGCATTCGGTCCGGACTCCCCACCATCTCAGCTGTAAAGATTTGAGGTCTTTGACGATGCCAACGAGGACAAAGCGACTGCCGCCGCGCAAGTCAGGCGCCCGGCAATTGGCGGTCTACCTTGGTGACCTCGTGCTTGTGTCGGATAAGTCGTTCAAATGGACCGAACACAAAGCCGTGCGTCGACTCTGGATAACTCAAATGTGGTCCTTCTGGCTACTGCTGCTGATGACAGGTCTTCACATTGTTTTGGAACTAACGCTGCAGCCCCCTCCGCTGATCGACACCGCATGGCTGGTGTTCACGACCGTTGCGACCTCGTGGTTGCTGTTACTTGAGGCGTTGATCGCGATGGCGTTTTACCGCCACTTGCTGCTTACTGGCAAAGTGCTTCGTCTTGCCCCAATCGTGTTCTTCTGGTTGGCATGGGTGCTTATGTTTGCCCAGCTTTACTTCCGCTTGTACACCATTTGGCCGGGCTTTTACAGCCACTCGCAACTTTCGTTCGGGACGCTGGGTTGGTTCACGCTCATAGACCTCCCCTTTCTCGTGTACAGCGCCGCCGTGACATTTACGGTCTCCACTCCTGGACTCTCGTCTGCATCCTTCCTGGTCACCTCGCTAAATGTGGTGGAGGTTATCGGTAACGTCACGCTGATCGCATTGTTTGTTTCTACGTTTGTAAATAAATCGACCGCCAAGAAAATGAAAGCCCCGGGCAGTCGGAAGTGAGTTCAGAGGGATATGGGGGGTAATTTCAGAAATGTTTTTCCGCTGCGGACCGCGCTCCGTCGGCACGCGCATGACCGCGAAATTGAGCGGGAACCCAAGCAAAAAGATTGGCGGTTCTTTCACCGCAATTTCGCAGGGGTTTATGCGTTTCTCGGCAAGCATTCGGGCTATGATTGTGGCCATGCAACCCGCAGCAGTACAACTACTCTCCTCCGCACAATTGACGCTCCGCCAGAAACGGCAGGCTGCCGGGCGCAAGGGTGGGCTTTCCCGTTCCGCCGCCAAGGTGGAAGCCGCCCGCACGAACGGACTCAAAGGCGGCTTCCTGAGCCGCTTTGTCTGGCCGCTCACACCTTGGACTGGACCACTCACCCGCTGGGAACCGTCGGCACAATACCCTACTAAATCAATTGGGAATCGGATATAACTGCTTCCATGGCGTGGCACTGTGAGTGGGCTGCGTGCGACCGGGCGGGCACCCGAATCGTCATTATGCCCCGGAGGGCCACCAGCGGAGCCAGCTGCCCCGATGGCGCGGCGCTATGCTCCGAGCACGCCGGTGAACTGCGTGCGAGCACGCCGACGTCTTGGCCTACTTGCCTTGCCGAGCGCGACGACGACTTGCGCCTCCCGCGCCTCCCGCGCCAACCGCGTCACCGCTGACCGCGCTCCGCGCCAGCCAGAAGGGACCCCACTGCGGATCTGCCGCGCCGATCATTTTGCGGGCGGTGAGTCGGCGGAGGGCGTCCTTCAGCTCTACCTCATTCTCGATGGTGTAATTGCCGCCTTGGCACAGCACTTTGTCCCGCACGGAGCCGAACGGCAGACTCTGAAAATTTTGTAGCGCCAGCAGCACCCGCGCCTCGATTTCACTGTCTAACATCGCGTCACCTCTCACTGCACCGTGGGACGGCGCACCACCCCGTCCTTAGCCAGCTCAGCCCGGAAGAGTGCCGCCAGGGACTGAAGGAATGCGCTCATACCCGGCTCGTCATCGAAATCGGAATCGACCGGCGTGACGGCCATATGGAGCCTGTCGTTCTCGCGCCGGACCCAGATGAAGGCGACTGGTAAAAAGTCACTCGTGAGAGCCTCCAACCCGGCGCGGTCGACGCCCGCCGAAATGAAGGTAGTAGTGCCATCCGCCGGACGCCACAAAGCCAGTACAGCCCCATCGGAAATCGTGTTTAGGGCTTCCAGGCGTTCGATGAGGACTGCTGGCTTTGTGGCATCCACGGGGTGACTCCTTTTACGCCTGTTTCAGGTAGTTGACCGGATGCGTTCCCGCATCCAGCAGGTTACCGTCGTAGCGGGCAAAGCCCAGGAAAGCGACTTGCCCGTAATCCGCGAAGCGTTCCACGAGCCGCAGCACGGCCAGCGCGCGGACGCGGCGAATCAGGTATCTGTCGAGCGCACCGAACACCATGGTCACCTTGCCGGTCGCGACGGTGTCCATATCGTTGTTCACGGCGTACTCGTAACCGTTGATCCGGTCAGGTTCCGACGCGGCGATGCCGGGCTGCCAGAGCGGACGCCCGTACTTGTCGAGCAGGGTCTTAATCTGGCGGACGGTCTGATCGTGACACATGTACTTGGCGCCACGGCGATAGAGCGGGTCGACGGTGTGTTCCAGGTTGATGATGTCCGACGTCCCGATGGTGGTCGCACCGGTTTCTGACCCGCCGGTATTCCCGGCGGACCCGGCGGCGACGAGCGGGGTTCCCACCACGACGCCCGCCGAGGCTGCCTGCGGCGTTCCGTTGGCCGCCACGACGGCGGTGATGATCCCCAGGGGCTCGGTCGTTCCGGCCCCGGAGGTCGTCTTGCTATTGATGATGCGGCCGAGGCGGAGGCCGAATTGTTCGCTCAAAAAGTTTTCCACATCGAAGGCGGAGTCTTGGAGCAATTCGAGGCTGACCTTGACCATCTTCGTCGAGAATTTATAAGCGCCGAAGATGATGTGTCCAACGGAGACGTCAGCGGTCGTAACCGGCGACCCTTCACCGACGATCTCACCGGAGACGGAAACGTCATCCACCGTCGGATAGGGCAGCGGGTTGCCGGTCGCGGTGTCCAGGATGCGGCTAGTCTGCAACATCTGACCGTAGAATTTCATGGCTTGCTCGATCTCGTAAACGAAGCCCTGCGGCACGAAGTAGCCGCCGAGGTCTCCGGCCCCGACGCCCATGTCGCGATACTGCGGTTGGCTGAGGACCGCCCGGTCCTCCTCGCTGACCCGATCCAGCCCACGGCGCAGATAACTCGTGAACGCCCGTGCGTGGCGCTGCTCGCGTTCCGCGTTCGCGCCATCGAACCCGCTGCCGATCTGGGCTTCAGGTGGGCGGTGCGTCCGGCGCGTATCGAGGCTATCCACCTCGGCCTGCCGTTCCGCGGCGTCGATCTGATTCTTGAGAGCGTCCGCCTCCGCCATCATCGAATCGAAGCGGCGGCGGTCCTCGGCTGACATCGCTTTGCCGTCCGCCGGGATGAGCAACTGGGCCCGGCGCACGACCGCGCCGCGCTGCTCGCGAAGCTGCCTAACTGTGCTGAGTGTCATTTCGTTCTCTCCTTTGTGGGGCCGCCCAGAAATGAAAACGGGCGACCGAATTCGCCGGGTGTAAACACCTCGGCGCTTCTGCCGCCCAATCCCGGCACCCCGCCAGGAGCTGCGAGCTTGGCCTGAGGCCTTGACCTATCACGGTCAGGGGCATCCCCCGGACCTCCGGGCCACATGGAACTGAGTAATCCCACCGCGATAATAGCATGATCAATTCTCAGGTTGCGGTGCCCGCGCGCGCTGAGGGGGCCAGCGTCAACGATCTCGGCACCGGTAGATCATTCCCCTGGGCCATCACGTCTTCCGCCCCGGTGCCTGGCGGTGGCCTCCAGCTTCGCGATAAAGCTTGCCGAAGCGATTGCTGACCTCCCGGAGCGGCGCTGAGGCTAAATGTGCGTAGCGGCGCGTGGTTCGTGGGTCCGTGTGACCAAGCAGCTCACCCACCAACTCCAGCGACTCTCCGCTGGAAATCAGGTGGCTCGCGAACGTGTGACGTAGGTCATGAATTCGAACGTCCGGCAGCCTCGCCTCCTGCCGGACCTCATCCCAAAAGCGGTAAAGGTCAGAACGGCAGTCGCGAACGCCTGACCGGCCTGGGAAGAGGAACTGTCCCTTCCCTCGCCGCTTCATCCGTCGTAACAAGAGACAGGCGTCGGCATTTAGGGCCACATGATGCCGGGTTCTGTTCTTCACGTGATGCGACGGCTTGGTCCAGATGCGCTCGGCCAAGTCAAACTCGCTCCACTCGGCGGCCAGGGCCTCCCCCTTCCGACAACCGGTGAGGACGATCAGCCTGACCGCGTTGGCGCTCGCCTGGTCTTCCTGGCGATTGAGCGCGCCGAGCAGCCGCTTCAGTTCCTCACGCCTCAGCCACCGATCACACTTGTCCTCTTGGAGTCGTTTGACGTGGCGCACCGGATTGCGCAGAGGCGGACGGTTCGAGTCCACCTCACCGTCCCACTCTTCGCACAACGTGAACATGCACGATAAGAGAGCCAAAACACGGTTCGCCTGATATCTCGTGCCTCCCAGCGAATCCCGAAGATCCTCGATGTGACGCCGTACGACGTCCTGGACCTTAAGTGACCCCAAGCGCGGCAGGATGATCCGCTTCAGCATGGAGCGGTCGTTGCGGACGCTCGAGGGCCGCTTGTAGGGTGCCCGCGCGTGGCGTCGCAGATATTCCTCGGCAAGCTCTCGGATCGTGCTCTCGCGGTCAACCGGACGCGTGGCAGCAGAGGTTTTCATGGGTGGTAGCCCTCATAAACGCTCGCGCAATGTCCAGTCACTCTGATTCGTAGTCAGCGTGATTCAGAATGGTCTTTCCCTCCCCTTCAGATTTCAAAATTGAGTTCGGCTTGCTCGACGGCGGGCGGCCACCACGTCAGTGCGGGGCGGTGCCCGGCCCGGCATTCGCGGGCTGGCCCCTCGCGAACGAGCCCGGCGCGCGCAAGTCCGCGCAGCAGGCGAGCAATCTGATAGCGGTCCAACTTAGAGTCCGGGCAGTGCGCCAATTCAAGGCTGGTGCTGCCGGGATGACGGGTGACCAAGCCAACGACGATCTCCCGATGGCGCGAAACCAAGCCGGTCTCGACCGCAGCTTCTGCCGCGAGCTTCGACGTCTCCGGGTCATTCGTGGCGGCCTGTTCCCAAACATTCACGATGCCCACCGCTGACGGGCGTCCTCTTGAGCCTCTTTCATGCGCCGGTGCATGATCTCGGGATACTTACCCCAGGTTTTCCGGCAAAACTCGTTGCCAGACTCGAGGAACGCCGCGAGGGTTTCAGGCGTGAATGGACAGCCTCTCTCCTTCCACGAGCCTTCAAACCAGCTCATTGCAGCTTGGTCTTGGTTGCGTATCGAGCTGGGCAGGATATGCAGGCATTTCTGCAGGCCCTGGCTCGGGTCGGCGTCGTAGTCAATTTCGGAGTCCGGAAATCGTCCGTTTCCTTTCAAGGGAGCCTTTTGAAGTGAACGCTTTTTGAATTCACTCTCACTCTCACCTTCTAAGGGATCTTCAGTTCTCACCTCTTCATTCTCATGTGCGACTTCGTCAGGAGCGATTCCGGACTTCCTGGCGCTTTCGTCTCGGTATTTCAAGACGTTGGGGTAGCTGATTGTCAAAACCTCTACAGTTTCTTTCCAGTTGATTTTGCCTTCCAACGCGAGAAATTCCAGGAAGGGAAGGAGTTTCTTTTTCTTTACTTTCAGGATCGAACACCAAACCGGCCACGTCATGGCGAGGGTGGGGTCTTTCGAGACGGTCGTGACCTGCTCACCGATCGCCTCAACCAGTTTCCAGAACCGCGCATAACCCTCGAGACCAAATTTCTCCTCCAAGCGGCGAATGAACAGGTCGGCAGAGGTCCGGCAAATGTGCTTAACCCACCGCACGGCTCTCCTCCATCACCTGTTCGCGCATTTTCACGCCTCCCCTTCTTCCCGATGTGGAGGCGAGACGAGGACCGGGCCACGCCCCGAGTCCGGCTTGGAACCTCGACGGCTCGCGAGGATGTCTTCAAGCACGATGGGGATGAGGAAGTTATCCAGCCAACTTTTGCGAGCAGGCCCCAGGATTCGAAGCCAGTCCTCGGCGCTCAGATCGTTGGTCCCGGCAGCGCGGTCGGTCTTTTTCACTTCGGCCTCCCGTCACTTCCCTGCGCCTCGCGCCGGTTGCGGCTCAGGTATGCATCTAGGTCCTCGCGCCGGAAGTAAAGCTTCTTGCCGCCCGGACGGTAGCAGGTGACCAGGTTTTTCGAAGTGAGCTGATACAGCTGCGATCCTGAGATCCTCAGGTAAGCTGCGGCTCCCGCGAAATCGAGGGGAGGGTTAGCTTTGGCCTTCAGGTGAGCAAGCAGATCTGCTAGCAGGACTTCAATCCGCTTAAGGCATGAGTGAGCGTTGTCCTTGTTCATTCCCGTTTTCCTTCGCACGGGAACATTTACAAAGAAACGCAGGCAGGTGTAAACGACTCATTAGTGAGTCATGTTGACTCACCTTTTTCGCTGGAGGGTCTGAAGGACGGACCGCTCATTGAAGGGTTTGCCCCGGCTATCGACAAAATGCGCCGCTGCCTTGCGCAGAGCCTCGGTGTCACTCTCAGCCCTGACCACGTTACGCTTCCGCCAACCAAGTATCTCCTGAGCCCATTCTGATTTCTGACCCAGCCAAACCAATGGCTCAATCACCCGTGGCCCTCCCCCACGGACGGCTTCAAGTTCTTTGCTCAACGCCGCGTTCTCTGCTTTCGACTCCTCAAGCTCCTTGCTCAACACCGCGTTCTTGGCCTCGGCGGCGAGCGCAGCGGCGTTGGTTCCGGCAGACGGACCGCCCAGACGCACCTTCACCAGTTCGATCTGCTCCCGCAGGTCCGCCATGCGAGCTTCGCGAGTGGCTTCATCGAGCTCTCGGTTGTTATAACCCGCTCGGTCTTGGAGGTCGTAAAGCTCCTGTCGCAGCAGCCTCAATTCTTCGCTGTCGGTCATGCCCACCTCCCGCGTGGGTATCCCGAAATTGAGGTAGGGGCGGAAAGCGGGTCGGGATGCGCCCGCTGTTCGGGAATGACCCTATCCGCCCCGGACTGATGTCCTTAATTCTAAACCTGGAGAGGGATTTACGCGGCGTGAAGCAGGCGTAGCTCGAAGGAAATTTCAGTGGAAATTTGGGCGGAAATTTGGGTGCGCTGCAAGCCCCCGCAACCAACGGAATCATAAGCTTGGCGGGAATTGGAGGAAGCCCACAAACCCCCAAAACCCCCGTTAAGAGGAAACTGCCAGGGGAGCCGCTGCAATCGGCTCCCTTTTTTCTTGCTTCAGCACCATTCTGACGACTTTGCTGTTCGCCTCTCGCTTGATATCCGGCATTGCTCTCCCGTAGACGTTCATCGTGGTCGTGATGCTTGCGTGTCCGGCCGTTGCAAAAGCGATTGGCGTTGCCGCCGTATCGTTGGCCGCGTTGACCGTGAACGTGTGACCATTTCGTACCGCTGGCGTGGGTCGTTGTAAAATGAGCACCTTGAATGCAAGCACGTCGAAAGGGGACCTATACTAATGCAACGAAGGAAGTTCATTCACCTGCTCGGCGGTCTCGCCGCCCAATCGGCTGTTCTGCCATTGGGTGGCGCCACACGGCGCGGGTTTGGTACTACGCTTTCTTCTCATGGAGAGACTCCCGCTGCTCAGAGTGGAGCGACGCCAATGCCGGCGGGCTTCAACCACTACACCGAGGATTACGCCGCCTTTTGCGCGAGACCTGAAAGGGAGCGCGTCTTTTACGCTTTGCGGAACGGGAGCATTGTCGCCGAACATCTGAACAACCAGGACTGGAAGCCGAATGACTGGGGCAATCCGCCGGATCTGCCTGTGCCAGGCGGTTCGCACGACGGCGTGCCCATGATCTCGCCCATTCCGGATTTGGCGGGCGACGGGCCCTACAAACCCGATTGGGACTCGCTGCTTCAGTACGAATGTCCCGAATGGTACCGCGACGCCAAGTTCGGGATTTGGAATCATTGGAGTCCGCAGTGTGTGCCTGAAGACGGCGATTGGTACGCGCGGAACATGTACATGCAGGGCTCGGCTCAAAACAGGTTCCATCTGGAGCATTACGGCTCGCCCACGCTGCTCGGCTATAAGGACCTGTGCGCCCAGTGGACGCTGCTGAATTGGCGGCCGTCCGAATTGATGGATTTGTACGTCAGCGCCGGCGCCAAGTTTTATGTGGCGCTGGCCAATCATCACGACGGGTTTGACACCTGGAACTCCAAGCATCATGCCTGGAATGCGGCCAATATGAGCCCGCGGCGCGATGTGATCGGAACCTGGGCCGTCGAGGCGCGGAAGCACAATCTGCGCTTTGGGGTCACCGTGCATCAGGCGCGCAACTGGTGGTGGTTCCAAACCAGCCATGGCGCGGATGCGACGGGGCCGTTGGCAGGGCGCACGTACGACGGCCGGCTGAAGCTTGCCGACGGCCGCAACGAATGGTGGCAGGATAACGATCCGCAGCAGCTTTACGCGCCGAAGCATCCCACCGACGCGCTGCCGGACGTTTCTTACGTCAAGGATTTCTACGACCGCACGCGCGACCTAATCGATCAGCACAATCCCGATCTTGTCTATTTCGATAACACGCTCCTTCCGCTCGGCTGGGGAGGAATGAACATCGGCGCGTACTATTACAATCACAACCTCGCCGTGAACGGCGGCAAAATGGAGGGCGTCATCAACGTCAAAGACGTCCCGGCCAAGCTTTACAAATCGGTGGTGGCGGATATCGAGCGCGGACTGGCCGCGGAGATTCTGCCCTACCCCTGGCAGTCGGAGACGTGCATTGGCGAGTGGCATTACCAGCGCACCTTGTACAATTGGCCGGGGGAATACGGCCGTTATCTGCCGCCAGGCGACGTCATTCACTGGATGGTAGACACGGTGAGCAAGAACGGGACCTTCCTGCTGAATGTCCCGGGCAAGCCCGACGGCACGATCGACTCCAAGGAATGCCGCATTCTGGAGCAGATTGGAGAATGGTTCAAGGTCAACGGAGAGGCCATTTACGGCACGCGTCCCTGGACGGTTTTCGGCGAAGGCCCGCATATGATCAAGCCGGGCTCATTCCAAGGAAATTCCGTCGGCCAGCTTGACGCAAGCGATATCCGCTATACGAGGAACAAGGCCGGGACAATGGTATACGCAATCGTCCTAGGCTGGCCCCAAAGGGGAGTGCTCCTGCAATCGTTCGGCAGTTCGGCTGCCAAGCCCGTTAAGGTGGCCAACGTCGAACTGCTGGGATCGGCGGAAAAGATGCACTTCACGCAGTCGGCCGAGGGACTGCGCATCGAGTGGCCTCGGTTCACGACGATACCACCTTCGCAATATGCGGTGGTCTTGAAGGTGAGCCTCGCGTGATGGTACGTCACACGGTCTTCGTGTTGCGTTACGACACCAGGAAGCATGCAACCCGTAGCGCCGCCGTCCCGGCGGTCTACCGGCAAGATGCCGGCGCTACGGTGAGTTTGCATGGCAAGGGTTCCGATTGACAGCCTGGCGGCCCGCCGATATTCTTCTCGGCAAATCTGGGGTGCTTCCGCAATTTTTCGCAAACTACGCGTCTGCGCCTCGACACCTTTGGGAGGAAAAGATGGACTTTTTCGGAAAGTGCAAGTTGGCCCGTAGTCTGCCGCTTATCGTTTTCATCGCGTGCTTCACCCTGATCGTTTCTACTGCGATGGCGCAGGACACTGCGAAACTGCCTTACATGGACCCCAGCCTCTCGCCCGAACAGCGCGCGGCGGACCTGGTGAGCCGGCTGACGCTCCAGGAGAAGGCCTCACAGCTCACGAACGAGTCGCGCGCCATCTCGCGCCTCGGCATCCCATCTTACAACTGGTGGAGCGAGGCCTTGCACGGCGTCGCCTCCGACGGCACTACGGAATATCCGGAACCGATCGGCCTGGCCGCCACCTTCGACGCGCCCCGTGTTCACGAAATGGCCACGGAGATCGGCATCGAAGGGCGCGTTGTGAACGCCAAGTCCGAGCGGAAAGGCAATTCGAGTATCTTTCACGGCCTGGACTTCTGGTCTCCGAACGTGAACATTTTTCGCGATCCGCGCTGGGGCCGCGGGCAGGAAACCTACGGTGAGGATCCTTTTCTCAGCGGGCGCATGGCGGTCGCTTTTGTCACTGGGATGCAGGGCGATGACCCGAACTACTACCGGGTGATTTCCACGCCCAAGCACTACGCCGTGCACAGTGGTCCGGAGCCGACCCGGCACTTCGCCGATGTGGATGTCAGCAAGCACGACATGCTCGACACCTACGAACCGGCTTTTCGAGCCGCCGTCACCGAAGGCAAAGCGGGCTCGGTGATGTGCGCTTACAACGCAATCAATGGCCAGCCGGCCTGCGCCAATGAGTTCCTGCTGCAGGATCAGCTCCGCGGAAAGTGGGGGTTCCAGGGATATGTGGTCTCGGACTGTGGCGCCGTCCGCGACATCTTCTCCGGTCATCATTTCCGTCCCACGCAGCCGCAGGCCTCCGCCATCTCGCTGGAGCGCGGCATGGATAACGAATGCTACGGCACGCAGTTTCCGGACAATGCTGACTACCAGCCATACATCCAGGCGGTGCAGCAGGGCTACCTTCCCGAAAGCGCGATGGACACGGCGCTGATTCGCCTCTTCACGGCGCGATTCAAGCTGGGCCTGTTCGATCCGCCGGAGATGGTCCCGTATTCGAAAATTGATGCGAAGGAACTTGACAGCGCCGAGCACCGCGCGCTGGCCCGCAAGCTGGCGAATGAATCCATGGTGCTGCTGAAGAATGACGGCGTGCTGCCGCTTAAGGATTCGGTGAAGCGCATCGCCATTGTCGGCCCCCTGGCCAATCAGACCGCCGTTCTGCTGGGCAACTACAATGGTACGCCCACCCACACGGTGAGCATGCTGGAGGGAATGAAAGCGGAGTTTCCCAGCGCGCAGATCACTTACGTTCCGGGCACTCAGTTTCTTTCGAACGAAGGGGGGAATCCCGTGCCGGCTTCCCTGCTCACGACGCCCGATGGCAAACCCGGCCTGGAAGCCGAATACAGCTCCGGCATGGGCTTTGGCCCCGGCAGCGCCAAGCCGACACCGCTCACCTCGCGCAACGAACCCTCCCTGAACCTCAATGAAAACACCCTTCCCGAGCAGGCAAAAGGGAAACCCGGGCTCGCCGTGCAATGGACGGGGTTCCTTAACCCGGACAAAACGGGCGATTACCTGGTCGGCATCAGGGCTAGCGGCTTCGCGCGCGTCACCCTTGGCGATGACCAAGTCGCGCAGGTGTTCGGCAACGGCTCCCGCCTCGGCTCGATTCACCTGGAAAAGGGACATCCGCTGAAATTGGAGGTGCTGTATGGGCATTTTGGGGGCGGTAATCCGGAGGCGCAGCTCATCTGGACACCGGAGAGCCACGTGCCCGATCCAGCGGCTATCGCCGCCGCGAAGGATGCGGACGTCGTCATCGCTGTAGTGGGCATCACCAGCCGGCTGGAAGGCGAGGAGATGCCGGTTAACGAGCCCGGCTTTTCCGGTGGAGACCGCACCAATATCGAGATGCCGCAACGCGAGGAGGACTTGATCGAGGCAGTGGCGGCCACCGGCAAGCCTCTGGTCGTGGTGCTCATGAACGGGAGTTGTCTGGGCGTCAACTGGGAAAAAGCACATGCCAACGCCATCCTTGAAGCCTGGTACTCGGGCGAGGAGGGCGGCGCCGCCATTGCCGACACGCTGAGCGGCAGAAATAATCCCGCCGGACGCCTGCCCGTTACGTTCTACAAGAATGTCAGCCAGTTGCCGCATTTCGAGAATTACTCGATGCAGGGCCGCACATACCGCTACTTCCGAGGCGAGCCGCTCTGGCCATTCGGATACGGTCTCAGTTATACGACATTCAAATATAGCGATCTCACTTTGCCGACCGCGCCCATCCATGCCGGGGATCCGCTCGATGCCACGGTGACGGTTGCGAACACTGGCAAGGTGGCGGGCGACGAGGTCGTGGAGCTCTACCTGAAGTTTCCCGATGTCCCCGGGGCGCCGGTTCGTGCTCTGCGTGGATTCCAGCGCATCCGTCTGGAGCCGGGCGCAAGCCAGACCGTCAAATTTCATCTGGAGCGCCGCAACCTCAGCGTGGTCACCGAGGCTGGCGATATCATCGTGGCGCAGGGAAAGTATACCTTGTCGGTCGGCGGCGGTCAGCCCGGAACCGAAGCTCCATCGGTGAGCGGCGACTTCGAGGTAAATGGCCAGATTATGCTGCCGGAATAGCCGGCGCCCGGTTATAGGGCGTTGATTTCAAAGAACGCTTCAGCGCCCCGTGAGGCGAAGACTCTTGCCTGTGTAATCGATGCTCTTTGTTCTGATGATAACTGGGAGGCAGGAATACGATCGCATCGCGGCCACCGCCTCATCCTCAGGTTACCTACCAGCGCCTCACCGTGAATCTTGATATGCTCGACGAACACAGGTTTTGCCCCCGCCACAACGGGGGGTATTTCGGTTTGAACCTGCGCCGCGAGCCGAGGCGGCATTACCATGGCGAATGCCAGCGTCGCTACGGGAAACATCTTCTTTGTCATGGTCCGCGCCTATCTCAACGGAACGGCTTATTGAGCGTCTCATTGAAAAAGCCTTGGTGCGAAGTCGTTCAGATCGCGACGCCACGTCTGCCACTCATGCGCCGTGCCCGGGGACTCGTAGAAGACGTGCTGGATGTTCGCCTCTTGCAGCGATGTGTGCAACTTCTCGAGTCCTGAATGCATCATGGCAGGCTCCTCCGTCCCCACGCCCAGCCAAAGCAGGTGTACTCTTTTCGCGAAAGCGGCCGGGTCCGCCATTGCCCCGTTGTAAACTGTCTTCACATCGAATTGCTGATTGCCAAAAGCCATCGCCGCTCCACTGAATCCGCCGATATAGGAAAACATATCCAAGTGCGCGAACGTAATCTGGAATGTTTGCATGCCACCCATGGAAAGGCCGGCCATGGCACGATGATCGCGGTCCGTCATGGTTCTGAAATTCGCTTCGATGAAAGGGACCAGGGCCTGGGTTAAATCGGCTTCAAAGGCCATCATCATATCCTGCATCGCCCGCCGCATTTCCGGTGAGCCAAAGGGTTTCCCGGTGAGATCAGGAGCCGGTTGGCCAGCGTGCCTGGCGTAACCATAGGCCATCACCAGGATCAGGGGCTTGCACTTGCCAGCCGCGATCAGGTTATCGAGAATGAAGTTGGCGTGACCCTGCCTGATCCACCCGGTTTCGTCCTCCCCGGCGCCGTGCTGCAAGTACAGCACAGGATAGCGCGCGCTAGTCTGCGTATCGTAACTCGGGGGCAGATAGACCAGCGCGTGCCGCCAAGTACCCGTCACCTTCGAGTTGTACCAAATCTCGCGGACCTGCCCGTGGGGCACATCCTGAGCGGAGTAGTAAGTGCTCCCCGGTTCGGGTATCTCGATTCCACTGGCGTCCTTGCCTCCGCCAAAAAACGCATGGCTGCCAGGGTCGTTGACCTCGGCGCCATCGATGATCAGCGTGTAGTAGTGAAAGCCCGGAACCAGAGGCGGCGTCGTGACCGTCCAGAATCCGTCCGGCTGCTTCACCATTTCCAGTTTCGGCCCGCTCCAGAAATTTAGCTGGACCTTGGTGGCATCAGGAGCTTTCAGGCGAAGCTGCGCCCTCCCCGCACTATCGATGCGGGGATATTCCGCTCCCTGAACGTTAGTCTCAGCGGGCTGAAAACTGCCCGGCTCTTGAGCGCAACAAAGACTCGCAAACAGAACTATAGGCATTGCAACTTGCTTCATCTGTTTCCTCCTCGCTTTCGTCGGTTCTCAATACGGTCTAACCCCCTCGGTGATCAAGGGCCAGTGATCGGTTCGGAAGGGATCCGCCGGCAGCCCAGCTCCGTTGAACAGGGTCGCCGCGGGATTGGACTGCCACACATAGCGCGCTTCCTGCGGATGAGGCACCGAAGGAGATGAGACGATAACCGAATTGCCCTTGATGCGGGCCTTCGCCGAATACCACTTTCGGTCTCCGCCCGAGATCGAGAATCCTTCCAGCTTGCCTCCCTTGGCCACCAAGCCTCCATCCGCATGCACAAAGCGCAATCCGATGGAGTGGTGGAGCCGTTTGACGGAAGCGAGCGTTGGTCCCAAATACGCCACACCCTTGCCGTAGTAATTTGCCAGCGCGCAGAAGGCGAGGCGATTTCCGACCGGTTCTTTATCCTTGGCGCGGATGTTGTTCGGTTCGCCCGTGTCGATGGTAACCGCAAGGCAGGAGTCTGGAACCGTGGCGGCAGTGATCGCCATCGACTCCCGGACATCTGCCCATCCGTCGTCGGTGGGCGCCGGGCTGCGTTGGCCAAAGGCCGGCAGACTGACGATGTAGAATGGAAAATCTCCCTGGCCAAACAGATTGCGCCAATCCGCGATCATCGCAGGGAGAATCTTTCGATACTGGTAGCCGCGTTCTGAGTTTTGCTCGCCCTGATACCAGATGGCGCCGGTGATGGAGAGCGGCGCGATAGGCCCCAGCATGCCCTGGAAGAGGACCGTCGGTATCACCGGCCAGTTCTCATAGCCAATGGGCAAGGGATGGGGAGGGCGGGCGTCAACACTCAGCTTCCCTCGCCTTTGGCCGGCCAGCGGGATGTTGCTGTGGTCTCCCAGTGTGAGGTGTAATTCTTCGGGTTTGGCCAGAAACCCGCCCTCGGGCTTTGTTTTGAGGACGCGAATGGCGACGAGGTTTCGGCCAGGCTTCAGCACATTGTCGCGGATGGGATAGACCCGCGGGTTCTCGACCCACGCGCTGCCGCTGATGAATGTTCCGTTGACGTATACAGTATCCATCCGCTCAATGGAACCGAGGAACATCACGGCGCGCCCCGTTGGGGAGTGGGTCCGGCAATGTAATCTCCCTGCGAAACCACGCCACGGCGGGCGTATCAGGAACGCCCAGTTTGGCGAACCCACCGAGGATATTGACTTCCTTCCAGCCGGAATCGTCGAGTTCCGGAGCCGCCCAGTTTCCTTTAAGCCCCAAGTCATACTCGTCATACCAGTGTATGATGTAGTTGCCATACTCGGGCGCGCCTGCCGCGGCCAGCCGCTGAACCTCCGCCAGGGGAATATCAAAATCCTTGAGCGGGTGAAGGGCCGCGGCGCTGGTCCAGGCCTCGGCAGGCGACCCGCCGACGGCATCCACGACTAGGCCGATGGGAACGTGAATCTCATGCTGGACCTTGACGCCAAAGTAGTACGCGACCGCGGAAACAGAGTTCGCCGTTTCAGCGACACCACCTGCCACATTCCCCCCACCACTTCCGCGGGATGGTAGGCAGGGCGGCCGGACACGGTGAAGAAGCGTATCTCCGGGTAATTGGCCCTTTTCACTTCCTCCGCCGCGTTGAGCGTGGCTCGCAGCGCCAATGCCATGTTGGACTGACCGCCACATAGCCAGACATCACCAACCAACACGTTATGGAACTCGACCGTCTGGTGGCCGGTAATCTTCATGGTGTAAGGGCTGCCGGCCGCCGGGGCTGGAGCTTTGCCTGCCACCGATGGTCCGCACCGGCAACGCCAGAAGCACTGTGGTCTCCAATTTGTACCTGGACGGTGTCGCCGGGTTCCGACCAACCCCAGATCACGTCCGGCTTGCCTCGCTGTAGCACCATGTTACCGCCGAAAATGGGGCTGACAAAAGGAAGCGGCTCGGTTACCGGGGTTTGGGGGGCATTCTGTGCAAGCTGGGCGAGACGTTCTTGGCCAGGCGCAATCAGCATAACCACCGCGGCTATGAGAGCAAGGCTTCTGAAAATCATGAATTCGAGTCTCCTTCCTTCGAGCAGCAATGCACCGCGCAGCATCGGGCGTGTCATGCATAAGGCCCGTCGACACGGGCATCGGAATTGTCCTGAAAGTCAATTTGTTTGAAGTTGCGCGGCGAGCCTCGCACCGAAACTATCTGTCCCCTATCGAAACTCCGGCAGGCCCAACGTCACCGGCAGACAAAGTTTTTAGCATCCTCCGTGTTCCCTTGTCCCGTGTACTGGGCATGATTGGGATAGGCACAAAGCGGGCGGCTCCGTCCCGGAAACGCGCGTCCCGTGGCGACCACCGAGTCCGGCGCGATCCCTTTCTCTACCCAGCTCACCACTGCACTGAGCATGTCAAAACGATCGAGGGCCGGTCCGCCACCGCAGTGGGTCATTCCCGGCACAAGAAAAAACCGGCTCCATCCGGCCACCTTTTCCGCGCCACCGTTGGCCGTCGCCAGTGATTTGTAGTAATCGAGTGTGTCCAGCGGCGAGAACCAGGGATCACTGTCCCCGTGGAAGAAGATGAGTTTACTGCCATTCCCGGAAAAGGTGGACAGATTGGTTGATGCCGGCTCGACCAGCGGATCGGAGGCATGCAGCGCCTCCCTGTCCACGTCAATCCCGGCCGCCGTAGTGTAGGGGCCGAAAAGGCCGCCCGAGCGGGGGGCCAGCAGGCCGGGGACCGGGCCGTTCAGCGCAATGCCTGCGTCATACAGGAAGCCCGGGTACACCTGCGTACCGTAGGCATTCTTCGGTCCCGCAAAAGCCTTCTTGATGGCCGCGATTTTATTCGACGCGATGCATCCTTCGGTTTGGCCAGACGGGCAGGCCAGTTCCGCGGGATCAAAGTCGCACCCCAGGGGATCGAATATCATCCCGTCGGCCACCCCATCCTTTGCGTCGCATCGCTTCATAAGCGCTTCCATGAAGAGCTTGCGCTCGCTGTCGGTGAGAAACTCTTCAATCTGCGGCCGGCCGGAAGCATCCTTGGGGGCGGCTTGGTTGTAGGCCACAGGAATCCACTTGGCGATGGCGAGATTGGAAAGCCCGGTGCGCATGGCGGGATCGCCGACCACGATGCCATTGAATGCCGTGGGATAGCGTTGCGAGAGGATCATGCCCTCGCGCCCTCCCGTCGAGCAGCCGACGAAATAGGAGTAGGCCGCGGGCTTGGCATAGTACCTGGCAATGATCTGCTTGGCCACTCCGGCCACCTCGGCGTTGGCAAGATAGGCGAAATCAAGATAGGCCTGCTGGTCACGCATGAAGGAAAAATCGAACGGACCGGTCTTCGCCTTGTGTCCCGAATCCGTGCCGGCCACGGCGAACCCACGAACCAGTGCTGGTTTCTCGCCGGAGTACGACGCCCCCAGGGGGTAGCTGACCACCCCGTTGCCGCCGCCTCCACCCTGCATCATAAAGTCTCCGTTCCAGGCGTCCTGGACGGGCAGAGCGAGCGCAAATCCGATTCCGAACTCCTCGCCGCCCACCCCCTTGCGCCGATGGATGACACCATCGACGCGACAATGCACTGGTAATGGTCCGAGGCTGGGAGCGCCAGGGAATGACGGTACGGTAGTCCCCGCCGGGACGATGGCGGCCTTCGTGACCTCCACGCCATTGAGTTTGAGATTGGTGAGAGCTGCACAGGAGTCAGTTGACTGACCGTGGGCAGCCACCGCCGCAGATAAGACAGCCGTTGCGAGAAGCAGGAGCCTGGTTCGCATTGTCCCTTCTTTCTCGTTTGTCACTGTACGCCTTCCTCTATTGGAATTCGAAAAATGTTGATGCTGATGGGTGCTATAGAGAGCGAGTTCGGGGCAGTTTCCATCGCGACCTCCTTGCCTGAGACCTGTGGCTCCTGGCCGAGCTGATTTGTAGCTTGCAAGTCCTTCCCGGTCAACCGCCACAGTGTCGATGGCCCTTCAAGGCGCGCTCCGGTTATTTTCAGATCCAACTTTTGTTCCGATTCGGTCGCGTTGACGACGGCAAGACTCAAATACTTGTGGTCCGGGCTCAGGGCCGCCACCATGTCGAGCGGATAAGTGGGACTTCCAGAGTTGGTCTTGGGCTGATCGCCGCCGATGGGATACTGGGGCGCCGGCTGAGGCGAATCCCCGGATACCGCGACCGGCATGAGGCCCGGGCCCATGTGGTCGCCGTATAATTTGAACATTAGGCCGGTGATGTTCATGGCTGCCGCGGTGCTGTTATAGTCGAGCGTCGAGACACCCATGGTGTGTGCCGAAAACTTCAGGAAATCGGTGTGCCGGAGCATCTCATTGAAAATCATGCCGTAGGCGAGGGCGAGTTTCAGATTCGGGCTGCGACCAAAGCCTCCGCCGAAGTAGGCGTACTCGTCGATGGACAGGAAAATCTTCTTGTCGAGCATTGCCGGGAATCGCTGCTGGTATCCCTGCCATTCCTCGGCTTTCCGATGTACGACGTTGGCTGCGAAACGCGCATACTCCAACGGTGATTGGTCAACATTTACATAGGCATGGTCTGTCGGCTCATCCGGCGGCAGGTTCTTGGCCTTTTCCAAGTCGAAGTGGTGGCCGGGCTGCGCGTACCAGTGCTCGGCGATGCCGTCGAAGTTCCCCCAGCAATGGGCCAGAAAGCCGCCGGTCCAGTCATCTTCGGTTCCAAACAGGGGCCCGAGGTTCCCCACGTACTTGGCGCGCTCCTGGCCCTCCAGGTTCATGTCCTCCAGCATTTGTCCCGAGGCAATCACGGTAATCGATGGGTCCACTTTGCGTATCGCCTTGGCGAAGTCATTGTGTTTGAGAACGTAGTATTTCAGGTAGGTGTGGCCGAGTTGGAACGTCCCCCAAGGTTCGTTGCCGATATTCCAGTACTTGACGTGATACGGTTCGGGATGGCCGTAGTGCGCGCGGAGGGCGCCCAGACGGGTCCTGGGCGACCCGTTGATGTACTCAACTTCTTCCGCCGCCGAGTGCGCGTCGCCGAAGCCGGCATTGACAGTAACATAAGGCTCCACGCCGATGAGGCTGCAAAGGGTCATGAATTCGTCCAGGCCGACATCGTTCGTCTGCATGGCGTTCCAGGCATAGTCAAACGTGGGCGGACGCTTGTCCGGGTCGCCGATCGCATCATACCAAGTCCAGTCGGAAAGGAAGTTGCCGCCCGGCAGCCTCCACATGCCGGAGTGGAGTTGGCGCAGAAGTGCGATGGTATCCGGCCGGAATCCCTGCACGTTGTCAGCCGGCATCACTGAGACGGCGCCGATGTGGAAGTTGCCACTGCCTGTGCCAGCGATCTCAAGAGCGCCATCAGCGGAATCGGCGTTGGCCGTGAAACTGAACGGAAACTCCTTGTACACATCCGACAGCGCGGCAAACGGAATCGTCTGTCGGCCGTCAGCGCCCTCGCCCCACACCAGCGAGACGTTCACCTTGGCGCCCGGCGTGCCGCGAAGATAGATTCGACCCGTATACTTCTTGCCCTTCACCAGAGCAATGCCGGACTGACGGATCCCGTGCGGCGTGCTGGCATCAAGCTGGATGCGCGGGCTCTGATCGCCAACAAAGGGATCGTCCCTGTCCATCGTCACGGATTCGTCGGGGCCGATAGGGCGCCACTTGCGAAGCTGCATGCCGCGGAACTGGCCGGAGGGAGGGGCCTGGTACTCCTTGGAAGTGATCGGGAAATAGAATTTGCGGTCATCGAGCATCTCAGACCAAAGGCTGCGATAGATCAGCGAACCGATGTGCTCGATGAACATGCCGTACTCGTATTTGCTGATCGGCTCGCCGACTCTGGTCGTGTCAATGCTGGCGACAATCGTTTTGGGAGCAGCTTGGGCGGCGGTCTGTGCATACGCCAGGTTGGGAACCGCAGCGACAAATATGACGCACTGTCTCGCTACTTTCATCGTTTGCACTTCGCTCTCCACAACTACCCGGTCTAATTGCTCCGGCACCGTGACAGTAGCACAGGCACTCGTGCGTGCGCAGCACCGTCAGGAGTCGCGGTGCCCGATTTTGAGCTGAGGCGGAGACCAAGCTTAGGCTTTGAAAGAGGACGGAATCTCGGCAAATTGCGTCCGTGGTTCGCGAAGACGTCGAATCTCAACTCAGGAGCTTCCGCCGCGAATCGCACATGCAGCATCTTCTGGCAATTACTCCAGTTGTTTCCGCGCCCGTGTTCGAGCAACCAGGCGTCACGCAAGGGGTAATGATCGGGCAGCGCCTTAGCGAAGTGAACGCCAAACCCGAGGTTTGAAACAGAGCGGGTGGCCGGAAGGTGCAAATCGGTCAATCTAACCCCACATTACTTCACAGCAGCTTACAAACCACGGGATGCGAAGGCGCGACTCACACACCGTCGACATCTGTGTGTTGGATAGTGGGTTGGAAGATCACTGGTGCCTTTAGGTAGGCGCGGGCCAAATCCGATTCCAGGACCCATGGCAAGGATATCCCTCGCAGAACGCCCTCGCGGCACGTTTGCGAGTGATCCTTTGCTCCCACGACGGCAGTGCCCGAGGATTCGAGTTCGATTCGAGAACTCCTGGCAGCGATATGGCTCAGAATTGGACTCGCGGCAAGTTTATGCCTTAGACGGATCCTCTCCTTGCAGCCTCTTGGGCTTTAGAAAGAGGGTGCCCCTGGTTTCGTTGGAGGTTTGAGCGACGGTTCTCGGACCCGGTTCGATTAGAATCGGGCTGGGAAAATCTCAAACAAGGAGAACCGTCGTGGAGAAAAAGTATCAGATGGCGGAGAA
>Ga0335085_10000430_pt1 | contig 120281 bp, 113 predicted proteins | sample Lox_Sample_45_FD_206712 | JGI IMG/M metagenome (GOLD analysis project Ga0335085, IMG submission 206712) | Soil microbial communities from Loxahatchee National Wildlife Refuge, Florida, United States - Lox_Sample_4.5 | ecosystem: Environmental > Terrestrial > Soil > Wetlands | place: USA...
TCACGCTGGAGGGCTGCGTGGTGATCGAAGGCGCCACCGGGGCGGGATTGACCGTGAGCGTCGCGATGCTGCTGGTGACGTTTCCAACCGAATTGCTGACCGTGACCGTGAACTGCGCGCCATTATCGGCGGTTGTTTCGGCGGGCGTCGTGTAGCTCGCGGAAGTTGCGCCGCTGATTGCTACGGCGTTCTTCTGCCACTGATAGGTCAGCGGGGCAGTGCCCGTGGCGGTCACAGAGAACGTGGCCGTTTGCCCGGAGGTGATGGTCACGCTGGAGGGCTGCGTGGTAATCGAAGGCGCCACCGGGGCGGCGTTGACCGTGAGCGTTGCGGCATTGCTCGTGACGTTTCCAACTGAATTGCTGACCACGACCGTGAACTGCGCGCCACTGGCCGAAGTCGTTTCCGTGGGCGTTGTGTAGCTCGAAGAGGTCGCTCCGCTGATGGCGGTTCCGTTCTGGCTCCACTGATAGCTGAGCGGCGCAGTGCCCGTGGCGGTCACAGAGAACGTGGCCGTTTGCCCGGAGGTGATCGTCACGCTGGAGGGCTGCGTGGTGATCGAAGGCGGAACGTTGACGGTCAGGGTCGCACTGTTGCTGGTAACCGAGCCCGCCGCGTTGGAGATCACGACGCTGAACTGGGCGCCATTGTCCGTGGACGCAGTTGCCGGGGTCGTGTAGGCGGACGCCGTAGCGCCGGAAATATTGGCGCCGTTTTTCCGCCATTGATAGCTCAGAGGTGCCGTTCCTGTCGCAGTGACCGAGAAGGTAGCGGTTTGGCCGACAGCAACGGTTTGGTTCACAGGCTGAGCGGTGACTGCAGGGGGAGCATTCACCGTAAGAATGGCGGCATTGCTGGTCACCGTGCCTGCTGAGTTGCTGACAACCACGCTGAACTGTGCGCCGTTGTCGGAAGCCGCTTCCGCCGGAGTGGTATAGCTCGAGGAAGTTGCGCCATTGATCGCGGCGCTATTCCTCTGCCACTGATAGCTGAGCGGCGCCGTGCCTGTGGCGGTGACCGAAAACGTTGCGGTCTGGCCGGCGTTGATCGTCTGACTCGCCGGCTGGGCGGTGATCGAAGGCGCCACAGGATCGGGATTCACGGTTAGCGTGGCCGCATTACTGGCGATGGTGCCGGCCGCGTTGCTGATGACCACCGTGAACTGCGCGCCATTGTCGGCGGTAATTTCGGCCGGAGTGGTATAGCTCGATGAAATCGCGCCGCCGATGGCTGCCCCGTTTTTCTGCCACTGATAACTGAGCGGCACAGTTCCGGAAGCGATTACCGAGAAAGTTGCCGTCTGACCGGCGAAAGTGGTTTGGTTCGCGGGCTGCGAGGTGATCGAGGGCGCCACGGGCGCGGCAGTTACGCCTAGAGTGGCGGCGCCGCTGGTGACGCTGCCCGCCGTGTTACTGACGACTACGGTGAACTGCGCGCCATTGTCGGAGGTCGTTTCCGCCGGAGTGGTGTAGCTGGCGGAAGTCGCGCCGCTAAGGGCCGCGCCATTCTTGCGCCACTGATAGCTTAAGGGCGCCGTGCCTGAAGCCGTTACGGAAAATGTCGCCGTTTGACCAACCAGCACGGACTGACTCAGAGGCTGGCCGGTGATCGCGGGAGCGACGGCCAGGCCCGTTCCACTAGTCGAGATCGCCATTGGTGAACTCAGCTGCGGGCTCACAATGGAGAAACTTCCGGAAACATTTCCGGCTGCAATGGGATCGAAGCTGGCGGTGAACGTAAAGGTATTGCCCGGGGACAGAGTGAGAGGCAGGGATGCGCTGCCCATGGAAAAGCCCGGGCCAGTGACCGTTACCTGGGAGATGGTAAGGGCCACGGTGCCTGAATTCGTTACGCTCAAGCTTTGATTGCTGGTGGATCCAACTGCGACGTTACCAAAACTGATAGCTGCCGGGCTTACGCTCAGGGTGCCGGAAGCGCCGGAAGTCGTCGTATCCGAAGTCGTTGCGGTGGCGGAACCGCTGCCTTTAGCGCTGGTTACGCCAGCACAGCCGCTGAGGAATGCGCCCGATGCGAGGGTGAACGCCGCGAAGATAAGGGATGAGACGATAAGCGACGAATTGCGCCAGTTCCGATTAGCGCGAGCTGAGCAGACACACGAATGGCGATCGAGCACACGAGTAGTCATTTCGCATCCAGGTTTGGATCGTCTGCCGCACCGGAAGGGCGTCTGGGGGCAGTAAGGTCGGAGAGGGGGTCCGACGGGAGCTAGGTTAGAGGGGCGGCCGACTACGGTTCTACTGGCGGCAAGTCTAGATTGGGTACAGTCGCAGAGACACGGGAAAGGTACAGCTTCACACTGGCCCGAATGGACAAGCGGTCAGATTCATTCGGAGCGAAAAAAGGTCGAGGTTCTCTATCGAGCGCCGCGAAAAAATGAATCACGGAATCGCGGCTTGCGCTAACTTCCACAAAAATCGCGGCTGGTGAACTTCCGTCTACTGCACTTTCGCCAGCGCCTGCGACACTTCATTCATGTCCGGCACCACGGGTATGTCGTAATTTTTCAGCCAGGCAATCTTTCCGGCTTTGTCCACGATGGCGATGGCCCGGCCGGTGATTCCTTTGTCGGCCAAATACACTCCGAACTTTTCCGCCACGGCGCCGCGCGGCTGAAAATCCGCCAGCAGCGGGTAGTGAATTCCCATTTTCTCGGCAAACGCCTTGTGCGACCAGACGCTATCCACGCTGAGCCCTAGCACCTGCGCGTTCAGCTTCTCGAACTGCTTCATGTCGTTTACGAAGCAGGCGTGCTCGTTGGTGCACACCGGGCTCCAGTCCAGCGGATAGAAAACGATCACCACGTTCTTGCCACGAAAGTCGGAAAGCTTGACGTCCTTCTGGTTCTGGTCCTTCAACGTGAACTCCGGTGCCGCTTGTCCCACAGCGATGGCCATGATGACTTTTCCCCCTTGAGCGATTTGAACAATGAAAGCGATAACGAGCGCCAAACATATTATCCGAAATGCCCGCCAAATTCGCTTCCGCGGCTGATTCCTGCCCTGCCTGCCGTCCGGAACCCTCCCACGCACGGGCGCGGATCGAAGACCTTTGCTACTATCACAGAAAACCATGCGTCTCGAGCAGGCATATCCCGAACTCAGCTTTCGCTGGCGCTCGCGCAATTGGTGGGCTCGGCTCGCCCGGCTTCCCGCCGAATGCGTGCATCTGGAGCGCGGCGGCCCGTGGATGGCCACGCTGATTCCGGACACGCTTTATCTGCGCGGCAAGGCCTCGCATCGCCGCCGCCCGGTGCGCCCGGAAGTTTCGCTTTGCCTGAGCTGCCTCCAGCAACAGCTGGAAAAAGAACTCTCGAGCTTTCCGGGCCGGGTGATCGCCTTTGAGCCCGACGGTGCCGAGTTCACCCAGTATTTTTTCGTCGGCATGCCGGAATTTTCCGCCGCCGGTTTGCAGCCGGAAGTCGCCGCGGCCATCGGCCGTCGCCTCGAGCAACCCCTGGGTCGATGTGAGTACGGCGATCACGAATCTTGCGATCATTCCTGCGATCCGGCCTGTGATCGGGCCGCCACCTGGCTCTGGATTCCGCGTGACGAAGTCCCCAGCCTCGATGACGTGCCGCGCATCGCCATGGCCCGAGCCCAAAGCCTTTGCTCCGTTCACGGCCCGCAGAAGTTGCTGGAAAGTTTTGCTCGCACCGCCGAAGCCAATCTCTTTTACGTCAACGTGCCCTATGGCGATTCGGGCGCCTATCTCTGGATTTGACGCCTATGACCGTCGCGCCACACGAATCCATCAGCTTGCGCGACGTGGTTCAAAAATATCGCGAGCTCGCCGGCGGTTTCGCCCGCCCAGTGGCGCTAGTGGCTTTTGGCTGGCCGCAGCAGCAGACCGAGCGCGTCTTTGGCATCTTTGACGAGGACTACCACATCAGCCGCTTCTTCCATTTCTCTCTGCAACCCGCGGCCGAGGGCTCTGCGCCGGCTTATCGCATCAACGGCTTTGCCCAGTCGCACGTCGCTCTCGACGCCGAAATCGAGTCGATCCTCTAGGTTTCTCTGCCTGTTTTTAAGTTGGCCTTGATGGGGATGCCGCGCAGGCTCAGCCGCGATTTCGCGGACGCGGTGACACTTTGCTTGGGATCGGATTTTTCTGAACGCTTGTGTACTTGAGGGGCCTACTGCTGGGTGAGTTCAACCGCGCGGCAACGCACCTCAATCTCATTGCTCGGGGCTTTTTCCGTGGCTTTATCTTTGCTTTTACCTGGGCCGGGTTTTTCCCAGAAATGCATCATCGCTGCGGTAAACGAGAAGGCCACGTCGAATCCGCCGCCCAGCCGCGCGCCCACGAAAACGACGATACACGGCTGCGAGCACTCATTTTCCCGGTTGGTGACCAGAAGCCTTTGCCCCAGCTGCACCGCCGTCTCCATGCGCATCGACCCGCCATGCACGTTCACGGCAATCGTCGCCGTTCTCTCAAAGAATGGATGTCCTTCGGGGGTGTAGCCATAGACGAAGAGCGGAACGGGCGTACCCTGGCGCGGGGTGCGCCTCCGCTCGGGCCGTATGGGGGTGAACAGTTCGGCGGACTGCGGCCTTCGCAGCGGAATTAAAAGCTCGGTGGTAAGGCTCTGAAGGGTCTCGCTCACGGCTGCCGGTCCTAATGCTCTAAAGGGCGCTCCAACGGGTGTTCCAAAACGGGAGGAGCATAATGCAAAGAACCGGCAATGGCGCGTTTTCCTGCAAATCCGTTTGTCGCTCCAGTAAACACCTGTGGTCTCAAGGGGTCGACGCAACATTGGCTTGCAGTCTATCGGCCGAGTTTGAACTCCCAACGTTTTTCGTGGTCCTTGATTGAAACGCAGAGCGATCTCCATCTATATCAGATGTTGTTGCAACGACCGGTTGAGCTGGCAGTTGATCTTTGACGTTCACTTTTGCGGAATCCCGGCCCAAGACCAAAATTGCCAAAGGCTGCATTGAAGCACCAGCATCTTGTGGCGTCCAAAGGGAATAGAATACTGCTACAGGTGGCCCGAATATGCTGAGACTAGTGAGATTGTGTGCCGGTTCTGAGCCGCATAAGTTGAGCAGGCAGGACCCCCATCGTGTCCTGCGATGTAGTGCCATCGTTATCCTTATGCTTGGCACGGTTGGCGCCGCGTTGCTGACGGGCTGCCGCACGAACCCACGGCCCGTGGGTTCCGGGGATTGGGACAAGTTTGTGGCCGACTATCTTGAGAGCTATTTCGCGGCCCATCCCGATGTTGCAGTAGCGGAGGGGCGGCACGAGTTTGATGGTCAGCTTCCGGACTGGACCAAAGCAGGCCTCGACGGGGAAATCGCGCGCCTGCATGCCGCGCGGGCGCGCGCCGCAGCCTTCACCGATAACCTCGACCAAAGACAGCAATTCGAACGCGACTACGTGATGGCGCAGATTGATTCGGACCTGTTCTGGAGCGAGTCAGCCCGCTGGCCTTATCGCGATCCTTACTTCTACAGTGGTTCAGTCGATCCCGAAGTTTATCTCACCAGGCCCTATGCACCCATCGAGGAGCGAATGCGCGCCTTTATTAGCTACGAGAAGGTGCTTCCGAAGGCGCTCGATCAGATCCGCGCCAACCTTCAAACTCCGATGCCACGTACGTACGCGGATTTTGGCCGGCTCACATTCGGGGGATTGGCCCAATATTTCGATCGCGACGTGAAGGGGATTTTCGCGCCGGTCAAGGACGCGCAGCTGCAATCCGACTTCGCGGCCGCAAACAAGAACGCGATTCGCGCCCTAAAATCGCTGGACGCGTGGTTTGCTTCCGAGCAGGTCAAAGGCAATGACAATTTCGCTCTGGGCGCCGATCTTTTCCACCAGATGCTCTACTCCACCGAGCGCGTAGACATTTCTCTGGATCAGCTCGAAGCCATCGGCCGTCAGGATCTGGAGCGAAATCTGGCAGCGCTGAAGGACGCCTGCGCCCAGTTTGACCCCGGCAAATCGCTGGCGGACTGTACGGCGAAACAGACGGCGGATAAACCGAAAGGCAGCCCAGTCGACGCGGCCCGCGAGCAACTGAAAGAACTGAAGGCCTTTGTGATCGATAACCAGATTGTTTCGATTCCCGGAACAGAAGAGGCGCAAGTGGACGAAGCGCCGCCCTATCAGCGTTGGAATTTCGCATATATCGATATTCCCGGTCCTTACGAAAAAGGGCTGCCCTCGGTGTATTACATTTCGCCCCCAGACCCGAAGTGGACGGCCGCCGAACAGAAGGCCTATCTCCCGGGAAAGGCCACGTTGCTCTTTACCTCTGTCCATGAAGTCATGCCGGGACACTTCGTCCAGTTTCTGCATGCCAACCGCACGCCGTCACGATTCGGACAGGTTTTTATTGGATATGCGTTCGCAGAAGGCTGGGCTCACTACGCGGAAGAAATGATGTGGGACGCGGGCCTGGGCGCAAAAGACCCCGAAACGCACGTCGGCCAGCTTACCGAAGCGCTCTTGCGCGACGTTAGATTCCTCTCCGCCATCGGCCTGCATACCGGCAAGATGACCGTTGCTGAATCCGAGAAAATGTTCCGCGAATCGGCCTTCGCCGATGCGGGCGATGCGCGTCAACAGGCGGCTCGCGGCACTTTTGATCCCGCTTACCTCAACTACACCATGGGCAAGCTAATGATCCGAAAATTGCGCGACGAGTGGACTGCCACCCGAGGCGGCCGCAGCGCCTGGCACGATTTTCACGATCAATTCCTCAGCTATGGCGGGCCTCCTATTCCGCTGGTGAGGAAGGCCATGCTCGGCCCCTCGGCCGGGCCGCCACTCTGAGCGCGCTGCCTTGAGCTTGTCGCAGCGCTAAAAAGAAGAGAATCGTCCAGATCGAGAGCGGCCCAAACTTCAGCGTCGGTTAATTGTCCAGAAACGAGCGGAAGCGAGGCGAAGGTAGGCACTGGCGAGGGCGGTCGCATCGACCCCTTGAGACCACCGAGCTTTCCGTCAACTCGCAGTCATCTGGCCGTTGGCGGGGGTGGCGGCAGCGTGCCGCCCTCCGCGAGCGTCTTCATGTTTTTCAGCGCTTGGGTGAATCTCGCGCGCCGTGCTTCCATATCCGCGTCGCGCGCTTTGTCGTCCGGCAGCATCGAGTTGTCGAAGAACAGGGTGTAGACGAGCTTGCAGGTGGCCGGCGTCAAGGGCCGCGCTTCGATGGTGCCGTGATAGAGATTGTAGGGTGTGCCCTCCTTGGGAGTTTGCGCATAGGTGTAGGAGAGCTCGGTTCGGCCCACCAACACTTCGCCGCCGCCTACGGAGCGGACGGCCCCGAACTCACCGTCCTTACCCGATAGGATCTTGCACCCACCCGGAACCTGGAGCCATTCGCCGACATCACAGTATTTGCCGACGCGCTTCCACACCTCCGCCGCCGGACGGTTGACTGTGATTTCCATCGCAATGGAGGTGTAGGTGGGCGACGCGACCACGACGGAGCCTTTTGATGCGGCCGGGGTTGGCGCCTGCGCATAGGCGGCCGAGCCCATTAAGGTGAGCGCAAGCAGGCCGCCTATGGTGATCTTCTCAAACGGATTGCGCATCTCAACCCTCCCAGCAATGCCGCCGCGTTATGCTACCGTCAGCGGTCTCCGACATATATATATCACGCCACGGATGACACTCGAAGTCTTGGCGTTCTGAAGTCTCGTACCCTCCGTGCCCTGATAGGGCTTCATAAGTCACCTTCTCGTCATGTGGGAGGCAAATTCAGGGAACGCCGTTTATCAGGCGCTGGCAACCTTCGCTTGGAGGCATTCTCTGACAGCTACTTACAGATGGCCCAATTTTATTTTGTCTTTGACGGCGGCGGCGCTTGCGGAGGCTTGTTCTTCTGATCGAGCCGGCATTGTCCGCAAGGAAAAGGCTTGCCGTGCTTAGGGCATTTGGTTGCACTCATGGCGTCTCACCTCAGTTTGGCTATTGGTCAAAAGGGGGCCGGATGGCGGGACAGCTGCACCCGGCCCCAGTGATCTGGACTTCCTAGCAGGAAACTACACTCTAGGCCAATCTCTCAGTTGCAGTCAAGCCCGGGCGGCTTGGTCTAGGAACCTTCGACCTTGGGCGTCGACTGAGCTCCCAGCGGTTCGCGGAAAGGATCCATCGGAATCGGCGCGTACTCGACGTCGATGATCTCGAGATGCTCCGTCTTCGCCGGCGCGCGCAGGTCCACGCGGTCGCCGGGGCTGGCCTTCATCAGCGCATTGGCGAGAGGCGAGCGCCAGCTGAAGTAGCCGCGGTCGAGGTCCACCTCGTCGATGCCGACAATCGAGACAACGTGTTCGAGGCCGCCGGCGTCCTTGTAGGTCACGGTTGCGCCGAAGAAGACGCGCGTAGCGGCTGATCCCGGCCGCGGAGCGGCGGGATCGACGACCACGGCCGCGTTAATGCGTTTCGTGAGAAAGCGAATCCGCGAATCGATCTGGCCTAACCGTCGCTTGCCGTAGAGGTAGTCGGCGTTTTCACTGCGGTCCCCGTTGCTGGCAGCCCACGCTACGACCTCCACCACCGCGGGCCGCTCGCGCGTCAGCAGGAACGTATGCTCGTCTTTCAGCCGCTGCAACCCGGCGGGCGTGATGTAGTTTTTGAGCGCCGGCCCCGCTTCCTCGCGCACCGGTCCTCGGAGCGGCCGCTTTGTTCGCATTTGCCAATCTGCCATGGGATTCATCGCGGCCGAATAAATCCGCACAACTCACCTTCTCGGAAATTGGCTTTTTCGATCCGGCTGGCCAGTTTGCGAGAATGCCGTCTCGGGACTTGGGCACTTGGGCGCGGTGGCCAGGGCCGCGGAGGGCAGCCCCGGGGCACCGCACCCAACAATCAGAAATAGGTTACGCGAGAGCCTTGCCGTACAGCGCCAGCAGACGGCTCCACGCTTTCTCGGCGTTCGGCTCGCTGTAGACGCCCGAATCCGGCGGACACCAGCCGTGCATGGCTGGGTATACTTCCACTTCCGCGGTCACCCCAGCCTTGGCGAAGGTATCCTTCATCACATCTTTTTCGGTCGGGGCTTGCTTGTCGTCGTTCTGCGCAATGGCCACCAGGAACTGCGCCTTGGTGGTCGCGGCCTGCAGATGCGGACTGTCCGGCTTATCGGTCACCAGCCCGTTGCCGCCGTGGAAGGAGGCCACGGCTCCGACGCGGCCCGGCACGGCATAAGCGGTGCGAAAGGCCATCGCCCCTCCCATGCAGTAACCCTGCGTCCCCATCTTGCGATTCTTGGCCACCGAGGACTGCTGGTCCAGCCATCCGATGAATGCCTTCGCATCCGTCACCTGCGTGGTCTCGTTCAGGGTTTGCGCCAGCGGCAGCACCTGCTGGATCGGAGTCGCCGCGCCCTGAGCGGCGGTCGGAGCTTTCTGGGTCCGGTAGAATGGATTCACGACGAGCACCGAATAGCCCGACTCGGCGAGCCGCTTACCCATGTCGCGCATTGCCGGCCGCAGCCCGAAGATATCCGGCCACAGCAATACGCCGGGCGCGGTGCCGGCGGAGGGATGGACGAAGTAGCAGTCCGCCGTGCCGTCCGGCGTCTTCACGGTCACGTCGGATTCAGTGACCGTTACGGCGTTGGCTACTCCAGGCAGCAGCATGGCAACCCCTGCTGCCAGCAGAACGCCGAACTGCTTTCGCGTGATTAAACCGCCGGCTTGGTACTGTTCCTGATCCTCCGCAGAATGATCTCGATCGCACATAGTTTCGCTCCTTGTCTTTCGTTTCTCACCCGCGCTGGGTCGCTGGTTGAGTCAGCCACAAAGACCAATAAAGCAAGGCCCCCAGCCTTCTTCATGGGCGGCAGTCTATCTCTACTTTTGTGAGCGGCACAAGCTCATTGACACGGCGATCTTTGGGCCCAATCCTGCGGAGTCATCTTCTCGTCATGTGGGAACGAGCATGCGAAAAGGGCTTTTGTCGGATGACGAGGTGATTCGCCTGGCAGAACGGTGTTCTAGCCCTTCGCGCTGGTTACCAGATTCAGCCGTTCGCCCAGCCGCAGCCGCTCGTCGCTAATCTTGGCCGGCAGCCGGTCGCCGAACTTGGTGAAGAATTTGCCAATCTCCTCGGCTTCCTTCTGCCAATCGGCGGGATCCACGCGAAGCAACTCTTGAACGGTTTCGGGTGAAATATCCAGGCCGTCCAGAGTGAGGGCGTGCCGCGTGGGAACAAATCCGATGGGCGTCTCCTCGGCTTGCCCCTTGCCCTGGGCGCGCTCCAGAATCCACTTGAGGACGCGCACGTTTTCCCCGTAGCCGGGCCACAAAAACTTGCCGTTCGAGCCCTTGCGAAACCAGTTCACGTGAAAAACCTTTGGTGGACGAGGAATAGCGCGGCCCATCTCCAGCCAATGCCCAAAATAGTCGCCCATGTGATACCCGCAAAAGGGCAGCATGGCCATGGGATCGCGCCGCCTCACGCCCACTGCACCGGTTTCCGCCGCCGTCGTCTCCGACGCCATGCTGGCGCCCACAAAAACTCCGTGCTGCCAGCTCAGCGATTCGTAAACCAGCGGCGCCAGGCGTGCGCGCCTTCCGCCGAAGATGATGGCCGAAATGGGAACGCCGGCGGGATCTTCCCAGTGCGGCGAGATGCGCGGGGCCTGCTGCGCTGGAACCGTGTACCGCGAATTGGGGTGCGCCGCGTGGCCCTTGCCTCCGGAGAACTTATGCCCCTGCCAATCGGTGAGTTCGGCGGGCGGCTTCTCGGTCATACCCTCCCACCACGGCTCCCTCGAGGCCGTCATGGCCACGTTGGTGAAGATGGTGTTTTCTTTCACCGCGGCCATCACGTTGGGATTGGTGTGCGCGTTGGTTCCGGGCGCGACGCCGAAAAATCCCGCCTCCGGATTGATGGCATGCAGATAGCCATCGGCTCCCGGCTGCATCCAGGCGATGTCGTCGCCCAGGGTCCACACCCGGTAGCCCGAATGCTCGAGTGCCGAGACCATCATCGACAGGTTGGTCTTCCCGCAAGCGCTCGGGAATGCGGCCGCCATGTACGTCACATTGCCGGATGGATCTTCCAGGCCCAGGATAAGCATGTGCTCCGCCATCCAGCCCTGTTCGCGGGCCATCGCACTGGCGATTCGCAGCGCGAAGCATTTCTTGCCCAGCAGGGCGTTGCCGCCATACCCCGAACCAATGCTCCAGATCAGCTTTTCTTCCGGAAAGTGCAGCACGAAACGCCGCGAAGGATCCAAATCGCCCAGCGAATGCAGTCCGGGCACAAAGTCGTTCGTATTTCCGATCCGGTCCAGCGCGATCTTGCCGATCCGCGCCATGATGCGCATGCTGGCGACGACATAGGGACTGTCGGTCACCTCCACGCCAGCGCGGGTCATATCCGAACCCGCCGGTCCCATCAGGTAGGGCACTACGTACATCGTCCGGCCCGCCATGGCACCGTCAAAAAGCGCGCCGACCTTCTGCTTGGCCTCTTCCGGCGCCATCCAGTTATTGGTCGGCCCGGCGTCTTCCTTGCGCCGCGAACAGATAAACGTGATCTGCTCGGAGCGCGCCACGTCGCTGGGATCGCTGCGGTGCAGGATGCAATGGGGATAGCTCTTTTCATTCAGGCGAACCGTGCGTCCTTCGGCGACGAGCTTTTCCACCATCTGCTCCGCTTCGCCTTCCGATCCATCGCACCAGACGATTTGCTTTGGCCGCGTCTTCCGAGCGGCCTCTTCTACCCATTGCTCGAGGGCTGTAGCCAAGCGCTTCTCCTGAACCTGTGATGAACTTGCCTAGCGGCAGGGATTTCCCGGGATCTGGGATTCCCGCGACCTGATTGATTCTACCTAAGCGAGAACCGCCGAATGATAATGCCGCCGACGTCTGATAATACCGCCCACGTGGCCTGAAATCGACCCCGTTCGCCCGTTATGGTATTGCCAGTCTGGCCACAGCGATAACTCTGCCCGGCCCTCGACGGTGCACTATACTCGATCCATGTATGCCCGAAAGCTCCGCGTGGAAATTGTGGTCGGCGCGGAGCGGCGTCCCTGTCCCATCGATTGGCTGGACAATTTTTGTATGCGCAACTTCACCGGTCAAGCCGAGTTTGACGACACACTCCCGGTTGGCGAAGGTCTGCTCGAAGCCGGTTTCCGCGTCGACGCCCAGCACCTGGCCCAAGCCATGAGCGATTGGTTCACGCGGCGGGGCAAAGGCCAGGGCCATCCCGTGGAAGTTCAAATCCGTCCGGCCTAAGGGCTTCCTAAAGTCGATCCCGTTACCACCGCCCGCGTATCTTCGGTGGCGCGCTCGCCGGCCGCTTCCAGCACCGCGCGAATTCGCGGAAGCGCCTTCCGCGCCGCCTCCGCGCCGGCCTCGATCAGCTGCGGAGTCTTGGCGAAATCGTCCCACGCAAACTCGCGCACCAGCGGCTCGATCACCACGTCGGACCTCGACCTCCAGGCCAGGTCGGCGTGCCGCTGAATAATCGTGAACGCGCGCCCGATCACGTCGGTGAAGTTGGTCGGCTTTATGATCGCCTCCGAATCCAGGAATACCGCGACGATCACATCGGCGCCCATCTGAGCGACACCTTCCACCGGCACCGTCGCTCCCACGAATCCATCCACCAGAGTGCGCCCTTGGTAATGCACCGGCTGAAAAAGCCCCGGATAGGCGCACGACGCGCGCAGCGGCGGACCGAGCTGCCCTTCCTTGAAATAGACCGCCTCGCCGCTGATCAGATCCGTGGCGGCAATCGCCACCGGAATCCGCAGCTCCTCAAATGTTGTGATGTTCAGGAATCGCTTGGGATAAAACTCCAGACGCTGATTCGACGCCAGCCCCAGCCACGAAAATCTCCATTGCCCGAAAACGCCAAAGCGCAGCGCGGCCGCACGCTTGGCCACTTCCTCGAACGGCAGCCCGCTGGCAAAGGCAATCGCCGCCAGCGCGCCCGCGCTGTTGCCGGCGATGTAATCGATGGGTATATGGTTCTCTTCGAGTTCGTGCAGAACGCCCAGATGAGCGATTCCCCGCGCGAACCCGCCGCCGAGCGCCAATCCCACCTTGGGCCGGGCCGGAATCCGCGCTGCCGTCGGGCGTTCTGCGTAGGCGAATTCGCGCACACGCGTCAGCGCCGTTTGCAGCCATGCCATTAGGGTATCTCTCCTATCGGCTTCCATCTTATTAGACAGCATAAGGCGACTTAGGGATGCGCCGCACCCGGCGGTTGACCGCCTTTGTCCGTTCTGTAACACTCACTGCGGCCCTCCCTGGCTAGCCGCCCAGGAGCCTGAATTCTAAGGAGTTGCCGCCGCACATCATGAAAACCGGGCCGCAAATCAAACGTGTCGCCGTCCTCGGCGCCGGAACCATGGGTGCCCGCATCGCCGCTCATCTGGCCAACGCCGGCGTGCCCTGCTGGCTGCTGGACATCGTTCCTGCCGATCTCACCGCCGAGGAGAAGGCTCGCGGCCTTACGCTGGCCGACGCGCGCGTTCGCAACCGCATCGTTCGCGCCGGCCTCGAAGCCGCCCAGAAGGCGCGGCCCGCCGCCTTCTTCACGCCCGCCACGGCCGCTCGCATCACCATCGGCAATTTCGAGGACAACCTCGCCTGGTGCGCCGAAGCCGACTGGATCGTCGAAGCCGTGGCCGAAAATCTGGCCATCAAGCGCGGCTTGCTGCAAAAAGCTCTGGCGCATCGCCGTCCCGGCACCATCGTCACCACCAACACCTCCGGCCTTCCCATCCGGCAGATCGCCGAAGGCTTTTCCGACGAATTCCAGCGCCATTGGGCCGGCTCGCATTTCTTCAACCCGCCGCGTTACATGAAGCTCGTTGAACTCATTCCCGGGCCATCCACTTCGCCGGAAGTTCTCGACGCGCTCGGCGATTTCTGCGATCGCCGCCTGGGCAAAGGCGTGGTGCGCGCCAAGGATACTCCCAACTTCATCGCCAATCGCATCGGCACATTCTCGATGCTCACCTCGCTCTCGCTCATGGCCCGCTTCGGCATGAGCGTGGAAGAAGTGGACGCCTGCACCGGTCCCGCCATCGGCTGGCCCAAGTCGGCCACTTTTCGCACCGTCGATATCGTTGGGCTCGACGTGCTCGCGAACGTCGTCCGCAATATCTACGACAACGCCCCCGGCGACGAATCGCGCGAACTCTACCGCGTTCCCGCGCTCCTCGAGGAGATGACTCGCCGCGGCTGGCTGGGCGAAAAATCCGGCCGCGGTTTTTACCAGCGCCTCAAAAAAGGCGCCGACACCGAAATCCTGGCTCTCGATCCCGCCGCCATGGAGTATCGTCCCCGGAAAAAGGCGCGCTTTGCGTCGCTCGAAATGGCCCGCACCATCGACGATACTCGCGCCCGCCTCCAGGCCATTCTCGCGCCCGCACTCGCAGGGCAGCCCGGCGACAAGGCTCAGCAATTCCTTTGGGAACTTATCTCCCAAACTTGTCTCTACGCCGCTCGGCGCGTTCCCGAAATTGCCGACTCCATCGCCGACGTGGATCGCGCCATGCGCTGGGGCTTCGCCTGGGAGCTTGGCCCATTTGAAATCTGCGACGCTCTGGGCGTCGAAGCGCTCACGCGCCGCTGGACCGCCGAAGGCCGCGATGTGCCCCCGCTGCTCGCGCGCCTCACGGCCGCGGGGCGCAAATCGCTTTACGAATACTCCGCCGGGGAACTGTCGTCCTTTGATCTCGCCACGAGCGCGCTGGTAAAAGTTCCGGAGCCGCCCGGCGTCATCATTCTCAAATCGCTCAAGGATCGTTCCAAGGAGGTGGCGCGCAATCCCGGCGCCAGCCTGATCGATCTTGGCGACGGCGTTCTGTGCTGCGAATTTCACGCCAAGATGAACGCCATCGGCGACGACATCACCGCCATGATCCAAACCGGACTCAAGCGCTTGAACTCCGATTTCGACGCCATGGTCGTGGCCAACCAGGCGCCCAACTTCTCCGTCGGCGCCAACCTCATGCTGCTGCTGGTGGGCGCGCAGGAGCAGGAGTGGGACGACATTCACGACGCCGTCCGCCGCTTCCAGAACGCCAACCTGACCCTCAAGCACGCGGGCAAGCCTGTGGTCGTCGCGCCGCAAGGCCTGGCCCTTGGCGGCGGCTGCGAAATCTGCCTGCATGGCGCGCGTATTCATGCCGCGGCCGAAGCCTACATGGGCCTGGTGGAAACGGGCGTCGGACTCATCCCCGCGGGCGGCGGCTCGAAGGAGATGGCTATCCGCGCCAATGAGCATGCTGCCGGTCTTGAATCCTTGGACCTTTTTCACGCTTTCAAACCGATTTTCGAAGCGCTGGCCATGGCCAAAGTTTCCACCAGCGCCGAAGAGGCTCACGGGCTAGGCTTTCTCCGCCCCGCCGACGCCATCTCCATGAACGGAGATCGCCTGGTCGCGGACGCCAAGACCACCGCGCTCGATCTGGTGCGCGAGGAGTACCGCGCAAATCTGCCGCCGCCCACCGAGCCTTCCATCCGCGTCCTGGGCGAAGAGCTACTCGCCGGCGCCAAGCTGGCCATTCATGGCCTGCTGCGCGGCGAATACATTTCCAAATACGACGCTCATGTCGCGCGCAAACTCGCCACCGTCCTCGCGGGCGGCCCGCTCACCGAACCGCAACTCGTCAGCGAGCAATACCTGCTCGATCTGGAGCGCGAAACATTCGTCAGCCTCTGCGGCGAACGCAAAACCCAGGAGCGCATCGCCCACACCCTAAAAACCGGCAAACCGCTGCGGAACTGATCGTCTTAGGCGTAGAGCTTTTGTAGCCCAGGGCGCCCGCTGCACTTGCGGGGCCCTGGGGTTTTTCCTTCGCGTAATGCCACGCGCTGTGTTTGCGCGCGGGAGATACGCAACTTCAGCTTCAACACTTTAGACCCGAGCCCCCATTGGCCTCCAGCGCCTCCAGCAGCGCCTTCACCTCCTCGATCTGCGTCACAATCGCCTCAGTCTCCTTCTCCTTCAGGTGCACTTTCGTCAGCGTATGCAGCGCCGTTTCCAGCGCGCGATGTGCGTTGAATTCGTGCTGCCGCTTTCTCTCCGCCGAATGCGCGTTCAGCGCCAATTTGCAGAATGTGTCTGCCAACTCGAGTTCGATCCGGATGAAATCCAGGCGGTTCGTTTCACTCCGCTGCCTTTCGATATCCATGCCGTCCCTTTGCGGAACCCTTCTCGTACCTGCGCGTCGCATCTTCCTTGCCTCTACGCTCATTGTGAAGGCAGGACGTTCCGCAAATCAGTGACGCCAGTCACACCCGCAATGGCAGGTGGAAAGTGGGAAGACCGACAAACAGTGTGAAAATTAAGATAAAGGGAAGGCTACCAGACGCGCATCAATCGGCTGCTTCGCGCCGCCATGCGACAAAGCAGAACCATAAGAGGATCTTAATTTTTCGGTCGGCCCTTTCGGTAGGTCTGTGGCCGAATGGGATCCAATGGGGTTTCGGCCGGATAGGCTGACGGCTTCCTACTTCTCTTTCAGTTTTAGCTTTCCTTCGGCTTTGTTTTCGTCGAGAAATTTCCGCAGGTCGCCGGCGGCATCGAGCAGCCGGGTCCACTGTTCGTAATAGAGTGTGACCGGGAAACGGCCCAGTCCGTAAACGCTCACGCCGCCCTTTTCTCCCACTCTGAATTCCAGTTGCCCGCCGCGCCGCCCTGACTTCTCTTTTTCAAGCTCCGCCAGGCGCGCCCGCAATTCTTCATACGATGGTTCGGCCATTGTCCCTCCCTATTTGAGCGCCAATTTCAGAGGCCAATTCAGAGGCCAATTAAGAGGGCAAGATCATAGAACACGCGCACAGGTCTGTTCCAGTCCGCCCTTTGCATGCGGTGATAAAATAAAAGGTAAATGCCAGCAGGAGCCAGGGCTAGGATGGTGAGTGTTCGAGCGGGTTGTGAGGGCCGGACTTCACCCCTGCCGGTTGCTGGGACTAAGTCCCTTAGAATACGCACATACGAATTGTCGGACTTAAAGCGGGATTGTCTTGTTGACGCAAGGTAAGTAACAGCATATCCTCTCGCGTTAAGGGGGATAGTCCCTCTACGTGGGAGGTTGAAAGTGCGTGCACTTCGAATGGTTTTGGCGACTTTACTTGGAATCTGGGGCGTCATAAGGATCATCGTTGATCTATTGGAAAGCGTTCAAGCTACGGCCAAATATGCCCACAGCGCGTACATTAGTGCTATTGCGGCTCCGCAGTCTGAGGTACTTACTGTCGCGGTGCTGATTGTGGGCGCTACGCTCTTATACGGAGAGGAGATAAGAACAGCCACAACTCGATTGTGGCACGGAGATGAGAAGAAGCAAAGTAAGACCACTCCGGCAACAATGTCCGTATACGAATTTAGAATGGACCCTGTGCGGTACAAGACCGATCCCGATGGAATGCTGCGATGGTATTCGCTGAAGCTGCTCCTAACGAACGATTCGGCATTTGACATTGATATGGGGGCGAGTTTTAGGTTTTACCGTATTGAAAATGACGGAAGTCTGACATTCTTACGTAAGTTTGAGCACGGTCGCTGGGCAGATGGGAAATATGAGTCGCCGACTAGCCCGCAAGCAGAAATAAACATTGCCCACTTCATTTCAGGTCAGACGAGAAAGTTAGACGTCGTTATGAAATATCCAGACGACCAAGAGTGTTATGCGGCCAACAATGACAGTACGCATGTCAGTGATTGGAGATTATCGCAAAACGAGATTAAAGGCCGCAGCATTGCTGCCGATGTGAGACTTCAAGGAACGGGGGGATTTGATAGAAGTTGGCGGCTTACTTTTGATAATCCAGGTAAGGGCCAACCTTTCTCAAACTATAAATATTCTCCAATTTAAGCGGCTTCTGGTGGTTCGGCCTCGGTGGCCGTGAGTTCTTTGAGTTCAATATTAGGAGAATTGACCATCTTCGTGAGCGTATCGCGGAAAAGATAGGGGTTTTTGCGGTTATTAAACCGGAAGCACATTTCGTCGAGATAGGCAGGGAGATGCTTCGCGCTGACTTTATGCCACGTTCCGAGAATGCCGCGTTTCAGCAAGGAAAAGGCGCTTTCCACGGTATTCGTGTGAACATCACCGTGGGCATACTCTCGCGTGTGGTTAATCGTCTTGTGTACGTCCTTTTGCATGTGGTTGAGCGCCCAAGGATAGATAGCGGATTCGTCCGTCATAATGACTTCGACGTGGCTCCCGAGATTCTTGTTGATAATCTCGCGCACCGTGGCAGAGGTCGCATCTTCGGCGCGAATAAGCCGCAAATCGCCATTGCGTTGCCGGATGCCGATAACAACTTGCTTGACGCTCTTTGGACGCCAGCGGCGCTTCTTACCACCTACATAGGTTTCATCAATCTCTACGGTGCCGCCGAGTGGCTTGGGTTCTGTTTCCATCATTGCGGCGCGAATCCTGTGACAGAGATACCACGCTGTCTGATAGCCGGTGTGAAGCGTGCGCTTAAGCTGCAAGGCGCTCATGCCCTTTTTGGACTCACACATCAGGTAGACGGCAGCGAACCATTTCGGCAGCGGCAAATGAGAGTCATGGAAGATTGTTCCCGCAGTTACAGAGAACTGATAGCGGCATGAATCGCAATCGTATTGGAAACGCTTACGGATGCGCGACATCTTGTCGCCCTGGCAATGTGGGCACTTCACGCCATTCGGCCAGCGGAGTTCTTCTAGGATTTGGCGGCACTCATCTTGTGTGTCGCATTCTTCCATCAGCTTCATTAGGTCCATGTTCTTTAGAGAGGGATTCATATGTCACCTAAGAAGAAAAAGCCTGCGCACGAGTCCACAACGGAAGAGTTAGCGCGTCGGGCGTTCGGCAAAAAGACTCACGAGCACCTAAAGAAGCTGATTCGTGAGTCAAAGCCAAAGAAATCATGACAATGGAGAAGATACCAGATGAGGCTACCTTGTGTCAAGAGGATAATCACGCTTAAAGTCGTTTAGAATGCGCACTTACAGAAACAAGGGGATGGGGTGGCACCTACGTCGCGCGGAAGTTTCGTGCTTCGGGCCCCGCGAAGCGCGTCCCAGCTTCGGGCATCCAACCAAGTGCACCGGCCCGCAGTTTGAAGGTTGTCGAGCGCCGAGAGGCCGCCTCTTCGCGCGAAAGGCATGGACATCAGGAGCTTTCGCGCGTTAACAAAGTCCGCGGCGCTTTTGGCGCATAAAGGAAGTCACCCATGAAAGAAGCTGTTATCGCCAGTTCGGTTCGCACCGCCGTCGGCAAAGCCTATAAAGGTGCGTTGCACGCTACGCGGCCGGACGATTTGGCCGCCAGTGCCATCAGCGCCGCCATTGAGCGCGTCCCCGGCCTCGATCCCAAGGAGATCGAGGACGTCGTCCTGGGCTGCGCCATGCCCGAAGGCGAACAGGGCATGAATATCGCGCGGATTGCCTCCTTGCGCGCCGGGCTTCCCGTGGAGTGTTCCGCCATCACCGTAAATCGCTTCTGTTCCTCGGGCTTGCAGGCCATCGCCATGGCCGCGGATCGGGTGATGCTCGGCAACGCCGATGTGGTTGTCGCCGGCGGCGCGGAGTCCATGAGCATGGTTCCCATGGGCGGCAATAAAGTGGCTCCGAATCCCTGGCTGATGGATCGTTATCCCGACGCCTACCTGGGCATGGGGCTGACCGCCGAAAATCTCGCAAGGAAATATGAGATCTCGCGGCAGCAGGCCGATGAGTTCTCGCTGGCCAGCCATCAAAAGGCTCTGGCCGCGATTTCCGCGGGCAAATTCAAGGACGAGATCGTTCCCGTGGAAGTTCGCAGCACCATCGTCTCCAATGGCGATGGGCGCGGCGGACGCGCCAAGACCACTACCAAACTTTTCGACACCGACGAAGGCCCGCGCGCCGATACCTCTCTCGACGCCCTCGCCCGGCTCAAGCCCGCGTTTCACGCGCACGGTGCCGTCACGGCCGGAAATAGCTCGCAGATGAGCGACGGGGCGGCAATCTCCGTGGTGATGAGCGCGGACCGCGCCCGCGCTCTTGGCGTGAAGCCTCTCGCGCGCTTCCTGGCCTTTGCCACCGCCGGATGTGCGCCCGAACTTATGGGCGTCGGCCCCGTATATGCCATACCTAAGGTTCTGCGTCTTGCGGGATTGAAACTCGATCAGATCGATGTGATCGAGCTGAACGAAGCGTTCGCCGCGCAAGCCCTCTCCGTCATCCGCCTCGCCGGGCTCGATCCCGCGCGCGTGAACCTCAATGGCGGCGCCATCGCTCTGGGCCATCCCCTCGGCTGCACGGGGGCCAAGCTTACGGCAACTATCTTGCGGGAACTTGAGCGCCGCAAGGCGCGTTATGGCATGGTTACCATGTGCATTGGCGGCGGCATGGGCGCCGCCGGCATTTTCGAGCGCCTTTCGTAATCGTTGGCTACGAAAGGCGGCCCCTTCCGCAATCTTTGGAGGACTGATGGCGACCACGGCGACATCCGGAATTTTGGCTCCCGGAGGCGGTTTCCTGCTGGCATCTCCCCGCGCGGAAGAGGTTTTCTCTCCCGCCGAACTGACCGACGATCAGCGGCTGATCGGGCAGGCGGCCGAGGAGTTCGTCACCAAGGAAGTGACTCCCCTGATTCCCGAGCTCGAAGTGCACAAAGAGGGTCTCATGGCGGGGCTGCTGAAGAAGGCCGGCGAGATCGGTCTGCTGGGCGGCGGCGTGCCGGAGGAGTACGGCGGCACAGGGCTCGATCGCGTCTCCTCCACCGTGCTCTCGGAAAAGATCTCTACCTACGCGTCATTCAGCGTGAGCGCGGGCGCGCATTCGGGAATCGGCACTCTGCCCATCGTCTATTTCGGCACCGAGGAGCAAAAGAAGAAATATCTGCCCAAACTCTCGACGGGCGAATGGCTGGCCTCGTATTGCCTTTCGGAGCCGCAGGCTGGTTCCGACGCGCAGGCCTCCCGCACACGCGCGGCGCTCTCTCCCGATGGGCGCGAGTGGATCCTCAACGGCCAGAAAATGTGGATCACCAACGGCGGATTCGCCGACGTCTACATCGTGTTCGCCAAAGTGGATGGCGAGAAGTTTTCCTGCTTTATCGTGGAGCGCGGCTTTTCCGGGTTTACTCCCGGCGCCGAGGAAAAAAAGATGGGTTTGCGCGGCAGCTCCACCACGCCCATCTTTTTCGAGAATTGCCGCGTGCCCCGCGAAAATTTACTGCATGAAATCGGCCGCGGCCATATCGTGGCCTTCAATATTCTCAACGTGGGGCGCTTTACGTTGGGCGCCTCCTGCCTGGGCTTTTCCAAGAAAGAACTGGAATCCTCCGCGCATTACGCCAAGGAACGCACCGCCTTCGGCCACTCCATCAGCGACTTCGGCCTGATACGCGCCAAGCTCGCGGAAATGGCCATTCGCACTTTCGCCCTCGAGTCCATCATCTACCGGACGTCCGGCTTGATCGACCAAGCCATGAAATCTGTCGGCGCGGACGCCAGCAAGGCCGCGCACACCATGAAGGTTCTCGAGGAGTACGCCATCGAGTGTTCCATCGCCAAGGTATTCGGCAGCGAGGTCCTCGATTACGTGGTCGATGAGGCGGTGCAAATCTATGGCGGGTACGGATTCCACGAGGACTATCCCGTGGCTCGCGGCTATCGCGATTCCCGCGTGAATCGCATCTTCGAGGGCACCAACGAAATCAACCGCATGCTCATCATCCAAATGTTGATGAAGCGCGCGCTCGCCGGATCGCTGCCCTTGATGGCCGCTGGCGCGAAGCTGCAGGAAGAGATCCTGAGCGGTTCGTCCGGTGACGATTCCTCCGACGGCCAGTGGGCTGAAGAGAGCCGCATCGTCGCGGGCGCCAAGAAGGTTTTCTTGCTCGCCGCCGGCGGCGCCATGCAGAAGTATCGCGAACGCCTCGCCGATCAGCAGGAGATTATCGGCGCGCTGGCCGATATTGTGCTCGAACTCTACGCCATGGAGTCCGGGTTGCTGCGCGCCGAGAAAGCTATCGCCTCGCGCGGCGATTCCACGGGCGCCATTGCCGCTGCCGCCCGCGTTCTGCTGCACGATGGCGCGGCGCGAGTGGAAGCCTCCGCGCGGACCGCGCTGGCCGCTTCCGTGGAAGGTGATATGCTGCGCACCCAGATGGCTGTGCTGCGCCGCATGATCAAGCGCGAACCTGCGGACACCATCGGCCTGCGCCGCGTGGTGGCCGATGCCGTGGTGAATGCGGGGCGCTATCCCTTCGACGGACGCTGAATCCGGCCAATCGCTCCGCGCGACGCAGGACTAGGTTCGGAGTCCTTCGGCCCTGGCCAAAAATTGCCTGAGCCGCAAGTAAGTGGTTGAAAATAGAATTCGTTGCCGCCGCGTTGCTCTGTTTTCGGCATCCTTCAAATTTAGAGGCTCCACTCTCGATTTTTCCGCAGCCAAGCCCTCCTCGTTACTCCCGCATCGAATCTTGCGAAGGGTTCATCCTCGAAAGATTAGGCCCGAAGCAAGGCCCCGAAAGGATCCTCCCGTGTTCTCTCCCTGGTCGATTCCCGAGAAGAAGGCGCGCAAGTGGATGTGGATTGGTCTCGCCGCAATCGCGGCGTTTCAGATTTATTACGTGCAGGAGATGATCGCGGCTTTCGTGGTTCTGGGCGCAGTCTTTGCCCTCATCTCAGGCGCAGGCTTTTTGGTCCTGGCGATCAACCGAGCCAGCGAGCGAGGTCTTGGCGGCGCGCTCAACATTCTTCGTGCCATTCGCCATGCGGGAAGCCTCTTCGGTGAGGGGCTGCGAAGCAGGCCCAGCGAATCGCCCGGCTTTAGGTCAAAAGAAGGCAGCTCCGCCATCCACGTTTAGCGACTGCCCGGTAATCGCGCTGGCCTGATCCGAAGCGAGGAATGTCGCCGCGGCGGCGACTTCGTCGGCAGTTTGTCCGCGGCCCTGCAGAATCCCTTCCAGAAACTGCTTCAGCTGAATATCGGGATCGATCTTCAAACGAGCCGCGAGAGTATTCCCCAAGTCCTTGGACATCTTCGTTTCCGTCACTGGGCCCGGACAGATGGCGTTCACGCGCACTCCTTGCCGCGCCGCTTCCGCCGCCGTTACGCGCGTCAGTCCCAGCATCCCGGCTTTCGCCGCCGCATAAGGCGAACCCCAGGGAAACGCGGATTTGGCGGAGAGGCTGGAGATGTTGATCACCGCGCCCGACTTTCGCCGATACATTCCTGGCAAGACCAGCCGCATCAGCAGGAAAGCGCCGCGCAAATGCACCGCGATCACGCGGTCCCACTCTTCCGGAGAGATCTCTTCCACGGGCTTCACCGGTCCATAATCGCCCGCATTGTTGACCAGAATGTCGACTGCGCCGAGACGATCCTGCGCGGCCGCAACGATGTGCGCGCAATCGGTTTCCCTGGAGACATCGCCCGCGACCCAGGCGCTTTTGCCTCCGGCCTGCTCGATCTCGCCGGCGACCTTGTGGAGTTCCGCTTCAGTGCGCGAGGCAATGAGCACGGATGCGCCCTCGGCGGCGAAGCGCCGGGCGATAGCCCGGCCGATTCCGCGGCCGCCTCCGGTTACGACAGCAACTTTGCTCTGGAGAAGCATGAGACTTGTTGACGCGCGCAGCAGGATACCATTGTGTGAGTCCGTCCCGAAATCGGGAACCATAGGTGCGTTACACTGGCGGCATGACGCCGCGCCGAAAAGTTGTGGTGGCCATTGGGCTTCCCGGCGCGGGGAAATCGACCTACTTCGCGCGGCGAGGAGTTCTGCCGCTCTCGAGCGATTTGATTCGCGAACTGCTTTACGACAACGCCGCCGATCAGCGCCATCCGGAATGGGTGTTTTCCGCGCTGCGCGAGCTCTTGCGGCGCCGTTTGGCGGCGGGCGCGCAGACTACTTACATCGACGCCACTAATCTGACGCGGTACTTTCGCCGTCCTTTGCTGCGGATCGCGCAGGAGTTTGGCTGCGCGGCCGAGGCGCTCTATTTCGATGTGCCGCTGGAAGTTTGCCTGGAGCGGAATCGCGGGCGCGAGAATTTACCTGGCGGCGCCTCGCGGGACGCGCGAGTAGTGCCGGATGAAACGATCCGCCGCATGGCGCGGCGGCTCGAGCCTCCGACGCGAGAAGAGGGCTTCTCGCGGGTGGTTGTGGTTCGACCTACGGCAATTCGCGGGGCGGTTCGTCCGGTTGCAGTTCGTCCACGGAACCAAAAGTCGCATAGCCGGGCGAAGGGGGAATAAGGTATGATGTGTGTTTTCAGAGGTTCAGCCGAGGTGCTGCGTTGCCGAATAGCGTCCTGAGCAAGGGAAAGAAGCTCTTGCGAATCCGACCGCGCGGATTTTGCGCCGGCGTGGTTCGCGCCGTGGACATTGTTGAGCTGGCCGTGGAGGCTTACGGTCCGCCCGTCTACGTGCACCATGAGATCGTTCATAACCGCTACGTGGTGGAGCAACTCCGGGAGCGCGGAGCGATTTTCGTGGAATCGGTGGAGGACGTGCCGATTGGCGCGGTGCTGATTTTCAGCGCGCACGGCGTTCCGCCAACGGTGCGCGAAGAGGCGCATATGCGCCAACTTCGGGTGATCGACGCGACCTGCCCGCTGGTGACCAAGGTTCACTTGGAGGCGCTGCGCTTTGCCCGCGAGGGGCGCACCATCATTTTGATCGGGCACAAGGACCATCAGGAGATCATCGGCACTTCGGGTGAAGCGCCGCAGCAGACGGTGGTGGTGGACAGCGTGGGAGCGGTGAACCGGCTGGAGGTGCAAGATCCGGCACGGCTGGCGTATCTGACGCAGACCACGCTGAGCCTCTACGACACGCACGAGATCGTGGCCAGGCTGAGGGAACGCTTTCCGGATATTGCCGGACCGGCCTCCGACGATATTTGCTACGCCACTCAGAATCGGCAAGAAGCGGTGGAGCAGGTGGCGCGCGAGGTGCAGATGATGCTCGTGGTGGGATCGCCGAACAGCTCGAATTCCAACCGGCTGGTGGAAGTGGCCCAGCGGTCGGGTGTAAAGGCGCGGCTGATCGACGACGCTTCGGCGATCAGCGCCGATTTATTCGAGGGCATCGACAGTGTCGGGCTGACGGCGGGAGCTTCGGCGCCGGAAGTGCTGGTGGAGCAGGTGAGCGAACGGCTGGCGGAGTACGGCTTCACGGATCAAAGCGATCGCGAATTGATTCGCGAGGACGTGCGGTTTACGTTGCCGTCGGAACTCGCCGTAATCGCGACAAGCAGCCAGCGCGGGTAGCAACGAGCAGTCTGAAGCGGCTGCGGGGTTCAGCCGCTCCCCAAAGATAGTCGAGGAGAAATCTTGGCGGTCAAGATCGTCCGTCAGGTGAAGAACATTGCCCTGCTGGGCGCACCAACCAGCGCGGCTGGCCTAGGCGCGGGCCAGGAGGGCGCTCCCGCAGCGCTGCGCTCGGCCGGCCTGGTGGAGCGGCTCACCGCAGCGGGTTTTCAGGTGACCGACCACGGCGACTGCGCTCCGCGCGTCTACAAGCCGGACGACGAGCATCCCCGGGCGCGCAATGCGAGCGAAGCACTGGCGATCATCGAGGAGTTGCGGCCCAAAGTGGAGACCGCGGTGAAATCGGGGGCACTCGCAGTGATTCTGGCGGGCGACGACACGATGGTTCTGGCCGCAATCGCGGGTTCCCGCCGCTATTATCGGCACGTCAGTGTAATCTCTGTGGATCGCGACGCGGGGCTGAACGTGCCGGCCACGACGCCTTCCGGATGCCTGGATGGCATGGTGATCTCCCACATCGTGGGGCGCGGCGCGCCGGAACTGGTGCGCTTTTGGGGCGAACCGCCGCTCGTCCGCGAGCCCGACGTGGCCGTATTCGGAATCGACCGCGTGGACCAACCCGAGCAGAAATGGCTGGGGGGGACGCCACTGCAGCATTATCTGGCCGTGGACATCAAGAGGCGCGGTGCGGCCGTGGCTGCACAGGAGGCGCTCGATAGAGTACATGGCTCGCGGCACGAGTTTGTGCTGCTTTTGGATCTGGATGCCATCGCGGCGGAGGATTTTGCGGCGACCAATTTTCCGGGTTCCGGCGGGCTGACTTTGGATGACATTCGGCAGGCGGTGGGCGTTTTTGCGCGGCAATCTACTCTCGTGGCGTTTGTAGTTGCCGGTTACAATCCCACGCGCGACACAGACGGAAAGGCAGCGAGGATAGCCATCGATCTGCTGGAAGCCGTGCTGGCTCCGCGTTTACAGGCGCCCGCCGCGGAGGCGACCGAGGCTACCGTGACTACCGCGGCAAGCGCCGGCGAGACTCCCGCGGCGGAAACTCCACAGTCCAAAGGCCCTATCGAGCCTCGAGTCGAGGAAGTCACCATGGTTGTGCCGAGCGCCGCGCCGGACGCTTCCGAGTCCCCTGTGACTTCCGCCGAATCTGTCGCGCCGGAGAAACCTTCCGAGGCGCATTCTGAAAGCGAACCGCCCGCCGAGTAGCAGCTCTTTTGGCGCGGAGCGACGGCAAAAAATTCCGGAAATACGCGCCTGATCGATCGTTCTGCAAAAGGGCTGCAAAAGGGCTGCAAAAGGGCTGCAAAGGGCGTCCCGCGGATGGAGAGCACCCCATGTTACGTCTTCTAAAAAATCACAACACGAAATTGATGATGTTCGGTTTTGCGATTCTGGCGGCCGGTTTGGCGTCGCATTTCGTGAAGGCAGGGCAGGCGACGGAAGCCTTGAGCGGCCGGGCCAAGGCGGAAATGGCGACGGTCTATGCCGCCAGCCCGTACATCGAAGCGCATACCCATTTCGACGAAAAGAATCCGGCGGCGGCTGTGGATGCGGCGCTCAAAAGCATGCAACACCAGAACGCCACCATGATCTTTTTTCTGGCGCCTCCCGATACTTTCGATCATCCGGGGAAGTTCGACACCGACGTGATCATTCCTTACCTGAAGAGATATCCGGAGAAATTTCGCTATCTGGGCGGCGGCGGAACGCTGAACGCGATGATTCAGCAATCGGTGCGTTCTAAGGATGCGGGCCCGGAGGTCCAGAAGAAGTTTCGAGCGAAAGCCGAAGAGCTTCTGGCGATGGGCGCAATCGGGCTGGGCGAAGTGACGGCCGAGCATTTTCCATCGAGCACGCCGTATCAATACGCGCCGGCCGACCATCCGCTCTTTCTGCTGCTGGCGGATATTGCCGCCGAGCACAACGTGCCAATCATCCTGCACATGGAAGCCGTGCCGCAGGACATGAACCTTCCGGCCGATCTGAAGTCGCCGCCCAATCCTCCGCGACTGCGCGCCAATATCGCCGCATTCGAGCGCCTGCTCAGCCACAATCCGCGGGCGAAAATTATCTGGGCGCACCTGGGCGCGGACTACACCGGCTACCGCACGATCGAGCTCGATCGAAAGCTGCTCGACCGGCATCCGAATCTTTACATGGAGATCAAGACCGATCCAATCAACCCGGGGAAGAATTTCCCGCTGGATGCCGATGGGAAGCTCCGGCCGGAATGGAAGAAGTTTTTCTCCGACTATTCGGGACGATTTATTATCGGCAGCGATCAGCACTATCCCGCAGCACCGCCCGATCCACAGCGCTGGCAGAGCGACGTTCTGCTGTACAACCAGCTTCCCGACGACCTACAGAAGAAGATCGGAACAGAAAACGTCTACCGCATCTATCCACTGGCATTGCCTGCCGCGCATGGAGCCGCCGGCGGAAATTAAGCCGGTTGCAGCGATGCGAGCGCGGACTTGACGCGCTCCGGCGTAAGCGGCGATTGACGGACGCGAGCGCCCGTGGCGTCGAAGATGGCGTTGGCGATGGCGGCCGCGGTGGCGCGACTGGACGGCTCGCCCGCGCCATTGGGCGGAATCTCGGGATGATTGAGCAGCACGATATCCACTTGCGCCGGAATATCGGGAGCGCGGGCGATGGGATACGTTTTCCAATCCACGCTGGTGACATTGCTGCGATCGAAGGCGACCTCTTCCTTCATGGCGCGGCTCATGGACTGAATCAGATTGGCGGCGATGGTTCCGCGCAGGGCCTCGGGATTGATGATCAAACCGCAGTCGTGGGCGCAGACAAAGCGCGTGACGAGCACGGCGCCGGTGCGCCGGTTTACCTGCACCTCGGCAATGGTGCCGACATAAGTGCCGCCGCGGGTGCTAAGGCCCACGCCGCGTCCGGTTAAGAGATCGCCGGAGGCTTTGTCTCGCTTGGGCGAGGGGCGTTTGTCCCAAGCAGCTTTTTCGGCGGCCGCGGTCAAGACAGCTTTGGCGCGAGCGTTTTCGAGATGGGCCAAGCGGAACTCGATGGGGTCGGCGCCGACGGCGGCGGCGATTTCGTCCATGAAGGACTCGACCGCAAAGCTGGTCTGCGGCCCTTCGGGATCGCGCAGATGCGTGGTCCGCAGCGGCGAGCCCGAATCGTAGAAGCCTGGGACCACGTGCGAGACGGCGTGCAAATTAGCAAAAACGTAAGCCGGCGCTGCTACACCCCACTGGGCGAATTCGTCCACGCCGCCTGTATTGCGAACGCCGCTGAGCTGCGCCCCGAGATAGTTCCCCGCGTCCGAAGGGACGAAATGGATTTCGCCACCCGAGAAAGCGCGCGAGGTAAATTCCACGGCAGTGACTTCGCCGTGTTCGTCGATGGCGGCGGCGAGATCGCAGGTCACGGCGGGACCTTTGCTGCCCCACTGCGTCATATCGGCGCGAGACCACTGCACGCGCACGGGTTTGCCAACCGCTTGAGATAACAGCAGGGCGTCGGCTGCGGTGTCCTCGATGCCCGGACGGCCGTAGGAGCCGGCGTCTTCGACCCAAACGACGCGAACTTGGTCGAGCGGAACGCGCAGGAGTTCGGCGAAACCTTTTTGAAGGGCGTGCGGCTTTTGGCCGCCGGACCAAATCGTGGAGACGCCGTCGGTATGAATATCGGCGACAGCGCATCCAGGCCCCATGGTGGCGTGGGATTGAAAGGGCGCTTCGTAGGTAGCCTGGACTTTTTTGGCGGCGGCGGCGAGGGCGCCGGCGGCGTCGCCTTTCTTGGCCGTCTCTTTCGTGGCCTTGGGAGTCACCGAGCGCATGTGCTGATAGAGATCCTTCTGTTCCGGGAAAGTCTGCTCGGGGGCCGACCAATTGACGCGCACGGCTTTGGCGGCGCGAATGGCGGCCCATTCATTTTCCGCGACGACGCCGACGAAATTTCCTTTGGTTACGGTCTGCACATAACCTGAAATCTTCTTGGCGGCGGAGTCGTCCACGCTGAGGAGTTTGGCGCCGACTCCGGCGGGACGCATGACCCGGCCGTGGAGCATTCCGGGGACGCGCACGTCGGTAACGTATTGCCATTTCCCGAGAATCTTGGGAGCAAGGTCTACGCGCGGGACAGACTGACCGACAATCGTGTAGGCCGACGGGTCCTTGGGCTTGCCAAGTCCCTGCACGTCGAGCGAGAAACCATCGCCAGAAACTTTGAGGGCGTCGTCCAACTTGCCGTTGGCGGCAAGCTCGGCGTAGGAGATTTTTCGGGAGGCGGCGGACGCCACGCTGATTATGCCGTCGTGCACCTGGAGTTGGTCGGCTGAGACTCCCAGATCATTCGCGGCCATGCGCAGCAGGAGAGCACGAGCCGTGGCAGCAGCGTTGCGCAGAGGCTTCGAGCCCGACATGATGGACGTGCTGCCGCCAACTCCGCCCTGATCGGCGGTGGCGGAAGTATCGCCCATAACCATAACGACGCGGCTTACGGGTACGTCCAGTTCCTCGGCCACAACCTGAGTGAGACCGGTCTCGACGCCCATGCCGATTTCGGCTTTGCCCGTGAACACGTGAACGGTCCCCTCAGCGTCGATGCGCAGCCAGGCGTCCAGCCGAGCGGGCGATGGAGTGGCGGCGGTTTCGGCTGCCGCCGACAAGACCTGCGGCAACGCGGCGCCTTCGGCGAAGCTGAAGCCGATCAAAAGTCCGCCGGTATCCTTGACGAATTCTCTTCGGGAAAGAACGTTTTTGGCGGCCATGGCTACGCGCTCCTCTTCATTTCATCGGCGGCACGGCGGACAGCGGCAAAGATGCGCACGTGGCTGCCGCAGCGGCAGACCAGAGTTTCAAAGGCAGTGCGCATCTGTTCGTCGGTGGGATTGGGATTTTTGTCGAGCAGGGCTTTGGCGGTGAGCACCCATCCATTCAGGCAGTAACCGCACTGGAAGGCCTGTTCGGCGATGAAGGCTTTCTGCACGGGGTGGGGATCGCCTTGGGCGCCAAGCCCTTCGAGAGTGACAATCTCTTTTCCCGCGACGGCGGATACGGGCAGCATGCAGGAGCGCACCGCGCGATTATCGACCAGGACGGTGCAGGCGCCGCACTGGCCCAGACCGCAGCCGAAGCGGGGATTATTCAGGGCCAGATTGTCGCGCAAGACGTACAGCAGCGGGCAATCGGGCTCGACATCGAGGGCGTGCGATTGACCATTGATTTTGAGCGATATGTGGTTCACGAAAACCTCGAAGTGCAAATGTAGGAGATCGACTTAGCCCATATTCTACTCCCGAAGGAAGCGGCGGAAGAAGCGGCGGCGGCGGGCGGGAAAAATGGAGGAGGGCGGCAAAAAGGCGAAGGGTCTGCGTAGTACTCTCTGTGGCCCGTTAAACAATATCGGTTTGGTTGGATGTCGCGAAACCGGCAATTACTCCGCCTCCGACGTGAGGCTAATCTCGGCACGGAGGCAAACCTCTCATGTGGCGCAAGGTGTTAATCACGCTAGGAATTCTGTGTTTTCTATCTACTGCCAGGGCCAAGGCGGACGATGTGGGGTACGCTTACTGCCCGTTAGGCGAGGGGTACGTGTTTTTGTATGACTCCCCGACCAGCTTTCAGGTGATAGCCAACCTGAAGTGCGGCCAGAAGCTCACGGTTGTGGACCCCCGCGACGACAACAGAGCGCGAGTGCGGACTGCGGACGGGAAAGAGGGGTATGTGCAGAAGTCGTCCCTCATCGCAGCTCTGCCTGGAAGCCAGCCGCAACCTGCGGCCCCTGCGGCCGCTCCGGTTGCTCCAGCCGCTCCGGCTGCCAGCATTCCGCAGCAGCCAGCCGAGGCACCGGCACAACCAAAGGCGCAGCCACGCCAGGAGCCGCAAGCAGAGGCGGAAGCGCAGCCACAACCACAATCGCAGCCACAGCTTCAAGCGCAGGCGCAACCGCCGGTACAAGCGAAACCGTCGGCGGAATTACCTCCGCCTGCGGCCGCAGCATTTACTCCGTTTTCCACTCTGGGATATGAAGAGAATGTGCCGCGCCTGGAAGCTTTCGGCGGATTTTCGTTCATGAACGCGGGCACGGGCGCGTTAGCCAACCGGCAAAGTGTGGGCGGATTCGAGTCCTCGGTAGCCTACAACGTGAACCACTGGCTGGCGGCTGAAGGCAGCGTGAACGGCTACTACAAAACGATCAACATAATTGGTGAAGGAACTTTCGGGTTTCATGATTATCTGCTTGCGGCCGGCCCAAGACTGACCGTGCGCAAAGTGTTTGTTCACGGGCTGATCGGCATGGACCATCTGGCGAACAACATCTATTTCGACGGCCTCGGGCCATCTCCCAGCAACAACGCCCTGGCGGTAGAACTCGGCGGCGGCGTGCAATGGAAGGTAGCCCGGCACTTCGGGGTGCGGACCTCGGCGGATTATGTACTGAGTGAATTTGAAGGCTACATTCAGAGTAATTTTCGCGTGACGGCCGGCGTGGTGTTCGATTTAGGGAAGCTGTGAGCGGCCGGAGGGCGGGGCTGGGGCAAAAATAACCGGCTCAACTCGACGGACAAAAAAAGCGGCGCTGATGAAATTATCGGCGCCGCTTTTGCTTTAACCGAAGGTAGGAGCCCGGACTTACTCGCTCTTGCTGTATTTCTGATCGCCCAAGGCGCTGTCCTTTAGCGCGGTGCCATCCGCAAGGACGATCTTATTCAGGCGTCCCACAGTGTTGCCGGTCTTGGATTGGAAAACGTAAACGGTGATTACGTCACCGGGCTTGATGGAATTTTTCGTCCAGCCAATGAGGCCGAGGGCCGATGGACTGCCCGCTTCCGCGGACCAGTGGGTGACGGTGCCCTTGTCATCCTTGACGTCAAACAGGGCGATCGAGTGGGGATTGGCCCAAACGAATCGGGTGACAACCGCGTTATTCAAGACCACGGGTTTGCTGGTGTCGTAAACGGCGCTCCCATGATGCGCAAAAGTCGGGACACAAATCGCCAACAGGGCAAACGCCAGCCCAGCGAACGCGATTGACTTCATCTTCACTTGAGTTTTCACTTGGCACCTCCGGGACGCCACGACAATAGGCTGAGGGTACGACAATTGATTTTGGCTGTCAATCGTATGAGAACGAGGGCGAGACTCTGACCAGAACGCGCCCCGCGCTCTCAGCCCGTACGCGCTCAGGGCTTGTGGGGGGTGCCGAAATTGTAGCGTTGGGGCGCGTTCTTGTCCGGAGGCTGGAAGCCGCTCTTGGATGAGGAACGAACCGCGTCGTTTCCACTGGGCGTATTAGGCGGATTGGGCCTGATGAAAGCGGAAAAACCGACCGTGCTGCCGGCGGCATCCTTGACGGGCGATATGCTGAAGGAAACGTTGATGCGCTGGCCGCCCTTGCGGATGTGCACGCCGTCGGAGATAGGAATCGCCTCGTCGCGCTGGAGCCGTTCCAAGAGTTCGGGTATGGGGTCCGGGTCATCCGGCGAGACCAAGAAATATCGGGAGCGTCCCAGGACCTCGCGGGCCGAATAGCCGTAAACCGCCTCGGCACCCCTATTCCAACTGACGATGGTGCCGCCCAGGGTGAAAATGGCGATGGCCTCGTTGGCGCATTCAATGATGGAGGCTAATTGCGAAAGCCTTTCTTCCAGACGCTTGCGTTCGGCGACGATGCTCTTGAGCACCTGGTTCTGGCGCACGAGGTCACGGGCGCGCGCGGTCATAGCCTCGCTCATCTCATCGCTCAGTTCCGCGACCTTCAATCTCGCGCGTAACAGCTCGACAAACGCCTTCCAGGAGGCGTTATCGAGCAGAAGAGGCAGCATTACGTTGGCGGTCACGTTCTCCGCTTCGACGTAGTTCTCGCCGGGAGCTGTCTGGTGAAAAAGCTTTCCGTCATCGGCGATGAGGATGGAGTGCGGGGTTGCGGCATCCAGCAGCCGCTTTTCATCCTCGGACTGAACTTCATTTTGAATTTTCTGAACAAGCAGGGCGATCTCCGCGCAGTTCTCGGCACGTTTGGCGATCAATCGCTCGTCTTGAGGCGAGCCCTGGATCCACATCTGCATGGTCAGCTGGAGATTCTGATTGGAGTAGGAAAGGGCTCTCTCGGCCAATTCGAGCTTGGCCTCAAGCGCGCTGCAAAGTTCGGTTGGCTGTGGCACTTTATTCTCCATCAAAGCCGCTTAACGGCAGCCGCTTCGAGGAAATCCTCAAGAAATATTCTTTTTGCCCTGGGCCGTAGTTCCAGCTTCTCACGCTAATTTCTTATCCAGAAGCAGACTCTCCATCTTCTTGGTGAGCCGCTCAAAGTCGATTGGCTTGGTTTCATACTCATCACATCCGGCCTCGAAGGCCTTCTCCCGGTCAGTCACAAGAGCATGGGCCGTCAGAGCGATGATGGGAATATGACGGGTGGTCTGGTTCGATTTCAACAGGCGAGTGACTTCCCAGCCGTCCATGGCCGGCAGGCTGATATCCATCAAAATCAAGTCGGGGTTTTCGGATCGAGCCAGCGAATATCCCTGCGCGCCATCCCCGGCGGTAACGACCTGGTAGCCCCTCTTCTGGAGGCGCCTGGACAGCATGTTGACGTTCATTTCATTGTCTTCGACCATCAAAATCTTCGGCACAGTCCGTTCTCCCATCCAACTTGGCCTAGCCAGAACGGCCGCGGCCGGAGCGAGCCAGCCGGGCGCGAAAAGAGTGCGGTGCGGTCACAGGGATGTGCCGCAGTGACTTTTATGACGCTTATGGGCGTGAACCTAAATGGGAGAGTGGTACCGTTTTGAAACTGAGCTAGCGGGCCTATTATTGGCGTCTACGATACAGCTGACAGATCGCCGGCGGGGCATAGCGTGGGTGCCCGAGAACCACCGGAAGCGCCGAAGAACCACCAACGGCTTGGCGCTTGTGGAAAGGGCAAGGAAGGTCCCGTTCTTAGCTAAGTAGCTGATATAAATATACATAACTTTACATAACGGGGCGCAAAAATTTCATTGGGCGCATCCTTCGCTTTTATTTCTAGGCTTTTGTCTCCTACACAATTCAATGTATGGAACGATCTCGGGTCTTTCCACTAGGATATCGGCCGAGCAATTCGCCCACCCCGCAAAAGTGGAGGCAGGAATGGCAAAACTAGATGTGTTGGTAGCGGATGACCACGACATTGTGCGACGAGGCCTTCGCGATCTTATCGAAAAACAGCCGGGGTGGAAGGTCGTGGGTGAAGCGACCAATGGCAGAGAAGCGGTGGAAAAGGCCAAGCAGTTGAAACCGGACGTTAGCATTCTGGATATCAGTATGCCGTCCTTGAATGGGCTGGAGGCGGCGCGGCAAATCGTGGCTAGCGGGTCGCCCACCAAAGTGTTGATCCTGACGATCCACCATTCCGACCCGTTGATCCAGCAGATGGTAAAGGCTGGAGTACGAGGGTACGTCCTGAAGACCGACGCGGCGAGCGAACTGGTACACGCGATGGAAGCTCTGCAACGCAACAAAACTTTCTTTACTTCCAAAGTCGCGCAGTCCTTCCTGGACGAGCGGCAGAAGGCCGCCAAAGCCAGCAATGGCGACGACCGAGCCCTCAGGCTCACCCCCCGGCAGCGGGAGATCGTGCAGTTACTGGCGGAGGGAAAGAACAGCCGGGAGATCGCCTCCCTGCTGGGAACGACGTTCAAGACGATCGAAACACACCGCGCCAACATCATGCGCCGGCTGGAATGCCATTCGGTGACCGAACTGGTACGCTACGCCATTCGCAACGATCTGGTGCAGGCTTAGTTCTCCTTTTTAGTTAGCTTCGAGGAGTCGGAGAAGTTTGCCAGGCGGCGCGCCGCGCCGGTGACCTCAAGGATGTGCATGCCGGTATTGGCGCGATCCACGATGTAGATGTAGCCGCGGTCATCCACCTCCACGTTGTTGGTTTGAATCGCCACTTTGCAGTGCTGCTCGGCGCCGGTGCCGACGCAGCGTTTATCTGTCTTGTCGGTGACGGCGGGAATGTAATAACCGACTTCTTTGGGATGGAAGGGATCGCGAACGTCGAGAGCGCGCACGCCGGCATTGAAATGGGCGATGAAGACGAGCCGGCGATAGTAGATGGGCGTGAAATTTTCATTGATGGAATGGGTGCCAAAGCGTCCGCCGCGTTCGCAGAAATTTCCGCTGGCCTCGGGCACGGTCCAGGTGGCCACGCCGAAAGGACGCAGTTCGTCGGTAATGTCAATTACCCGCACCATCTCACGATCTTCCAGGCATTCGTTGGCAAGGGTTTCACCTACGGATAGAACGAAATCGCGCTGGGCCTGAGACTTTCCGCCTGGAGCGGCAGGTTTCTGCTTGGCGAATTCGGGCAGGTCCATGCCCAGCAGAGGATAGGCCGAATGGGAGCCTGCGTCCGGGGGCAAATCGATGCGCGAAATCTGCGGGTAGAGCAAGTTGGCGTCGGTGGGATCCTTGGGACCATTCAAAAGCTTATCGCGATCGACGATCTGCATGATGCCGTTGCTATTGGTGCCGTAGCCGAAGTAGACGCGATTGCGGTCGCGGCCCATGGACATGGCGCCATGCAGTTCGGTGGGCGCGGGACCGGTGGAGCCCGGCTGCTGGCCCGGCAAGCCGAAATTGCGGATAAATACCGGATGGGCCGGGTCGCTGAGATCGTAGATCTGCGTCATGCGGCGAACACGCCAGCCGGGCACGCCGGAAACGAGATAGGCAATGCCGGTGTCGCACTCCCACCAGCTCTTGTGCGTATCGTTGAGGCTGCTGACGACCACGGTCAGCCGCGTGGGCTTGGCAGGATCGGTGACGTCCCAGATCTCGTGGGCCGAGCCGCCAAAGGTGCGCAACATATAGACCTTGCTCTTATCGGCGTGCGGGAGCGTGCTGCCGTCGCACACGCGGACCATCTGCGCGCCGCCGGATTCGGCGTTGGTTCCTTTTTCCGGCTCGCCGGGAATGTGTGCGAGATAGCGAGGATGAGCGGGGTCGGTGACGTCCACGAGGGAGGTGCCGTTACTTTCCTGCTGGCCGGTGAGGGGATTGGGCTGCGAACCGCCGTGATGGCCGATGTAAGCGATCCAGCGCTGCCCCTGATGATGAATCGTAGGCTGATAGGCGCTGCGCGCTTGCAGGTCGTTAAAGCCAACAAGCTGCATATTGCTTTTTTCTTCTTTCTGCGGCTGAGCAGCGGCAGAAAGACAAACAAAGATGGCCAGCGCCACAGCGGCAGCGAGCGCCAGGAGCGACGCGCGCCGATGCGGCAGATTCGGATAACGGGAGAGCGAAAAGCTTTTTCTCATTAGGTCCCCCAAGTTTGGGAACGAGATTGGACGTGACGCCCATATGGGTGTGCCCTTATGAGTGTGGAGGATATCACCGCTGCCTGGAATGAGGAATGGGCAGGAAGGCGAAACGAGGTCGTTGGGTCGGTCAGGGATTTACTTGGGTGAATGAATGGCGGCTGCGGCTCCAAGGCGCTCGACGGCGTTCTCGATTCGCTGGCGGCTTTGCCAAAAGCTAGACCACAAATCGCCCTTACGTTTGAGGCGAGTGAGGACCGTTCTAATGTTGAGGCTTTCCGGCTTCAAACTCGGACGCAATTCCTTGATCTCCACGGGAGTGGAGACGGGCGCCTTGGGAAAGGCGCGGACCGTATAGGCAGCGGCGAGCGGCCTGCCAAGGGAGTTTTGCGTGACGTCGATCAGCACTTGCCCAGGACGGCGCTTGGCCACGATGCGCTCGTGGGTTACGAAGCCGGGATGCTCGGCGGAAACGAGCTGCGCGAAGATTTCTCCAAACATGCGCAACTGCTCGAAGGTGTAGACGCGTTCGACGGGCAAGTAGAGATGGAATCCGGTGGCGCCCGAGGTCTTCAGAAAGACGTTCAATCCGACCTTGCTAAGCTTCTCGTGGAGGGCGCGAGCGATCGTCAGGACACGCGAAAAGTCGGTTCCGTCGGCGGGATCGAGATCGAAGAAGAAATAGTCGGGATGTTCCTGATCGTCGCGGCGGCTGGACCAGGGATTGTGGTCGATGCAGCCCAAGCCCGTGAGGTAGAGAAGAGAGGCGAGGTCGTTGGCGATGACGTATTGGACGTCCTTCTCCTCCGAGAGAATGGCCACCGTTTCAATCCATCTGGGGACGCCCTCGGGCATGTTCTTCTGGAAAAAAGCCTGGCCTTTGATGCCGTCGGGATAACGGCGCAGCACCAAGGGACGATCTTTCAGGAAAGGGAGAAGATAATCGGCGACGCGGTAGTAATAGGCGATCAAATCGCGCTTAGTGTAGCCGGACTCCGGAAAAAATATTTTGTTGAGATTCGCGAGGCGGAAGCGCTTGCCATCGAAATCGAGCGTGACGGACTCCTGCTTGCCAGAGAAAAGTTCGGCCTCGATCTCCTCTTTTTCGCTCAACACAGCACCTACGATTTCGGGCGCGCGGACGATGTGGTGGGTGGGCGCAAGGCCGGGCGCAGGCGCGGGCTGCGGGGCGGCTTCGTTTTCCCACCGGCACTCTTGCGGCTGGACATCGTTGCGCAAGACCAGAAAAACGGGCGCGCGGAGGCGCGGTTCCTGCGTCCACCCGATGAAGCGCACATGGGCGACGAGCTCCGGTTTTGCCCAGAAGGCCCGTTCATTGGTACCCGGAATTTTGTCGAAGGGGCACTTGGCGATTTCGAGCTCGCGCAGCTTCTTCATTAACGAGGCGCGCGTTTTCTCGTCCATGCCCGTGCCGGCATGGCCGACGAAACGAAGGGCTTTGCTCTGGTAGAGGCCGAGAAGCAAAGAGCCGAAATGGGTGCGGCTGCCACGGGGCGCGGTCCAGCCGCTAATGACGACGTCGAGAGTTTTCGTGGCCTTCAGCTTGACCCAGTTCTGGCTGCGGGCGCTGACGTAGACGCTATCGAGCCGCTTGCCGACGATGCCTTCCAGTTCCTGCTGTTTGGCCAAGTCGAAAAGGCCTTTGCCATTTTCGAGAACATGATCGGAGAAGCGAAATTCGGGAGAGGGGTCGAGCAGGCGGCGGAGGAAATTCTTGCGCTCGAGCAAAGGCACTTCGCGCAAATCATAGCCATCGCAGTAGGCCAGATCGAACAGGTAATACGTTACTGGATAGCGCTTGCGCAGATCGGGGGAGGGCTGCTGCACGTTCATGCGCTGCTGCATGCGCTCGAAATCGCTGCGGCCTTTTTCATCGAGGACGACGATTTCGCCGTCCAGAATGGCGCGGCGGGCGCTGAAGCGCTGGGGCAACGAAGCCAATTCCGGATACTGGTGGGTGACTTCATTGCCGGCGCGCGAGAAGAGGCGAACGGCGCCCTCTTCGATCCAGGCGAGGGTACGCGCGCCATCCCATTTCACTTCGAACAGCCAGCCGGGATCGGAGAAAGGACGATCGATGAGCGTGGCCAGCATCGGCGAGAAGGAAATGGGCATGGGGGCCTGGCGCGCTCCCTCGAGTTCGGCGGGCTGGAGCGCGGCGGGTTTGCGCTTGGGAGGCAACTCGCCGGCAATTTCGTCGAGAGTGCGGCCCGTGAGGACGGAGCCATCGTGGTCGTCAACGTTCCAGGCGGAATCGACAGCGTCATCCTGATGTTTGATCATCAGCCATTCGGGCTGTTTTTCGCCACGCCTGGTGCGCACCAGAACGAAGCCGCCACGGAGTTTTTCGCCGGAGAGCCGGAATTTGATTTCGCCGTGCGCTACTTGTTCCTTGGCGCCCTGGCGACCTTCGACGCGGAAGGTGCCGCGGTCCCAAACCATCACCGAACCCGCTCCATAATTTCCCGCCGGGATGTTGCCCTCGAAATTGGCGTAGCTCATGGGGTGGTCTTCGGTCTGGACGGCCATGCGCTTATCGGCGGGATTGAGGGAAGGTCCTTTGGGAACGGCCCAGGATTTGAGCGCGCCCTCAATCGCCAGGCGAAAGTCGTAATGCAGGCGGCGGGCGGCATGCTTTTGCACGACGAAGGTGCCTTCGAGCTGCGGAAGAGATTTGGCGGAGGAAGGTTCCGGAGTGCGGTCGAAGCGCCGTTTGCGGCGATACTCCCCCAGGCGGGCCATATTTCATTGTAACTGAGGCGATTCGAGAGAGGCGAACATCGGAACGCGCGCGCGCGGCAGTTCCAAGCGGGACGAACGGACGCCGCGAAGCGCTGCTAACCAATCTACGGGCCTATTTCGGCGGAGGGGAAGATGACTTCGATGGCGGTGCCCCAATCGCCGCTGCGGATTTGCATGTGGCCGCCGAGGTTCGCAACTCGCTCGCGAATTCCGCTGAGGCCGACGCCCCGCGATCGCCGCTGGTCGCCACTTTCGGCTGAGGTGGCGGCCATACCTTTGCCTTGGTCCGCAATCTTGAGCCGCACCTGCCTATCGACCAGGGACAAGGAGATGGAAGCCGTGGAGCTATTGGAGTGACGGTGCACGTTCGTGAGGCACTCCTGCACGATGCGAAACAGGCCCAGCTCGATCTCCCGCGGCAGGCGGCCCATGTCATTGGGCATATCTAGAGCGACCCGGATGCGGCTGCGGTCGGAAAAACCGGAGACGTACCAAGGAAGCACGCCGGCCAAGCCTAACTCCTCGAGCAAAGGCGGATGCAGAAGATAGGAGATAGTGCGAACTTCGGAGAGAGCCTGATCGATCAGGCTGCAGCACTCCTCGAGATAAGCCTTACCGCGGTCATTGACGCATTGCAGATGTTCCTGAGCAAGCGAGAGATTCAACTTGGCCATGGACAATAACTGTCCCGCGCTATCGTGCAAGTCGCGGCCGAGCTTGCGGCGCTCTTCGTCCCTCAGATTGAGGAGATGGCCGGAAACGACGCGCAATTGTTGCTCGGTGCGCTTGAGTTTGGTGACATCGGTTTCGACATGCAGGCGGCCGAGAGCGGCTCCAGAAGGGTCGCGCCAGACTGTCCAGCGGCTGGCGACGACGATCTGGGCGCCCTGGCGCGTGGTCGCCTTGAGCTCGTACTCCCAATAACCTTCACGGCGCAGAATATTTTCGATTTGAGCAAGCGGACGAGGCAATTCCGCGTTCACGAGATCAAGAAAAGAGTTGCCGATTGCTTCGCTTTCCTTCCAGCCGTAGAGGCGTTCAGCGGACGGATTCGAGGCGAGGATTTTGCCGTCCGTGTCCACCAGAGTTACCGCCTCACGGCAGGCGAAGAATAGCTGGCCGGCGACGCGCTTCCATTCCTCCAGAAGCTTTTTCTGTTCGGCAGGAGTGAGAGCGCTTGGCGAGGCAGGGCCCTCAACGGCGGGCGACGACGCGCTCATGGGAGCATCGAATGGCATAGCATCACACAGCTAATTATACCGGTGCGTTTTTATTAGCGGTCCCCACGAAGCCCTGGAGCGACTGCTCCATCAGCATATTGAGGCCAATTCCCAGGCGCTTCAAATCCGAAACCATTGGAAGCAAGTCGGTGAGAATCAGATTTTTCTGAATCAATTTATAGACGGCCTCTTCCACGATGCGAAAGTCCTTGACGACAAGCGACGCGGAGGCGCCGCCGCGAGCTCTCCACTGGCCGTATTGAGCCGCCGAGCGCAGGGCATCGGCTTTGGGCTTTTCGTTGTGCTGATCCATGAAATCGATGACGGTCTTGAGGAAGCTGGAAAGATAACCGGCCAGTTCCTCAAAGGAGTTCGAGGACGCCTTGGACTCGCGCTTCAGACTGGCGAGGATGGCGGCTTCGATTTCCGCGCTGTTTTCCTTAAGGAGAGAGGAGATGCGCCTGGCTTCGGGCTTCGTGGCTGGTTTTTCGACTTTGGCTTTGAGCGCGCCGACCAGCGATTCGATTTCCACCGGCTTGACCAGATAATCGTCGACCTGGCTGTGGATGGCCTGCAAGGCGGTCTCGAAGGCGGGGTAACCGGTCAAGATAAAGATAGAGCAAGCGGGTTGGATGTGGCGCATGCCGCTGGCGACGAGGAAGCCGTCGCCCTCTTCGCCGATATTCAAGTCGGTAACCAGGGCGTCGAACTGAAAGGAGTTAATCTCGAAGAGCGCATCGGCAACACTTTCGGCGACGTGCACATCGAAGCCGGCTTTGTCCAAAATAGGGGGCAAAGTGAGGCGGATACTGGCTTCGTCGTCCACAAACAGCAAGCGCTTGCGCGGCTTATTTTCGGGCATGGTCCTTGTCTCCGACAGCGCTCTTAACTGCAGGGTTGAGCGCGTTAGCACCTACTCTTCCGCCTCCGTTTCGGACTTGCGATCGCGTCTCTTTAGGCTCATGGCGCGATCGGCAAGGTCGAGGTAATGCTCCAACCGGGAAGGCTCGCGGGCGCGGTCTCCCAGCGGGATGAGCCGCGGCCCCTCGTCGCGGGCCGCATCGTCGGAGGGCGGCAGGAGCTCAACGCGCTTTCTCACGTGTTTTTTTTCGATTTTGGGGCGCAAATTGTCCCGCGCTTTCATGGCCCAAAGCCGAATGAACTTCCAGTTGTGGCACTGCAGGAGCTTCTTTGGGCTCCGCACCAGCCATACGGCGCCTGCGAATTTCGATTCCGCGGAGTTCCCGGAGTATCTCCGCTTCCTGGCGAACGTACTCCTCTTCGGAGATTTCGCCCGATTCGAGAGCCAGTTGCAATTCCAGCAAACGCCTCTTGCCGGGCGCGCTATCCGTATACTGCTTTTCAGCGACCTGCTGAAGCGTGCGCAAGACGAACTTGATACCCAAAACGGGCAAGCCCAGCAAATCGTCGATCAGAAACACAAAACGCTCCGCCAAATGTCAGGAAGACGCGACGCGCTCCAGCTTCAGCCGGATATTCACAAAATTGTAGGGCGGCCAGGGGCCCGTGTATTTGAACTTGAGGCGCTTGCCGTACTTGCGCGCGATCTTGTTCACCACGCGGTCGAATTCGGATTCACGCTCGCGCTCGACCAGGAAGGCCGCGTTCATGATCATTTTGTCGCCGATGGGCTGATTGTCGCGGGAAGCCACACAGCAGATGCGCAGCGCCTCATAGATTTCACGCACGTAGCGAATGGCGCGCTCGCCGAGGGCCTTATCGATCATGCGGCCCAGTTGCATGCGCGCGAAATAGGTCGACTGTAATTGCTTGCGAATGATCTCGCGATGGAAGCGGCGAATCTCCTCATCCTGCTCCATCAGCTCCTGAATGATCTGGTCGCGGTCCCAATTCACCTTCAAGCCGAACTCGAGCTTGCCGGCCATCTGCTCGAGCACGTCCTTGACGGAGGCGTAGATGCCCTTCAACACTTCGCGAATGTCGTCGTCGGTGCGAAATACGGTGCCGAAGCTCATGGGGATGATGGTGTGATTTTTCATCACGGTTTCGATCACATGTTCGTGAGCCAGAGCGTTTTCGCGGGTGGGATCAAAAATGGCGACGGCGGTTTTGCTCACCACGGCGGCGATATCCAAATAATTTACGGTATAGACATGCTCGCCCGCTCCGCCGATGCCGATGTTGCCGAAGGTCATGGCGCCCTTGGAACGAACAATTCCGTACACGTAGCGTCCGCTCTCTCCCGGCGCGCTGGACGCGGCGGCGGCGGGACCGTCATCGATCTTCACGTGCAGATCATCTTTCACGCGCAGAGTGTTTTTTCGCGATGCCCGTCCTACTTTTGCCGGCATAGATCTTCCTCGAGCAAACAGTGTGAAGCTGGCGTTTCCCTAAAATTCATCTTCCCGAATTCCGCGCCTCACGCGGAGATCGGGAACGTGAGATTGATTACAGTTCCCTTGCCAATGGCGCTCCGGACATGAATGCGGCCGGTATGATTCTCGACGATGCCTTTTACGATCCACAGGCCCAGGCCTGTTCCCTTTTCTCCCTTGGTGCTCACGAAGGGCTCGAACATCGATTTTTGAATCTCCGGGCTGATGCCACAGCCGGTATCCGCCACGCTGAGACTGATCCAGCGGCGCAATCCGTCCGTGGAACGGATCTCCCGCGTACGAATCACCAGCTTGCCGCCCGAAGCCATGCTGTCGCGGGAGTTGACGACGAGATTGGAGAGCAATTGCCGGAATTGGTCGCCGGACCCCTTGAACGAAGGGAGTTCGCCGAGGCGCTTATCCACCGTAACCCCGGCTTTCGCCAGCGGGCGGGCGAAAAGAGTCAGGGTGTCTTCCACCACGGCATTGAGGTCAAAACTGTCGAACTGGACGACGTTGCGGTACAGCCCGAGCATCTGGCGGACGATGCGCGTGACGCGCTCGGTCTCATTCTTCAGAACGTCGTAAATCTGTCTGGATTCCGGCCCAATCTCGGAGCCCAGGATGTGAATGGCGTTCTTGATGGCCTCCATGGGGTTATTGATTTCGTGAGCGATGGTGCCGGCGAGCTTGCCGGTGGCGGCGAACTTTTCGATTTCGAGCATGCGCCGCTCCATCTGGAGCTGCTCGAGTTTTCTCCAGGCGGTGAAGTCGCGCAGGACCGTGACGGTATAGGAGACCTGGCCGCGGGCGTCGTAGATTTTTCCGGAGCGCGCGGCGTATTCGACTTCGTCCTGAGAAGTGGGGTTGTAAAGACGCAGGGAGCGATTGTCCTTATCGGCAAAGGAAAACGTGAAAGCGGTGAGATAAGCGTCGAGCTTGGCCAAATTCTTCATCACTTGGGGATGCTTGGAGCCATCGGCAATGCCAAAAAGCTCCTTGGCCAGCGAATCGAGCAGAACGATCTTGGCCGAGTTGTCGGCCACGATGATGGGATCGCCGACATTTTCAATGACGAGGTTGAGGCGGTCCCGCTCCTGGCGCACGATCTCTTCGGCAACGCGCAATTTGTTCAGGTTGGCGCGCACTTCCATATCGGCGCGACGCAAATCGGTGACGTCGCGCATGACGGTGACCATGCCGGTGCGGGTTCCGTCCGAACTCTGCGTGGGGGCGCAGACGGCCTCGAAAAGGACCTCTTCGCCCTCCATGACATCGACCAGGGTGAGATCCCGGGAAGTGTCCCTTCCGCTGACCATCATGGACGAGAGCGCGGCGGAGAAGAGCAGGTTGTTGAGTTCCACGGCGCGGCGCCCGCCATCGCCGATGCCCTCGGGCACGCGAAAAAATCGTTCCGCGGCGCGGTTTTGAATCACGACGCGGTGCTGATCGTCGGTAAAAATGACGGGGTCGGCCATACTCTGCATGACGGCGCTCAGGCGCGAGATGGTCACTTCCATATCGCGCATGCGGTTGAAGTAGTGCTCGATCTTGAACAGGCGCGCCATGTATCCGTTGGCGCGTTCCGCGAGATTGCGGAGCTGTTCCAGACGCGCAGGACCTGTATCTCTGCCGAGCTGGGCCAGGAGCAGGGTGGCATAGGCGCGCATACCGCAGGCGTTACAAATCTGCCCCTCGAGAGGCAAGCGGCGAGAGAGCCGCGCATTCTGAACTGCCAGACAATCGTCGCGGCGTTCGCGTTCGGCTTCCCAACAACGCGTACGGCTGCGATAGATCATGGGATAAGCGTAGAAGGATGGGCCTTTGCCGGGGGCCGCGGGCAGAACGCCGGGATTCAGGCGCTGAAGTGCGGCCACGATGGGATTCTCGTGAGCCCACAACGAGGTGTGAAACTTTTCCAGTTCGCTTCGATCGAAATTGAGCGAAGCCGTGGCCTTGACCTCGCTATTGTCGAAATCCACTTCGAGCACGACGGCGCGGGGAAATCCGAGCTTCACAGTCTCTTCGAGGAGGATCGGAAAAATTTCTTCGGTGCGTTCGGCGGAGAGCAGACGCAGGGCGGCGGCATCGCCCGGCCGTTCCTGGACAGGCGGGTGGGGTTTCTCCAAGACGCGCGCGCTGGCCACCGGAGCCACTCCTTCAGCCCCTTGGCTTAACGCCGGGCGGTCCGGCGGCGCGCAGGGGCGCGAGAGACGCGCCGCACCGGCTCGGGCGGCAGTTCCGCCTCGGCGCCGGGAGCCAACTGCGGTCTCGAAACCAGACCCGTAAGGCCGACGGCGTCAGCGTACTTGAGATAGGTGTCGATGGAAGCGACGACGACGCGGGCTTCAACGGTGATCAAATCGATGCCGACAAGGGAGATCCGCACCCAGGCGTCGATCACGATGCCTTTGTCCAAAACGCGGTCAAGGACATCGATTAAGCTCGAACCACCGGAGACGCGTTCAACTGCCATAGATTCCCTCCTAAACTAGCCTTTGCGTTTGGGCTTCGCCGCTCTCGAAGACCTCGACGCGCGGGCAACTCGCGGGGCTCGGGGAGCTTGTGGAAGGGCGCGGGGCGGCGGCCCCGGCATGGTCAAATGGGGATCGTATTTCCACCAGTTCAAACCGATCTGCTCGGCCTTATCTACAGAGCAAACCAGCAGGCGAATGCGAATCGTAAGTAACTCCACGTTTGCCAGCGAGATACGGACATCGCCGGCGATCACCAACCCTTTGTCGAGGACGCGGTCCAAAATGTCGACAAGGTTCGTCGTTCCGGAAACGGTCGGCACCTTTTCCATTGGATCGCTCTCTCTTGAGGCGGGTAACCTGAAGATCCCGCCGGGGGACGAAGGGTCGGATACTAGTGGTCGTGGGGAGAAGCGTCAATAAGGGCTTCTCTGTATAGCTCCTCAAAAAGGATAACTTTTTCAATAACTTGTGGTCGCAAGTACGGTGTTTAGCGGAGGTGCCCCAGGGGGCCCAGGTCGATATTCAGATCGGCGGGGGAGAGGCCAAATTGTTCCGCCATCTCGCGGATTTTAGCTTCGAGCTTCATCAGCGCTTCACCCATCTGCTCGATCTCTTCCTCGCTGAGCGTGCCTCCCTCCATTCGGCGGATGGCCTGGCGTTCGAGCAGTTGCCGCAAGAAATCGATGAGGGTAAGAACCAGCTTCGCTAAACCTTGCTCGATATTGTCGGGCGACAGCTCGACCCGCGTGGGGACGGATGTAGCCCCTTCCTGAAGGGAAGGCGGATCGACGGGGGCGTTCTTTGACGGCTGGCCCTTTAGCGGCTGGTCAGTCATGCGCTACTTCCACGAATTCACTCGGAGGCCAGGGGCCAGTGACACGCGCCGAGATGCCGGCAGGGGTGAGGACGCGGCCGATCTTTTCGAGGAAAACAGGAAGCGCGGAACGATCCAGGAGCGCGAAACCGCGAGCGCCGGAAGGGGTATCGCGCTGCACCCAGCTTTCGGCCAAGGCGTTGGCGGCACCGCGGAATTTGTCGAGGACCGACTGGATCTCCTGATGGCGAGCCCGCCGATGCTCCAGGTAGCTTTTGCCCGATCGCGGCGCAGGCTCCGACGCGGGAACCGGCTCCAGAATAAGCCGCACATCCATCTGCACCTTATTATGCAAACGCCGCAAGGCGGCGCGGTAGTCGGAAGAGCGACTCTCGAGGAACCGCCGCAAAGCGCCCTCATTTTCGGCAACGGTGGGGAAACGGAAGGGAATGATCGTGGCCTGGGAAAAAATCGCGTGGAGAACCCGATTAAAAGCGGTAAGGATTTCAGGCGCGGGCTGGTCCGCTATGGGCGAAGCGAAATTGGAAAAACAACAACGCAGGGCATCGACATCGATCCAGCGGACCGGCTGGCCCTCCACGCCGCGCAGCAGGAGATCGAATTGGCTTTGCTGGTCCGCAATGCAGTATGCAAGAACGGTACTTTGATCGCTGAGCGCCACTGTTAGCGGCGTGTCCTAACATTTGTGCGGGGGGCGGTTGTCCGGGGGGGCGTCGGAGCATTCGGGCGAGGCGGCAAGGCGGCGTTGGTCATGTGGCGCAGCGCCGTCTCGACGGAAGTTACCACCAGATCCAAACCGAGATAAACCAAGTCGACTCCGGCCAGCGAAAGCACCAGATTGCCGCGAATGATGATGCCGGTGTTCAGCAGGTGATCGACCAAATCCAACAGGGTGAGATCGGCGGAATCGTCGTCGTTGATAAGAACAATCTTGGGGGGCTGTTCGGTCATCGATAGCTCATCGATTGGGTCACTGGGCGGGCGATTCCGTTTGGGTGACGAAGGAAAAGGGTGGCCAGGGGCCGGTACATTCCACTCGCTTCTGGCTTTTCCATTTTCTCGAATACTTGCGGATGAGCGCTTCCAGCTTGGGCTGATCGGACCGCTTCAGCAAGAGCACCTTATGGAGCTCCAGATCGCGCCTGGCCGCGGCAAATTTGCCACCCTCCGCGATTTGATCGGAGATGGATTCCAGGGCCTCAGCGAATTCCGAGAGCGCGGGATCGGGTGGACGAGACACCGGGCGCGAGAGCGCAGATTTTGCCTGAAGATATTCCTTGCCGGTGCGAAACTTTTTCTTCGGGAGCGGAGCGGGCGGGAGCGCAAGGACTTTAACGCCCCACTCCTGCTTCCCTTGTAATCGCTGGACATCGATTTTCAGGGCCGCTCGGCGGCTTTCGATATGGGAGCGGAGGGATAGGTCGTTCGAGAATTCCAGCCCAAAGCGCGCCGGAAGAATGTCCGCGGCGCGAGCGATGGCTGAGATAGCTTCCTGGTGGCGAGTGGAAACGGCCGCAAGCCACTCGAGGTCCTGCATGTTCTTGGCGAGATCCCGGGCGAAATCCGCTTCGGGAACGCGGCTGATCCAGCAGATCAGGGCGCCGCACTCCAGCGGTTCAACAGCGGCGAGGCCATCGACTCCCTTCAAGTGGCGGAACAACTCTCTGGAGAGGCCGGGCGCCTGGGTCACGCCGTAGAGGTGAACGACTTGGGCGTGGGACTGGGCGCGCGGAGCCGCCTTCGCCAGTACCTTCGCTTGTGCCTTCGCTTTCAGGCCAGTCGCCATAGTTCGCCTACGAACCTGCGGAGCGCCTTCTCGCCGGCAATTTCCTGAGCAACATTACGCACAACGTAAAGCGGAACCGGCGCATAGCGAGCGGACAGTTTGCCCAAGGTGGCGAGCTGCCACTGCCGGACATGAGAGCAGCGGCGGCAACGACGCACATCTTCCTTGAATAGCACGCGGTTCACGAAAATAGCCGCCGTCGAGATGCGCAGCTTGGCGAGTTCGGCAATGAGCCGCTCGGTTTGCCTGTCCGGCAAGGCTTCCGGGAGCATAACAGCGTAAACGCGAGTGCGCCGCGAGTTCCTCAGAACATCGAGAAAGTCGCGGACAGCCTTGCCCAGTTCCGCGATTTGTGCGCCAGCATCACGCGCCAAAGCGAGTGTACGGTGCTGAGCGAGACTTTTCAATAATAGCCTGGTCCACACGAGGATCCGCTCGGGGGTGCGGAGAAGATCGAGAGCGTGGCCGGTGGGAGCCATGTCGATGAGGACTCTGGAAGGCTTCTGAAGGGGCTGCTGAAGCAGATCGAGCACGCGGAGAACCGCCAGAATTTCGTCGAGTCCCGGCGGAACGCTTTCCAGTAGCTGGGTAAAAAGCTGACGCTCAAACCGGAGATCGACGTGCACGGCGGATACTTCCGCGGTGGTCGCTTCGTCGATCATTTGCCTGATCCCGCGAGCCCAGGTCGTGAAAACGGCGAGAGCGTCCATTTCGGAGGCGCGAAATTGGGAGTCTCCGAGAACGGGCCGAGGCTGGTCCGAAACGTCGGTCTGGAAAATGTCGTCAAGCGAAGGCGCAGGATCGACGGAGCAAATATCAACGGCCGCCTCGGCGCGGAGGCGGGTATTAAAACCGAGGGCTGCGGAGACGGTGGTCTTCCCGACGCCACCCTTGCCCAAAACCATCGTAAGCGGGCGGTCCAAAGTGGGCCAGTCGACACGCGCAAGGCGGAGTTCAGGAGCATTTGGCGGCCGCGGGCCGGAGTTCCAGGCGATGCGCTTGCCGGCGAAGACGTGGTCACCAAAACCCAGCAGGCACGGACCCACGATCGGCGCGCCGGCGTCTTCGGAGATGTAAAGCTGCTTGCCGGAAAATTCGCGGCGCAGAAATTGGCGCGCAGCACGGGTGGCGGAATGCCTGGCACGGCAAGTGGTGCAATGTTGGGAGCTTGGCACGGCCTTGTTTAGGACAATGGCCGCGATATCCAGACCGGGAGAGAGAGAACGAAGCGAGCCAACGGCTCGGCGCGACTCCTCGAGCGCAAACTTTTCCGGCGTGGTTACCAGGAAAATCCTGGCATGAACGAGCAAGGCGGCGCGAACCGCTTCCACCATACTGCGCCATTGTTCAACCAGAGGGTTGACGGAGGTTTTTAGGCTGCCGCCGAAGCGTTCGGCCAAAAGGCGGTCACGACTGGAAGCCAATTCCAGAACGTCGAGAAAGGTGGAGAAGTATTGAGGCAGAGCGAAGAGCCGCAAGGTGTGCCCAATCGGGGCCGTATCGACAACGATTTCGTCATATTTGGCTGAGGCAAGGGCATCCGAGATGGCCAAGAGGGCCGCCATTTCGGCCATTCCCGGCATGGTGGTTTCGAGCAGAGGCTCGATATCGGCGCGAGAGAAGATCGATCCGGCCTCCAGGATGGCGAGCAGGTTTTCTTTATGGCGGTTCAGAAAGGCGCGAAACTGCTTCTCGGCATCGACCTGCCAGACATCTAACCGCGCTTTCCCGGCCAAGCGCAGCTTGCGCGGCTGTTCGCCGAGTGGCTGGCCGAAGATGTCCGAGAGAGAGTGGGCCGGGTCTGTGGAGATGAGCAGAACAGCGGCCTTATGGCGGACCGAGCGATGAAGGGCATAGGCCGTCGAAACGGTGGTCTTGCCCACTCCACCTTTGCCGATAAATAGAGTTAAATGGGGCACTTGGGCATTCTAGACAAGGCGCGGTCTACGCAAAAGGCTGGCACTCTGGCGTTGGAAGCTATCGGGATTTCAACTGAGGCTTTTCTCGGGTCCAGTCTCCCCGGAAATACGTTCCCAGCCGGGACAAGAAACCATGTTTTTGTGCCGGTTTTGTGGGCCTTGCCCCGGATTCTCAGACGACGGGAATTATTGCAAAGTTGTGACCACGGACGCTTCTCACAAGAACCGCAACGGACGCGGAGCTCTTTAGGAGAGCGCAATGAGTGTCCCAGGCAAAGTGCTTGACCCTAGCAAGCGCAGTCCCCAACTGCAAGAGTTCGAGTCTGCCCTTCGCGCGAAAATCGTAGGACAAGATGAGGCCGTCGAAGCCTTAGTGGTGGTGTATCAAGTCTTTCGCGCGGGGCTGAACGCGCCGGGCCGGCCGGTCGGGAATTTGTTGTTTCTTGGACCCACCGGATCGGGGAAAACTCGCATCGTCGAAGCCGCGGCGGAGACTTTGTTTGGCGATAAACGCGCCGTGGTGAAGATCGATTGCGCGGAGTTTCAGCACTCGCATGAGATTGCTAAATTGATTGGCTCGCCGCCCGGTTATCTGGGGCACCGCGATACTCACCCGGTGATCACCGAGGAAAGCCTGAGCCAATACCACACGGAGACCCTCAAGCTTAGTCTGCTGCTGTTTGACGAGATCGAAAAGGCCAGCGACGCGCTTTGGCAATTGCTGCTGGGAATCCTGGATAAGGCCACCTTGACGCTGGGTGACACGCGCCGAGTGGATCTCTCTCAAACGATCATATTCCTGACGTCCAACCTGGGAGCGCGGGAGATCGCCGCTTTGGTGAGCAAGGGAATGGGATTCGTGGAGCCATCGACCAAGCCTGCGGGGCTGGACGCCAAACTCGAACGGACGGCCGTGGAAGCGGCCCGGCGGCGCTTTTCCCCGGAATTCATCAACCGGCTGGACCGCGTGGTCGTGTTTCATCAGCTGCAACCGGAACAACTGGAAGGAATCCTGGACATCGAATTGGCGGCGGTGCAGAAACAGGTAATCGACGTTGGCCCGGTGCCCTTCATGTTTCGCGTCCTGCCGCAAGCGAGAGCGTTTCTTTTGCGCGAAGGCACGGATCTGAGATATGGCGCGCGTCACCTCAAACGAGCCATCTCCCGGCATATGGTTTACCCGCTGGCGAATCTGCTGGCATCGGGCCAAGTGGAACTTGGCGATATGTTATGCGTGGATTGGGATGGCGCCGGGGAAAGATTAATCTTCCAGAATCAGGGGCCGGCGCCGCCAGCCCTTATCCCGCAACAGCCGTTTGCGCCGGCATTCGCCGCTGCCAGGAACGGAATGGTGCGCGGAGCTATTGCGGGAGCGAGCGCGCACAAAATCGCCAACGAGACCTGATTCGGCCGGAAGCCCCGTTCTTGTCCTCCTGGTCCTGCTGCTGGGTCGTGGGGTTCGGAGGCGCGATTCTCTCTTCTCGCATTGCTATTTCGGAAAACGTGAAGTTCCATGCGCAGCATCTGACCTAACAGATTGTCGACTATGATAAGTGGAGGTGCCGTTCCGCTGCCGTGCACCTAAACTTGGCGAGACGCGCCGTCATGGCCCTGCGCAGAACCAGAGACCTTCACGAATTTACGATCGCCGCAACCGACGCGGACATCGGCAAGATTCATGATTTGTATTTTGACGATCGAGACTGGACGATTCGCTACGTCGTAGTTCAAATGGGCGAGGTACTGGCAGGACGCAAAGTTCTCATTTCTACAAGAGATCTGAAGGCGCCGGTTTGGATGCCGCTTCACCTCATGGTCAGCCTAACCTGGAGTCAGGTCGAGGCTAGTCCAGACGTGGAATTGCACAAACCGGTATCGCGCCAGGATCGTCAGAATGAAACGAAGGATGGCGGCGGAGAAGCCCATCTTCGGAGCACGAGAGAAGTGATCGGTTATCACATTATGGCCACCGACGGGGAGATCGGCCATATCGAGGATTTTCTCTTTGACGACGACACCTGGAAAATTCGCTATGCCATTGCGGACACGAGCAATTGGTGGGACGGCAGGAGAGTTTTGCTCAAGCCGGAATGGATCAAATCCATGCGTTGGCCGGAGCGCAAAATCGAGGTGAATCTGTCTCGGGAGAAAATTAGAAACAGCCCCGAGTGGGATCCCGACCAGCCTCTCAGCCGAGAATATGAGCTGCGGTTGCACACCTATTACGGCGGCGAACCTTATTGGACGGAAGAGAGTTAAGCAGAGTAAGGCAACGAGATCGCCCTGGGGCCGATCAGCGGCGTTCCACCGGCTCGAGAGTGCCCAGGTGCTCGGAGATGCGGCTTCGCGCTTCACTCGAACCGATGGTGAGGACGCGGTCATTTTCTCGCAACGGTGTGTCTCGATTCGGCAGGAGTATCTCTCCGTCGCGCAATATGGCGATGATTTCAAAGGAACTGCCGCCGACCAGGTCGTAAGCGGCTTGGACCGTTTTTCCAACCAGCGCACTATCAAGCTTTAGCATTCCAATGCCCAGTTCCTTGCGCCCGCGCAGTTTGATGGGTACGCCCGAATCGAGCAAGGAGACCAGATCAAGATGCCCTACCTGCATGCTTCTGGGAATTTGACCTGCGCTGAGAATTTTGAGCGCCGTGCGCACATTTTCCGTATAGAGCGCCGGCGACTCCGCACGACCCAAAACTTGAGCCTCGTATAAACTTCTGTACTTCAGGCCTGCAGATAGACGAGTGTGGAGGAGATAGCTGAGCAGGACCGCAAAAGTCGCAGCGGGAAGCAATTGATATCCGCCGGTCATTTCCGCGACCATGACCAAGGCTGCTATGGGAACACGAGCTGCGGCGCCGAACACGGCAACCATTCCGACGACCACGAAGGCTGCCGTCGGGAGATTCAGCAGGGCGGCCAGGAATCCGCCGAGCATCGCGCCGACGAAGAGCGTTGGTGCGAAAACTCCACCCGAGCCTCCCGAGGAGACCGTAAAGGCAAATGCAAGTATCTTCACGAACATGAGAGTAATCAGCAAGCCTATGGCAATTTGCCCTGAAATCGCCTGCTGAATCCACCCATATCCGCCGCCGAGGATTTGCGGGAATTTTAGAGCCAGCAAGCCAACGCCTAAGCCGCCGATGGCCGGGTTGAGAGAAGCGGGAACGGGCAGAGCGCGAAAGAGATCACGCAGCCGGTAAAAAACGACCGGCAGGAGGGTGGCCACCAGACCGCTCAAGCCACCGAGCACACCGAACCAGGCAAAGCTGAAGGTGGTCATGGTAATTTGGCCACCGGGAAAGTAGAAAAGTGGTTTCCAGCCAACGAAGAGTCCGTTTACGGCGTATGCGACCACCGACGCTAGGAGCGTGTATAAGAGTAGTTCGCTTTCAAACTCCATGCTGCCGTACAGCACTTCGGTCGCGAAAAAGGCGGCGCCGATCGGGGATCGAAAGATAGCGGAAAGGCCGGCCGCCATGCCGGTCAAGACGAGCACCCTGCGCTCTTCGTCGGAACGATGCGCGATGGTGGAGTAGATCGAGCCTATACCGGCGCCGACCAAAGCCGTGGGGCCCTCCCGCCCAGCCGAGCCTCCGGACCCGATGGTGATGGAGGAAGCCACCAGCTTCAGCGGTGCGACTCGCGCCCGAATGAATCCGCCCGTGCGATGGAAGGCTTTGACTACTGTGTCAGTCCCATGCCCCTCCGCTTCAGGGGCAATGTTGTAAACCAACAGTCCGGAGATCAAGCCGCCGAGGGTTGTAGCGAGCGGGATCAGCCACAGACCATGTGGCCCAATCCACTGTTGCAGGACACCGCCATCGCTGGGAAGCGCGGGAGGCCGATAACCGCCGAGTCGAACCAAGAAAAGGTAGGTGCACGCTCGCAGGGCCCATGTAAAGACTTGAGCGGCGAGCGCGCCGACGACCCCCATGAAGGCGGCTTCGGTTAGAAGCCGTGGCTGGCCTTCTCTCAGCAAGACTGGCCTCGGGACGGGACCGAGTTGAATGGCACGAAGAACGACGTCTCAGGCAGCGATCTGCCGGAAGATCCGAAATCCATTCTCTCTAGTGAGATGACAGCCGGAATGCATCCGCCAGTTGTGGTCTGGAACAGGCTCTCGAATGGCGGAGGTGAGTTTCGCGCGGACATGGATTTGCCTACAGGACCGCCCACGGCCCAGCATGTAGCGAGCTCTACCTATCGTTAACTCAAAAGAAGTCTAAAGCAGAAAGGAGACGTAAATGAGTTGGCCGTAGCGCTCCACCAGGAGAGCGACGGCGTCACCAATCTTCAGCTTGTCCAAGGCGGCACGTAAGCCGACGAGCGTTGTGATTGTTGTTCCGTTAATGCCGTGGATCACGTCGCCGGTTTGGATGGGAATCTCCTCGCTCGCGCCCACGGTTTTTCCGGCGACGATGATGCCGGTGGGAATTCTCAGATCCGGCAAGGATTGCGCCAGGTCCAGGTCGAGCTCAACTCCCAGGATTCCGAGGCGCCTTACGAGGTTCTTTTCGGGATCGACCCGGTCGATCAGACTGTCGGTCTTATGCGGCCGGTCGATGAGAGCAACATCCAATTGCAATTCATCGGAGCCGCGAAGAACTCTGAACTTCACGCGTTCGCCCCCGTTATGCATATAGAGGCTGCGAGTGAAAAGCGGAAGGGTGCCCACGGAGTCGTCACCCACGCTGAGGATGATGTCTTGCGTTCTCATACCCGCCGAGTCTGCCGGCCCGCCGGGTAGAACGTCGGACACGATCACCCCGAAATCTCTGTGTAAATGCAGCGCGGCCGCCAGCTCGGGCGTAATCGTTTGGACGATGGCTCCGATCTCCGGCTGGTGAATATGGCCGTACTTCAAGAGCTGAGGGTAGGCATACGCCACGACGCCGGCTGGAATGGCGAATCCCAAGCCTTGATTGCCGCCCGATGTAGAGAAAATGAAGGTGTTGATTCCAACGAGCTGGCCATCGGCGTTCACGAGCGGTCCGCCGCTATTGCCCGGATTGATGGGGGCATCGGTTTGAACGTAGACCAGGGGACTATCTGGATCGGGCTGGCGCGCAACGGAGCTTACGACGCCCATGGTCACGGTGTTGCGCAGCCCTTCGGGGCTTCCGAAAGCGAAGACTACTTCGCCTTGCCTAGGGGGAGTGGGTTTGGGAATGGGCAACGAAGGCAAGCCGTGCGCCTCGATCTTGATCACGGCGAGATCGATTTCCGTCGTAATCCCGACGGTGCGCGCGTCGTAGCTTTTTCCTTGCCCGGTCTCGTCCGAGGCAGGGGCGCCTTCGGCAGCAGGCTTAGGTGGGACAAAAACTTCGATCTTTTGCGCTCCGTTCAAGACGTGGGCGTTGGTTACGATATAGCCTTCGGGATCGACAATCACCCCCGAACCAATGGCGCGCTGCCGTCCGATGACCATGCTGGTCTGGCCGCTCTCGTTCTGCTGGGTCGAGCCATAGCCGGTTACGATAATCTGAACGACAGCAGGGGAGACGCGCTGAACCAAGGCTTCGATGGAGTCGTTCAACCGATGCAGCGCGTCAGGAGAGGTGGCGGCCTCGCGACTCTGGGCCGCGGCAGTGCGCGAAGATGCGAGCAAGGCGATGCCCAAGAGAAGCACGCTCCACTTGCCGGCCTTGGACCAAAGCTCAGTCTCTTTTGATCGGGGACTCATAGGGGTCCTTCAGGTGCGCTTGCGTCTCTAGAAGGGGCTAACAAGAATCTTACCTCAAAGCGTCTCCATTTATCCGTCCTGCAGAAACTCAAGACAATCTGGAGTTGTTGGGGCCCACGGCTCTTTGTGACGAGTACTTGCGCGACTGTTCGCGAGATGCATCGGCAATCGCGCGATATCCTACAGTTAGGATGCGCCGGGGACGTGAAGAGGAATAATAAATTCGGGCCTCAGCTGCGAAGGACCGCTCAGGACAAGGATTGTTCGCGGTTATCCGGGTTATCGGTCAGTGCGAGAGACGGAGCGCATTCCTTGTGCATCCCGGGACGCCAATTGGCCAGGTTGTTAGCATAAAGTCCGATGCACAACAGATTGCCAGGAAGAAAGCCATACTGCGCGGTTTGAATTCCGATCACGCAAATGATGAGGCTGTTTACCGCAGCAAGAATCCAGCCGTGCCACAATCTTTTTCCGATCAGAACCGTGGAAAGAATGGTGAGCAAACAAGAAATATAATCGAGATGAAGCATATATTTGAAATTACGAGGCCCTGTAATCCTTTCGCCAGCAGTGTAAGGAGAAGCGGACTGGGAACGATACTGTACTCACGGGCAGGTAAAGTACAGTTGCGGCGAAATTGGGACTGGGCCAAGGTTATTCTTTCGCGTCTCAGCCAAATCCGAGCCTGACATCCCCGCCCCCGGCGCTTACCCCTGGCTCTTTTCAGTAGTCATTGCTTCCAGCACTGCTCTTGGGGGAAACGAGCAGGGAGAACGAACGGCTTGCCTCTGGATAGGTCCGGTTCATCCTATGAGAGACACCCTTGAGACAAATCGCCGATATCGCTTCATTGTTAAGAATGGGGTTAGGAACGGTCCATCGCTGGACGCTGCGAATCGCGCTGGTCGCGGCAGCCCTTTTCCTATTTCCAGCGAGATCGCCGGCATATTCAGTGTTAAGTCATGAGGCTGTCATCGACGCGTCCTGGGACTCGGCAATCAAGCCGCTGCTGCTGGCCCGCTATCCGGACTCGACTCCCCAGCAATTGGCGGAAGCTCGCAGCTTTGCCTACGGGGGGTCGATCATCCAAGACCTCGGCTACTATCCGCTGGGAAGCTTTTTCTTTACGAATCTTCTCCACTACGTCCGCAGCGGCGATTTGGTTGAGGTAATGCTTCGGGAAGCGCAGAGCGAAGACGAGTACGCCTTTGCGCTCGGCGCCATGTCCCATTACTTCGCCGATAGCCTCGGGCATTCCCTGGGGGTGAACCTTTCGGTTCCGCTGCGCTATCCGAAACTGCGCAAGAAATATGGAGGCGTGGTTACGTACGAGGAGGGAAAGAAACAACACATCCTGGTGGAGTTCTCATTCGACGTGGCCGAGGTGGCGGCAGGCGCCTATGCCCCTCAGGCCTATCATGACTTCATCGGATTCCAGGTTGCCAAGCCTCTGCTGGAGCGGGCCTTCAGAGAAACGTACGGCCTGGAAATGAAGGACGTCTTCATAAACGAGGACATCGCCATCGGAACGTATCGGCGCGCAGTGAGCAAGACGATCCCGCATATGACTCGAGTGGCTTGGGCGCAGAAACGGGACGAGATTCAGAAACTAATACCCGGTGTACAGCGGCGGAAATTTATTTACGTCATGACCCGCCGGAAGTACGAAGCCGACTTTGGCAGAGTGTATCGAGAACCGGGCTTCGGCGCGCACTTTCTGGCCTTTGTTCTGAACCTGTTTCCAAAGATAGCGTTCTTCAGATTTTTGTCTTTTCAACCGCCGACCCCCCGGATGGAAGCACTCTTCCAACAGAGTTTCAAATCGTCGACGGAAGCATATTTGTCGGCTCTACAACAATTGCGCCGGGGAAGCGTTTCCCTGGCCGATAAGGATCTCGATACAGGGAATACAACGGCTCCGGACGAGTATGAGCTTGCCGATGAGACCTACGCCGAGCTCCTGGACAAACTCGCGGCGCGCAATTTTGCAGCTGTTCCGGCGGGAATGCGGGCCAACCTTCTGAGCTATTATTCCCAACCAGCGCGAGATCCGCCGAAAGGAAAGGAGAAGAAACGCTGGGAAAAGACTCAAAGAGAGTTAGGACAATTGCGGGCCAGCGCGGCCACGGAGTAGTTCCGGCGTGATCGCCGCCGAATGCTAAAAGCTTGTAATCATTTCATCTGCTGTACTTCCGGCCCGGTGCTCGATTACGCCCTTCGATCAGGTATCGGAATCGCGGCGCATGCCCATACGACAAGTTGATGCCCACCGGGGTCCATCTTTAAGCTTGATCGAGATGGCGGCCCGGCTCATGAAACGTTTGCACCCGATCGTTCTTCTACTTTTGCTCGCGCTGAGTTTCGTCTCTATCCCGAGCCCAGCACTCGCCCAGGACCCTCCTGGAACGGCGCTGATCACAGGTTGCAAAGCGGGAAGCATGGTGGGGGCCTATAAGAACCCTGGTCTCGCGGTAAGGCCGTATGCTCGCTTTTCGTGCGGCAGCTCGGTTTTCGTGTGGAACGCCACGTCCAAGACGGCCCTGGTTCAACAGGGGATGACCGTCGCGTTTGTACCGGCAAAATACATTTTCGACCCCGGCACGAGCAAAGGAACAAGCCCATCAGCCGTGCGAACGTTTTTACAGGCCATGGCGGAGGGCTCAAGTTCGGCGGATGGGTCGGCTATCTCGGTTCGTAGAGAGCTGGTGCGGAGCTGTTTAGCGATGCGCGGCTGCCGCGCTGAGACCTGGTCGCACTTGGCGTGGACCCGCATCGAAAGCGCGAACGATAGCACGGAGGCGTCCGACTCCACCCTGCGGCTTTTTGCCGGAGGCGTTTACTACAATGCTTTGGTTGTAAGCCCCCCCGTTCGGTTCAAAGACCATCCGCTGCCAAGCCTTGCCTCGCCCGTGCTTGTCCTCGAGGGCCCGGGATTGAGCGTCGCAGTGGGGGGACATTCCTGCTACGCACTGGGCAGCAACGGCAAGTGGTTCGCGGCGGGCTCGAGCGCAGGCCAAGCAGCGGCTGCAATACGATAGTTGCCTCGTCCTCATCTCTCCTGGTCGTCAATTCGCACTTGTCTTCGATGAAGGGATTACCCTGGAGGCCGTTCTTTCGGCGAACGGATGCTCGACGCCTGGCTCAAAAATCCGCTGAACCGGGGACAAATTTGGACAGGCAGAAACAGGGTTAAAGACCGCTAAATAGCTCCGCCACCAGGCTTTCACCGTACGCTCACGGGCGGCTTACAGCGTAAGCCCGATTCCTCTCAGGGACCGCAACCATTACCATGCAGTCTTTCATCTGAAATGAGAGGGTGATTATGACCGCCGAGCAGCGACGGACACGGCTGTTATTCGTGGATGACGAGGAGAGCATTCGCTTGACGTTGCCTCCTTTGCTTGAAAGACAAGGTTTCGAGGTCACCGCCGTGGGCAGCGTGGCTGACGCTCTCGTTCAGGTGAACTGCGTCAATTACGACGTTTTGATCTGCGATTTGAATCTTCATCGCCAGGGCGACGGGTTCCTGGTGATCAGCGCGATGAGGAATCTTCAACCGGGCTGCCTGAATTTTATTTTGACAGGCTATCCCGCCTACGACAGTGCGCTGCAGGCCATTCAGCACAATGTGGACGATTACTTCACAAAACCAGCCGACCTGGACGCGCTGGTGCGCAGAATTCACGGCAAATTGACCGGGCGCGGTTCGAAAGAGCCTGCGGTGGGTCAAAGGCTCGGCATGGTGCTGCGGACCAACACCTCATACATCGGCGATCATATCCTGGTCCGGATGAAACAAGACCCCTTACTGTCCTCAGTTCCGCTTTCCGATGATGAGCGGATCGCCTATGTTCCGCATGTGCTTACTTCGTTGATCGAGTATGTGGAGATGGGCAAGAACGGGTTGCCCTCCGAAGTGTTGAAATTGGGCGCACAGCACGGGAAGGTGAGGAAAAAGCAGGGTTACGACGCGCGCATGACCGCCCGGGATTTTCAGCTGATTGGCGAAGGCCTCTACCATCTGATGCAGAGCGATCGCATGCCTTTGGGCGTGCTGGGCCTCACGGCCGAACTGGCCAAGTTCACCAAAGGCTTGCACTCGCTCGCACTGCAAGCGCTGGGCTCGTTTGTGGGCTCATCGCGCGCCGGCCGGCCCGTACGCGCGTAATTCGTGATTAGGGTCTAGGCAGCTAGACGAGCACTTCGGGGACTTCCAACCGCTGTTTGCGGAAGGCCGCTTCAAACGCATTCACGATGCGCGGATCGAAATCCGTGCCGGAAGCCTTCACGATGGTGTCGCGGGCTTCAAAAGGCGAAAGCCCCTTGCGATAGGGCCGATCGCTCACCAGGGAGTCGTATACGTCGGCAACGCTGATCACCATGGCTTCGATGGGGATGTCCTGGCCCTTGGTGGGATGATATCCCGATCCGTCGAATTTATCGTGGTGCGCGAGAATGATGGGCAGAATGCGCCGCAGCGATCCCCCCACCGGGCTCAACATCTCCACGCCGCGCTCGACATGAGTCTTGATCTCTTGCATCTCCCGGTCGGTCAAGCGCGCGGCTTTGTAGAGAACTTCGCGGCTAACTTCCAGCTTGCCTACGTCGTGCAATAGGGCCGCGGCGCGCACGTCCTCCACTTGGTCCTCACGCATCCCCAACTCGAGGGCGATCTGCGTGGCATAAACGGAGACACGGTAGGAGTGATTTTGGGTGAACTTATCGTTGGAGATCATCTGGCTAAGAATTTGAAGGACGCCGAAGTAGGTCTCGCGCAGTTCCCGCATGCGCTGCTCGCTATGCTCGTAAAGGGTTCCGGTAGCATAGGCAAAGATGATGAGGAAACCAGCCCAGATTGCCAGGTCGGACCACCCCAGGACGTCTTCGCTGGGAATGGGACCGCGGTTGAAGAGCGTGGGGTGCATGACGTTGACCCAGATGACAAAAAGGATGGTAGCGACCGAAGCCTGCACGGCACGGCGGCGGCCAAAGTAGTACACGGCGAAGAGAGTCGGGAGATTGTAAAAGGTGAGAACGAGCCGCTGGCCCTCGACGAAAAAGTTCACCAGCGCGGCCGAGGCCACGATGGAAAAGATGAGCAGCAGTTCCTTATTGACTTGCGCCAAGCGAGAGATCCACTTGTCCTTCATGCATCCTCCTGCAGGGACGGACAGGCCGGCTAGCTTGCAAGGGGTTAGCTTGGCGTGAATAAAGGCCTGGGGCTATAGTACTTCGGGTTTTGTGCTGGTTTTGTGCCGGGTGGGTTAATAATCGGGCAGGCGCAGGCAGGGAGCGGCTGGACAGGCTACCGCGTTAGCCCGAGCTCTTGTCCCCTCGAATCTTGCGCACGAGCATGAGGACCGGGTCGTAGAACTGATCCACGACGCGCTCCTTGAGGGGAATGATGGCGTTATCGGTGATGTGAATGTCTTCGGGGCAGACTTCCGTGCAGCACTTGGTGATATTGCAAAAGCCGATTCCCATTTCGTCCCGAAGAAGCTTCGTACGGGAGATGCTGTCTAGAGGATGCATCTCCAGGCCGGCGGTACGCACGAAAAAGCGCGGGCCGGCGAACTGCTGGAATTTGTCGTGATCGCGCAAGACGTGGCAGACGTTTTGGCAGAGGAAGCATTCGATGCATTTGCGGAACTCTTGCACTCGATCGACATCTTCCTGATAAATCTTCCAATCCGTGCCCGGCCGCGGCGTAAACCCAGGAATTTTTTGGTTGACCTTGTAATTCCAGGAGACGTCCGTAACCAGGTCTTTCAGGATCGGGAAGGACTTCATGGGGAAAACCTTTATGGGCTGATCCAGCGGCAGGGCGTCCATGCGCGTCTTGCACATGAGCCGCGGCCGGCCGTTGACCTCGGCGGAACAGGATCCGCATTTGGCCGCCTTGCAGTTCCAGCGCACGGCCAGATCCGGCGCGAGGTGGCCTTGAATATAGTGGATGGCGTCGAGGACGACCATTCCCGGAGCCACGGGGACCTTATACTGCTCGGTCTTGCCGCCCTGGCTATCGCCCCGGAAAACTTCTAGGATCGCGTCGGCCATCTTTTCCTCCGCTACTTGTCCTCGGCCAGAATCTTCTGTAATTCCTCGGGCATGGCGGGAACGGGCTCCTGCCAAAGCTTCATTGCCCCGCGCTCCGAGGAGATGATGTTGTTCTGCTGTCCCCAGGCGTTATCCAGCGAGGGGAAATCGATGCGGCTGTGCGCTCCGCGGCTTTCGCGGCGGGCGAGGGCGCTGCGGGTGACCGCCTCCGCAATCGTCAGCATGGACCTTAGATCGTGGGATAAATGCCAGCCGGGATTGAAAAGCCGGGAGCCCTCCACCTGCATATGCTTGGTGCGCTCCTTGAGCTTTTCGAGTTCGCCCAGCGCCTCAACGAGGTCTCCCTCAGTTCGGAAGATTCCCACCAGCTTTTGCATGGTGTCCTGCAAATCACGATGGATTGCATAGGGAGATTCGCCACTGCTGTTCTCAAACGGCGTCAGCATCTCTCGTTCGGCCTGGGCGATCTGCGCATCGTCGATCGCCGGTGGCCCCAACTTCTTGGCGCATTGCGCCGCCGCCAAACCGGCCCGCCGGCCGAATACCAGGAGGTCGGAAAGAGAATTTCCTCCCAGGCGGTTCGCGCCATGCAGGCCCGCCGCAACTTCGCCGGCTGCGTATAGCCCGGGCACCGTAGCCGCGGCGGTCTCCGGATCGACGCGGACGCCTCCCATCACATAGTGGCAGGTGGGTCCAACTTCCATCGGCCCCTTGGTGATATCCACGTCGGCTAGTTCGAGGAACTGGTGATACATGCTGGGGAGCTTCTTCTTCACGTATTCCGCGGGCTTTTGGGAGATATCCAGGAAGGCGCCGCCATGCTCGGAGCCGCGTCCTTCGCGCACTTCGGTATAGATGGCCCGCGCGACAACGTCACGCGTGGAGAGCTCCATGCGCTTGGGGTCGTATTTCTCCATGAAGCGCTCGCCCAATTTGTTGCGCAGGATGCCGCCTTCGCCGCGGACGGCTTCCGTGACCAGAATACCCTGCACACCGGGAGGCCACACCATGCCCGTCGGATGGAATTGAACGAACTCCAAATCCTTGAGCTCGGCTCCGGCATCGTATGCCAGCGACATCCCATCGGCCGTATACTCCCAGGAGTTTGAGGTGACCTTATACATCTTGCCAATGCCGCCGGTCGCCAGCACGACCGTCTTCGCTCGAAAGACCACGAAGCGGCCCTGTTCGCGCCAATAGCCGAATGCGCCCGCCACTCGGTCGCCATCTTTCAAGAGGCGGGTGACCGCACATTCCATGTAGACATCCACGCCGAGAGTGACGCCGCGATCCTGCAGCGTGCGGATCATCTCCAGGCCGGTTCGATCGCCGACGTGGCAAAGGCGTTTGTAGGTGTGGCCGCCGAATGCGCGCTGCAGAATCTGGCCATCGGCAGTGCGGTCGAAAAGCGCGCCCCATTGCTCGAGCTCTCGAATGCGGTCGGGAGCTTCCTGGGCGTGAAGCTGGGCCATGCGCCAGTGGTTGAGGAACTTGCCGCCGCGCATGGTGTCGCGGAAATGGGTGCGCCAATCGTCGGAGCGGTCCACGTTGGCCATGGCCGCGGCGATACCGCCTTCCGCCATGACCGTGTGGGCCTTGCCCAGCAGGGATTTGCAGACGACGCCGACCGACGCGCCTTGGGCGAGCGCTTCGATCGCGGCACGCAAACCCGCGCCGCCCGCGCCGATGATCAAAACATCATGTTCGTGTGTTTCAAACTTGGTAGTCACAGGATTCTAATGTCCCGAATCGCTCCGGATGCAACCAGCCGGATGTAAAGGTCAGTCAAACCGACAGAAATCAGACTGCACCACGCGTAGAGCATGTGGTGCTCGTTGATACTGCTAATTTTCTGCCACCAGGAGTGCCGGGTAGAGCCAAAGCTCGAGCACGAGAAACAATCGACTTTCCCGCCAATCAGGTGGCGCAAGGAATGGCAGGAACCCGTGTAGATCGAGAGCAGGACCACGTTCACCAGCATAATGAGGCTTCCCACGCCGACGAAGAAATGGCCCTCGAACCAAAAGGCGACGATGGCGTCGTACCACAGAAAGGCCAGAACGATGATGGCTGCATATAGAAAATAACGGTGCAAGTTCTGCAGGATGAAAGGAAACTTGGTTTCGCCGCAATAATTGCGCTTCCGCTCGCCCACGGCACAGGCCGGCGGATCCATGAAGTACGCGCGGTAGTAAGCCTTCCGGTAGTAGTAGCAGGTCGTCCGGAATCCCAGAGGGAACACCAGGATCAGAAGGGCGGGTGAGAGCGGCCACCAATGGTGCTGGGGATCGATTAACGGCGAATAAAAGGGAGTGAGGTAGGGTCCCCAGCTGTAATACACGCCCTCAAAAGCTCGCCAGGTGGCGTAAGCACCAAAAACCCCTAAGAGCAGCGCCGCGGGCAGAATCTCGGTCCACCAAGCATCCCGTCGCAGCGTCCCTACAAAGTGCCCCTGACTGACTGTTACCGACTCCCCTGCCATTGCTATGGCCTCCGCTTTACTGAGTCAAACCGGCGCGTTTCCCCGGCCTTCTCACACAACTTCGCTTGCGAAATCACGTGACCGGTTGCGCTCATCTCAAGAGTTGGAAAGCGTTACCCGTGCGTAGGTGACCTGTCGTGAGCTATGAGAGGTCCAGCAACCCAAACCGCTCGCCACCGCACTGTATACGGAAGTCCCTGTACACCAAACCACAAAAATACGATTTCAAAGCGTGCCTGTCAAGCGCGAAGCCTAGTTGAGCGAGGAGAGTACCTGGGCGATGCCCGGTGCCAAAAATGTGCGGAAGTGGTGGAACATGGGCTGGTCTCCCTCCTCTCCCTAAGCCCGCATACGAAGCCCGCCATACGGCGCTATACTCGGCGAACCATGCACGGGCCCACGCAGCTTTTCGAGGAGGATATTGTGCGGAAACACGTACGCACCACGGTTTTCGGTGTCGCGCTCAGCGCTATTGCCGCGGTCATAATCGTCGCCGCCTGGGCGCCCGGGTCGGTCGGCGCGCAGCAGCAGCCCCAGGGCGTCGAGCGCAAGACGCTCAGGCGTCAGGATCTCTCCATGCCGGGATGGGAAGCAGTAATGATTGAGACCACCATGCAGCCCGGCGGGACCGAAGGATGGCACACGCACCCCGGCACGCTGGTGGAATACGTATTACAGGGACCCTGGACGATGGAGCGTCGCGGCAAGCCGACGGCCACCTATCAGACGGGCGAGACCTTCTCGATAGCTGAGGGGGAAGTCCACCAAGCGATCAATCCTGGCAAAACCGCCGTCCGAGGATTGGCCATTCTTATCGTCGACAAAAGCAAGCCGATGACGACCCAGGTGCAGTAGTCTGGCTGCGTGCTCGCACACGCTGTGCTCGTCCCGCGGTCCTTGCAAGTGTGCAGCTATAGAGTAGCAAAGGCGCTAAGTGAGCCGAGTTCAACCGATCTCATTTGCATCCTGTCGCCAAGCACTTTTCTCGATCGTCTCGCAACTGACATGACGAGTGATACGAGCATTGAACCTGACGAGCAAGCGTAGCCGTACTCGAAATAAGCCCCTACGGTACAATCGTCTAGGTGAACGGCGCGGAAGTGGCGGAATTGGCAGACGCGCAGGACTTAGGATCCTGTGGCCGAAAGGCCGTGGGGGTTCAACTCCCCCCTTCCGCACCAAAAGGGCTAAGCGTGCGGCTACCGCAGGCATTCAGTGCCAACTGGCGCCTGTGGAAACGGTGAGGGAAAACTAGAGCGGATTTGGCTCGGAGGCCTGGACTCGAACCAGGATTAACGGAGTCAGAGTCCGCTGTGCTACCAATTGCACCACCTCCGAGCGGTTTTTCAGCCTTTTTATCTTCCACTTCTTGACAGCTTCGTGCAGGTCTGACCCGCCGATTATATCGTAGCGTTGGAAAATATGCGGAGTGGAAGGCCCGCTGATCTTCAGCATCGCAACTGCCGCTGCACGCCAGATGGCATCATATTTCGGACCGCCGATCTTCGCAAGTCGTGAAGAACGGAAGAAGACGGACTCGATTCTCCGTAGGTTTGAGCCTTGGAGGAGTTTCTTGTCGAGGTGTGAGGCTATTTAGAGGCCGCCTTCAAAATCTATACAAGCGTATTGCTGAGAGTTCCAATCCGTTCAATCCACACGCGCACCACATCGCCTGACTTCAGGAACTCTTTTCTTGCCAGGCCCACGCCTGCCGGCGTTCCTGTAAGGATGAGATCCCCGGGATGAAGCGTGAGCCGAGCGGAAAGATGGGCGATCTGTTCGGCGAGGGAGAAGATCATCTTGCTGGTGTGAGAATCCTGCTTGAGTAGGTCGTTCACCCACAGCTTGATGCCCAAGCGCTGCGGATCGGGGATTTGTTTCGCGGGAACGATCCAGGGACCCAAGGGACAAGCACCATCAAAACTTTTCTGGCTAATCCAGTCGTATCGGAAAGGCGAACTTTCCGGCACGTTTGGCCGCATAGTGAAATCGCGAGCGGAGAGATCGTTCGAGGCTGTGTAGCCAGCAACATAGTCAAGAGCGCCTTCCACCGAAACATTTTTTGCGACGCGGCCAATGACCGCCGCCAATTCCGCCTCCCAATCAAGCATTTTGGTGCCTGCAGGCACTGGAATGCGGCCGTCCGTCTGAGCCACGGTGCGAGAAGCCTTGAGGAAATGCCATGGGGCGAGCCCCGCCTTGCGAGGATCGGGATGCGCTCCCAGATTGAAAACCCGGGCCATCTCGCTCATGTGATCGGAATAATTGGCGCCCGCGCAGAAAATGGCCGAGGGATAAAGAACCGGCGCGAGCAGGCGGACTGTTGCGATTGGGGAGCTTGGCGTGGCGCTGCTTCCGAGGTTTGAAACGGCCTTGTCAATTAGCGTCTCGGCAACCGCCCAATCCTCTAGCGCACCGAGCATCGTCTCATGGGACGCTTTGCCAGTCAGTTCCGCCAAATCGAAAACAGAATCGTTGAAGACGACTCCGGCCCGGGGGCCTCGCGCGGTTTCGTGCGTCACGAGTTTGTAGTGCGAACCGCTTTGCTCATTCTCGGCCATTTCATCCTCTCGCACTTACTGGAACATTTCGTCAGTCGGCATGATGCCCCAGAGATTGGAGGCAGCCGGATCCTTGGGCCACACTTTCGGACGTTGCGGGTGGTCGCGATGCCATGGCCGCGGCTCGAAATAACCGAGTTCCTCGTTCATGCGGTCCAGTTCGGCGAAGAGTTCGGTGATCAGGCCTGCCGGACTGCGATGATAGGTGAACAGGTTGTGGCCGATTCCGTGCCGCCCTGGTCCCCAAAGCAACTTGTAGCCATTGGCGCTGAGGAAATCGCAGGCGGTTTGGATATGGCCCCAATCGCGCAACTCGAACGCGGTGTGGAAGTGGCGGTTCGAACCCGTCTCTACCAGATTGATGGTGTGATGGTCCGGCCCGCAGCGCAGGAAGGAGAAGAAATCGCCCATCCAGTCGGATTCGCGAAAACCGAGAACGCCGCAATAGAATTTAGTGGTTTGCTTGACGTCGGTGACATGGAACGCGACGTGGCCGAGCTTGTGCGGCACGATGCCGTTGGCCTGAAATTTTTGATGCGAGAAGTCAGCTCGCTTGAATACTTCCATCACTGTGCCCTTCGGGTCCTCGAAGGACACTAACTCTGCGATCGAGGGCTCGGGATCCTTCTTGCGCTGCGTCTTGATCCCGTGGGCCTGCACTTGCTTCTCGAACGTGTCGAGATCGTCGGCCTCGCCGATTTGGAAGGCGATCCGCACGCACTTCGCCTGTGCGCCTTTGCGCAATACGACGGAATGATGATCGACTGTGTTGGCGAGGAAGTTGGCGTCCTTTTCCTTGCCGACCAGGGTCATACCAAGAATGTTGGTGTAATAGTCGGTCTGCTGTTCCAGGTCTGGCACTTCATAGCTGGCATGGGCGATCTTGCGCACACGGATCATGCGAACTCTCCATTACGCTTTGTTATTCGAATCTTCATTGCAAGTTTTTGGACGCGGCAAGGAACCGATGACGTCGACCATCTTGGCGCCATCGAACTCGCCGAAACCCATAGCCATGAAGCGGTCGTAAAGCGCCGTTGCGCAGTCGAGCATCGGCGTGGCCACCCCGGCGCTGTCGGCGAAATCGCCGATCATTCCGAAATAGCGCTGCAACCCGGGAACGGTTCCTTGAGCCGGCAGAAAGCGGCCCTCCGCCATCCACGGCGCACGGATGCCGAATTGCGTCGAGCCGCCACTGCCGCCAGCGATCGCCTTGATCATCAGCGGCACGTCCACCCCTGCCTTAAGTCCTAGCGCCATGGCTTCCGCGGTCGCCGCGATATGGATCGCCACCAAAAGGTTACTTACCAGCTTGACGCGGCTCGCGGCGCCGAACTCGCCAAAATAGAAACAAGAATCGGCAAACCCGGCGACCACGCCTTCGAGCTTCTTGCATGCCGCGGCGTCGCCCGCAAGATAGATCACTCCCTTCTTCGCCGACACCATTCCCGGAGTGCCGGAGACTTCGCCATCGACAAAAGTAGCGCCCCTCCGCGCCAGCGGGGCGATATGGCGCTGCTTGGCTGGCAGCGGATGGGAGCCAAGTTCGACCACGATCTGTCCCGGCCGGGCGGTGTGGACAAGCCCTCGTGGACCCTGTAGTGCGTCATCGAGCGCCTCCGCCGACGGCAGACACGAGAATACGATATCGGCTTGCGCGCCGACGTCCGCCGAAGATCGCGCCGGCACGCCGCCGATCTTTTCGAATTCCGCGAGCGAGCTGCGGCGATAGCCGACGACGCGACGGCCGCTCTTGATGAGGTTCTCCGAGATCGGCATGCCGATCTTACCGACGCCAATAAAACCGATGGTCTCCATGGCCGCCTCACACGCTCGCAGGTAACGCACCGCATGCCAAGTTTTTTGGGTCTGGCCCGTAGGCATCGATAATATACGCTAAGCCAGGGGTACCGTGACGTGCTTGGGACGAACCGAACCGAACCGCTTAAGGCGGCAAAGTTCCCGTATCGATGGATTCTGAAGGCGACCGACGGTGAACCGAACGACCAGGAGCTGACATGGGCGACTCACGTGAGGAAGCGATGCGCATATCCGAGAAGGGCGGCGTGAAAGGGGTACTCGTTCGCGGAAGCGCCGCTGGATTCGCGCAAGAAATTCATGCGGGGCCGCATCGGATGACTGCCGATGAGCCGAAGTCTGCAGGTGGCACAGACACGGGGCCGTCGCCCTATGATTTTCTATTGGCGGCCTTGGGATCTTGTACTTCGATGACGGTTGGGATGTACGCTCGGCGGAAAGGATGGCCGCTCGAGGAAGTTAGCGTCAATCTGCGGCACTCGAAGAAACACGCGTCAGATTGCGCCAATTGCGAAAAGAAAGAAGCACTCCTCGATCGCATCGATCTGGACATTCGTTTTGTTGGCAAGCTCACCGCCGAACAGCGAACCAAGCTGCTCGAAATTGCGAATAAATGCCCGGTGCACAAAACGCTCACCTCAAAGATTCAGATCGAGACGCGAGCGGTATGAACTAGCCTGCTAATCTCCGAATCCCGCCTTACTAAGTATGGAGGTCTGTTTAGAAGTGGAAGCCTAGCTCTACGGTTTCGGTCCGCGGCGTGAGGTAGTGGGTGCCACTGAACGTCGAAAGAAAGTTGTAAAGCGCCACTTTGTCCGTCAGGTTGATCACCGTTAAGCGCAAACTCCACTTGTAGTGATCCCCATGAAAGAGATTATCCTCGCCGAGGCTGGCGTCAAAGAGGCTACGCGGAGCGATGCGTTGTGGATTGTGGTCATCGCTTTCGGTTCCTGGCGCCGGTATTTTGAGCAGCGTCGATCCGAGGCCGGCGGCATCGCAAACCGCCAGTGCAGGCCCGGTTGGGCTGGGAGCGGCGGGCCTGCCATTGCAAGTAAGCCCGGCTTGAAACTCCTGATCGGCGGTAAGCGGCGCCCCGGTGACGTTGTTCACCAGCGCCACCTGGCCGGATGCAATCGTTGAGTTGCTGCCGCCATCGGCGATGGAGGTCGCAGCTGCGCATGTTACCGTGTCTGCAAGGCAAGGTACTGCCCCGCTCACAAATCCGCTGTCATACCTCCAGCTAAAGGCGATCCAAGGCCAGTCCGTTCGCGGCTGGTATTGCACATGGGTGGTCTGATTGAAGACCTCGTCATGATCGATCCGGAAGACGCCAGTCGAGAGCGGCACGATGGGGATTCCGGCCACTTGCGGCAGAAAAAAACGCGCGGCCACGCTGGACATCACCACGTCCGCGGTGAGGCCGCGGTAGTTCGGCACGCTGGCGCGAAACGTAAAACCCGTGATTTTGGATTTTTGCCATTCGATCGGGAAGGCCAGGGGTGTGTCGCCTACCACGCCGAAGTCGTAGCCGTTATGCGTATATTTCCAGATGTATTGACCATCCAGGACAAGATACTTGCCAAATGCTTGTTCTAGGCCGGCATGGAATTCATTGCGCCAGCCCGGAGTTATCGGCCCCGCCTGACAGGCTACACCGGCTGGGGGAACCAGATCGGCAATCACCGGGACCTGGCATCCCGTGCTGCCAATAATCAGATTTTCATTAAACGGCGTTTCCTGGGTGCGCGCGTACGAAACCCGAATCACCGTGTTGCTGGGACTGACTTTATAAGCGATCCCGAGGCGCGGCTCGGCTTGGTTGGCTTTGGAGAGGCCGTTATAAAAGTCGCCGCGTAGGCCGACGTTAAACGTCCAACTTCCTTTCATGATCGTATCCTGGGCGTAAAGCGCCTCTTCTCTTATGTCCGCGTGGCCCCGAAAGTTGAAAAGCCTGCCTCCAGGGACGGTCAAATTGTAGGGCGCCAGTTCTGCACAGCCCGGATTGGTGGGATCGGGACAGCCGAGGCCCGGGAGAAATCCTGGATCGACGATCCCCAGGCTATCGCTCTCCGTAAGGAACCAATGTTCGAGCAAGGCGCCCACTTTGAGGTTATGGATGCCTTTCACGTGGGACACATCCGTTCGCAGGCCCATATTTTTGAGGCTTCTGCTTTGGCCGAAGGTCTCCGACTGGAGATCCGGGCTGAAATCGTCAAGAGGGTTTCCGCTGGGGTAGTAGTTGTATTGGTCTTCACGCAAGAAGCCGCCAAACATGAATACCGTGTCCGTGCCAATCAAGCGGGTCCAGGTCGGAGCGATGTTGAAGGTCTTAATTTGGGAGCGCTGGTCTGCCGGGCCGAGTGGGAGGCCAGTGATCGGGTTGTCGAGCCCGGAAGGCAGGCCGAGAACGGGATCCGCGTGGGCTTCCTGATCGTATGAGTTGGGATTTTGAAACCAGGAACGCGTATATTCCAAATTTAACTGCAGAGTGTCTCCGGTTGAGGGCTTGTAGTCCACGCGATCGAAGAGGTTCTCCTCGTTGCCCTTGTCGTGCATAGCCTGAAACTCCGGTGGGTCGAGAAACCGGCTGGTATTCAGGCCGTCGGCGGAGATGAAATTGCCCCACTTTTGACCGCCGAAACCAAGGTCAAACGCAACCGTGCTGCTGCCGAAGCTACCGTATGAGGTGTATACGTCGCCCTTGGGCTGGGTCTGTCCTAGACCCGAGCGCGTGGTCACATTGATGATCAGGCTGGTTTTGTCGCCATATTCCGCGGGCGGCGCACCATCGATCACCTCCAGAGATTGAATCGAATCAATCGGAATCTGATTGGAGAAAACTTTGCTCTGCTGGTCCGTGATGGGCTGGCCGTCCACGGAAAACGAACTCTCGGCGTGATCACCCATGCCGTGGAAGAGTCCGTTAGAATCCGAAGACACGCCGGGCGACGCCAGCGTAACCAGGGAACTCACCGAGGAAGAAGGGGATTCGAGAGGAAGCTTATCGAAAATGCCGCGATCGATGTCCGTGTGCGCGGTGGAATCCTGTTCGATCAGGTCAACGGCATTTTCGGTAACGGTGATATTTGTTGTAGCCGTGCCTAACATCAGCGTTATGTCCATGGTGATCGGGACGGTCGAGCGCACGTCGACGTCTTGGGTGAAATTGGAAAACCCCGGCGCAGTCACCGTCAGATGATACGGATTGAAGGGAATGTTGGAGATCTGAAAGTTTCCGTCGCCGCCGGTCTGGACCTCATCCACGTGGTGGCTCACCGGATTTTCGATGCGCACCTTCGCGCCAGGCACCGCGGACTTGGAAGGGTCCGTGACCGTGCCCTCAACAATTCCAGAATTGGACTGTGCGTTCAAACTTGTAAACGCCGCGCAGGACAAAATAGCGATTGCCGCGCCCAAAGCCAAAATTTCACAATGACAACCCCGATTGCGTAGCATCTGGCCTCCCCGAAGCCAAAGCGCGGAAGCATGCGGGCATTCCCCCAAGTAGCTCCGCGGATCGAGTTTACTGAGTGAGTAAGAGAAAGAGGGACAGAACGAAAGCGAAGACCGGTCGCCCGGACCGCCGCATTAAGCCAGGCGGGGCGGGGCTCGAGAAGGGGGAACTAAGACGGAAGGAGCGGCCTCGAAAACGAGCCTTTCGGCTGTGAGAAGCCACTCGAGGAGTAAGGGCGCGGCTATTGCGGCTGTCAGTGTTCCGGGAAGCGCGTTGATATGGGCAATGTGACAGCAGATCGGGCAGGTGTCCACCGACCCGGGGTTGTCGACGTGCCACCAGGCGGCTCCCGTTGCCACGAGCACAATGCCCGCGAAGGCGGCGGCAAGCGCGGCGACGCGCAGCGCGTTGCGGAACGATCGAATCGTACGACTTTGTTTCATTTGCAGCGAAGCCATTATAGCCTTAACGAAGCCATCGGGCGTCACGCTTTCCTAAAAGCCACGGTGCGAACTGCCGGACTTAGACGCCTGGGAAGTATCCCGAGATGCCACGATTGTGGATGCACCTCTAAAACCGGCGAAACGCCTATTAACTAAAACTCCGCAGCTTCATGCCGCGGATTTTGCTCCTCGCGCAATTTTGGTTTAGTCTGATTCCTCCGCTATGCAACGAGGCATTCGATTTAATGGCCGCCCGGTCTGGGCAGAGATTCGGCTCAGCGCGCTCGCCCACAACATCAGGGCCATTCGGCGCCATATCGATTCCGGCGAAACTCGCTCCGCCAAGCGGCCACAGCGAAAGATCCTGGCCATTGTGAAGGCGAACGCTTACGGCCATGGTGCTGTTCCCGTGTCTCGAGCCCTGGCTAAGGCCGGCGCGGACTGGTTTGGCGTAACTTCCACGGCCGAGGGAATCGAACTGCGCGAGGGCAAGATACGCAAGCCCATTCTCGTGCTCACCGGCTTTTGGCCCGGCGAGGAGAAGCGCCTGATCCAACACGATCTGACGCCGGCGATCACGCGCTGCGAGCAATTGCGGTTTCTGGAACGCGCCGCGGCTCGATCCCGCCGCCGGGTCAAATTTCATGTGAAGTTTCAAACCGGCATGAACCGTCTGGGGCTCTCTCCGGGCGACGTGCCCTGCTTCGCTCGCACGCTTGCTGCCAGCCCGCATCTCGAGTGCGAAGGTGTTTTTACCCACTTCGCGTCTTCGGAAGTTTTCACCGATCAGCGCGTCGAGGAGCAGCAGAGAGAGTTCGAGTGTATTCTCGAACATCTGCGCCGGCTGGGAATCTCGCCGCCTCTCGTCCACATGGCCAATAGCGCCGCAGTGGCCTCCAGGCCCCAAACCTGGGCCAGCATGGTTCGCCCCGGCCTTGTTCTCTATGGCTATCATCAATCCTACGAACCGCCCGAATTGACGGCCCAAACCAATGCCAATCTTCCACTGCAGCCTGCCCTGGCTCTGCGCGCGCGGCTCATTTCGCTGCGCGATACCGCGCCAGGCCAGGCAGTTGGCTATAACGGCCGCTGGATAGCGCAACGCCCCTCCCGCGTCGCGGTCATCTCTGCCGGTTATGCGGATGGCTTGCCGCGCTCGCTCACCAATAAGGGACGGGTGATTGTTCGGGGCCAGTTTGCCCCGCTCGTGGGTACCGTATCCATGGACCTCACGACAGCGGACGTGACCGATATTCCGGGCGTTGACGTTGGTGACGTGGCCACTTTTTACGGCGCCGATGGAAACGCCACGCAGTACGTCTCCGAAGTTGCGCGGCAGGTGGGGACTGTGACCTCCGAGTTGTGCTGTGCCTTGGGTACGCGTGTGCCGCGCTTTTACCTCGCCTGACTCAGGCGCTTGCTGGCGCGCTTGCTCTGGCTAGCCGATACCGTGGTCCTTCGGCGATACATCCTTAAGCCCTTCTGCTACAGGCTTTAAGCTTGACCCACGTGCTACAATTCTTCCGCTGCGGCAGAAACAAAAGGCCGCTCCCAGCTTGGTTCCGGGGCTTTATTCTTCGTTTATTGCATATCGTCCTCCCGGAAGATGTTCATAAAAATCATGCCCTTTCTAGATCAAAACTTAGGATCAAGACCTTTTCATTCCAAACCTGTTATGAGGTTCAATCATGGCTCGTCCTTATCCCCGGGTTGGGCAGGCTCCCGAAGTGCCATCCCCCGAATTCAACGGCCCGAAATTGACTGCTGAATTCAACGGTCATCGCAAAGAGGTGCGTTTCGGCAGTTGGTGGGATCAATTGGTTGTTCGTGCAGTTTTCGGTACGGCGTGCGTCGCAGCGGGATATCATTTTCATCCTTTTGGACTCAGCAGGCCGGCGGCCGCTCTCGTTGGTCTGCTATTTTCCGTTTCCGTTTTCCTGTTCGAAATCCGGCTGCAGCGGGCAAGTCTGCGGCGGCTGATCGGCGCTGCGGTTGGCTCGATTCTCGGAATTATAGGCGCCTACTTGATGGGGCTGGTCATCAGCCAGACCACCATACCGGAAGATTCCCGTTCCTTTTTAGATATCGCGGTTCTGCTGGTAATGACCTACATCGGGCTGGTTCTCGGCGCTCGCAAAGGCGACATGTTGAACTTACAGGCCCTTGGCGGATTATTCGGGAACGAAAAGGGAGTCCGCCGCCAACCCAAAATCCTGGATACCAGCGTAATCATCGACGGCCGAGTCGCCGATATTTGCGAGGCTTACTTCATGGAAGGCGTTCTGGTGGTGCCGCAGTTCGTCCTTCGAGAGCTGCAATTAGTGGCGGATTCACCGGATAGCCTGAAGCGCCAACGAGGCCGCCGTGGTCTGGAAGTCTTGCAAAGAATGCAGAAGATGCCGAACCTCGATGTAGAAATCGCCGAGGACGACTTCCCGCAGATCGCCGAAGTCGACATGAAGCTGATCGAACTCGCCAAGCGCTACGACGCCAAAATCGTAACCAACGACTACAATTTGAACAAAGTCGCCACGTTGCAAGGGCTCGAGGTGCTGAACGTCAACCAGTTGGCGAATGCCTTGAAGCCGGTGGTTCTGCCTGGCGAGGCCATGCGGGTCTTCATTCTTCGCGAGGGCAAGGAGTACAACCAAGGCGTAGCTTATCTTGACGATGGGACGATGGTTGTTGTCGACGGCGGCCGGCGAGCCATCAATAAGACCGTCGATATTATCGTCACTTCGGTTCATCAAACCACGGCCGGAAAGATGATCTTTGGCCGTTATGACGACCGGGAGGCGTCGAAGAATCACGTGGCTCAAGCTGTGGAGCACGCGGGCCGCTCAGTCGAAACATCGGCAGCGGCGGAACGGCTTCCACGCTCAGTCGTTCCTGATCCCACTCAATCCTAAAGCTAACGCGCCTCCATGAGGCGACTAGCTTTCGAGATTGGCTTCCAGGATACCCATGGGTGTAAACTTTTGAACCTTTGAGCGCGTCCGGCTGGATCTGCACATGAGTCGAGGTGCGCAACTGCTATGTCCTCTATCGTTGCCATATTGCCCGCAGCAGGCCTCGGCACTCGCATGGGTGCCGATTCGCCCAAACAGTTCCGCCTGCTCGATGGCGTGCCGGTGGTGGTGTTCACGCTGCGGCGGCTGGCCGCCTGTCCGGCGATCGGCGAATTTTTGATCGCCACCCGCTCGGACGAAATCGAATTTCTCAAAGAGCGCATCGCTGCCGAGCGCCTCGCCCGGCCGGTTCGAGTCTTGGCTGGAGGCGATACCCGCCAGGAGTCGGTGGCCAAGGCGCTTGGCGCCGTTCCGCCGGATGCGGAGCTTATTCTCGTCCACGATGCCGTTCGTCCCTTGGTCACACGCGATCAGGTAGAGCGCGTGATCGCGGAGGCGCGGCGCTGCCGTGCCGCGATCCTGGGCATTCCCGCCATGGATACCGTCAAGGAAGTGAAGCGCGCCAGCTTGCCGGAAGATGTCGCGCTGATCACAACGACGATCCCGCGCGAGCGAATCGTTCTGGCGCAAACGCCGCAGGTGTTCGAGGCCGCGCTTCTTCGCGAGGCCTTTGCGCGAGCTGCCGCCGATGGCTTTACAGCTTCCGACGAAGCGGCTCTGGTGGAGCATCTGGGGCAGGACGTGCACGTTGTGCTGGGATCGGAGCGCAATCTAAAGATCACCCGCCCGGGCGATCTCAGCATCGCGGAGTTTTATCTGAGCCGGGAACGCATGGCGGCCGAGGCTGGGCGTTGAGCCGATCCGGCATTGGGTACGATCTGCATCGGCTTGCGGCGGGCCGGAAGCTCATTCTGGGCGGCATTGAAGTCCCGTTCGACAGGGGCCCGGTGGGCCATTCGGATGGAGACGCTCTGGCGCACGCCATCTGCGACGCGCTTTTGGGCGCTGCGGGCTTGGGTGATATCGGCACGCATTTCCCGGATACGGATCCGAAATGGAAAAATGCGTGCAGCTTACTCTTCCTGGAGCACGTGCGTGGGCTATTGGCCCAGCATCGTCTGCGCATCACGCACCTGGACGCAATCGTCATTACCGAACGTCCCAAGCTGGGGCCGCACTTTCCCGCCATGAGGGAAGCGCTCGCCGGCGCGCTGGGCATCGACGCCTCACACATCAACCTCAAAGCGAAAACAAATGAGGGGGTAGGCGCGGTTGGACGCGGCGAAGCCATCGCCGCCCAGGCGATCGCGACTCTCGATGGCTGAACTCTTCACTTTCGATTGATCCCTGCCGCGGGCAAGCTCCGGCGACCTTCCGCTATGGAAAAAATTACCGGCATTCATGCTGTCAGAGAAGCTCTCAACGGACGACGCCCCATCCAATCGGTTGTGATCGCGAACGGGAGGCACGGCGAGCGTCTGGAAGAGATCGTGCGCCTGGCCCGTCGCAATGCCGTGCCCGTAAGGTTCGAGGATCGCCCGCAGGTAGATCGTGCCGCGGGAACACGTGAACACCAGGGCGTCGTGGCCTTTGTGGCCGCTCAGGCGGCCGTTTCGCTCGAGGAACTTCTTGCTCGTGGGGAGGGCTCTTCTGCCGCATCCGGGTTGCTCGTTCTGCTGGACGGCGTAGAGGATCCCCAGAACTTCGGCGCTATTATTCGCACCGCCCTCGCGGCAGGTGCGGGCGGCGTGGTGATTCCGGAGCGCCGTGCCGTGGGTCTCACCGATGCGGCGGTCAGAGCATCGGCGGGAGCGGCTGCGCATATGCGCGTCGCCCGCGTGGTGAACTTGCCCCGCGCTATGGAAGAGATTAAAGAGGCCGGCTATTGGCTGGTGGGATTAGATGAGCGCGCCGAAAAGCACTTCACTGAGATCGATCTGACGAGTCCCATTGCTGTGGTGCTGGGCGGTGAAGGCAAAGGGCTGCATGCACTCGTGAAGGAGCGCTGCGACTTCCTGGCCTCCCTTCCGACGACGGGGCCAGTGCGCTCCTTGAATGTCTCGGTGGCCGCAGGCGTGGCTCTGTTTGAGGTCGTACGCCAGCGCGCCGCCAAGCGCGGATGAACGCCGTTTTTGACTCACGCGTCGTAGCGAATCAGTGAGAAGACGTCGAGGCCGGGCAGTTTCGAGCGGCCGTTCAGGAAAGTCAGCTCCACCGCAAAGGCCGCGCCATTCACCGTGCCGCCCAGAGCCCTCACAAGCTGAACCGTTGCCGCGGCGGTGCCTCCCGTAGCCAGCAAATCATCGCTGATAATGACGCTTTCGCCCGGGCGAATGGCGTCTTCGTGAATCTCCAGCGTATCGGTGCCGTACTCGAGTTGGTAGGAAACTTTGGCCGTCTTGGCGGGCAATTTCTTCGCTTTTCGCACGGGAACGAATCCGGCGCCAAGCCGATAGGCCAATGCGGGCGCGAAGATGAAACCACGCGCCTCCACGCCGACGACAACGTCAATCTTGCGATCGGCGTAGTGGTCGCAGAGCTTATCCACGAGTTTTCGGAAGCCGCTTTTATCCTTGAGCAGCGTCGTCAAATCGTAGAAAAGAATTCCTGGCTTGGGATAGTCCGGGATTTCACGAATCAACTTCTTGAGATCGTCCATTCAGGGGTCCTCGGCTCTGAGTTATTAATCGTAATTCACAGAAAAGTGGGAACTGAAATCGGCGAGAATTTCCGCCTCCGATTCGGAGACCACGTTCACGGCCGCAAACCGCGGGCCGCGCTGCAATTCGCAAGCGAATCGCCGAAGTTGACGTACGGTGCCGATGGCATAGACTTCCACGCGCCCATCCGCCAGATTCTTGGCGTATCCGGCGACTCCGAGTTGTTCCGCCGCGTTCATGGCAAAATAACGATAGCCAACGCCTTGCACCTTGCCCGAAACAAGAAACCGCTTCGCATTTCTTTGCCCTTGCATGGCCTGCAGCCGTGGAACACGATTTTATCAGAGGAGACATAACTGAAAATAAGAACTCTGCTAAAGTTCCCGTGGATGCATGCGGAAGTATCGCGGAAGCCGCGATCTTCGAAACGAATCGAGTAAACGCTAACCGATGGCCGCGGCATCTTAAAGAAGCATGATTCACAACCGTATCTTAATTGTTGCGTTCGCGACGGTCGCGGCCTGCACAGCTTTCTCTGCCTTGCCGCTTGCGGCGCAGGAGCCAGCCGGACCGCAGACAGGGGCGAAGTCGCCTGACCTTGTGCGCATCCCCACCCGCCCCGCGCCTTCGAGCGATGAGTCCCCGATTCCGCCCGACGAGATTATCCGCCGCTTTTCGGCCAATGAGGACGAACTTGCGCGCGTCTTCACAACATACGGATATCGCAAAACCGTGCGCCTCGAGGAAGTGGGAGAGGACGGCAAGGTTTCCGGGCAGTCGCAGATCAGCGCGTCGATACCCGCTTCCGACGATAGGCGCCCCAGCGGAGAACAGCAGTCCACGCTGAGGTACTTGGATCTGGAGCGCGACAATATCGAGGCGCTCTCCAAGATTCCCGTATTCCCTTTGGTGACTTCCAATCTGCCCAAATACAAAATCTCCTACCAAGGCAAGCAGCCTGTGGACGAATTGAGTACGTACGTGTTTGAGATCAAGCCCAAACAACTCGACCGTGCTCACGCCTATTTCGACGGGCTGGTCTGGGTGGACGATCACGATTTGACCATCGTGAAATCGTATGGCAAATGGGTCACTGAAACGGGCGACTTTCAGCCCTCGAAACTACCCTTCGCCCTATTCGAAACCTACCGCCAGCCAGTGGCCGATAAGTATTGGCTCCCCGCTTATTCGCGCTCGGATGGCTCGTATGATAACCGAGGCGCGACTGTCCCTGTTCGACTGATCATTCGCTGGGATCAGTACACGCCGTTGCCCGCGGCCGATCCCTCACGCCAGAATTCGCCCGAGCCGATTCCCGCTCATTAGCCGCGGCACAATAGTCCAGGAAGTGAACGGATCGTCTTGATCAGCGCATCGGGCCGAGATTCGCGCAGGGCTCGGGGAGTAGGCGAATGATCGATAACGCCGACGACGGGCACGCCCGCGCGACGGGCCATCCTTATATCTTCCGGCGCGTCGCCCACATAAATGCAGCATGCTGGATCGAGCCCGAGCTTGCCGACGGCGATTTGCAATTGCAATGGATGCGGCTTTCGCCGCGGCGTATCGTCTCCGAAGACGCTCACCTCGAAAAAAGGCGCGAGTCCAAAACGATGAATCTGCGAGCGCACTCGCAAGCTGCTGCCGCCGCTGACCAGGCCGAGCCGGAATCGACGGGCTAGCATTTGCACCACCTGCCGCGCGCCGGGTTGAAGCAGAGGGCGCTCGGAACGGTAAAAGTGCCGCCAAAGCCGATCCGCTTCGGCCCAGCGCTCAACGGGCAATCGCATGGCCCGATACACGTTATGCCAGTCGGGCGAGTAATGCCGCAGAAGGCTTTCCGGTGTCCAGCGCATGCCGAGCGCCCGAAACATTCCCTTGTAAGCGCTGGCATCCGCGTGAAACGAATTGAGCAATGTGCCGTCCCAGTCAAACAGTACGGCGCGAAGCGGCTTTCGCGTCAGCATGAAAGCAATCCTAGCAGAGGCTGAAGGGCGCTTGCCGTGCGAGCCGGCTTCGAGCTGGATTATTTGTCAGGGTTACGGCCAAAACGCATCGATCGGGCTAGCAGTTACGGCGCCAACTCTCCCAGGAGATTTTCGTCACGCCGGTAACTGATATCGTCAAAAGCGGCCGCCACCCCGTACCAGCCAGTTTCCTCTGCGGCTTCGCTGCGAACCACGTGCGCCACTGCGTTCATATGCACCGTGGCCCGCGCAAAAGGGCGGCTGATCAATTGAACTTCAACCTCGATGGGAACTCCGGCCTCGATTCGTACAGGCGAAAGAAAGAAAAGCCCGCTGGAACTGATATTCGCGGTTTGCAGAGGGTTTGGTTGGGCTTGGCGTTGCCCTGCTACGCGTTCTAGGCGAAGAGGGAGGGACAGCCGGGCGCGGACATAAGCGCGCCGCTCCTGAGCCCGTCCCACCGTATGCGTGGGTACTCGGTTGATCCCGCGCGGCCGCCTGCGGTTTGCCCATTCTGTATCCGCTGAATGTAGCGGAGTAACTTGAGCATCTGGTTCTTGGACGACCGATCCGGTCGGGCCTGCTGCGAGAGCAGGCCGAAAAACGCGCATAGTTCCCCCTTTAGGGTGCGTTTCCGGCGCTGCTGGCGAGACTATGACGCGGGGCCTCTTAGAACGTCAATCGATGCCCAGAGCACTCGTTCCAATGCGTAACCTGTAGTACTGGGCCCCCGGGAGTTTGAGCGCAAAAATCGGATAGCTTAGGTCACATAGCCGATGTATTTTGAGTTTGTGAAGCGACGCACAAAAGAGCAGAGCATGACAAAGCTCACGGAGCGTCCATTGGCAGTCGCTGAGCAACTGCCAAAGCTTTCGCAGCGCCGATGTTGGGAAGCGGTTGCATCGAGGGACAGCCTGTACGACCGCGCTTTTGTTTACGCCGTGCGCTCGACGGGTATCTATTGCCGCCCGTCCTGCCCGGCACGCCGGCCGCAAAGGAAACAGGTTATATTTTTTCGGGCGCCAGAGTGGGCCGAGCGCGAGGGGTTTCGTCCCTGTCGCCGGTGCCACCCGCGAGAGGAGCCTCGGCAAAGCGAATCCCGCCTCATCGCCGCGGCTTGCCGCCTTATCGAGCAAAACTCAGTTGATCCAATTCGAGTGGCGAGCGTGGCGCGCCGCCTGAGCGTCGGTCCATTTCGCTTACAGCGAATTTTTCGGAAGTTTTTAGGGATTACGCCCGGCTCTTACGCTCATTCGATTCGTCTGCGCCATTTAAAAGAACAATTGCGGAAGGGGAACAACGTGACCACCGCTCTCTACGAGGCAGGCTACAGTTCGCCGAGTCGTCTTTACGAAGGCTCCAACGGGCAACTGGGCATGACTCCGGCCCTTTATCGACACGGAGGGAAGGGCATGGAAATCAGCTACACGACGGCACCCTGCGAGCTCGGGCGCTTGCTGCTGGCCGGAACGCCGAAGGGGGTGTCCGCCATATATCTGGGCGATTCCGATACCCGCCTCGAGGGAGCCCTCCGCCGGGAATATCCCGCGGCGGTAATACGTAAAAATCCTGCTGGCGTCTCGCGATGGCTTCGAGAGGTCGTACGCCACATTTCCGGCTCCCAACCCCGGCTGGATTTACCTCTTGACGTTAAAGCAACGGCCTTTCAACGCCGGGTCTGGGAAGCATTGCAGGCAATTCCCCGAGGCAGCACGCAAACCTACAGCGACCTCGCGCGTGCTCTCGGTCTTCCCAAAGGGCAACGCGCCGTGGCACGTGCCTGTGCGACCAATCCTGTTTCGGTCCTGATCCCTTGCCATCGTATTGTGCGGCGGGACGGGGGATTAGGCGGATATCGTTGGGGAATTGACTGCAAACGGGCATTGCTCGCGGTCGAACGGAACGAAGCCAATCAACGCGATCTAGATCCAAAAGTACGCGGCTAATCCTGGGGTTTCACTCGAGTGACGCCCTTCGGCCACACCGGCCGGAAACGCGCATCCGGAATGGGCACATTCTGCGTCACATTCGAGTATTGAACAATCGAGTAGTCGCCGGACCCCGTCTCGTAAAACTGTTGCTGGTCGGTAAGCCAGTTGGCCTCGTTCAGCCACAGGTCGATCCTCGAGATCTGCTTGCGCAAATCGTCGGAGCGCGGCGTTAATTCCAGCCGGGCGACTTTCTGGCCGGTCAGAGTTTCTTCCCCATGAAGCGTGATCAGGTAGTTCTTCTTGAGGCTCTCTCCTGATGTGCCAAATCCCAGCAGCAGTAATTGATCCACCAGGCCGCGGTGCTTCGCGAGGTCATACTCTTCCACCTGGCGGATTTTAGGAGTGTAGATGAAGAGGTGATCGCCGTCGCGCAAGATCGTTTTTTGATCCGGCGAAGTCAGATCGATGCGCATTTTGCCATCGCGCCGTAGTTCGATCTGTCCCGATTCGGTGGAACGGTCGTTTACGACCACGGTCACCTTGGTGCGTTCGATGTTCGCGCTCAGACTCTGGAAGGCACCCTGCTCGCGGTCCAACTGCTTAAGAATGTCGTCCACCATCAATGGGTTGGCCGCGAGGCGGAACGTCGGGAAAACAACCAATGCAGCCAAAGCCAGGAGCGTGACAACAAACCAAAATGGCGGTCGAAAAGCCTGAATCAGCTTTCTCATTATTGCGTGTCTCTCATCTCCAACTACAGTATAAGATGAAGTTCGTTACAACGCAGGTGCAATTCCACACAGATTTTCAGGACGATTATACCTGTCTCAAGGCCTGATGGAGACATCATAGAAAGCGATGGATCCGTCGTCCGCGCGGACCGGTTCGATCCTAAGGATTTCAAAGCGGCTCTTCTGCAAGGTCTCCACGTTCTGACGCACGGCTTCGTGTAATTCGTGTTCCAGTTCCGGTTCGGGAATTTTCGCTGAAGTAACCAATAGTTTGGCGCTTACCCTGTAAGTCCTGGTGCCGTCGCTCACGTCCGCGTCTCGAAGTTGCACCATGGCGGCATCGGGCGCCGGCCCCAAGGGCGGCTGGTCATGAAACCAGGAGCGTGGCGACAAAAGCACAAAAATGACGATTACAGCGACGGCGAGATCATAGGGCCAAGTTCCCCGCTCGAACGACCAGAAAACGGTCCGCACGAATATTCGCCAAATTGTACGCATAACTCAGTCGGCGGGCACGCCGTCCACGATTACCCCATCCCGCATGTGCACAACGCGGTCCGAATAGGCCGCCGCCTCCGGATTGTGCGTAATCATCACGATGGTTTGGCCCAGTTCGCGATTGAGCCGACGCAATATACTCAGCACATTCTCGGAATTCTTGGTGTCCAGGTTACCCGTCGGCTCATCCGCGAGCAAGATTTTAGGCTCGTTGACGATGGCCCGAGCGATGGCCACGCGCTGCTGCTCGCCTCCGGAGAGTTCCGCGGGACGATGCCTTAGTCTCTCCGTAAGACCAAGCATCTCGCACACAACTTGGAACCGGTGTGGATCAAAGCCGTCTCCATGAATATGCTGCGCAATGGCGATATTGCCGAACGCGTCCAGCGTCGGAAGCAGATTAAACCGCTGGAACACGAAGCCCACCTTATGCCGCCGCAGCCGGGTGCGCTCCCCATCACTCATCGAGGCGAGGTCGTTTCCATCCACAAGCACCCGCCCCTGGGTCGCTTGCGCCAGGCCTCCGATCACGTAAAGCAGTGTAGATTTACCACATCCGGAGGGCCCCATCACCGAGACAAATTCGCCCGGAAGAACGTCAAAGTTTACGCCGCGCAGCGCCGGAACCTGAATCTTGCCCGATCGATACGTCTTCCAGAGCTTTTCTGTTCTTAGTATCGGTTCCATGGATTCACTGAAAACACTGTCCCACTGAGGGCCGAAGTATTTTAGCCGGAGTTCGACTCCGTAGCCCAATGATTCAGAGACGACCCGTTGGGAGGCGTCAGTCGTACGCAAGAGCTTCGATTACATCCTTGCGGCTGGCCAGCCACGCGGGATAGAGCGCGCCAAGCAAGCCCCCGCAAGCGGCGATGATTGCGGCGCGGATGATCCAGCCGGCCGTGATCAGGATCGAGAGTGTGGGAAAAGCGGAAAGGAAGAACACTCGCCCAACGTAGCTCATTCCGACGCCGAAGAGAATACCGGCGCTGCAGATTACCGCAATTTCGCTCAACAGCGCCTGCATAATGTATATCTTGGAAGCGCCCAGCGACTTCAGCACACCGATATCCCGCGTACGCTCCACAACCGAGCTATACATCGAGAGAAAGATCACCAGAAATCCGATGGCGACGCCCAGGGCAATCATGCTGCGCACAAACGTGTCGAGGCCGGGAAGGCTTGTCGACGTCATCAGCGATACGAAATCCTTCAAAGGCCTGATTTCATACCCTGGTAAAAGCGCTTTCATTTGGGCCATTACATTCGGAGTATGATCCGGCCGCGTGCACTTCAGGAAGAAAATAGATGCTTTATCCCGCGATCCCGAAAGATCCTGCAACGTTGAGAGCGGCACGAAAATCCTGGCGCCCTTCCCGTGCTCCACGATGCCGGCAACGTTAAAGTCATGATCCAGCAGGCGGAATGTGTCGCCCACCTTCAAATTTTTCGAACGCGCAGCCCAGTCGTCCACAAGCACGTCATCTGGTCCCTTGATATCCCGGCCTTCCAGTAATACAAATCCCCCGGAGACCGCACGAAAACTATCCGGATCGATGCCGTAGACGAGGTCGACGCCTCCGGTGGAACTGAACTGTAGCAGGACGGGCGTTACCGATTGCACGTATTTCAACTGCCTCAGCCGGTCGCCGATCCGGATCGGCATGGGCGCGCCGTTAAATGCCAGGAATACAGATGCCGAAGGCGGCTGCAACATGACGTCCGCGCCGACCCCTTCGATCCTCTTGGCGGTCTCTTGAATCATCCCGCTCGTAAGTCCTACGATGATGATGACGAGAGCGACCTCCACCCCTACGGCAACGATGCTGACTACAGTCCTCACCGGCCGATGAAGAATATTTGCGAGAATCACCCGGCCGATCACGGTTGTGGCTCCTGCTGTGCCGTGCCGACGTTTACGAGTTCTGTGCCGGCTGGCTGGGGAAGCTTGAAACCATCCGCTGGAATTTCGGCGTTCACCGCGAGCTTGGTGATCGTCAAAACCAGCCGATAATCCTGCTGGGGCCGCGTAACACGAATCGTTCGCGGAAACGTGATCGGACTGGTTCCCGGCCGTTCGCCGGCCGTATTTGGCGCGGTTGTGTTCTCGGCATTAGCGGGGGCATCCGCGGGCGCCGCATCTTGCCAATCCGCGTAGCTGACGTCGGAATCGAGCCTTCCCTCAGGCCCATAAATCTGAAGCCTGGAGACTCGCAGATCGGATCGGTCAAACCAGATCTTGCGCGCAATGTCGAAGCTTGGGCTCGAACCGCGCAAGACGGTCAGAACATAGTAACGCGAGGGCGGAATATCCACCTGCTCCAATACAGTCGGCTGCTCACGGCCGATTGCGGTCCAAAAAAGAGCATCCAGCAGGTGCTGTGGCCTCAGATTTTCGATCGGATTCTTTGTGGTTCGTTCGAACCGAGTCGGCCCAACGAGAAATTGGTTCTTCGAAGGAATAAAGATACGGAACATTTGACCGTCGCTGACCATATCGAAGATGTTCGTGCCGACGACTGGCGCCTGCCCGATGACGCGAATCATCTCCGGCCTCGCCGCCAGCACAAAACCGCTGACTTGGTGATACTGGTGAATCACTCCACTGTATGCCAAGCCCGCGGTCGGGCTCATCAGCACGGAAGCGTTCACGGTGTGGATGGCAGCGGCCTGCCGGTTGTAGGCGTCCAGCAGTTCGGTTTGGCTGGCATCCATGGCCGGCCGAATACCGGTTTGTGCAATCGCGTGCTTCTGAGTGGCCGCGCACCCGGCCAGAATCGCTGCAAGCAGGACGAGCCCAGCCATTCGGAATCTGATGATGCGATCGATCAGTGCCTTCTCCCCTTACGCGACCAAAACGAAAAACTTATCAGCCCCCCGAAGAGAGGTCAACGTGGAGTTCGATGAACGTGCTAAGCCGGGCGGGTAATTTCTACCTGCGAATTCTCCAGCGCTCCCTTTGCACGCCGGATCACTTCTGAAGCCCAGAGCTGATTGCTGAGGACCGTCAGAAAGCCGTTTTCAAAATCGCACACGGAACAAAATAGATACTCGGGAAACGCGGAGTGATAGGCATCCACCCCGCGCTCCGCCAATGCGCCCTCCACCTTTGCATCTCCTTCGAGCAGCCGGCCGCCAGCTCGAACGCCAAACGTCTCTGCCGCAAAGCGCTCGAATAAAAGCTCCAGTTGCGGCCGTTCCAGTTGAGCGATCACGATCGCATGGCTATTCGGCTCCCGAAACGGCAGAGCATTTTGACGGCAGAAATCCCGCACCCGTTCCACGTGAGCGAAAAAGTCAATTCCCCAAGGCTGTTCGGCAGCCAGAGCCGGCACCAGCGCCGCCCAAATTCCCGCCGCGTCGTGTCCGATCGCTGGCTCGCGCGTTTCTGGCTCGATAAGTTCCAGGCCGACAGCGCGCACATCCGTGCCCAGATCAAGCGCCTCAACCTCGAGGCGATATGTCTTCTCCATAGTATCGGCTACTCTTCAACCGCGGAAGCATCCTGTCCAAAGCGGTGCACGTATTCCGGGGATTGTTTGCGGAGGTCCAGCCAGTCGAAGAAGCTGTCGGGCGTTTCCAGCCAAATCCGGAACCATTCCAGAATTTCCTGCTTCTGGTCACGTTTGTGCGCTTCGACGCGCGGGTTCCGCGCAATCATTTCGGCCCGGCGGCGTCCCAATCGCGCTACTTCCAGCACTCGCTCCGCCGCGGCCCGTTTCCCTTCAGAACGAAACTTGCGCCAAAGCTCATCCAGGCGCATCAGGCAGATCTCCGCCTCTTCCAGAGTCGCGAAATGCAGCAGATCGTGGAACTCTTCCTCGTACTGACCTTCTGTGTCTGCCTCCGCCGACAGCACAACCCTTAGCCCTGCCGCGGAAAGAACTTGTACGATGTAGTCCGCTGATGTCTTTCCCGAGGGACCTAATTTTGCAATCAGTTGCCTCCGAATCTGCTCCACCTCGGCGGGCGTGAACTTCTCCAGCCTCAACCCCTCCGCAATCTCCAGGATGGCCTCTCTCTTGGTCTCCGGCCCTTGTCCACTCATCGGAGCCTCAACTTGGCTGGTGAAGAGGAAGGAACGGAAGCCGGCTGCGACGCGGACGTCGAGTCGTTGGCCGCAGCGGCGCCGCGCTGGGCGGCCAGCCTCCGACGGTAAAGCGCCACGTTGTGATTGTGCTCAGCGAGGGTTCTGCTGAAAAAATGGCCGCCTTCCGTATTGGCGACAAAATAGAGATAGGCGGTCTGCGGAGGATTGAGCGCGGCTTCCAGTGAAGCGCCGCCGGGGTTGGCGATAGGACCGGGAGGCAGCCCGGAACGGCGATAGGTGTTGTATGGCGAATCAAAGGGCAGACTGGCCGCGTCAAGTTTTCCGGTATAAAGCCCTGCCAATTCCAGCGCATAAACGACAGTCGGATCGCACTGCAGCGGAACATGCCGGTTTAGCCGGTTGATAAAGACGCCCGCCACCATGGGTCTTTCTTCGGCTTTCGGCGTTTCGCGCTCCACCAGGGAGGCCAGCGTAACGACCTGCTCGATGGCCAGGCCCGATAGATTCGGCTGTCCGGCCCTAATTGCAGCCCATTCTTGTCGGAAATGCGACACCATCGCCGTGACCATCTGTTCCCCTGTGGGATGCCGCGGAAATTCGTACGTTGCGGGGAAAAGAAAGCCTTCCAGGCTGGGTGCATTTGGCGCCAGATCTCGTATCAACGCGGGGTTGCGAGCGGCTGCAAGGAAATCCTCACGCGTCATGAAGTCCTGGCGTTCCACCAAGTCGGCTATGTCGAACATGGAAAGGCCTTCGGGTATCACTAACTCCCGAACATAAACACGTCCGTTCGCAATAGTGTCGAAAACTTGCAAGCCCGTCATGGGATGGTCGAAGTAATACTCGCCTGCTTGCAGCGTCCTGCGGGAGCGCCAGCGGGACAATCCCTCGAAAACCCATCGGCTGCGCACGACTCCCTGATTGGCCAACAACCGAGCCACAGTCCGTCGTGAAGCGCCGTGAGGTATGTCCACGAAGATGCCTTGGGAAGGGAAATGCTGATAAGGAAGGTACATCGATACGGCTACCCATCCCGTCAAAAGCACGGCCACCAGAAGCAGAATGGAGAGCGTTCGCAGCATGCTTGATTCTGGGCGCCTAGGCGCTTCTTCTCCCGGTCTGCAAGTAATCTCGCAAAATCACCGCAGCGGCTACCTCGTCCAGCTTGTTCCTTCTGCGCTCGCGAGAACGGGAATTCGCCGAGCCAGTCTCGCCCAGCGCCTGTTCCGCCTCCCAGCTACTCAGCCGCTCGTCAACCAATTCCACGGGCTTGCCTATTTCCTCGCGCACCAGTTCGGCGAATCGGGAGGCCTCGGCAGCCATGGCGCTCCTGGTGCCCTCAAGATGCATGGGCAAGCCCACCAAGATCAGCCCAACCTCCTGCTCCCTGCATAGGTCTCGCAGCCGGGCCAGGTCTCTCCGACGATTGGACCGCCTCCAGGTTGCGAATGGCTGGGCAGTCACGCGCAGCCGGTCCGATAAAGCCAAGCCAAGCCGTTTTTGGCCGTAGTCGATAGCCAGAATCCGGCCGGCGCCCGAACCAGCCCCTATATGAGATGCCAAGGCAGCAGACGCATTCATATTGAAATTATATCGCGGCGGGCACGGTCAAAGCGCTTGCTATCAGGCGCCAGTTTCTAAACCTAGGGCTGGCGTCCGCGCCGGCCGCTTTCCCAGTAAGGCCATATTTCCAGAGCCTTTAGCTCCGATTCGAGGCCGGTCTGCTTCAAAAGGCTTCCAATCTCAGCGCGGGAGAGCCTCGGTCCAACTGGCGCAGCAAACTCGGCCAAGCCGAAGGCCAGCACCCCCGCGACAGCGGTGTTGAACTTCAGATTAGGGATATCGACCTTGTCGTAGGTGTCGGAAGTAGCGCCATAGTTGGCCACATAGTTCGCCTCTTCCTGATTCGTCACCAAAGTAGGAACGCCCTCCAGCAGGAAGTCCAGATCGTTGGTTCCCAAACTGGAACTCTCAGTGAACCGATTTACCCCCCATGAGTCAAGAGGCGCCAAAGCCTGGTGCAGGACTTCGGATTGCAAGTCGTTTCGCCCCTCGAGCGAGAATCCAGTCACACGGCCGCTTCCTTCATCGAAAATAACGGCCGCGTCGGCGTGATCGAGCTCATCGCGATGGGCGCGCACATAGGCCCAGGATCCCAGGGTGCCTTCCTCATTGCCGCTGAACAGCACAAAGCGTATGGATCTTTTTGGCCGCAGTCCGGTCAGATGAATGTCCCGCGCGGCCTCGATAACCAGTGCCGCGTTGCACCCGTCGTCCAAGGCGCCCGTCCCCAGGTCGAACGAGTCCAGATGCGCGCCCAACAAGACAAAATCGTTGGGCAACTCACTGCCTCGAATCTCCGCCACCACGTTTTGTGCTTCCGCCGGGCCGCCCGCACGATTCGGCAATTCCAGCCGGACCCGGATTCGCTGTCCGGCGGCGAGTTGGCCGGCCATCCGCAGGGCGTCTTCGCGCGCCACGATGGCTTGCGGGAGCTTTTCAATCGAGCCGTCCTGCCCCAGGCCAACACTCTGACGGTAGAGGAGCATGCCTTCCCGAGTTCCCATCCACAGGATGGCGCTGGCCCCCGCCGCAATCGATCGGCGGATAATCTCGGGATTGCGAAGGTATTCCGCGGAGATATCGCTGAAGGTGCGCAGCACCTCGGTATGGACAAGCAGAATCGCTCCCCGAGCCGCGCTGGCTACACGAGCGAAATCCTCCGAAGTGCCGGAACCGGCATCGATTACTTCCGCTTCGATTCCGCTGGCAGGCGTTGCCGGCGACCACGCCGCCGATACGGCGTGCACCACAGAACGAGACGGCGACACAATCTCTACCCGTGTCGCTCCTTCGCTCCAACTGTGGGGAATCGTGAACTTTTCCGTATGCACATCGTCGATACCCGCGTCGCGGAACGCCGCCACGGCCCACTCCACTGCCCGTTCCATAGCCGGCGACCCCGTCGGGCGCCCGCCGATACCGTCGGTAAGCTTGCGGAGATTGTCGGCTAGCGGCGATGCGCCCATCGCGCTGGCGATGATCTTCGGCGCCGCCTGAGCACAGGCCGATATCTCGCTTTCCGAACAGGTTTGCGTGTTGGCCGCGGCTGCCTGACGCATCCGCGCAAGCGGGTCAGGTTCCGGCGAGATTTGTGCCGCCGCCGACAGGGCAGCGAGGCAGAAAACTCCGAAGAAAACGAGCGGCGATACCGGAGAGACGCGAGACATAAGAACGCGTTGGAATCGAGCGCTGATCGGTACCTCAGTTGCCAATTATAACCGGTGCCGCCGCTGCTTTGATGAAGAGCGAATCCCGATCAGTGCGCTGTCGCTGAAAGGACAGCGTCGGCAACACGGGCCACCTGCGACATTTCTTGGACGTCGTGAACGCGAACAATATGCGCCCCATTCAAGATCGCAGTAGTTACCGCCGCCGCGGTCCCCCATGCGCGCTTCTCGGGAGGCCAGATCTCGCCCCTTCCGCCCAGGGCCATGCCAATAAACGATTTCCGGGACACTCCAACCACCAGCGGATATCCCATGCGCGCTAATTCAGGAAGCTGCCCAAGAACTTCGAAACTCTGCTTCTGCTTCTTCCCGAAACCAATGCCGGGGTCGAGAAGAATCTTCGCCTCGGAAATGTGCGCTTGGCGCGCCCGGGCAATCGACGCACGCAAGCCTTGAGCAATATCACGCATAACGTCGCGCGCAAAGGGTCCTTTGTGCATCGATTTCGGAGCGCCCCGCATATGCATGAGAACCAGTGCGGCGCCGGTTCGCTTGGCAATCTCCGCCACTTCAGGATCGGCTCGAAGTCCGCTAACATCATTGACAATTTCCGCTCCTGCCCTCAAACCAGCCTCGGCGACTTCAGCCTTTTGTGTATCGAGCGAGATCGGAATGCGTAATTTCTCCCGCAAACCCTCTAGCACCGGCAACACGCGCGCGATCTCCTCATCCGCGCTGAGCGGGTCCGCTCCGGGCCGGGTTGACTCGCCGCCCACGTCCAGAATATCCGCTCCCTGTTGCTCCATCTCGAACGCTCTTTCCACCGCCAACTGCGCATCGGGGTAACGGCCGCCGGCAAAAAAACTGTCCGGTGTAACGTTCAGAATTCCCATGATGAGTGTGCGCTCGCCCAGCACAAGCGTGCGCGAACGCAGGCGCAAGCGGTGGCGCGTACGGGTGAACATGGCGGGTACATCTTAGATGGCAATCGATTGGGTTGCTAGCGAGACGTTCTCTAGGGTGACGACGCGGAGACGTAATACGCGGTGCGATAAGCGATTTGCGAGCGCGCCGGAATGCCGGCCGATTCGCGCAACTGCACCTTCAACTCTCGCCACCCAGGTTTCGCAATTCCGGCCGATGGGTAATAACCCAGCGTATATTCCGCTTCCAGTCTCAGGGCAATGGTGTGATAGATCTCCGCCAGGCTCCCGATTTCGCGCAGGAAATAAAGCTCGCCGCCTGTCTGTCTCACAAGCTCGGCCAAGTAGAGCGTGTACAGGGCCATTCCTGAGTTTCGCGCCGCAGCGGTCAAGTACGGCTCCGCCCGATGCCCGGAGAGCCAGTCGTCGGTCATCGCGCGCGGCCTCGGTTCGGTGGAAATCACATAAAGCTCGATACCGCGCGCCGCGATTGCCCGGGCCACGTCTTGAAACGTCAATCGATTATCCGAGGAAGTTCGCGGAAGCATGCTGGCCGGATCCCAGTTCAGGCCGAGCTCGCTATCCTGGCCATCCGTCAGCAGAACGATGGCTTTGCGTCCGGCCCGCCCGCTAAGAAGCCGCACGGCAGAGAGATAGGTGGCCTGATAGATAAATGATTCGGAAGAGTTCGCCACCTCTGCCAGTTCGGCCGAGGTCAGCGCCTTGTTGAGCAGATTGCGATCTCGCGAAAAGGGCATCAGCAAGTGCGTTTTGTCCGCAAACGCCACCGCCGCAACTTCGTCTTCTGGCTGTAAGGATTTCGTGAGCGATTGCGCGATGCCCCGCATGTCGCCCAGTTCACGATAAATGCTGGGGCTCGCATCGATCACCAGAACGATGCTTGCGGGCGTCGTGGCCGCGTCAAAGGAGGCGATTTGCTGCCCGTCGCCATCCTCCCACAGCTGAAAATCGTCCCGCGTCAGGCCACGCACTCTCGTGCCATCCGGCGCCGTAACCGTGCATTGCACCTCCACCAGTGCCACTCGCGAGCGAATGATAGGCGTGATGTCGGCGGATGCCCTTTGTGATTCCGCCGGGGAGTTGGTCTGCAGCTCGCCCGTTGCCGCGTCGCGCGACAGTTGTATCCCCTGCTCGAGTATTCGTGAGCGCGGAAGGCTTGCTTTTTGCGCCCCGGCCGTGAAGGCCGCGCCAAGGGCTAACGCAAGCGCGGAAATCAGACCGGCTCTGAGCCTCGATCTCGCTTGCGAGCTCATGGGAGAAAATCGCAGTCGCTTTTCGCCGGCATGCGGGCAATTACTACAGATCGAAATCGCGCACGGGCTTTTCTGCGGGCCCCTCGTGAGCCTTTTTGAGCGCTTCCTCGAACTTGCGCGCCAGGAGATCTTCTTTTTTGTTTTCGGCTTCCCACGATTGGCGGAATTTATCCTCGCGGCGCTGTGCTTGCTCCGCCAAAATGCGGCCGGCATCCGAGATATCGACGTCGGGCGCTGCTTTGGGTTGAGGGGTATGGGATAGGACTTCAGCTAGCTGCGTATCGATCACCAGCTTCGATTGGCAGCAGGGGCAAAGGACTTCAATGGGTGCGGACTTCTTCACCATGGCCCCATTGTACGCCTTCTGGCACGGGGCCGGTACACAGAGGGACGTTGCGGTGCGGGCGCTTACGCCTCCCGCGTGTGCCTTATCCTTTACTGAATCCGGGAGCGGGACGAAGCTCCGGCCGTGGCGCCGGCTTTGGCTCGACGCCCGGGAGCGGCTGCGAAGGCGGCATCGGGGCGGCCGGCTTGATCTTCTCGGGCAGCGGCTTGCCCTCGATCAGCAGCCGTAATTCGGCCGCATCCAGAACTTCGCGATCGAGCAACGCAATCGCGATGCGTTCCAGCGTATCTCGATTGCTCTCGAGTATGTTGCGCGCCGTCTCGTAAGACCTGGTCACGATCTTCCGCACTTCCGCGTCGATATGGATCGCCGTGTCCTCGGAATAATCGCGATGCTGCGCAATCTCGCGGCCCAGAAAGATGGCTTCTTCCTTCTTTCCGAACGCCAGCGGCCCCAGTTCGCTCATGCCCCAATCGCACACCATCTTCCGCGCGATGTCCGTGGCCCGCTCGATGTCGTTACCCGCGCCGGTGGTGATGTGTCCGAGGAAAATCTCCTCGGCCGTGCGGCCGCCCATCAGGACGGTAAGCGTCCCGATCAAATACTCCCTGGTGTAGGTGTGCTTGTCGTCGATTGGCAACTGCATGGTTAGGCCCAGCGCCATTCCTCGGGGAATGATCGTGACCTTGTGCAGCGGATCGGCCCCCGGCGTCATTGCCGCCACCAGCGCGTGCCCGGCCTCGTGGTAAGCCGTGTTCTTCTTTTCGTCCTCCGAGAGGATCATGGACTTGCGTTCGACGCCCATCAACACTTTGTCTTTGGACATCTCGAAATCGGCCATGGTCACAACTTTGCGGTTTTGCCGAGCCGCCCACAGCGCGGCCTCGTTCACCAGGTTTGCCAGATCGGCTCCCGAAAACCCTGGCGTGCCCCGCGCGATCACGGAGAGATCCACGTCATCTGAGATGGGCACCTTGCGCGTGTGCACTCGCAAGATCTCTTCGCGTCCCTTGATGTCCGGTCGCGGCACCACCACGCGCCGGTCGAAACGTCCGGGGCGCAAGAGCGCCGGATCGAGCACGTCCGGGCGATTGGTCGCGGCAATGAGGATGACGCCTTCGTTCGATTCGAAGCCGTCCATCTCCACCAGCAGGGCGTTTAAGGTCTGCTCGCGCTCGTCATGGCCACCGCCCAACCCGGCCCCGCGGTGGCGGCCAACAGCGTCAATTTCATCGATGAAAATGATGCAGGGCGCATTCTTCTTGCCTTGCTCGAAAAGGTCGCGCACGCGGCTTGCGCCCACGCCCACAAACATCTCCACGAAGTCCGAGCCGGAGATGGAGAAAAACGGCACGTTGGCCTCGCCGGCGATGGCCCGTGCCAGCAAGGTCTTACCCGTTCCAGGAGGTCCGACGAGCAGCACGCCCTTGGGAATGCGGCCCCCCAGCTTCTGAAACTTCTGCGGGTCCTTCAAAAATTCGATGATCTCTTGCAGCTCTTCTTTGGCCTCGTCGATTCCCGCGACGTCCTTGAACGTGGCCTTCTTTTGCTGCGCTGTCAGCAACCGGGCTCGCGATTTGCCGAAGCTGAGCGCCTTATTTCCGCCCGCCTGCATCTGCCGCATCATCACGATCCAGAAGCCCACCAGCAAGAAGAGCGGCGCGGCGGTAAGCAGGAAATTGATCCAGTCCGCGCGGGTCACTTCCTTGACGTTGATCAGCACCCCTTTGTCTTCGAGTTGCTTGGTCAGATCGGGAGCGCCTTCTTTGAAGATCGTCACCCGGAACTTCTTGGCCGGCTCGCGCCACTCGCCCTCGATTTCGTAGCTGTTCGGCGAGAGGTAAAGCGTGACTTCCTTCACATTTCCACGGTTTACCTGACTCATGAACTCGCTATAGCTCGGCTCCTCCTGCCGTGCCGACTGGCCGCTGGCCGACACCATGCGCCAGAGCACTACGCACAGAAGGACGATGAACATCCAAAAAAGAATGGTTTTTGCCGTGGAGCTCGAATTCACGCGTTACCTCTTTCTTTTCTTTGCGGGTGTAAGACTCTCGGACGCCGAAACTCCCCGCGCCCGCCGCGGCTGAACACCCACATACGGCACGTTCCGGTACCATCCGCGGCTTCCCGCAAGGCCATAACCCGCCAGATACTTAGATGCTGCGGCAAAGCAAAAGTAATCAGGCCTCAGGTCCACCCGGCGTTCCCCGGGCTTGTCGAAAAGCGCCGCTAACCTCAAGGAACGCGGGCGGCTCTCCTGCAGCCGCTTCAGAAGAAAGTCTTGTGTTAATCCCGACTGAACCACTGCATCCACTACCAACACGTCCCGCTCCTCCAGTCGCGGAGGTCGGCTGAAATAGATCTCGCGGCGATCGTGTCCCCCAAATTGAACGTCCCGAATTTCCGCCCACACGAAATGGCAAACCACCCGGCACGAGATGCTCCTGATCAAATCAGCCGCAAAAACAAAAGCGCTATCGAGCATCACCACCACGTCGACGGTCTTGCTGCCATAGTCCCGCGAAATGGCCTTGCCCAATTTCGTCACGCGCTCGGTCAGTTGCTGCGTGGAGTAGACCGGTTCCAGGGCCGCCTTCAAAGCTCCTCCTCGGTAATCACTACCCCTGACCGGGTAGTCGGCCCTGTCGCAACTTCAGCCGCAACAGGCAATCCCCGCGCCCAGACCAGCAGGCTTGCGCTCGTCAGAACTGGCCAGCCCTCCCGGGCCGATGTGCTTACCCGCCCTATGCGCAATAAATGCTTGAGCTTATGGGTGCTACGCCTCCCCTTTGGGCGGAAGCTGTCCCCAGGACGCCAATTGCGCAGAACCAACGGTGAGCCAAGCAAGTCCCTGTCTAAAGCGCACTTATCAGATTCAGTGTCGCTCCTCCAGGCGTGCCAGTCAACCACTTTGAGCCGAAAGCGCCGCCGGATTTCCGGCACCGCAATCACGGTTGATTCCCCAGGATTCCCGATCTCTACAATTTGCGAAAAAGCTTGCTGCGAACCGTTGTGCACAGAGCCTTCGGCGTCTTCTCTTCTCCAGCCCTCCGCCGGTGAAAACCACACCCAATCAAAGCTTCGCTCCACTATCACTCCTGGTAATTCCACCCGCGAGCCACTGCCGCCCTCCGAGGCTAGCCGGATGACCCGCTCCACGTGATCCGTAGTCCATCGCCGGCAATCCCCGCGAACCTTCTCCACGATTCCTCGCACGAGCCGCCTGGCGATCGCTAACCGCGCCTCGCCGGAAAGCGCGGCGTTCGGCAGCGACTTCGGTCCCAATAGATCGCCGCAATGAATGCAAATTCGGCCGCCTTCTTGCCGAAGCGATCCCTCGAGGAGTCCAGCGGTCAGAGCCCTCCAGAAGGCTTCGTCTTCGCGGGATAATGTCGCCAGCCGCCCTAAATTGCGGACGATGGCTGGTTGAATCTCGCCCTCGAGCATCGGCAACACGCGCTGGCGGAGCCGCGAACGCAATCTGGAAGAGTCATAGTTCGTGGCATCTTCCCGCCATCGCTGGCCGAGGCTGGTCATGTGATCCCGCAATTCGGCTCGGCGAACGTCGATAAACGGTCGGACCACGTGGCCCTTCACAGGGTAGATCGCGGAGAGCCCCGCAGGGGCCGTGCCGCGCGCCAGGCGCGCCAGCACCGTCTCCGCTTGGTCGTCGGCTGTGTGCCCCACGGCAACAAGATCGATGCGTCCTTCCGCCAGCAGCGAGGCGAAGAATCCATAGCGCAACCGCCGCGCCGCATCCTCCAGGTTCCAGCGCTTTGCGCGCGATACAGCCGCAACATCTTCCCTGCCGGAAATAAGCGGAAGCCCCAACTGCGCGGCCAATTCCGCGACGAAACGCTCGTCCTCGTCCGAATCCGCGCCGCGCAAGCCATGATTGAAGTGCACGGCGCTCAGCAGGATTCCTTGCTGCTCCCTTAGCGCATGCAAAATTCTCAGCAAGGCCACGGAATCCGAGCCGCCCGAAACAGCAACTCCCACGCGATCGCCCGCCCGCACCATTTGATAGCGAGCGATTGTTGACAGGATCGTCTTAATGAGGTCGGCGGACAAAATCATCTCCTGCGGCATAGGTCGACCCATGCGGCGCGTCTGAAGTGCCAATGAGATAGACGCCGCAGGCGAGACTAAGGTTCCCTCTGGGTATGCAAGCGAATCGCTCGCTCCTGGCAGCTACGGAGGCCGAGGTGATCAGTCACAGACAGGGTGTACTGTTCCAAGATTACGGTCGGCGGTATGTTAGTGGCGGGGGAGGGAGTCGAACCCTCGACCTCGGCGTTATGAGTGCCACGCTCTAACCAACTGAGCTACCCCGCCCCTTACAGGTTCAATCTTATCTTAATGTCGAGAGTGTTCAAGGGAATCGCTTGGCCGCCGCCCAGCCGGCGCCGCTCTTGCGGCTCCCTCGGTGAAATGTGAGAAAAGGGCGCCGGCCTTCCAGCGCCCTTTTCTCAGTTTGCTACTTCCATGCCGAGTAGAAGGGCTTGCTCACCAGGTACATCGGGTTGGCGCCTGCGCGCGGCTTGAACTTCTGCACCCGCCCGCCGGCTACCTCCGCGATGTAGAGATTGCCTTCCTGGTCCACGCTCATGCCATGCTGGTTGAACAACGCTCCCGGATAATCGCCCAGAGCGCCCCAGGCATAGAGGAGGTGGCCATCGGCATCGTATTCGATCACGTGCGATGTGGTGTCGTCGAAAGCCCACACATGGTGGTCGGTCCCGATATACAGGCAGTTGACCGACGACGGCGTCGCGAACGGCCACTGCTCGATGAATTTGCCGTTCTCGTCGAACACCTGCATGCGGCGATTGCCCCGGTCGCTCACGTAGATGCGCTTCGATACGGGATCGGCGGCAATGCCGTGGACTACGTTGAAGTAGCCCGGCCGAGTCTCATGCGGAGGAGTGCCCTTCTCGCCCCAAGCTGTAAGGTACTTCCCGTTCTTGTCGAACTTCACCACCCGATGGCCGTTGTATCCATCCGCCACAAACATGCTGCCGTCCGGCAGCCAGGCAAGGTAGGTCGGGCGATTGAAGTGCTTGTCGTCGTCTCCCGCCACGCCCTTTGTTCCGATCGTTTTGACGAGTTGCTTGCCATCGTGGGTGAACTCGAAGAGCGCCATGTTGTGATCATCAACCACCCAAACGTGCTTATCCGCATCGTAGGGATTGATGTAGACCGCGTGGGGCCGCTTGAATAGCGAATCCCACTGGGTCCATCTTTCTGTGATATTTCCGTTCGCGTCGACCACCACCAGGCAATCTTCCCAGCGCGCGTCGACGCCCATCCTGCCCTTCCAAGCAAGCTTGGGATCGGTGGGGTCTGCCCCGGGGCCGCCGGCGCCCGGCGGGCTGGCTACCATGCCTTGCGAGGCATTGCGCCATGGAACTTCGCCTACGGGAAACGAGAGACTCGGCCCGACCTCGGGAAGCGCAACCTGTTGGGGCCGTTTCAGCAAGGGCAACTCCCCTCGCTGAAGGACAAACACATGGTTGGGACTCTCGGCGAAAACGCCCTCCATCGAGCCCCAAGTCCAACCGTCGTGGCCCGGCAATTGAGACATGGGTTTCGGCCAGTTCGGGTCGACGTCATACGGGCCAGTGAGATCCCACCCGCCTACTTCGCCGGGGACGGCGGCGAAATTGCTTTCCGTTCGGTTCTGCCCCCGCACGGTGAGCTCTCTGCCAGCGAAAAAAAGCCCGATCGCAATTCCAACAGCAAGCGCGAATAGCGGTACCGCGACTCTACGCATACGTACCTCCGAATTGTGCTGACGTGGGCGTGACGCGAGCAGTCATTCGAAATTGAACTGCCACTGGGGGAAGTGCCGCACGCGTGCGCGCTCTGGCTGAATCCGTCGCGGGCGGAAGAGTACCACCACAGCCTCCCGCACACCACTGCGAGTTCCAACGGAAAACGGGCTCCTGCCAGGCAATGAAACCCGCTGGGGAAGTGTCTGATTTCACACGTAATTCAGCCGCTACAAAGCCGCAACTCTGTCCTATCGCCGCCTCCGGCCTCTTTGTTAGCTTGTTTCCAGCCGGTTTCTGGTGCCTCTACGCCCTTCAGCGGGGCACGGGATGAGCTTTCCACCTTGAGCGCGAAAGCAATGCATTGGGATGTGGCGGCCTGCACCGATAAGGGAGTCGTCCGCCCCACCAACGAAGACAATTTCCGCATTTCTACGGAGCGGAATCTCTTCGTCCTCTCCGATGGGATGGGCGGCGCCGCGAATGGCGAAGTCGCCAGCGCGATCGCAGTCGAGGCGGTTTTTGCCCCAGCCCACGGGAATGGCTCGGGCGCCGCGCACGCCAAATCCACGGCGCGCCCGGAATTATCGGCTGATACGAACGCTTTGGTCCGCGCCATCGAACTCGCGAATCGCAAAATTCACGACGAGGCCATGCGTGACCCAGCCTCTCGCGGTATGGGGTCCACCATTGTCGCCGTTCGCATCACCGGCAGCCGTCTGGCTCTGGCCCATGTGGGCGATAGCCGGGCTTATCTCTTGCGCGCCAATGTGCTGGAACAGCTGACCGCGGATCACTCCCTGGTCGCCGAGCAAGTTCGCCACGGCCTGATGACCCATGAGCAAGCGGCAACGAGCGAGCTTCAAAGCGTGCTCACGCGAGCTTTAGGAATGGAAGAAGACGTCGAAATCGACGCCGACGAAATCGAACTGCTCCCGCGGGATTCCCTTCTGCTTTGCTCGGACGGATTGACGCGAATGGTTTCAGAAAGCGAGATCGCGGGAATCCTGGAGCAGGCGCCCACCGCTCGCACGGCCGCGGAGCGGCTGGTGCAGAGGGCCAATGAATGCGGCGGCCACGATAACGTCACCGTGATCGTGATTCGTGATAGCGGCCGGTCCAAAGGCTGGTTTGCTAAATTTTTTCCGTCTTGGAGCTCAAATGTCTTCTGATCTGTCCGAAGAGGTGAAAAACATGCCTTTGCTTATCGTGAAATTTGAAGGTTCCGTGCTTCAGAAGGTCCGCGCCAATGGCGGCGCCATTACCATCGGGCGCGGTGCCGATAACTCCATTCCCATCGACAATCTCGCTGTTTCCAGTCGCCACGCGCAGATCAAATCCGAGCAGGGCCGTTTGGTCATCGAGGATCTCGACAGCCTGAACGGAACTTTCGTGAATAATCAGCGCGTGAAACGCGCCGCTTTGAAAAGCGGTGACGTCGTGATGGTCGGCAAGCATTCCATTTACGTCGACGAAACCGATCCCGGCGAATCGCCGCTCCCGGAGGCCAAGCAGCCCGTACCGTTGGCAAAGAGTGTGGACGAAACATTCGTTCTGGACACACAAGAACGCCGCCGCTTGATGCAGCAAATTTCCGCCACGGGTGAGCGCTCCCAAATCGCTCCCGCGCGCGTTCGCCTGGCTACCCTCGTCCGCGTCCAGGGGCCGATCGAGAAGGAGGAATATCCGCTGACCGGCAAGCTTACCGTGATTGGCAAATCCGAGATGGCTACGGTTCGCCTGAACGGTTGGTTCAAACCTAAAGTCGCCGCGCAAATCAACAGGCGCGACGACGGCTATTATCTGGGCCGGGGTGACAAAGCGCCCACCGTAAATGGCAATACCATTTGGACGCCGACGCTGCTTAACGATGGCGATCTGATCGAAGTTTGCGGCGTGCAGCTAAGATTCACGATCAAGGAATAACTTTCGCGCGAAATGGCCGCAGTGAGGACGCGGCGCCTCGCTTCCGTGCATCCAAGGATAGGAGAGGCCTGCCGCTATGCCGAAAAAGAAAAAGAAGAGGAAATGGAGTGCCGGCGTCACAACAGACTCGACCCATCCTCCACCTGGCCTGTTTAGCAAAAGCGCCGCCACCATCGCCCGCACCTTAGCCTCGAAGAAAGTCTCCCCCAAAGGCCCCGGCTCCGGGATGCGCATGCTGACGTTTTACATCAACCGCGCCGGTCACAATCTCAGCGCCAGCAGGCTCGCCGAGTTGAACAAGGCCAAATCGCTCCTGTCGCAACGGGCGCGCAAACGTTCGAAGTCTCGAAAGCGCAAGGGCGCTGCCTGAATTTACCCCGAAACTGCTTCATCCGTGCGAAAAGTGACGTACCGGTCACGCACCCGCACATCAAAAACATAGGCCCGCGTTCGGAACGCAACTAAAATGAAAAAGTTGCACGAGAAGAGGGCTCGCGAACTCCCCCTTCCTGTACAACCTTGACGTGCCGAAAGAAATTGACATGCCGGAAGAAACCGTCGGCGGCTGGCGCCGTTCGCTGGCAGCATATACCGATCGCCATGTACTCCAGGTACTCGCGCTCGGGTTTTCCAGCGGCCTGCCGCTCATGCTCAACTATTTGACTCTTTCCGCTTGGCTCGCCACGGTGGGCGTCAAACGTTCCTCCATCGGGGCTTTCGCGCTGGTCGGCAGTTTCTACGCCTTGAAATTCCTGTGGTCGCCCCTCGTTGACCGTCTTCCTCCTCCGATCCCTCTAGGCCGGCGCCGCGGTTGGGGCTTGACCATCCAGATACCGCTCGTCGCCGCGATTCTCGCCCTGGGAATGTGCGATCCCAAAAGAAATTTGGGCGTGATGGCTGTCTTGGCCGCTGTGGTCGCTTTTCTCTCTGCCAGTCAGGATATTGTCATCGACGCCTGGCGAATCGAGATTTTGCCGCTGGACCTTCAAGGTCCCGGCGCGGCCATGACTCAGACCGGCTACTATCTCGGCATGCTGGCTTCCGGCGCGGGGGCCCTTGCGATTGCCGCACGATTTAGTTGGTTCGCCGCTTATGCCACCATGGCCGCGTTGCTGGTCGTCGGAATGCTCACGTTCCTTCTTGGTCCTGAGCCGGTCGTTTCTGAGAAGACTTCTGAGCGCGACCGTATTCGACTTCTCACGCGCCATGAGCGGCACGGATGGAAGGCCGTTGAAGACTGGCTATCGACTGCCGTAATCGGCCCCTTTGCCGACTTCATGCGTCGAAAATCCTGGCTCCTCGTCCTGCTGGTGATTCTCGACTACAAGCTTGGCGAGGGCATGGCCGCCGTTATGTCTACGCCACTCTACATCTCGCTTCACTTTTCACTCAACGAAATTGCCGTCGTCTCCAAACTATTCGGCCCTGTTCCCGTCATCCTGGGGGCGCTCCTGGGCGGTGTCATTACCGTGCGGTTTGGCTTTGTCCGATCGCTGATTTTCTGTGGTGTTTTGCAAGCGCTCGGAAACCTCACCTACGTGTTGCAGGCAGTCAGCGGGCACAGGATCGGCTATCTTGCGCTTTGCGTCACGGCCCAAAATCTCACCTCCGGCATGGCTGGCACCGCTCTGGTGAGCTATATCTCCAGTTTGTGTTCGCCCGAATTTACGGCCACTCAATACGCCCTTCTTGCTTCCCTCGCGTTGCTTGGACGTACGGTCGTCGGCTCCACCGGCGGCGCCTTATCGGAAGTGATCGGCTGGGTGCCTTTCTTCGTTCTCACCAGCTTCGCCTCGTTGCCCGCGATTTTGCTGCTGCTATGGATCGAACGGCGCAGTGCCGGGCAAACCAATCGCGCCGATGCGGTCTCTTCTCTCGCGCACTGAAGAACCTTCCTCCCAAAACATCCCTTCGGGTTCTGCCGCCAACCGGTGCTATCATCTCGCAATTGTTCGTACTGGCTGATCTCTAGTTTTCAGAGAAAAAGGGCCTTTCAGAGGCGGCTTATAGCGGAAATGGCTACCCAATCCCAAATCGCAACGGAAGATAGCGGCGCTTCGCGCTTTCTTCCCTTACTGCTTCTTTTGTTCATGGCCAGCGGCTTCTCGGCCCTGGTCTATGAAATCGTGTGGTATCAGCTTCTGCAGTTGACCATCGGTTCCACCGCCGTCTCATTGGGTGTTTTGCTGGCCACTTTCATGGGCGGTCTTTGTCTTGGCAGCACCGGCGTCCCTCGTTTTCGCGCCGCGCTGGCAAAGCCTTTGCGCGTTTACGCTTTCCTCGAACTGGGCATGGGCCTTTGTTCCATCCTCGTACTCTTCGCCATCCCGTATATCGATCGAGTTTACTTTGCCGCGGTCGGTTACGGTTTGCCCGGCACGCTGCTTCGCGCCTTGCTTTGTGCGGTATGCCTGCTGCCTCCCACGGCGCTCATGGGCGCATCTTTGCCGGTTCTCGCCCGCTGGATTGAATCCTCCCCGCGGGGCATCAGTTGGTGGGGTCTTTTGTACAGCGGCAACACCGTGGGAGCGGTTTTCGGCTGCTTGTGCGCCGGCTTTTACCTTCTACGCATCTACAACGTTTCCACCGCAACCTACGTGGCAGCCGCCGTCAATTTTTTCGTCGCTGCCACGAGTTTCGTTCTGGCATCCAGGCTTCCCTCGCAAGTGAGGGTGCCGGAGAAGGTTGAAATCTTCTTGCTCGGCATGGGCAGCGAAACCCTTGCGGAACGCGCCAGCCGCCGGTCCGTTTATCTGGCGATCGGCATCTCCGGCGCCACCGCCCTGGGCGCTGAGGTTGTTTGGACGCGCCTCATGGGCATGATGTTGGGCTCCACGGTGTACGTTTTTTCCATCATCCTGGCCGTCTTCCTGGTGGGACTCGCCGCCGGAGGAGCCGCCGGCGCGCTGCTGCTCCGATTCACAAAACCCCGCCTGGCTCTCGGCTGGTGCCAGATGCTCCTGTGTCTGGGGATCGCCTGGTCCGCCTACAACATCTCGGACTCTTTGCCTTACTGGCCCATCAATACTTTGCTTTCCAGCGCGCCCTGGTACACGTTTCAATTGGATTTGGTCCGCTGCCTCTGGGCCATCCTGCCAGCAACTCTCTTGTGGGGAGCGAGTTTCCCTTTGGCCTTGGCGGCTGTGGCATCCCCTGATGAGGACTCCGGCCGGTTGGTGGGCGGAATTTACGCCGCTAACACTTTCGGCGGCATCGTCGGAGCCCTGGCTGTCAGTCTGGCGCTGGTTCCTTGGATCGGCACGCAAGACTCGCAACGCCTGCTCCTCGTTTTATCGGCGGTGAGCGCTCTTGTCATCCTCGCCCCGTATATCCGGGAATCCTGGTCCCGCCAGGTCGCCGCTTGGCTCGCGGTTTCGGCTGTATGCGTTGTGCTCCTGGCCTGGATCATCCATCCAGTACCGGGCGAAGTGATCGCCTACGGACGCCAGAGCGCCATGAACCTTCACCAATCGACCATCCTTTACACCGCGGAAGGAAGAAATTCGTCGGTGGCCATTTCCCGTTGGAGCGATGGAGCCGTGGGCATCGACGTCAATGGTCACGTCGAAGCCACCACCGAACCGTACGACATGAAGCTCCAGCGAATGATCGGGCATCTGCCCGCTTTGCTCCATCCTCATCCTCAGTCGGTGTTGGGAATCGGCTTCGGCGCTGGCGTTTCCGCTGGTACTTTCACCACCTATCCGAGCATTCAGAAAATCACCATTTGCGAAATTGAGCCCATCATCCCGCCGCTTTCCACGCGCTACTTCGGCGCGCAAAATTACAATGTGATGAATAACCCGCGCACGCACATCGTCTACGACGACGCGCGCCACTACCTTCTGACCACCCACGAGAAATTCGACATCATCGCCTCCGATCCCCTCGACGTCTTCGTCAAAGGCACCGCCGGCCTGTATTCCAAAGAGTATTTCGAGGCGGTCAAGCGCCACCTGAACCCGGGAGGCATGTTCACGCTCTACGTCCCTCTTTACGAAAGCGATATAAAAACCGTGAAGAGCGAGCTGGCCACATTTTTCGACGCCTTCCCCAACGGCACGATCTGGGCCAATACCAGGGACGGCCAGGGCTATGACATGGTTTTTATGGGCCAGGTGGAGCCGCTAAGAATCAATGTCGATGAAATCCAGCAGCGCCTGGAAAGCCCCGATTACGCCTTGGCCGCGGCGTCCATGCGCGAAATCGGTTTCGGCTCCGCGGTGGATATGTTCTCCACGTTCAGCGCCCAGAATTCCGATTTGCGGCCCTGGTTCCAAGGCGCGGAGATCACCACCGACCGGGACCTCAGGCTGCAATACCTTGCCGGCTGGGGCATCGATTCCCAGCTCGAAAGCGTGGTCTACAATCAACTGATAAAATATCGCCGGCCCCCAAAGGACCTGTTTTCCGGCTCGCCTCAATATACGCAGCCGCTTCTTGGTATGCTCTCGTCATTCAATGACGATACAGAGCCCTGACGGCCTGTCGAGGAGGAGCATCTTGTCAAGCACGGAGCGTCGACGCGCTCATCGCTTTGCACTCCAGTCGCCGGTCCTCATTCGCTGGAAAGATGGCCCGGAAACGCGCGAAGCCCTGACCGTCTCGGAAGACGTCAGCTCCAACGGCGTCTATTTCCTGCTGCCGCAGGGCATCGCCAATGGCACCCCGGTCGAGGTGGAGATGACTCTGCCGAACGAGATCACTCTGGCCGGCCCGGTGCGCGTGCGTTGCCTGGGACGTATCCAGCGTTGTGAACCAGCTCAGGGCTCGAAGTCAGGCATGGCTGCCGCCATTGACCGATACGAATTCCTGCCCGGCGATGAACCGCCCCGCCACGGCGGCTCTCCTGCAAAATCGAAAGGCGATGAATAGCACAATCTGTCTGCTTCGCATGGCCATACCCGAAGCGCAAAAACTAAATCCATGGACGTTCTGAGCGCGCTTTTCGAGCGGCGTTTCGGTTCTCCCGCCAGTGTGCAGCCGCTCCGCGGCGAACTGGGCGGCTCGGGCCGCCGGATTTTTCGCCTTACCTCCGGCAAAATCAGCGCGATCGGCATTCTATATAACGTACGGGAAGAGAACGTGGCTTTCCTCGACTTCTCGAAGCACTTCCGTCGCCACGGCCTCCCCGTCCCGGAAATCTATGCCCAGGATTTGGATCAGGGTGCCTACCTGGAACAAGATCTCGGCGACACCACGCTGTTTGAGTTCCTTTCAGCGAACCGTGCCGGCAAGGATATTGCCGCTCCCGTGATCGAAGCGTACCGCAAGGTTGTTGCGGTGCTGCCGAGGTTTCAGGTCGAAGCCGGCCGCGATCTCGATTACAGCGTTTGCTATCCCCGCTCGAGCTTCGATCACCAGTCCATTGCCTGGGACTTGAACTATTTCAAATATTATTTTCTTCGGCTTGCCGGCATTCCCTTCAACGAGCAAGCCCTAGAAGACGATTTCGGCCGCTTGACCCAATTCTTATTGGCCGCTCCCCGCGATTACTTCCTGTATCGCGACTTCCAATCGCGCAACATTATGCTGCGCGAGGGCCGCCCCTGGTTCCTCGATTACCAGGGCGGCCGCAAAGGCGCGCTGCAATACGATATCGCCTCTCTTTTGTTCGATTCCAAGGCTGATTTGCCTCCGGAACTGCGCCGCGACTTGCTCGAGGAATATCTCCAGCGTCTCTCCGCCTTCGTCGATCTCGACCGCGCCGCTTTCATGCATTACTACTACGCCTATGTTTACGTACGGCTGATGCAAGCTATGGGCGCCTACGGCTTTCGGGGTTTTTACGAGCACAAGCTGCACTTCCTGCAAAGCGTGCCCTACGCCTTGAAGAGCTTGCGTTGGCTCCTGGAGCATGCCGAAGTTCCTATCGCCCTGCCCACCTTGATGGACGCTTTCCGGGCCATGGTCGCCTCGGAAAAGCTGCGCTCCCTCCCTTCCGAATCCGAGCCGGTATCCCAGCCGGAAGCTCTTACCGTACGAATTTTCAGCTTCTCATTTCATAAAGGCTTGCCCAACGATGAGAGCGGCAACGGCGGAGGGTTCGTCTTTGATACTCGCAGCCTTCCCAATCCCGGCCGCGAGGAGCGCTATAAGCCTTTCACCGGCAAGGACTCGCCCGTGATCGAATATTTGAGCCGCGAGGAAAGCGTGCGCCAGTTTTTCGCCACCACCGCGGCGCTGGTCGACTCCAGCTTGAGCAACTATCAGAGTCGCGGATTCAAGAACCTTATGGTGTCATTCGGCTGTACCGGAGGCCAGCATCGCTCCGTCTACCTCGCTGAGGAATTGGCCAGGCACCTGCGCGCTCGCAACGGCGTGAACGTGCTGGTCCGCCATCTGGAGTTGGAGAAACTCGGCAAATGAAGGCCATGATTTTGGCCGCCGGCCTCGGCACGCGCCTGCGCCCTCTCACGGACACGCGCCCCAAGGCGCTGGTGGAAGTTGGCGGACGTACGCTGCTCGAGATCGCCCTTTCCCGCTTGCACTCCTTCGGCGTTCGCGACGTCATCATCAACACGCATCATTTCTCCGGCCAGATCGCCGACTGCCTGAGAGCGCACGATAATTTCGGCATGCGCGTCGAGATCTCCCACGAAGAGCTCTTGCTCGATACCGGCGGCGGCCTCAAAAAAGCCGCGAGTTTCTTCCTGCGTGATTCCGCTTCGTCCGGCGAGCCTTTCATCCTTCATAACGTCGACGTCATCAGCAATATCGATCTGCGCCGCATGATCGAATTTCACCTCGAAAATCGCGCTCTCGCCACCCTTGCCGTGCAGGAACGCAGCTCCAGCCGCTCCCTGCTTTTCGACGACCAGCTTCAGCTTTGCGGCCGCAAATCCGCCGCCCCTGGCGCAACAGGGGAAGACAAAACCGAAATGGTTAGCGTTTCGCCACGCACCTGCGCCCTGGCGTTTTGCGGCATCCACGTCATCTCTCCGCGCATTTTCCCGTTGATGATCGAAGAGGGCGTCTTCTCCATCATCGCTCCCTATTTGCGTCTTGCCGGCCGCGGCGAAAACATCCTCGGTTTTCGCGCCGACGAATATCGTTGGCGTGACTTAGGGAGATTGGATGATTTGATGAAGGCGGAGCAGGATGCCAATCAGAATGCGCCCTCTCCCGAAGGCCGCATAAACATCGCCAAGTAAAGAGGGTCGTTGAATTTCACCGATGCGGATGCTCTATCGGGGCGCTGCAACTTCGTTGGCCCATTGCGATGCCGCGGCCACCGCTTCCCGGCAGGCGAAGACGAATGCGGGCGGCAGATTGGGCCAGATGATCTTGCGTTCCACGGAACGGAAATACCGCGCCAGAAGCCTCTCGAGATCGAACTTTCTCAATTGCCAGTCGCTGAACTGCAAACAGTGCAGATATTGATATTGTGTGAAAATCCCCGCACCGCTGAGCGCTCCGCTGGCCTCGTCCAATATCCGCTGCCTCTGCTGGTTAGACATCAAGCCTAACGCCAGCGACGACAGAATCGCATCCACTCGCGGATATCCCCGGCGGTTCAGCTCTTTCCGCAGCGCCTCCGCCGGCGCATTGATGACGATGAGCCGCGGATCGTTTACCGTTGCTCTCAAATGGCGCGTGAACCGGTCGTTAATCTCGAAGGCCAGCAGAGTCGCGTCTCGCGGGAGCGCCTGCAGCAGCGCTCGCGTCATCACTCCGGTCCCCGGCCCCAATTCCACTGCCAACTTTGCGGTTTCCAGCGAGAGCGGTTGCAGCATGGCCCGCGTCAAGTAACGCGAACTTGGTGCGATGGCGCCAATCGTGTTGAAGTCGGCCAGCGCCTCAGCCATAAAGTTCGGCGGATTGATTTTTGTCGTCTCTGCCAATTTGCTCTTCTCCGACTGTGCCGCGGTCGCGGCACATGCTACCACTAAGCCCGCCATTTCACGCGCCAAACCTCCGCGCGCCTCGGTCGGACCGTCTTTCCCTATCATCTTACGCGAGGTTAGCTGTTACGCATCAGCCATTTCGCTCAAAATCTTCCCGGCCTGTCAGGAATTGATACTCCATCCTCCGGTGCCTTAATCTAGGCCGGTCCTGGACGCCGGTGCCCGCCGGGGATTTTTCCATTTGACGCTCGCTCCTGCGGGTGTAAAACACATAGCCTACGTTCAGCAACCCATGAAACTTCAGAGGCAATGATATGCGTGATACGGAGGACCCGGTGTTTGAATCGAAATCTCTCGTGCCCAAGGCTCTCTTGCTTCTCGCGCCCCTTTGGATTTTGGGCGCTGCCATCGCCGCGCAATCCCAGGTCGTAAACGTCCGCCCTCAGGCCGCCGGCCCCTTCAACGCCTCGAAGATGGAGATGCAGTATCCGCCGCCGCAGGGTGTAGCCATTCGCGCCGGCCACCTATTCGACTCGCTCAGCGGAAAGATGCTTGCCAATCAAGTCATCGTCATCAAGGACGATCGCATTGCCGACGTTGGGCCTGCCGACAAGGTGCAGATTCCGCAAGGCGCCAGAGTCATCGACCTCAGCCGCGCCACGGTCCTGCCCGGCTTGATCGACCGCCACGTGCACCTCTTCCAGGACCAACAACCCAACGACGCCCGCGCCTCTTATATCGGCTTGAACTATGCCCAGGCGGACATGTACGCGGGCTTCACCACGCTGCAGGACCAAGGCTCGGCCTTCACCTACGCCCCCGTCGAACTGCGTGACGCAATCAACAAAGGTCTGGTGGCCGGCCCGCGCTTGCAGGTAGCCGGCCCTCAGATCGATCCCCGAGGCGGGTCCTACTATCCCGCTCCCTCATTGCCTGTGCCTTTCGGTCATGGTCCGGGCGATCCGGTTTGGCAGCTCACCAGTAACGTCAATTCGCCTTGGCTCGCTCGCGCCGCCGTGCGCGAACACTCGCACTACGGTGTGGATTGGATCAAAATCTACGAGACCGAAGATTACGAAGGCGGTGGATACCCCAACACGCTGGGCGGAGGCGGCGCGTTCAAGCCGGATGGCACGATGATCAACGTCCCCTCGCTTTCGCTCGAGGAGAACCAGGCCATCGTGGACGAGGCCCATCGCCGGGGCTTGAAGGTTTCCTGTCATGCCTACGGTGGCGAAGGCCTGCGCAACTGCCTCGCATCGGGAGTCGATCTCCCCATGCATCTCACCGTCGGAGTCAACAACACGCCGGGGCTTGATGACGAGACGATCCGCCTTTTGAAGCAGCCGCAAGCGGACGGCACCATCCGCTCGGTGAATCAAACTTTGTGGGACTTGATCGGCGACCTGGAAGCCCGCGATTTGAAAGCCAGCGGCGGCAAGGCCACCCGCTTTCAATTGACGGAGCAGAGCTTTAAGAGGCTCATCGCCTCCGGTGTGAAAGAAGTTTTCGGCAGCGGCGCCTATACCGTCGGCCACGGTGTGCAGGCCTTTCAGTTCGCCTACTACGTGAAGTGGGGCATGCCGCCGGCTCAGGCTCTGCAAACGGCCACCAGCACCGCGGCCGAAACGTTGAACTTCGACTTGGGAAAGCAAGTGGGCGTGGTCGAAAAGGGCCGCTATGCCGATCTCGTCGCGGTTTCCGGCGATCCTCTCGCGGACGTCTCCGAAATGGAGCGTGTCAAATTCGTCATGAAAGGCGGCGTTGTTTACCGCGACGATCTGAAGTAACAGCTCTAAAAAACGGACAGCGAGGTCGAGTAAGAATGGCGGAGAGGCAAAGACAATGCGACGCAATCGCCCAGCGAAGCTACTAACTGACCGCGGCGCAAACGCCGGTCGTCGTCGGCTTTTGAAGCAGGCCGGCGCCGCAATGTTCGCCGCAGCCTTTAGGCCGTGGCCGGCCTTTTCCGCCGGCCAGAGCGCCGACGGCGCGGGAAAGATAAGCCCCGCCATGCTTCGGCTCAGCACCTACATGAGCGAGGCTCGCACGCGTGCGCTCCCGGAAGAAGTTATCGAGCAGGTGAAGTATCACCTGCTCGATACGCTCGCTTCCATGGTCTCCGGCTCCGATCTTCCCCCCGGCCGCGCCGCCCTTCAGTTCGCGCGGTCTTATGGCGGAGAAAAAATAGCCACGGTGGTCGGCTCGAATCTTCTCTGCGGCCCCATAGAAGCGGCGCTCGCCAATGGCGTGCTCGCTCAAGCCGACGAAACCGACGATTCGCACGCGCCGTCGCTCTCGCACCCCGGCTGTGCCGTGGTGCCCGCCGCGCTGGCGGCAGGAGAGCGTTTCGCCATCGGCGGCGCTCAGTTCCTGCGCGCCATCGCTCTCGGTTATGACGTCGGCCCCCGCATCTCCATGACGCTTGGCGGCCAGAGCTTCATGAACGAAACGCATCGCGACACCCACAGCCTCGCCGAAGGCTTCGGCGCCGCCGCCGCGGCCGGCTGCGCGGCCAATTTGAACGCCCAGCAGATGCGCTGGCTGCTCGACTATGCCGCGCAGCAATCCTCCGGCATCGCTTTCTGGCAGCGCGACACCGCGCATTTCGAGAAAGCTTTCGTTTTCGGGGGCATGACGGCGCGCGACGGCGTCACCGCCGCGCTGCTGGTTCAATCCGGCTGGTCCGGCGTCAGCGACGCCTTTTCCGGCGCCGATAATTTCCTTCTCGCCAGCTTGCCTAAAGCCGATCCGGCCGGACTCCCCGCTGGAATCCCCGCTGGACTCATCGACAAGCTAGGGGAGCGCTACGAGGTCACGCGCACCAACATCAAAAAGTGGACCGTCGGCTCCCCCATCCAGGCGCCCCTCGATGCGCTCGAAAGTCTGCGCAAAAAACACCCCTTCGAGGCCGATCAGGTGAAGCAAGTCACCGTTCGCATCGCCACCGACGAAGCCGCCGTCGTCGATAACCGCGACATCCCGGACATCTGCCTGCAATATATGCTCGCCGTCATGCTCCTCGATAAGACCGCGTCCTTCCGCGCAGCGCACGATAATGCGCGCATGCGCGACCCCGCGGTCCTTCGCGAGCGCGCCAAGATTCAGCTCGTCCCCGATGCGGATCTCGAAAAGCTCCTGCCCAAGCGCGTCGCCATCGTCGAGCTTACGCTCGCGGACGGAACGCGCCTCACCGAGCGCGTAGACGCCGTGCGCGGCACCGCCCAAAATCCCATGGGCCGGGACGAGGTCATAGCCAAAGCTCGCGACCTCATGTCGCCCACTCTCGGCGCGCCAACGAGCGCGAAACTCATCGACCGCGTCTTTGCCCTCGAGAGCGTCAAGGATATTCACGAACTCCGCCCCCTTCTCCAGCGCGCTTGACATCGCTCTTGTAGCTCAGGTCGCCCGGCGCCTCTCGCCGGGAGACCTGAGGCCTTTACTGGCCTTTGCCCTTCCGTTTTGCCCGCCTTATGATCGGTGCGGCCCGATTCGCAGCCAATGAAATCCAATCCCCATTTCGACGTCATCGAAAATGGCCCCCCTGCGCAATCCTGCGACGTCCTCGTCGTGGGCGGCGGCAATGCCGGTCTCTGCGCCGCCCTCACAGCGCGCGAGGCGGGCGCCAGCGTCGTGCTGCTCGAGCATGCGCCACGCGCGCTTCGCGGCGGCAATAGCCGCCACACGCGCAACCTTCGCCTCATGCACGACTCCCCCACGTCCACCCTTGTCGGCAGTTATTCCCAATCCGATTATTGGAAGGACTTGCTCAGCGTCACCCATGGCCAAACCGACGAACACCTGGCGCGGCTCACCATCGGTGCTACGGCAGGGTTGCTGCCCTGGATGCAAGCTCACGGCGCGCACTTCCAACCAGCTCTGTCCGGCACGCTGGGTCTCTCCCGCACCAATGCGTTCTTTCTGGGCGGCGGCAAAGCCCTGCTGAACGCCTATTATGCTGCCGCGGAAAGCCTCGGCGTGAGTGTTGCCTACGACACCGAGGTCCGCGCCCTTTGCCTGGTCGGCGGCATGGTTCACGAGGTCTTGATCGTCAGAAATGGCGTTTCCACCTTGCTGCGGCCAAAGGCCGTCGTCGTCTCCTCAGGCGGATTTCAGGCCAATATCGGCTGGTTGCGCGAATATTGGGGCGATGCGGCGGCAAACTTCATCATTCGCGGCACGCCCTATGCGCAAGGTGTGGTGTTGAAGAATCTGCTCGAACAGGGCGCCGCTCCGGTCGGCGACCCGGCTCAATGTCACGCCGTCGCGGTCGACGCCCGCGCGCCGAAATTCGACGGTGGAATCGTCTCTCGCTTGGACTCCATCCCCTTCAGCATCGTGGTCGATCGCTCGGGGCGGCGCTTTTATGACGAAGGCGAGGACATTTGGCCCAAGCGCTACGCCATTTGGGGACGGCTGGTGGCCCAGCGCCCGGAGCAAATTGCTTACGCAGTCACCGATGCCAAGTGCGAGAATCTTTTCATGCCTTCCGCCTTCCCGCCGTTCCGCGCCGCCACGATCGGCGAACTGGCCCAAAATCTCGGCATCGATCCGGCCGCCCTGGAAACGACCGTGCGAACCTTCAACGCCGCTGTGCGTCCCGGCAAATTTGATCCCGACTGCCTCGATGCCTGCCGCACCGAGGGAATCGATCCGCCGAAAACGCATTGGGCCAGGCCGATCGACCAGCCCCCGTTCCTCGCTTACCCGCTGCGCCCCGGAATCACCTTCACTTATCTCGGGCTGAAAGTGGACGAGAATGCGCGCGTCCTTATGCAGGATAGCCATCCCTCCGCAAATCTCTTCGCCGCGGGGGAGATCATGGCCGGCAATATTTTGGGACAGGGTTACGTTGCCGGCGTGGGCATGGCCATTGGCGCGGTTTTCGGCCGCATTGCCGGCAGGGAGGCGGCCAAACTTGCGCTCCTCTGAAACCGAGCCGCAGGCCCGGCGCTTCGTGGAAATTTGCAACGCCTGCCGATATTGCGAAGGCTATTGCGCCGTCTTTCCGGCCATCGAGTTGCGCCGTCAATTCACCAGCGGCGATTTGAGCTATCTCGCCAACCTCTGCCACGACTGCCGCGGCTGCTATTACTCCTGCCAGTACGCTCCGCCGCACGAGTTCGCGCTGAATCTGCCAAAAGTCCTGGCGGAGCTTCGCCTGGAGACTTATGAGCGCTACGCCTGGCCGCGTCCGCTCGCCGCTCTCTTCCGGCGCAACGGATTAGCGGTTTCCATCCTGACGGTTCTCTTCATCGCCTTCGTCCTGTGGCTCGCCAAACCCCAGCCCTCGCCGGCCACCGCTCCGGCAGGGCCCGGCGGCTTTTATGCCGTCGTTCCCGAAGCCGTAATGGTCGCCATCACCGGCGTCGCATTCCTTTTTGCGCTTCTCGCGATGGCCATGGGCCTCGCCAACTTCTGGCGCGATACGGCCAGCCCGGCGGCGCCCGACGCTCCATCGTTCTTAGCGGCGCTTTCCGACGTTCTCACGCTGCGCAATCTCGGCGGCGACGGATATGGTTGCAACAATCGCGACGAATCTTTCTCCCAATCGCGCCGCTACTTCCATCACGCGCTTTTCTACGGATTTTTTCTGTGCTTTGCTTCCACTTGTGCCGCCGCCATATACGAACATCTCCTCGGCCGCCTTTCGCCTTATCCGCTCCTCAGCCTTCCTGTTCTGCTGGGCATGGCCGGTGGCATCGCCATGCTGATCGGCACCGGCGGCCTCCTCCGGATCAAGCTCGCCGCGGATCCGGCCCCTGCCGCAAAAGCTTTACTCGATATCGATTATTCCTTCCTGGTGTTATTGTTCGTCGCGGCGGCGACGGGACTAATCCTGCTCGCGCTCCGCGACACCGCTGCCATGAGTCCGTTGATGGCGGTTCATTTGGGCGTGATTGTTTCGCTGTTTCTGATTTTGCCGTACTGCAAATTCGTGCACGGAATCTATCGGGCGGCTGCACTGCTGCGTTCCGCGGCCGAGCGCCCCAGGCGTTCCGCTCGCGCAACTTCTCCGGAGAGTGCCGGCGCGTGAAACTCGAATCCCAGCGGCACGTTGACGCGAGCAAAATCGCCGGCTCCGAAATCGGTGCGGCCGTGCGTTCTATCGTCCGCGTCTCCAGCGGCAATTTCCTCGAAATGTACGACTTCATGGTCTACGCCTACTACGCGTCGTACATCGCCAACGATATTTTCCCCTCCAGCAACCATTTCGCTTCCCTGATGCTGACGCTCGGAACCTTTGGAGCCGGCTATCTCATGCGCCCGCTCGGCGCGATTGTTTTGGGCGCGTACATTGACCGCCATGGCAGGCGGACCGGCCTGATCCTCACCCTCGCTCTCATGGCTGCGGGAACTTTCGCCATCGCCTGCACGCCGCCATACCGGCTCATCGGCGTTCTTGCTCCCATCGCCGTTGTTCTCGGCCGCTTGCTGCAGGGTTTTTCTGCTGGAGTGGAATTGGGAGGTGTATCGGTCTATTTGGCCGAAATTGCCACCCCCGGCCACAAAGGCTTCTACTGCGCCTGGCAATCCGCCAGCCAGCAAGTTGCGGTCATCATGGCTGCTTCTCTTGGCGTGGCGCTGAGCCTGCTCCTTTCCCCGGCCAGCATGTCCGCCTGGGGCTGGCGGCTGCCTTTCTTCATTGGCTGCCTCATGATTCCGCTTATCTTTTGGCTGCGCCGCTCGCTTGCCGAAACCCAGGCCTTCCTGGCGCGCAAAGTCCACCCCGACATCTCCGCCATTTTGTCTTCGCTTGCCACCAACTGGAAAATTATCGTGGTCGGCATGCTCCTCTCCACCATGACCACGGTCAGCTTTTACCTCATCACCGCCTATACCCCCACATTTGGCCGCGAAGTCCTCGGCTTGAGCAGCCGCCAAAGCCTGCTGGTCACGTTCTGCGTTGCCCTCTCGAACTTTATTTGGCTGCCGATTGGCGGCGCCATCTCAGACAAGATCGGCCGCCGCCCTCTGCTCCTCTTCTTCACTGTGGCCACGCTGTTCACCGCGTATCCCGCGATGGCCTGGCTCGTCGCCAGCCCCAGCACGCTGCGCTTGCTCCTGGTCGAGTTGTGGTTCTCGTGCATCTTCGGCTGTTACAACGGAGCCATGATCCCGTTCCTGGTCGAGATCATGCCCCAGGACGTGCGCACTACGGGCTTTTCGCTGGCCTTCAGTCTGGCCACCGCCGTTTTCGGCGGCTTTACGCCGGCCATCAGCACCTACTTGATTCACGTAACCGGAAACCAGGCCATTCCCGCAGCTTGGCTCTCCGCCGCCGCGCTCTGCGGATTGGGCGCGACCCTGCTCGCCGGCGGGCGCGGAATTGTGTGGCAACGCGCCGAATCCCAGGCATCTACGTATTAGCCAAAGAAGATAGGGGCACGAGCTGAAACCATGACCATCGCACTGGGCCTGCCTTGCCAAGGTGGCTTATTGATTTGCGCCGACCAGGAAGTCTCCCGGCAAAACCCCGAGAGCCAGGCCGGCGAGCAGTCCAGCCAGCAATTAGACAAATACTATGAGGAGCGAATCTCCTGCTTCGATCTATTCGGCTCGGCCGTGGTTTCCACCTACGCCGGATCGCACGGCCTGTGGAAGGAAGCCAACGAGAAGATCGCGCGCCGGCTTTTGGAGCTCCAGGGGCCCGAGGAGGAAGGCGACGTTTGCGTGATTCCCCAGGCCATCTACGACAGCGCCGATGAGGTTTTCTCCGCGATGGGCCGGCCTGCGAACCTGCAAATGCTCCTGGGCGTCGGCGGCGTATTCGATGCGCCGGAGCTATTCGTCTTCGATCGCGGGGCCATGCATCGAGCAACGGCCATCACTTGCGTTGGCGCCCCCGAGTCGTCCTTAATTCGCTATCTCGCCGACAACTTGTATTCGCCTTCCATGAACCTCGAAGCGGCCAAGAATTTGGGCATCTACCTGATCTCCAAGGCCGCGCAATATGTCAACGGCGTGGGCGCGCCCATCGATGCCGTGGTGATCACCGGGCATCAGCCCGAATGGCTCGGCGACACCGAGATCAAGCAGCGTGAAGCCGCCATGCTTTCCCGTGAAAAGGCTCTCCTGAAACAGATTCTCGGCCCGCCCTCGTCCCCCGCAACTTGGCCGTGACTGTGCCGCGAATTTGGGTGTAAGCTCGAAGACGCCCTGGCCTCGCAGGAGGAGTGAAGATGACACTGGAAAAGATGGTCACGTCCGTCGTTCTCACAGCTGCTTTGAGTTTTGTTGCTTTCACGACCGCGGCCCCACAGGCCAACAAGACGCTTACCGGCGTGGTGAGCGATCAGGCTTGCGGCGCCGAACACAAGATGAAGAACATGAGCGCAGCGGATTGCGCCCGCGCCTGTGCCAAGAAGGCCGGGTGGGCCCTCGTCGTCGGGGACAAGGTCTATAAGCTGCAGGGCGAAGACGCGACTCTCGATAAGTACGCGGCGGAAAAGGTAACCGTAAAAGGCACCTTGTCCGGCGACACCATGACGGTGACGTCCGTCGCCCCGGCGAAGTCCTAACGAAACGCGGTACATAATCGGCAGGCAAACGCCGTTCGGCCGTCCAGCCCATCCGAGCCATAGCGAGGGGAGGAATATGCGCGGAAGCAGCGTAAGAGGTCGTACGCTTGCCATGCTGACGCTCAGTGTGGTCGCATTTGTTTGCGCGGCCGCGTTTGCCCAGCACCGAGGTCTTCCTGCCAATGTACCTCCCAACCCAAACTGGGTCGTCAGCAATTGGGGTGAACCGCCCGCCGGATTTACCTGGGCGGACCTCAAGTCGGTCAACTCCGTAAACTACGACCCCAACGGCAAGGGGTCCATGGTCGTGCTGGTCACCCCGCCGAATCCCTCCGACCCATCCGTCTGGGTTTTCGACTATAACGGCAAGCTGCAAAAGACGTGGGGCGCGAACATGTTCGTCCGCCCCTACGATCTGGTTGTAGACCGCTCCGGCTATCTCTGGATCATCGACGAAAAGCAAAACTTCATCTTCAAGTTCACCGAAGACGGCAAGCAGCTCATGACCCTGGGCAAGAAAGGCGTCACTGGCGACAACGCCTCGCACGATAGCTTCGATGGGCCCACCGACGTCGCCATCGCCAGGAACGGCGATATCTTCGTCACCGACGGCTACGACAACTCGCGCGTGGTGAAGTTCGATAAGAATGGCAAATTCCTGATGGTCATTGGCGGGACGAAGGGCGCCGAAATCGGGCAGTTCAATTTGCCGCATCGCGTCTACATCGATTCCAAAGGCGAAGTGGTGATTCAGGATCGCGTGAACAAGCGCATTCAGTTCTGGACCCAGGATGGCAAATTCATCAAGCAATGGACCGATCTCGGCTTGATGTATCCGGCGGGAATGGACTTGCTGCCCGACGACACGCTTTACCTCAGCGATAGCGACGGCCAATCGGTCAAGATTGTAAAGGACGACAAAATCCTCGACGCCATCGGCGGCCTGGACGGAATGCGGCCCCACCAGGTCACCGTGGACAAGTTCGGCGCGCTATACGTCTCCTCCGAGCCCGATAAAATCGTCAAAAAGATTGTCCGCAAGAGTTCGGTAAGCTCCCAGCTCGCGCAGCCCTGAGTCGGGTCTCTAATTCCCAAGCGCTGTCATTCCGAACAGCGAGGAATCTGCTTTTTCGGACAGGCAAGCAACAGGAGTCGGCCTCAATCAATTCGCTTTCTTGTTCCGCAACGCCTGCCATTTGGCTTTCAGGGCAGCGCGGTCCACTTTCGCTCCTCGCAGATAGACCTCGTCGATTCGCCGCGTATTGCCAATGGATTCGAGAGGATTCGCATCGAGCACGATGAAATCGGCGCTCTTTCCCGTTGCCACCATGCCCGCATTCACACGCGCGATTTTCGCTGAGTCGCTCGTGGCGGCCACAATCGCCTGGGACGGCGTCAATCCCATTGCCACCATGCTTTCCAGATCCAGGTGGTTGAAGTAGCCGATCCAGAATCGGTTCTGCCCGGTATCGGTGCCGCTCACCACGCGAATGCCAGCCGCCCTCAGCTTCATGGCATTGCTGGCCTGCAGCTTGAAGTCCTGCTGCGCGGTCTCCACCTCCTTCGGCGTCCTCTTCGCTAAAGGACGGCCCCAATCTTCTTCGATCTGCTCGGGCGAGTAGAGAGCCTGGAGCAGCGGGTCATCGAGCCACGCCGGACGTTTGCCCCCGCCTTGTGTATCCATCCACGCGGTAATCAACGCCGGCGTCATCCACATATTCGGCCGGTCGTTGTTGGCGACGCGTTGCTTCACCAGGGAGATCACTTCGTTGTCCACGGCGTCGCCGCCGCGCACCGGAACGTGAAGCCAGCCCTCATCGCCGGCTCGGATCAGCTCCTTGGCATCCGCCAGCGTGACGTTATGAGCAGCGACCGGGACGTTATATTTGTGCGCTTCCTCGATGATGGCGCGATAGAGAGGCGGTGTGAGCGTTTTCTTCGTTCCGCCTCGATCGTCCACCCAGATCTTCACGAATTCGGGTTTCATGCGCACGTAATCGTCCACGGCTTTGCGAGCCTCTTCCACCGTTGAAACGGGATAAGGAACGTCCACTCTCGAGGGATCGCCTTGCGGACCCGATCCCGGCCAGGCGATTCCCACTCCCGCCGTCTTGAACAGCGCCGCGTTGGGGATGACCTCCGCCCGCACCTGCAGGGGAACATCTCCCCAGTTCGTTCTTCCGCCGTGCAGATCAGAGCGATCTTCCAGATCGGCAATGCTGACGATCGCGCTCACGCCGCTGTACGCCAGGCGCTGGAGATGATCGATCAGGTTCTGGCGGGTGTAGAACGCCTTGGACATCGTGCCTTTTATGATGTTCTGGTATCCGATGTGGCCGTGGAGATCGATGAGCGCCGGCATCACTGTCTTGCCGCTCAGGTCGACGTGCGCGGCTCCCGCGGGAGCGCGCAGCTCGCCTCTGCGGCCCACCTGCGTAAACACGTTTCCGACGACCACAAAAGCGGAGTTCTCGATCGGCGCGCTGCCGTCCCCGGTGATCAGCCGCGCTCCCTCAAATACGGTCGTGTCTGGCTTTGCGGCCTGAGCGTCCACTTGCACTGTACAAGCGCTCAGCAGCAGAAGAAAAACCGTAGCGAGCGGATGAAATCGAATCCTTGCGAGATGCATGGTGATCTCCTCCAGAAGCGAGCGGGAAAAGTAAGCAAAGCTTCGGTATGCCGGATGGTTGTGCATCCAGCGATAAAAGACGGATGTATTCGCGATGGCTGTAGAGCCTTGTGAGAAGTTGGAGATTGCCGACGATTTACGACCCCGGCAATGTGTGCTGTTTCTCAATCCGCGGATGATGCCGGGAGCATTCCCGTGGTGTTTCTCTTCGGTACGAAACCCACCGGAATGCGCGCGATCTCTTTCATGGACTTGACGTCCACCGCCGAGACGTCGTTGGTAACCGCGTTCGCTACGTAGGCCGTTTTGCTGTCCGGCGTGAGCGTCACCCAGGCCGCGCCCTTCCCGCCCAGATACGCGTCTCCGATCACTTTCAAATCCGGCAGCGAATACGAATAAAGTTCATTATTGAGGCGGCTGCAAACCAGCAGCGTCTTGCCGTCCCGTGTGACCGCCATGCCGTGAGAGGGGTCCGCGCCTGCCGTCACGATCGACTTTCCGGCAGCCAACGGTGGATTCTGAATGCGCTTAATCTCCTGGTGAGTCGCAAAATCGACCACGGCGAAGCCGTTAAAGTCCGATAGCTGCACGAAAATCCACTTGGTCGAGCCATCGGGATTTTTGTAGAAGGCCATCGGCCGGACGCCCAGGTCCATTTGCAGCGTCCACGCCGTTTGATCGGTCTGCGTATCGAT